>Ga0316201_10003092_pt1 | contig 12132 bp, 9 predicted proteins | sample CS6wburrow_MG_FD_204516 | JGI IMG/M metagenome (GOLD analysis project Ga0316201, IMG submission 204516) | Coastal sediment microbial communities from Delaware Bay, Delaware, United States - CS-6 worm burrow | ecosystem: Environmental > Aquatic > Marine > Coastal > Sediment | place: USA: Delaware... | reverse complement strand
GGCGCGCTGGCCTGGGCCAACCTCGGGCACATGGATTTCAGCTACCTGGGCCTGCTCAGCCAGATCGCGGTGATTGCGGCGATGATCCAGATACTGGAGATCGTCCTGAACCGCTTTTTCCCGGCACTTTACAGCACGCTGGGTATTTTTCTGCCCCTGTTGACGGTTAACTGCGCCATTCTCGGCGCCTCGCTGTTCATGGTGCAAAGGGATCTCGGATTTACCGAGAGCGTCGCGTTCGGACTGGGGGCCGGGGTCGGCTGGGCACTGGCGATCGTCATGCTGGCCGGGCTACGGGAAAAAATGAAATACAGCGATGTACCCGCCGGCCTCGAGGGCCTGGGTATCACGTTTATCACCACCGGGCTGATTTCGCTGGCCTTCATGGGAATTGCAGGACTGAGCTTCTAGGAACGTCAGATGCAGGAAATAATTTACAGCGTCCTTGTCTTCACCACGCTCCTCGTGTTGCTGGTGCTGTTGATCCTGACCGTTCGGGCACGGCTGGTACCGCAGGGCGGCGTTGTCATCAGGGTGAACGGAGAGCGGGAGATCAACACAGTGGCCGGGGGCCGCTTGCTCGGGACGCTCGCCGATGCCGAAATTTTTGTGCCGTCGGCCTGCGGCGGCGGTGGGACCTGCGGCCAATGCCGCGTCAAGGTGAAGCGCGGCGGCGGCTCGTTGCTGCCGACCGAATCATCCCTGATCACCAAAAAGGAAGCTGCAGAGGGTGAGCGCCTGGCATGCCAGGTCGGCGTTTCCCAGGACATGGAAGTGCAGGTGGCCGAAGACATATTCGGAGTGAAGAAATGGGAGTGCACGGTTCGGTCCAATGACAATGTCGCGACCTTTATCAAGGAGTTGGTGCTGGAACTGCCGCCGGGTGAAACCATCGATTTCAAAGCAGGCGGATACATCCAGATCGAATGCCCGCCTCATGAGCTGAGTTATAAGGATTTCGACATCGGTGAGAAGTACCTGCCCGACTGGATTCAGTACGATCTGTTGAAGCTGGAATCAAAAGTCACCGAGCCCACGACGAGGGCCTACTCGATGGCCAGCTACCCCGAAGAGCAAGACATCATCATGCTGAATGTGCGAATTGCGACACCGCCCCCCAAGTCCCATGCCCGGGTGCCGCCGGGGGTAATGTCCTCCTATATTTTCAACCTGAAACCGGGAGACAAGGTCATGGTGTCGGGGCCGTACGGCGAGTTCCTGGCCAGGGACACCGATAATGAAATGGTCTTTATTGGCGGCGGCGCCGGCATGGCGCCGATGCGTTCGCATATTTTCGATCAGCTTAAACGGCTGAAAAGCCAGCGTAAGATTTCATTCTGGTACGGCGCGCGCAGTTTACGAGAGGCGTTTTACGTGGACGAGTTTGACGAGTTGGCGGCCAGTCACGAGAATTTTGAGTGGCATCTTGCGCTGTCCGATCCGTTGCCGGAGGACAACTGGACCGGGTTGGTGGGGTTCATCCACACGGTACTGTACGAAAACTACCTCAAAGACCACCCAGCACCCGAAGATTGTGAGTACTACCTGTGCGGTCCGCCGATGATGAACGCAGCGGTCACCCGTTTGCTGGAAGACCTGGGCGTGGAAAAAGAAAACGTGTTGTTCGACGACTTTGGAGAATAGCGGTATGGGCGTGTTTCTTGGAACCCTGATCATTGTCAGCCTGAGTTGCCTGGCCATGAGTTTCGGTTTGCTCATTTCCGGCAAACCGTTCCGTGGCGGTTGCGGCAACAAGCCGCCCGGCACGCCCCGCTGCGAAGATTGTCCCAAAAAAGACCGGAAAGGACCGGTCACTATTGATCCAGAGGGAGGATCGACATGAAAAGATCAATTCGGGTTGCCGATTGCATGAACAAGGACTTTTTAACGCTGGATCCGGAGATGGATGTATTGCGTGCCGCCAAGCTGCTGATCAAGCATGACATTTCTGGTGCCCCGGTGTTGGACAAGCACGGCAGGCTGGTCGGCATGCTGACCGAGCGGGACTGCATGCAAGTGGCCTTGCAGGGCTTTTACCACGGCGAGCCCGGAGGGCAGGTAAAAAAACACATGAGCCCCAATCCGGAATATGTCCACCCTGACAAAAGCATCATTACGCTGACTGAAATGTTCATCAACGGCCGTTTTCAGCGCTATCCTGTCGTGGACAACGGCCGCCTTGTGGGTGTCATCGCCCGGTGGGACGTGATGCGCGCGCTGTCAAAGTACTATCCGACCTGAAGAGCCAGCCAAGCCACACTGACCCCGGGTCATTCGGGGTCCAACATCGTGTTCACCCGGACGCTCCGCCGGCGTTACAATTCAGGGCATGACCGACACCATCGCACGAAAAACGTTATTCCGCTGGGCCGGCTGGTTCGCACTCGCCAATTCCCTGGTTTTCGGGTTGGTCAGTCTGCGTTATTTCAGCGGTGGCCTGCCGGAACAGACGGCGCTGTCGCTGCTGTACCTGGTGGCGGTGTACGCCGGCCATCATGTCGTATTGACCGTCGCACCGCTGCTGGCACTGGCCACGCCGGTCATCCTGCTGTTTCCGCGCCGCCGGGCCGTAACGATACTCGCGGTGACGCTGTTCGCCCTGATGATTGCCCTGATGATGCTCGACAGCCTGCTGTGGTCGCAGAGCCGGTTTCATATCAATGCCCTGACGATGAAAATCCTTGGCTGGCAGAGCTGGGTGTTCGCCGCGGTCATTTTCCTGATCGGGCTGTTTTTCGAATCGATGCTGGCGCGCCAGGTCTGGAACTGGGTGCTCGCGCCGAAACGCCGTTATGGCCAGGCGGTGGGCTGGATCTGCGGGTTGCTGGTGTTGGTCTCGCAGGGAATTCACGCCTGGGCCGATGCCAGTTACTACGTGCCGGTGACGGCCGTGGGCCAGCAATTACCGGTTTACAAGGGCGTTACGGCAAAGTCCTTCATGATGAAAACCGGTCTGGTCGATGTGAAGGCGAGCCGGGAACGCGAGCTGGCGAGGCGCATGGCGCAAAGCCAGGATGAGACTTCCGGCAAGCTTTTGAACTATCCGCTCAACCCGCTGCAATGCGGGCAGCAGGAGCCTCTCAACCTGTTGCTGATCGTCGCCGATTCGATGCGGGGCAGCGTCCTCACACCCGACCTGGCCCCGAACCTTTCGCAATTCGCCCGTGAAAAGGGGGTCGATTTCCGTAATCACTTCAGCGGCGGTAATTCATCGCGGATGGGCATGTTCAGTCTTTTTTACGGTTTACCGCCGGGTTACTGGAGCAGTTTCGCCTCCCTGCAAAGGCCTTCGGTCCTGCTGGACGAACTGCAGTCGCGCGATTACCGGTTGGGCCTGTTCAGCAGCGCGACCCTGTACCGGCCGGTCGTACTCGACCGCACCGCATTTGCAAACGTGCCTGATTTGCGGATCGTGACCGAGCCGGCATCGGACCCTGCCTGGAAACGGGACCGCAAACTCACCGGCGAATGGTTCCAGTGGCTGGATGCGCGCGACGCGGGCAAACCGTTTTTCGGATTCCTGTTCTACGATTCAACCATGGGCAAGAGTTCACCGCCGGATTACCCGGTGCAGTTTCCGCCCGCGAGCAGTGAATTCCAGGCACAGGAGTTTTCCAAATACCAGGGCTCGGTCCATTACGTGGATTCCCTGGCGGGAGAAGTCCTGGCGGACCTGGAGGATCGGGGGTTGCTGGCCAGCACCGTGGTTATGTTCACGGCCGACCACGGTGAGGAGTTTGGCGAGAGCAATGCAAAGCTCAGCAAGCACGGCTCCGGCTACACGCGCCATCAATTGGTGACGCCGATGGTGGTTTACTGGCCGGGCCGCGACGGAGGTTTGATCTACGAGCACCGCACCTCCCACTACGACATCATCCCGACCCTGATGGAAGACCTGTTGGGGTGCACTAACCCGGCCTCCGACTACAGCGCTGGCAATAACTTGTTCAAGCTGCAGGAATGGCCCTGGATGATTGCCGGAAGCTACTACAACTACGCCATCCTGGAACCTGACCAGGTCACCGTCACCTTTCCCAGCGGCCTCTACGAAGTGCGGGATTGGGATTACCGATTATCCACGTCGCCCCGGTTTCGGGGCGACGTGCTGGAAGCGGTGGCGGAGCAGAACGCGCGTTTCTTTTCCGACTAGCCCGGTTAAGCGGCTAAGGAATGACCCGAACGCGGGGGTCCAGGACGCCCACCTGGTCAACTTCCACCAGGTAGCTGATCTCACCCAGCGGCTGGTCTTCAGGCATGCATACGACCAGCGGGTTGGTACCTTCCTCGGTGCCGCTGATGTCGAGCCACTGGTTTCCCGGACCCTTGCTCTTGATCGTGACGTTGACGGTCGCGTAGTCCAGGCCGCCCGGGCCGTTGACGTTGTCCGCCATCAGCCTGAATTTCAGGTTCTTGTTTTTCTTAACCTCGTACAGGGGCGGCACCACCTTGATTTGCGAATCGCCGTACTGGATGTTGACCGGCTGGGCGCCCGCTTGATCGGAACACTCGTTGTTTGGCTCAAGCGGGGGAGGATTGCAGGCAGTCAGTACCAACGCAGCGAATACCATCAGCAGAAGTTTTTGCACTTTTTTTCTCCTCGGGTTGTGGTGATCTCATTGCCAAGCATAGCGGGTTCAGCGTGATTCGGCTTGCCCGATGATTTTTTGCAGTTCCGGACGATCCTGTATCGGCGAGAGTTGCGGGTCCGCAGCGAGCATTTGCACCGGGTAGCCTTTTTCAACCGAGTGTTGAAACGACGCTAACGCGGCGTCTGCGTTTCCCTTGCGCAGTTGGATGAGCCCCGCGTAATAGTATAGATAGGGGTCATCGGGGGCTAGTGAGCGCGTTCGCTCAAGTAGCTTGGCGGCTTCCTCGTTGTGTCCAAGATTCGTTGCAATCCAGGCCAGGTCCATCATGCTGTAAGGATCGTTCGGGTTGACCGTCAGTGCGCTTCGGGCCAGTTCCTCAGCGGTCTCGAATGCATCCCTTGCCTGCTCTGGCTTGCCGGCAACCTGCAGTGCATCGCCAAGGTTGGACCAGGCAAGGTGGTCGTTGGGCGAAAGCCGGATGGCCTCGCTGTGGGCGTTGATCGATTCATCGAGGCGGCCCAGATAGTAGTACATCAGGCCGAGGTTACTGTAGCTGGATGCCTCCGGTTGAATCTCGATCGATTTGCGATAGGCTGGGGCCGCGGCCGAGAAATTGCCGGCCAGCATGTAGGCGGCGCCCAGGTTGGTGAATCCCGTCATGTTGGTGTTGTCCAGCGCGACCACAATTTCATATTGCTCGGCGGCTTCCACGTAACGTCCTGAACGGTACAGGAAGAAACCCAGCGAGTTGTATGCTGACCAGTCGCCCGGGTGCAAGCCGATAGCCAGCCTGAAGTGCTCCTCTGCTTCAACCATTCTGCTCTGCAGCATGTAAACCGTGGCCAGGCCCGACAACGTGTTTACGCTGTTCGGGTTGATCTTAAGTGCCGCCAGGTAGGCGCTCTCCGCCTCGGTATACTTGCCGGTGGCGCTATACAGTTCACCCAGGGCAGTATGCACGACATCGAGATTCGAATTCAGTTCCAGCGCCCGTGCGCAGGAGGATTCCGCTCTTCCGATGTAGGCGGGGTCGTCGCTCAGCGGGTAGGCCTCTACGAAGGCCGTGCACTTGCCGGCATGGGCCGCGGCGTATTCGGAGTCGATCTCCAGCGCCTGGTCGAACCAGTCGACCGCAGTTTCCAGCGATGCGACGGTGTCAGGCAAATGCAGGGTATCCATGCCGCGGCGATACAGAACGTAAACGTCCAGGCTGGGATCCTCGCCGGCGATCTTTGACGCAGCCTGGGTGTCTGGCGGCAGAGCCACGCGGACATTGGCAACGGTCAGTTCGGTGATTTCGTCGCGTATGTCGAAAAAGTCCTCGCGCAAGCGGTCGAAGCGCCTCGACAAAATGTGAAACCCGGTCTCGGAATCGATCAGCTGGACGATGATCCGCAAACGGTCATCCTGGATCTGTACACTGCCCTCCAGGTAGCGCGCGACCCGCAACCGCTCGCGAACTTTCTGCGACGCGGAATTGGGCTGCAGGGTAGAGGCATCTCCGCGCGAAGACACCAGCAGCCCGGGAACGCGCGAAAGGCGCGTGATGACATCGTCAACCAGGCCCTGGGCGAAGATCTGGGTTTCCGGGCTGCCGTCCATGTTGAAAAAGGGTAATACCGCGATGGAATTCTCCTGAATCGGCGGCAAGACCAACTTCTCTTCAGCTTGTTTGGCGGCCGATTCCGCGGGTTCCGGAAGGCCAACCTGGCGATCGTAGATATAGACGCCGACGGTGGCGATGAGCAGGGCGGCAATCACCGAGATGTAGGTGCGGCTGAGCTTCCGGTTGCCAATTTCCTCGGCTGATCGGTCATCCAGCACGGCGCGTCCGCCGCGCAGTTCCAGGAACCAGCTGAGTACGATCGCGATGGGAAAACCGGCAATGACCCCGACGGTGACGAAGGTGCCGGCCCACGCGGGCAGGTGCAGTTGGTCGAACAGCACATCCACGACCTGGACGATCAGCCAGCCGACGACGAGGTAGGCAAGCGCTGTTTCCAGGACGCCGCGCTGTTTCAGGTTTTCGAGCAGGCCAGGCTTGCTCACCGGCCCGGACCCCATCCCGTCTGCGGTGGCTGGACGGCCGTCGGGGCCCGAAGCGGGCAGGGTTGGCTGGACCTGCATCCGGAACACCGACTGCGGAAGTGTTTCGAGGTAAATGGACTCTTCTTCCGGGTCATCGAGCGCTTCGCGCAATTCGATAATGGCTTTGTCCAGGTCTTCCTGGGTGGCGCCACCATCGCCCCGGAGCCGCTTCAGCAGCAAGCGGGAAGAAACCGGCCTGCCGGCGTTCTCCGCCAGGCAAAGCAGGCACTCCATGGAATTTTCGGAAAGGGAGGCTGCCCCAGCCGGCCCGATCACCCGCCTTTGATTCGGTTCGACCAGCAGATTATCGAGATAAAATCCTTGCCGGAGATCGGAATTCAATGTGCCGCCTCAGCCTGAGCAGATTGCCACATCATAGCACCGCACGGAACCGCAAAACTCAATCGATCGCGGCGATCAGATCGGGGATGATTTTTACTGCGTCGTGGGGCGCCGGGAACACGCCGTGCAGCCTCCCTTCGGGATCGGTCAGCAGAAAACTGGCGGTGTGATAGACATCGTATTGCTCCTGTCCCGGTTCATGCTCCTCTATCTGGTACGCGATACCCAGCTGCATGGTCAGGGGGGCGAGTTGCTCCGGCGGGCCGGTCACGCCGATGAAATCAGGATTGAAGTACCCCACGTATTCGGACAGGCGTTTGGGTGTGTCCCGTTCCGGGTCGACCGATACGAACACGAACTGGACGCCGGTTACTTGTGCCTCATTCAACGCATCGCTGACCAGGTCCAGGTCATACAGGGCACTGGGGCAAATATCGGGGCAGTGTGTAAAACCGAAAAACATCATGGTCCATTTGCCGCGCAGGCTGTCGAGAGAAAACGGCTCGTTTTCATCATCGACCAGCGCAAAATCCGCGATGATTCGCGGTTCCGGCAGTATCATCAGCGTCGAATCCGGAGCGGATGCCTGGGTGGGCCCCTGCAGTACGTTCCAGAGGGAAATGCCGCCTACGGCGCTGATCGCGCCGACCAGGATTGCGAGCGCCAGCAGGCGCAGGTTGGCTTTTTTGGAGGTTGGTTCAGACATGGTGCAATTATACCGTTTCGCCAGCCGGACGAACGCGGTTTCGGATAAATTCAGTTGCCGAAAATGAAAGCCCGGCCGAACGTCAGCATCGTCCGGCCAGGCGGCGATTTCACGCTAGAAATTGAGGGTTGCGAATACGCTCATGGCCCAGACATCGTATCTCGGGCTGACATCACCCATGGTCAGCACGCCGTTGATGTCCAGCGGGCCGAGATCATCGACCTGCCAGTTGGATGAACTGTACTGCTCCTTCAGGAAATTAAGACCAAATCCCCAGCGGTCGTTGAACTGGTGGTTCAGTTTGAGCCGCAGTTGCTCGAGGTTTGAATACAGCATCGGGAACGGCGGCTCGCCTGCATCCGTCTCGGTCCGGATGTTGCCGTTAGCAACGGATTTGACGAAGTCGGCACCGTACGTTGTCTTGTCATCGATACGGCCGGTAACGCCCAGGCCCCAGGTTTCGATCTTGTCATCGGTGGAGGCCGTCCACGGCGTCGCTGAGGCGGACGGTGCACCGGCGATCTGTGAGTCGATACGGTCCCGCGAGTAAAAACCATACACCGTGGAATTCTTGCTGAACGCATAGTTGATATCCAGGTTGAAGTTCTGCTCGTTACCCTCGGTCAGGCCGATGACCGAGTCGGAGTAATCGTCATCGGTCCTGTAGTAGCTGAGACTCACGCCCAGGCGCTCGACCGGGAACAGGTCGAACTGCAGCGTCACCCGGCTGCGGTCCCGGTCCGCCATGTTGTACTTGCGCATCAGGGGGTGTTCCAGCCGATCGTAGTTACCCTGTTGCTCGTACACCGTTGAATCGCGATCCAGGCTTTCATACTTCAACCTTGCGTCCAGCCATGCCCACGGCGTCACCTGCAGTTCACCCCAGTAGGAGTCTTCGGTGTTCTTGTGGACGGACTGGTACGTGCGCTTCAGCGTGGCCCTCTTGCCGCCGGCATTGACTCGAATATTGTACGTAGGCCGGTAGCGCAGCTCGAGGGTACCCTGCTGGCGGTCGTAGCCATAGGGGCGGTTGGACCGCGGGTCGCTCTGGCCGACTTCCAGCAGGATCGGCGTGTAAATGTCGATCGGGGTCTTGTTTTCACGCTCGTCTTTCTTGTACCTGGCCGTCAGGTCCAGCCGGTCCGCCACGCGCCAGTAGGCGCGCCCGGAGATGTTGTACATCGAGGTATCCAGTTTTCCGTCCAGCGACTGGCGCGGCAACTCCAGGTCATCGTAGCGCGGGTTGATGGAGTAGGGCAGGAAAGGCTCGTTTTGCTTCGCCTTGCCCCAGTAGGCCTTGCCGGAAAGCTTGAAACTTTTGGAGAACCGGTAGGCGCCGGCCAGGCTCAGTTGGTGATACTTGTTGTCGGGAGCCAGGGCGCTGCGTGAAACTTCATCGCCGAAACCACGGGCGTACGGGCTGTCCCAGGTAACCGAGTTGAAGCCGTTATCGAATTTTGAACCGCTGTACTCGACCCTTGCCTGCCCGCGTTTGCTGGTGAATTCCAGGCCAACTTCGAACAGGTTGGTGGTGTAGTCCAGTGGTGCCGGGAACAGGACCCCGTTGAACGGGAACGCGCCGCCGCCGAATCGAATCGTGCCGTCGCGCTTCTGGCGTTCATATTCAGCCAAAACCCTCCATGAACCGCCCAGTTTAACCGTGGCGCCAGCATTCAAAATTTTCCGCTTGCTTTCCAGGTCGGTCGGGACCATGAAGGCGTTGCCGCCGGCAATGCTCCAGTCTTCCGGCAGCACCAGCGTGTCGGTTCCCACGCCCAGGTAGGGCGTGACCGTGCCATACCCCAGGTATCTCGGAATTTCGTTGTACGCTGCGCGCAGCTCGAAGGACCCTTGCTTACCGCCGCGCATTTCCAGACGCCGGCTGTCCAGGCCGAGCCTGTTGCTGTAGAAATCGAAGTAGTAGCCTTTTTCATCGAGGTAGCGGGCGTTGCCGTCCAGTTTCAGGTAGAAGCCGTCGTCATCGAGGCCGCGATAGTCGGCAAAACGGGGCGTCGGGTTGTCGGCGTAGATCAGGCCCAGCTCCCAATCGCCGAACCAGCCATTGGAAATCGCACAGAGCTTGCAGACCCACTTGGACGTATCCGGCGCTTCGGCCTCATCGGCCAGGGCGGTGCCGCTGAGGGGCAGAATCATGCAGGCACTCAGCGCGACCAGGAGTTTGTTTTTTTGATGTGTTTTCATTGCTGCTGTGCCTCCTATCTCATCTGCGACGAGCCGGACGGGTGGTTGCTGCCGTGAACCTGGCTGTGGCAGTTCATGCAGCCCTGGGCCAGCAGGAACCGGCTTTGGGATCTGCTGCCTATGTCCTCACTGGTGTAAGCCTCACCCGGGTGGTCTTCCGCCGAGTGGCATTGCTGACACAATAACGGTGTGCGCTTGGTCAGCATGGCCGGGTGATTGCTGCCGTGCGGTTCATGACACAGCGAACAGGACTCCGAGACCGGGGCGTGTTCCCAAAGGTACGGGCCTCGCTTCTCAGCATGGCAGGTGTAGCAGGTGTCGTTGACGTTGTCTTCCACCAGCAGGTAATCGCTGTTGCCGTCATGCACGTTATGGCAGCTGCTGCACTCCATGCTGCCGAAGCGCAGCGGGTGGCTGAACGGCTTGAAGCTGGCTGCGCGGTTAGACTGGTGGCACTCGAAGCACACTTCCTGCTGAGCTATCGAGTCGAACACCGGGTCACGTTCAACGTGCACGGAGTGACAGGAAACACACCCCACGTCGACGCTCTCGTGCCGGCTGCCGAACCAACCCATGTTGTGGTTTTCATGGCAGCCCAGGCAAGCTTCGTTCTGCGCGCTGACCGGGGTCTCACTGTCTTTTCCAAAGACGATGGATGGGTGAACTTCCGACTTTTTCTTGGCCTTGGCGTGTTCGTTGGACGGGCCGTGACACGACTCACACTGCATGTTCGAGAACGGTGCGTCCGGATCGACCTGGGAGCCGTGCTTGGTCTTGAATATGGGCATGACGCCCCACTTCGCTGCCTTGTGGCACATCAGGCAGCTGTCAGCTCCCTTGGCGCTGTATTCTTCAGCGGCCAGGTTGCCCGGCTGGATCGTCAGGAAGAGCATTATGAGGACAAGGGTTGGCAAAGCAGTCAGGCGTATGTTCATTATTATTCCCACATCAGAACCTTACGGAATAGTTTAAACGTATTTCCGGAGAAAAGAGTAGCTGCTTGGGACTTATTGCCACGTGATCTAGAGCAATTCCCGTGGAATTTAAGAGGCCCGGGCAGCGAACTGCCCGGGCCCGGTTCATACACAAGCTTCAGTCAAGGCTGATCAGGCCAGGAGCTGACTTGTCATCTTCGATGCGATCACCGCCATTGAACGGGTCGTCGGTCCAGCCGAGCTTGTCCCATTCGATGTAATCGGTGGTGTGGCAGTCTGCGCAACCGTCCGGAATCGGACCGTAACCCAGGGCCTGCTCCTTGGGCGCTACTTCGTGGTTAACGGAGAGCAGTGCTTCGGTGGCTACGAAACCATAGGTTCCGCTGTAGGGCCGGCCGGTGTAGGCCGCACCATCGGCAAGGGCGAGGTTCCAGTCGAACTTACCCCAGTAGGGGTTGGGTCCGCCGGCCAGCCCGAACAGGTGGGGCACCAGGATGGTCTTGTTTCCGGTATCGACCGGTTGATTTCCGACCATCAGCTTGAACGGGTAGATCATGGCGTCCGGGTCACTGTAGCTGCCCTGCGGAACGGCCAGCTGAACCGGTTCTGTGTCGTACGAATCGTTTGCGCCGATGACCTTGCGGGCCCATTTGCCGTTTGCATAGCGCAACACCGGCCGGACGTTGTTTTTCCACACAAAAGAGCCTTTCTTCTTGTCGTAGGTCGGACGGCCGGTTGCGGGATCTGTCGGAATCGGGCTGATAGTCTGGCCGGCGTCTGACCAGTACCACTCCATCTTGGTGGAGATCTTGCGGGCGATCGCCGGGATATGGCAGGTCTGGCAAGCCAGCCTGTCATGCCAGCCTTCGGCAATCATGTCTTCCGCGTCGGTACCGGCATGTATGGTTTTTGCACTGCCGTGGCAGTCGGCGCATTGTTTCATTTCGCCTTCGTAGACCGATTGCAGAGACATTCCGGCAATGCCGTGGTTGTAGTCGCCGGTCTTCGGATCGTGGTTGGCGCCATGGCAATCGACACAGGCCAGGTCGGCGCCGTCGGTGCCCATGTGAACGTCGTATTCACGCGTGGTGGCGACCAGGTCCGTAGAGATATCGCCATGCTTGACGTTGTCACCGCCGCCAGCTTTTGCATGGCAGCCGATGCAGGCCTTACGGGTCGGCTCGGCGCCCAGCGCGATGCTGCGGGCCACGACATTCAGGTCAACCGTGGTGGGGGGTGCGCCGGCCGTTGTCGGGGCCTTGGAATAAGT
>Ga0316201_10003091_pt1 | contig 12133 bp, 8 predicted proteins | sample CS6wburrow_MG_FD_204516 | JGI IMG/M metagenome (GOLD analysis project Ga0316201, IMG submission 204516) | Coastal sediment microbial communities from Delaware Bay, Delaware, United States - CS-6 worm burrow | ecosystem: Environmental > Aquatic > Marine > Coastal > Sediment | place: USA: Delaware... | reverse complement strand
TGTATAATGCCCCGCCCATGTCATACCTTGAAGAAGTCAATCGCCGGCGTACATTCGCCATTATCTCGCACCCCGATGCCGGTAAAACCACGCTGACCGAGAAGCTGCTGTTATACGGTGGTGCGATCCAGCTCGCGGGTACGGTGAAGGGGCGTAAGGCTGCACGCCATGCCACATCCGACTGGATGGAACTGGAAAAACAGCGCGGAATATCGGTAACCTCCTCGGTGATGCAGTTTCCATACAAGAACAGTATCATCAACCTTCTGGATACGCCGGGACATGCTGATTTTTCTGAAGACACCTATCGTACCCTGACGGCGGTGGACTCTGCCTTGATGGTAATCGACGCTGCAAAGGGTGTTGAAGAACGTACCATCAAGTTGATGGATGTATGCCGTTTACGCACCACGCCAATTATTACCTTCGTCAATAAGATGGATCGCGAAGCGCGTGATCCTATCGATTTGATGGACGAGATCGAGGATATCCTGAGTATCGAGTGTGCCCCGATAACCTGGCCAATTGGCATGGGTAAACAGTTCAAGGGCGTATTCAACCTTGTTGAAGACAGTGTGCATCTGTTCAGTGCGACGCACGAAGGCAAGGTACAGCAAGGCGATGTCATAAAGGGCCTGGATAATCCGAAACTGGATGACATACTGGGTTCTGTAGCTGAAGAGCTGCGCGAAGAAATCGAACTTGTAAAGGGCGCCAGTCATGAGTTTGATTTTGACGCTTATAACAGGGGTGAGCTGACGCCGGTATTTTTCGGTTCGGGCATCAACAACTTTGGTGTTAGGGAACTGCTTGATGCGCTCGATGAATTTGCACCGGCGCCGCGGTCGCGCGAAACACAAAGCCGCACCGTCAAGCCCGAAGAAGAAACATTCAGCGGTTTTGTATTCAAGATACAGGCCAACATGGATCCGGGCCATCGTGACCGCATTGCGTTTGTACGTATCTGTTCGGGTACTTATAACAAGGGCATGAAGGTCAGGCACGTGCGCATCGGCAAGGACATCAAACTGTCCGACGCGTTAACCTTCATGGCATCGGACAGGGAGCACGTGGATAAGGCCTATACCGGCGACATTATCGGACTGCATAATCACGGCACCATGCGTATTGGCGATACTTTTACCCAGGCTGAGGACCTGGCTTTCACCGGTATACCAAACTTTGCACCCGAGCTATTCAGGCGTGCACAGCTGAGAGATCCGCTGAAAATGAAGGCGCTGCAAAAGGGCCTTATTCAGTTGTGTGAAGAGGGTGCAACACAGCTATATAGGCCACTGAACAACAATGACCTGATATTAGGTGCCGTGGGTGTATTGCAGTTTGAAGTGGTCAAACATCGCCTCAAGGATGAATATGGTGTCGACTGCAGTTTCGAGAATGTCAGTGTGACCACGGCACGCTGGGTGGAGTGTGACAATGACAAGGAACTTGCCAAATTCAAGAACAGGCATAGCACCAATCTAGCACTCGATCACGCCGGCGATCTTGCCTATATTGCGCCCACCCGAGTAAACCTCGAAATGACCATGGAAAAATGGCCGGAAATCAGTTTCCTGGCCACGCGCGAACACGGAATCTACGCCTGACAGCCCGTAGGGCGGATTAGGTGTTAGTCATAATCCGCCAAATCGGGTCGGTGCAATACGCTTCGCTATTGCACCCTACACATTTATTGACTCGAGTGGCTTCAGCCGCACCCGCGAATCAATTAAATATGCTGCGTTCTCTGTGTCCAGGCGTTTATGCATTGAAATAAATGCTGAACAGTAGCTAGCAGTAATGCTAGTGAACCTCCAGCTTGCCCAGCTCCGCCAGTATCTCCACAATCAAAGATTCACCCTGGGGCCCGACCTTGTCGCACAGCTTGTCGACATTGCGTTCGCCGTCGATCAGGTCCTTGAGAATAGCGCCGACACTGGCCATGTCACCGCCGGCCATGGACATCTGCTCTGCCATACCGCCCAGCATGATCACTGCGTTGTGATCACCACGTCTTGCATCATTGATCAGGTTTGCCAGCATCGGTGCGGCCAGAGTTGCATCCGCTGTCTGTTCCGGTTTTGGCAAGGTGTTTGGATCTTGTAGTCCGCTCAGGATGGCTGATGCAATAACCGCATCTTCATCATCCAGGCCGTTGAGCACGCTCTCGTCTCTGCTGCCATTGATGATCTTGCGGATAGCAGCGACCAGCTTATCCCAGCCATTCTGTTCAGATACGACCAGAGCCTGTTCCATTTGAGGCCTCAAATCAGAATTCTGAATACACTGAACGACGCCTAGAATAAGCCCGGCATGGGTTTGAATGATTTGCTGTTGCTTGTCTGGAGTTTCCATCAGGTAACCATCAGGTTGATTAATGATTGCTTCAGGTTACAGTGACAGGGCGTTGATGTGCAAGTCACTGGCTGTCAGACAATCCTTACAGTGCGCGGATTTTTTCTGCCTGTTGTTCCAGCTGTTGCCTGGCTCTGGCCATTTCTTCAACGCGTTGTCGCTCTTTTTCAACAACAGCCGCAGGTGCCTTGTCGACAAAACCTGAGTTCTGCAGCTTGGTGTGTCCCTTGTCCAGGTTGACTGTCAGTTTTGCAATTTCTTTCTCAAGACGTGCAAGCTCTGCTTGCTTGTCGATGAGTCCGGCCAGGGGTATCAGAATCTGCATTTCACCGACCAGTGCGGTGGCTGATTCAGGTGCTTTGCTGTCGGCAGCCAGCCACTCGGTTGACTCAAGTTTTGCCAGTGTGTTGATGAATGCCTGGTTGCTGTTGAATATATCCCTGTCCTGTTGGCTGGCATTCTGCAGTAGTACCGGCAGCGCCTTGCCGGGAGCGATATCCATTTCGGAACGAATTTTACGTACGCCGCTGATGAATGTTTTTACCCATTCGAGTTCTGCTTCTGCGATATCATCAACTTTTTTGTCATCAGCCTGCGGGAATGGCTGGTTCATGATGGTATCACCGGCCGAGCTCATGTCATGGCCGGCCAGTGGCGCAACCTTCTGCCAGAGTTCTTCCGTGATGAAAGGCATGATGGGATGATTCAGCCGCAGGATGGTTTCAAGTACACGCACCAGTGTGCGTCGTGTGCCGCGCAGGGCAGTTTCAGGCGTTTCTTCGTTGAATAACACGGGCTTGGAAAGCTCCAGGTACCAGTCGCAGTAATCTTCCCACACAAAGGCGTACAGTTCCTGTGCATAAAGATCAAAGCGATAGTTCTTGATATGCTTTTCTATGTTCTGCTCTATGTGTTGCAAGCGGGATACGATCCAGCGATCAGCCAGTGACAGTTCGACAACATCATTGTCAATCCCGGTATCTTTATCCTCGGTTTGCATCATTACATAGCGTGTCGCATTCCACAGCTTGTTGCAGTAATTGCGGTAACCTTCGATGCGTGATGGCGCCAGCACGATGTCGCGACCGGTGGTTGCAAGCGCTGCAAAAGTAAAGCGCAGCGCATCGGTACCGAATGCTGGAATGCCTTCAGGGAAATTCTTACGCGTCAGTTTTTCTATGCGCTCGATCAGGTGTGGCTGCATCACGGCGCTGGTTCTTTTGGCAACCAGATCTTCCAGCGCGATGCCGTCGACGACATCGATCGGATCCAGCACGTTACCTTTTGATTTCGACATTTTCTGGCCTTCGGCATCGCGTACCAGGCCATGTATATAGATCTCGTGGAAAGGCACGTCGCCCATGAATTTCAGGCCCATCATGATCATGCGTGCTACCCAGAAGAAAATGATGTCAAAACCGGTGACCAGCACATTGGTCGGGTAGAAGTCTTCCAGTTCAGGCGTCTTTTCGGGCCAGCCCAGGGTAGAGAAAGGCCACAGTGCAGATGAAAACCAGGTGTCGAGTACATCTTCGTCCTGTCTCAGGGCAAAGTCGGCAGGCAGCCTGTTTTTCTCACGCACTTCATCGATATCATGACCGACATAGACATTGCCGACATCATCGTACCAGGCGGGAATGCGGTGACCCCACCAGATTTGTCTTGAAATACACCAGTCCTCGATGTTGCGCATCCATTCAAAATAGGTGTTTTTCCAGTTGTCCGGCACAAACTTGATGTAGCCGATTTCGACCGCCTTGATCGCCGGTTCCGCCAGCGGTTTCACGCTGACGTACCACTGATCTGTCAGGTAGGGTTCAATCACGGCGTGTGAGCGGTCGCCCCTGGGCACCATCAGTTTGTGATCGTCGATCTTTTCAAGCAGGCCCGCGGCTTCGAGGTCAGCAACGATTTGTTTGCGCGCATCATAACGATCCATGCCGATGTATTTTTCAGGAATGAGCTCAGCTTCGTCTTCTTCATTATCTCGAATAGCGGCATCTACGGTGAAGACATTGATCAGACCGCCATGGATCATTGCACGCAATTCATTTTTATTACTGTGGCGTTGCCAGACCTGGTAATCGTTGAAGTCGTGTGCCGGTGTTATTTTTACACAACCTGTGCCGAACTCGGGGTCGACGTGCTCGTCGGCTATGACTGGTATGCGTCTGCCGGTCAAGGGTAGATCGAGGTACTCACCCAGCAGGTAGCTGTAGCGTTCGTCGTTTGGATGCACCGCAACCGCACAGTCACCGAGCAAGGTTTCGGGTCGGGTTGTAGCTACGACAATATGGCCGGCGCCATTGCTGCGGGGGTAGCGCATGTGCCACATATGGCCGCTCTCCTCGGTTGACAGTACCTCGAGGTCTGACACCGCGGTGTGCAGTACCGGGTCCCAGTTAACCAGCCGTTTGCCACGGTAGATCAGGCCTTCTTCGTAGAGGCGGATAAATACTTCGTTGACAGCTGCGGACAGGCCTTCATCCATGGTGAAGCGTTCACGCGACCAGTCCAGTGATGCACCCATGCGTCGCAGCTGGCTGGTGATGGTACCGCCGGAATGTTCTTTCCAGTCCCAGACTTTTTCGATGAATTTTTCCCGGCCATAGTCGTGGCGGGTCTTGCCATCGGCATTGATCAGGCGCTCAACAACCATCTGGGTGGCAATACCGGCATGATCGGTGCCGACCTGCCACAGGGTTTTGTCACCCTTCATGCGGTGGTAGCGAATCAGCGCGTCCATGATGGTGTCCTGGAATGCATGCCCCATGTGCAGTCGCCCGGTCACGTTGGGTGGTGGAATCATGATGCAATACGTGTCGCGCCGGCCCTGTTTCCAGCTTTTTGCATCAGGGTTGAAGTAGCCGCTCTGTTCCCAGGTCTGGTACCACTTCTGTTCAATTGCTTGTGGATCGTAGGTTTTGTCCATGGGCTTTTCGAGGGCGCTCGTTGATAGTGATTAAAAGCGCGGGATTATACCGCATGCACTGCAGATAGCCTATGAGTGAGGGTGGAGGGTAGTCCGGCAGATTAATCGGACTCGGTTGCGGTTGTGAAATGTCTCTTGAGTGTTTGCCGGATATTATCCCTCAGTACCTGCTCCAGCCCAAGCAGCGTATTATCCAGTATTTCCTCCGTGATAGCATCGAAATCTGCACGATCGATGCGAGACTTCCGGGTTTCTGCGGCTGTTTCTTCGGTATTTTTTTCGTGCAATGATTCTTCGATCGGGAGGGTATCAGCCACTGCTGTAGCCGTCGAGACTTCATCCGGGCGAATGTCATCGATACCGGACTCATCGCTAAACAGCCCTAGGGTATCAGCTGGATCATCATCAGCAATGTGAGAATCGGATTCTGCATGAATATTCGTCGTTGATAAATCGTCTGATGCATCATCGGACCATGATGAATATTGTACCTTGCTCGAAGGCTGATGCACGGCTTTATCAGTGTTGCCGGGTTTAATGATGTCATCGAGGATAGGCAGGTTGCTTGTGTTATCGTCTGGCATGGGCATGTGCTCAGGATGTTATTTCATGATAGTGCAATGGGTACGCGTCTTTTTTATAGGCTGAGTAGCGTACACGGCCTGGATGAAGAATCTCTGGAGCATCATTGATAATTTCGGCGATGCGTTCAAAGTTCCGTGTGTTTTCAGGTAACTCATCGTCCAGGTTGATCAGGAGATAACCCCTGGCGGTAGACGCGTTGTGACTAATGACTACTGGAGTATTGCTATCTTCAGTGTCGCCCAGAATGGCATGGGGAAGAAAACTGCTGTCGTTGAAGGTCCACATTATGTCGTCCAGAAGACGTGTTTCCGTCTCATCTCTCGTCTTGACGAAAACAGAATTCCCCATCTTTACGACCTTGTCTGCAAGCTGACAGCAGAACCGATTAATGCTGGTTCTGTTCCGGCTGTTCAGTTTGTAAAAATCAATACGCGGCTTACTTTCCTGACTCATACCGGAATGACTACCTGTTATCGGTTATGCGTTGGAGTATGTACTGTACCAGCAAACTTACCGGACGTCCTGTTGCACCTTTTTCCTTGCCACTTTTCCAGGCGACACCGGCGATATCAAGATGTGCCCAATGGTATTTTTTTGCAAAACGCGACAGGAAGCAGGCAGCGGTTATGGTACCGGCGCCCTTGCCACCGATGTTAGCCATGTCTGCAAAATTACTATCCAGTTGTTCCTGGTAATCATCCCACAAGGGAAGTTCCCAGCAGCGGTCACCGCTGTTTTTTCCGGCTTTCAGCAAGTCGTGGATCAGGGGCTTGTGGTTACCCAGCAAGCCTGCCGGATGCGCACCCAGGGCGACAACGCAGGCACCGGTTAGGGTGGCGATATCGATGACGACTTCAGGGTCAAATTTCTCTGCATAGGTCATGGCATCGCACAGGATCAACCTGCCTTCGGCGTCGGTATTAAGAATCTCGATGGTTTGCCCCGACATGCTGGTGACGATATCGCCGGGCTTGCTGGCAATGCCGTCCGGCATGTTTTCTACTGTGGGTATGATGCCAACGATATTGACTTGAAGCTGTAGTTCGGCACAGGCTGAGATAGCACCAAGCACACTGGCAGCGCCGCACATGTCGTACTTCATCTCGTCCATCGCGGCACCTGGCTTCAGGCTGATACCGCCAGAATCAAAAGTAACGCCTTTGCCGACGAGCACGACCGGGTTCTGCTTTTTGTCCCCACCTTTGTATTCAATGGTGATCAGCTTTCCGTCTTGCCGGCTGCCCCTGGTTACTGACATGAAGGCGCCCATGCCAAGGTTTTCTATTTCTTTTTCATCGAGCACGCTTACACTGGTTTTCGGAAACTGCTTTTGCATGGTGATTGCCTGTTGTGCCAGGTAATCAGGCGTGCAAATATTGCCCGGCAGGTTGGCTACATCCTTGGCCAGCTTGATGCCGGTCGAAATTGCCATGCCCCGGCGCACAGCTTCTTCGCCATCGGTCAACTGGCCGCGGCCCGACACGCTGAAAACAAACTTGCGTAATGGGCGGCGCGGTGGTGTTTGCTCCGATTTAAGTTGATTGAACGAGTACAGGGTCTCGTCGATCGCTTCAATAGACTGCTGGATTTTCCAGCTAAGGCTTCTGCGCTTGACCGGAATCTCGGTGAGGTAGGATGCGACCTCGGTTGTACCGCTGGATTTGAGGGTCGAGGCCATGGTGCTGTTGATGTTTCTGAAGGCGCGGGTATCAATTTCCTTCTCCTTGCCGCAGCCTATCAGCAGGACGCGATCGGACAAGGTGTTTTCTACGTTATGCAGCAGCAATGTGCCGCCGAGGTCGCCCTCGAGTTCGCCGCGTCGAATCAGGTTGGAGATCAGACCGCCACTGGCCTTATCCAGAGTTTTGGCCGCTGCTGATAGTGTCCTGGGCGCATAAACAGCGGCTACCACACAGCCAATTCGCTGTTTTTCCGGGCTGCCGCTTTTGACGGTATATTCCATGTTGACTCCAAAGAATTCGAATAAATCGGGCCATTGTATGAAATTCGCCCTTATTTTTCATGTTTGATTTATCTTCAGCTGCAAATACCGAGAATTTTTCTCATAGGCTGGTCAATGACAGGCAGTCAATGTGATAATCCTACCATGGGTTTCGGTATCACTATTATTGATCGCTATATTGTCAGGGAGGTTATTACAACCTGGCTGGCCGTTATGTTTGTATTGTTGATCGTGGTCACCAGCGTTGAGATTGTGCAACTCCTGAAATGGTTCCTGCAGGGTGAGTTGACGACGAACACGGTGCTGCCAATGTTCATTAACAGCCAGTTGAAGGTGGTTGTGCTGTTGATACCGGTCAGTCTTTTTCTTGGTGTGTTGCTGGCCTTGAGTCGCCTGTATATGGACAGTGAAATGACTGCGATGATGTCGGGTGGTATAGGTCCGAAACAATGGTTTCATTCAATGTTGATGGTCACCCTGCCAATTAGCCTGATGGTGCTGATAATGATGCTGTACATGCGGCCCTGGGTAGCACTGCAACGCGCCGAGATTAATGCGGATATCCGTAACATCAGTATTATCAGTACATTTGCATCCGGACGATTTAATCGATCTCCGGATGGAGAAGCCGTTATTTTCATGGAAGACATAAGCAAAGACGGAAAATCAATGAAAGGCATATTTCAGCGTTTCAACAAGGATGGCAGCTCGCATGTTGATCTGGCGCGCTCTGCAAGAAGCGAAAGGCACGATACCGGGCTGGATTACATGTTATTTGAACAGGGGCATCACTATATTGGTGTGCCCGGCGAGCCGGATTATCAGATCATAGAATATTCAGAATATGGTGTGCTGGTGCCGAAGCCGGAAGACAGGAACTATCCCTTGCGTGTGCAGGCATTATCGACCAAAGAGCTGTGGAATTCTGATAATCCGGAGCACAAGGCTGAGCTTGACTGGCGCATTAGTTTACCGGTTGCAACCTTGGTGATTGTCATGATGGCGCTACCCTTGAGCCAGACTACACCAAGAGGTGGGCGTTATTCCAAACTCGCTCTGGGCATATTACTCTATCTTGTCTACTCTAACTTGCTCGGTGTGGGGAAAGCATGGATCTCGAAAGGTATAGTCCCTTACTGGATTGGAACCTCGTGGGTGCACGTACTTGGTGTGATTACCCTATACATTCTGCTGAGGCAAAGCGGTCTGATTATGAAAAAAAACAGATCTGATGTAAAAAAACTGAGATAAACTCTTGATAATTGATCGTTATATTGCACGTGCCATTGTTGGTGGAACAATGATGTCGCTGTTTGTATTCGGGGCATTGTTTGCGTTTATCAGTTTTGTCTCAGAGCTTCAGCATGTTGGTATAAATAATTACGGCGCGCTGCAGGCATTAATTTACGTGCTACTAAACCTGCCCCAGCTTCTTTACCAGGTTTTCCCCTCGGCCATGTTGCTTGGGGGCTTGTTGTCACTGGGTGCGCTGGCGTCTACTTCTGAGCTGGTGGTGATTCGCGCTGCGGGTATTTCCATAACGCGTATTACATTTGCGGTACTCAAGGCGGGTTTCCTGCTGATTGTTATTGCTGTGCTTTTAGGTGAGTTTCTTGCACCTGCCACAATCAGTACTGCCAAGACCATGCGTGCAGAGGCGCTCGAAGGCAGGGTGCTGACAGGTGACAGGAAGGGATTATGGTCAAAATATGGAGATAACTTTGTCTATATCGGTACGGTGTTGCCTGATGTCCAGCTCAGGGATGTCATTATTTATGAGCTTGATGCGGAGCACAAACTGAAAAAAACCACTTTCGCCGGGCAGGCTCACTATGATGAAAAAGACCAGCTATGGCATCTTCAGGATGTGTCTAACAGCGAAATCACAAAAGAAAGTGTCAAGACCAGTCATAACGAGACGGAAACACGGCCTGCGATGGTAAGTACTGATTTATTCAAGGTGCTTAATCTGGAACCGGAGGATATGTCAGCGACTGAATTGTGGCAGTACAGCCAGTACCTGGATGAAAACGAACTTGAATCCGATTCTTTCTGGCTGGCATTCTGGGTGAAGATGTTTACACCACTGACCGGCGTCGGCATGCTGATGATTGCAGTGCCGCTTGTGTTGACTTCGAGTTCACGCTCAGGCGGGGCAGGCCGGCGTATTCTTATCGGTGTAATGATCGGTGTCGCTTTTTACGTGCTCAATAGAGTGGTAAACCAGATGGGTGTGATCTACGGTGTTACACCTGTATTGAGTGCGGGCCTGCCATCATTACTGGTCATTGCTATTTCTGCGGTTTTGATCAGGCGAATCAGATAAATGGCTCTTTCCTGATTCGAGTGGGTAAATATTCGAACACTTGCCACAGAGGCACGGAGAACACGGAGGTGTTTCTTAGGAGTGACTTTAGTCGCTAACTTTTAGCTGAGCGCATTTATACACATTTTATTTCGCCCTGATGGCGAGTTACTTTTCTTACAACAGCGAAAGAAAAGTAACCAAAAGAACGCCGCCCCGACCAGTTTGCCCTGCGGGTCCCCTCACCATTCACCTTTGCCTACGGGCCGTCCTGACTCGCCATCCGGGCTCGACAGGACTAAATTCGACGTCCATGTCGAATTTTCCCTGCCAAAGTCGAATGGCTCGGCAAAAACTTCACGGGGAAACTGTCTCCTCCCGTTAAGCTCGCCGAAGACAGCTTCACTGGTAGGGTCGATTGACCATGGACGGTCAATCGAGTCTTGTCGAGCATGGATGCGAGTCAAGACGACCCGTTGGCAGTGAAGATGGCTGAGGGTATGCGAAGCACGAGCGCCCGGGACGCATTTTTTGGGTTACGTTTTTTGTGCGAACAAAAAAGGTAACTCGCTCCAACGGGAGCGAAACCAAATGTTAGTGAAAACGATAATTCCTGATTGTGACAATGGCCGCAGCTAAAATAACAAAAATCTCTATGTTCTCAGTGTCTCTATGCATAATATTTATCGTATCAGCCTACTAAGTTTGGTGAAGACCCAGATAGATAAATCATTTGCCCGGCCTGAGGTCGACAAGCACACAGTTTGATGCGATATCATGCCAGGTACGTCTCTGTGGATGAAACAGCGACCACAAAAACCCCAACCCCGCTGCTGACCACGAAATTAACGCGACAATAAAACGAATGAAAGCGAGCATCCATGTAATGGATTGAGCATTATCCTGCTGTAGCTTCATTTTCCATGTTCTCATACCCAGAGTCTGGCCGCCATGTGTCCAGAACCAGCCATAAAAGCAAAAACAGATGACTAACAGGCAGCTGACATAGTAAGGATACAGGGCCTGACCGGGTTCGATCGCATTACCCTGGTTGAATGCCATGGCAACACCTGTGGCTATAAACAATATGGCCACCAATAGAAAAAGATCGTAAATAATGGCCATCAGTCTTCTGCCCAACCCGACATATCTGGTTGATAAGTTGGCGTTCTCAGTCATGTTATCTAGCCCGGATATTGCACGAAGGCGTACACACAATGTTGTTGATTTATAGACACTTCAATCACTTAATCAATAATCAATTATTAATTGTTCGTTTACAATTTGTCCGTGTGGTTTTATGAGCAACCTGGCGTCGCATCTTGAACGATCACCCTTGATCCATAGCTATTATGGCTATGCATCCGCAGGCGATCGTCCAACCTGGTTGCTCGTCTCTTCCATGAGACTCGCCCCTAACGGGGCTTGCGCGATAAATCTTTCCAGAAGATTTATTGCCAGGTTGTTCGTCTCATCCATGAGACTCACCCCTTAGGGGCCGACGCGATATTTTGTTCCGGACAGAATATTGCCCCTAAAATCCAAATCCTTCATGCAATATCCGGGCTAGTACTCGAAAATCCGGTTTTGTCCGCGGCCCGTGTGGCTTATCCGAAAAACATAAAAGCCTGTTATGCACTATGCTCAATAGTATTGCAGGTAAAAAAATATGAGGATCGTATGATGTATTATAAAAGAATTTTATCAGCAGCACTGCTGGCTTTCTTCTCCGGATCGGCAGATGCAGTACCCTTTTCGGTTGAAGCGCGATCACTGGGTATGGGTAATGTCAGGGTGGCAACGGCGGATATTGCTACCGCACCATTTGCCAATCCGGGGATGCTGTCATTTCAGCCAAGCCGAGAGGATTTTTCAATATTAATCGGCCTTGGTGCATTTCTCAGCGACAATGATGGTGTTGTCGACAAGATTGACGCTTTCCAGTCAGCCTATAACAGTTTTCAGGCAGATCCTGTTGGAAATGTCAGTCAAG
>Ga0316201_10003089_pt1 | contig 12137 bp, 17 predicted proteins | sample CS6wburrow_MG_FD_204516 | JGI IMG/M metagenome (GOLD analysis project Ga0316201, IMG submission 204516) | Coastal sediment microbial communities from Delaware Bay, Delaware, United States - CS-6 worm burrow | ecosystem: Environmental > Aquatic > Marine > Coastal > Sediment | place: USA... | reverse complement strand
TGCTCGAAAGCGGCGCCAGAAGAAAGAACGCAGATAAGAAGACCCAAATCAGTCGATTACACAAGATAGACACCCTCAGTGTTTGTTCTTATTTGTGGGCCGCCATTATCGCTGATTGTGGGCGCCTCATTCCAATCCTCGCGACAGAAAAATCGCTTCTATCTCTGTATAAAAATGGAGCTCCAAACGTCAGGCGATAGCGACCGCTGGCGATTTCCGCAACCGCGCGTTTGCTGGCCAATATGCGGGCCGTGTCCCGCCTGTCCTTTATGGAGGTCCTGGTGGCCGGCTCGTCGGCGCCTGCATCGCTCGCCGACCCAGGTGGCGGTCGAGACTAATCGTTACCAAAAAGCTGTCACGCGATGGCCGATACTCAATTGTCGATTTCGAACTCCGTTATCACGGCCCGTGACTTTGTCTTGCCCTTCTCTCGATAGACGATCATTACCGGCAGGAAGTCCAGCGCTGTCGCACAATGCAAAGACCAGCTCTTTTCTTTACCCTCGGACGAGTAGCGCACCTCCACCGTCTCGAAGTCGCCAGCCGGGGTTTTTGCTACCTGGTCGGCAACGACCTGGAAGTGAAAAGTCCGCCAGCGACCGCGGTCGAATACCGGCAACTCTGTAAGCTCAAGCCCGGACCGCAGGGCCTGCATGATCGCGACCTGAGCGGAAATTCGGTTTTGCCCGCCCGCCTGCATCGGCACGTCGACTTCCCGCTGCTTGTATTCGCCGGTCACACGCCCGTCCGATCGACCAAAATCGTAGTGAACTCGCCGTGTTGGCTTTGCGATTGTGTCGACGCTAGCGTACTCCCGCGGCCGCACAAGACCGCCACCCGGCAAAAGAGACGTAGTTTCGCGAATCTCCCCACGTCGGAGCCAGGACACGACTCCACGCGGACGTAGCGAGGTGCGATAAACATAGCCGGATTCAACCTGGTCGAGGTCGAGTGTCATTTCACCTCTCAAGATCCCGTAACGAACTGAGTAGGCCGCGCTAAACGTGGGAAGCGACGCTGACTCGGCGAACAGCGGCCCCGGGAGAAACAGGGCTAATGACAGCGCGACCGTCAGGCAGGCTCGCCGAGTATTTGCGTTTCTTGTCATGGCTTTACGTACATGTGTCTATTCTATTCCAGACCCGATCGACCAGAATAAGTTCTGAGGTCCGACCCGGAGGGGCGACATTGGCAATTCTCCGTCGGCGAATTCACAACAGGGTGTGCCAGTACTTGCTGCTCGCCGTTGGGATTGTTGTGCTTCCCGCCGTTGCCTTGGCCGGACAGCCCCTCGAGCAAGGATTCCCCCTGCGAAACCAGAATCCGTTTCTGCAGATCTTCGGATTGCCCGCTTTTCAATCAGCCACGCTCGCCACCAAAGGCGCTCCGGAGCACTACCTGAGCCTGGATATCGCCAATCATGCAGACGCCGGCAGCAACCCGACAGAAGACTTCGTTATCGATGGCGAGACCTATTTTCTGACCTTGTCCTCGCGACATCGCCTGAGCAATAGGCTGGAACTGGGTTTCGACGTACCACTGGTGGCTCACCAGGACGGCTTCCTCGACCAGGCAATCGAAAACTGGCACGACGCCTTTGGCATGTCTAACAGCAAGCGGCACGGGCCGAGTAACCAGCTCGATTTTTCCTATTCCGGTGACGGTGTCATTGGCTATGACTTGGGGTCCCCAAGTTTTGGCCTTGGCGATATTCACCTTACGGCGGCGATGCTAATTCGGGAATCCGCCGGTGACGGCGACCTCGATGTCGCTCTTAGAGCCACTATCAAGCTGCCAACCGGAGATTCCAACAGGTTGCTCGGCAGCGGCGCGACCGATCTGGCGATTGGCGCATACATTGCAAGTACCGGCACGCTCTGGAATCGTGCTTTGCGCGTGTCGGGTTTCGCTGGGGCCCTGATGCTGGGTGAGGGCAACATACTTTCCGAGATCCAGCGCTCCGCGTTGCCCTATGGCGGAATTGCGGCCACCTGGCAGGCCACCGAGCGGTTTGCTATTGCAACGCAACTATCCGCACAAGGAGCCTACTTCGACAGCGCAATCGAAGAACTGGGCGGCGACTCACTGCAATTGGCGGTTGGCGGCTACTACCGCTTGCGCGGCAGAGAATCAACCCTGGGATTCGCGATCGTCGAGGATGTATCCGCAAACGCGACAACAGACGTCGCCCTGCACTTCGCGGTGCGCATCAATGGCGAAGGGTAAGCGTAATGTGTAGACGATACATCCGCCCTCTTCTAACCGCGGTCGCCGGGCTCATGCTCTCGGCTAACGGACTATGCCAGGTCCTAGAGAATATTGACCTCGACCTGCCTGAGACGGCTGACGTCGCTTCGCGAGACCGGGCCGGGCTAAAACGCGACACCCTGTACTTTGCCGGTTATCAGTGGATTACCATCGGACTTCTCTACATTGCCCCGGAGAGTGTCAGCGGCTGGACTGACGAGCAGAAAGAAGGCTACGACCTGTCCTATTGGTGGGATAACGTAACTCACCCCCAGATGGACTCAGACGACTTCTACATCAACTACATACTTCATCCCTACTGGGGCGCCGCCTACTACGTGCGTGCTCGGGAGCGCGGCTACGACGACAGAGAGGCGTTCTGGTACTCGGTCATGCTGTCGTCCATGTACGAATTTGGTGCGGAAGCACTTTTTGAAGAACCCTCCATCCAGGACCTTATCGTGACACCGGTGGTTGGCTCGCTGCTGGGCCGGTACTTCATGGGAATCCGGCGGGACCTTCGCGAACGCGACAACGACCGGGGTTTTCGTACAACCAGAGATAAATGGGTATGGGCGCTGACTGACCCGCTCGGATCGCTAAATCAGCTTGTCGACCGAACGATCGGGCGAGAAACCGAGCTGCACGTTCAGCCGTATCGCAATGCGCTGGAGGGAACTTTCGCACAGCCATTCGAGCCGACTCCCGTTGCAAAACAGGCGGTTTATGGATTGCAGGTCACTGTGTTGTTTGAATAACTCCCTGCGGGCGCCTCCGGCGTCCAAAACGCTCTCGCGTTTTGTCGAACAGGGCTCTCATCCGCATCTCCCTCGGCAAAATGCAAAAGGCCCCGAATGGGGCCTTTCTCATTTTGGCGGAGAGAGAGGGATTGACTCGAATCGGCTCAGGCCGATTCTCACCCTGCGGGCGCCTCCGGCGTCCAAAACGCTCTCGCGTTTTGTCGAACAGGGCTCTCATCCGCATCTCCCTCGGCAAAAATGCAAAAGGCCCCGAATGGGGCCTTTCTCATTTTGGCGGAGAGAGAGGGATTCGAACCCTCGGTACGGTATCACCGTACACTCGCTTTCCAGGCGAGCACCTTAAACCACTCAGCCATCTCTCCGAATTCTATTTGCCGGTCCCAATGGTCGGCGGCAATTCTATGCACCGTGATCCAGGAGGCCGCGAAGGCGCATCCTTGGGTTTCGGTATCGGCATTTCCATTCGCTCATTGAGAGGATCCAGCCCTTCTGGCGGGACAATTCTGCTTGCTGCGGCAGCACTCTGGTAGCGCTGCGGCTCGTCGCAAGTATTGTCGATAAGGGCGTCCCCACCGCAACCGAAAAGGCTGCCCAAAAGCAGCAGCGCCATTGTCTGTCGAATTGCCGTCATGCAAGTGCCTCCTGATCGGACGTCGCATTTTGCATCGCCGATCGCATTTCCTTGTGATACTGCTGGGAATACGGCGTCAGTGGCAATCGAATACTCGGCCCCATCAGGCCCATCTCACTTACCGCCCACTTCACCGGTATCGGGTTCGACTCTGCAAACAGCAGCTTGTTCAAAGGCTGCAGCCTGTTGTCCAACGCGGCCGCCTCCTCATGGCTGCCGGACAGTGCCAGTCTGCACAGCCTGGAAACCGCCGCCGGCGCGACGTTTCCACTCACTGTCACGACGCCATGTCCGCCCTGCTCGATAAACGGTAACAGCGTGAAGTCATCGCCGCTATAGAGCATGAATTCCTTGTCAACCAGCGCCTGGATATCCTTCAGCCGCTGAATATCCCCAGTCGCCTCTTTGATACCAAAGATGTTCCCGTGCTTTGCCAGCCGAGCAACCGTCTCGGGCTGCATGTCAGCCACCGTACGGCCCGGCACGTTGTACATCATGACCGGCCGGTCGACAGCATCGGCCACAGCCGAGAAGTGTTGAAACAGGCCCTCCTGGGTTGGCTTGTTGTAGTACGGCACCACGACCAGGTAGGCAGCAATGCCCGGGTCGGCCACGGCGAGAGACAGATCGATAGTCTGTGCCGTCGAATTCGAACCGGTTCCGGCGATGATCGGCAAGCGCCCACGCGCAATCTCGATGGCCCTGCCTACAAGCTCGATGTGCTCGGAACGCGACAGCGTTGCCGACTCGCCCGTTGTGCCGGCGATTACCAGCCCATCGGTCCCCTGCTCAACATGAAAGTCGATCAGGCGCTTGAGACTCGCATAATCGACCCGATTATTGGTGTCGAACGGCGTTACGAGCGCGACCAGGCTACCCTTGAACACAACTTGTCCTCGCCAGAAATGAGGCGGCGATGTTACTGTTCATGTCCGGCGCTGGCAAGGACCGTCACGATCCCACGCAATGCGTGGCTGGATCGTTGCCATGACAAGGTGCCGCTCATGATTCTTAATTAAAGTTGATTATTGAAAAATGTCACAACTTATTGTTATTTCAGCAGTTGGAACCGATCGTACTGGCGTGGTCCAGGATCTCAGCAAGGTTATCCTCGCGTGCGGAGGGAATATCGAAGAAAGCCGCATGACAACGCTGGGATCTGAATTTGCCATGCTTCTGCTGGTTTCAGGCAACTGGCACACGCTGAATCGTCTCGAACAAGGCCTCGACAGACTATGTGAGGACGATCGGCTCGCCATCTCGATACGAAAAACCGACGTGAAACCCGCCGAGAAGGACCGCATGCCCTATGCAATCGATGTCGTCGCTCTTGATGAGCAAGGCATCGTTTACAACCTCGCCGAATTCTTCTCGTCCCGTGATATCGAGATCGCCGACGTAGCGACGCGCAGCTACGCAGCGGCGCATACGGGCGCCCCCATGTTTGCAGTGCAAATGGCCGTTAACGTGCCAGCCTCTCTGCACATCGCGCAACTGCGCGAAGAATTCCTCGAGTTCTGCGACCGTCTCAACCTGGACGCAATCATAGAGCCCGTCAAAATCTGACCCGGCAACCAAGACTTTTTCGACAGGAGAAAACTGTGAGCGCACCGAGAATGAACCGCGTCGTTGCCGATTTCACTGCGTCTGCAACCCGAGACAAGAAAATCAGGCTCAAGGACCTTCGCGGCAAGAATGTCGTCGTTTACTTCTATCCGAAAGACAGCACACCGGGCTGTACCACGGAAGGCCGTGACTTCGCAGCCCTGTATGCGAAGTTCCGCCGGCAGAAGACGGTCATCCTGGGCGTCTCAAGAGACAGCATCGCGTCTCACGAGAAATTCCGCGCGAAGCAGGAATTCCCGTTCGATCTCATATCGGATCCTGATGAGAAATTATGTAAAGCCTTTGACGTCATCCATGAGAAAACCCTCTATGGCCGGAAATTCATGGGTATCGTGCGCAGCACCTTCCTGATAGACGTTGACGGCAAACTGCGCGCCGAATGGCGCAAAGTTAAGGTCAAAGGCCATGCCGAAGAGGTCCTGGAGGCCGTGAAGGCCCTATAATCAGGGGAACACTACGGCTGGTGCCTAGTCCGAATCAGACACAGACCGTCATCTCGAGCCTTTGCCTATGTTCAGAAGTACCACCAAGCGCGCGTCAGTAGCGCTACTGCTCGCCTCGCTGGTATTCGTCAGCGGCGCCGGTGCGGACGACATAAATCTGCCTGACATGGGAAGCCCGGCTGACGCTGTGCTCTCAACCAACGACGAGTCTCGACTAGGGCGCATGATCATGCGCGACATTCGCCGCAGCGGCCAGGTTGTCGAAGACCCACTGGTCATCGAGTACGTCAATGATATCGGCAGCCGCGTTGCTGCACAGACCAATGACGGCGACCATGAATTCACGTTCTTTGTTATTGATGACGCGCGGATCAACGCGTTTGCCCTGCCCGGCGGCTATATCGGCGTACACACAGGCCTCCTCGAGGCTACGCGGAGCGAGGATGAACTTGCGGGCGTAATCGCGCACGAGGTTGCTCACGTGACGCAGCGGCACATTGCGCGGGCAATCCATGCGAATTCCCGGCAGAGCATCCTGACGACGGCGATAATGCTCGGCGCGATGATCGTCGCCGCGGCTGGGGGCAGCTCCGATGCCGTGCAGGGCGCGGTTGCCGTGGCCCAGGGCGCCGCGGTTCAGCAGCAGATTAATTTTACGCGTACCAACGAGTACGAGGCGGATCGGGTGGGTATCAAAGCACTCGCAGACGCCGGGTTTGACCCCTACGGTATGGCCTCCTTCTTTGAGGTGTTGTCCAGGCAATCGACCACGAACCCGGAGATGCGCGCACCGGAATTTCTCCGCACACACCCGGTATCCAGCGCACGCGTCGCGGAAGCGCGCTCAAGGGCACGTGAGTATCCGGCAATTCGAAGCGACGACTCAGCCGGTTACGGCATAGCTCGAACCCGCATGGTCGTCGCCCGCTTCGACACGGCTGAAATGGCAGTCGATTATTACGAGAAGCGCCCCTATGCCAACCAGAACGATGTCGAGCGGTATGGACGTGCCGTCGCGTATCAGCGAGCGGGCCGTTATTGGGAAGCACTGGATATATACAAGGAACTACTCGACAAGGATAAGTCCGTCATCGCGTACCACATCGGTCTTGGACAGACCCTGGTAGCCCTGGATCAACCGCGGGATGCACTTCTGACCTATGAGCGGGCGCTGGAGCTATTCCCTCGAAATGTTCCGCTCGTCCTTGATTATGGCGAGCAACTCTTGAAGTTTGGGCAGGCACGCAAAGCGCATGCGATGCTGCTGGACCTTTTGAACAACGTGCCACCGACTCCAGAGCAGGTACGCCTGATCGCCAGGGCCGCAAGCGAGGCAGGCGAAGAGGCTGAGGCCTTCTATTACCTGTCGGAGTATCGGCTCATGATCGGCGATCTTACAGGCGGCATAGGCTACCTGCAGCAAGCCCTGCGGCTGCCCGAACTACAGGAAATTCAGCGCATACGATTCCAGGCACGAATTGATTTCATTCGTGAATTCATGAGCGAAGAACAGCTCAAGATGCTGCAGCGCAACAAACCTGCAGGTATGTCCGCGCGTAACGCGAACTAGTCATGCCGACAGGAACTGACAGAAAAGAAACCACCCTGCTTGCGAAACTGTTGTTGCTTGCGGCGCTGGGTGGCTGTGCCAACGTGCCGCCCGAGCAACGCGTGGAACACGATCCCTGGGAGCCGCTTAACCGGACTATATATGGCGTCAATACGGTCGTAGACAACGTCACCCTAAAACCGCTGGCCAAAGGCTATGATGCGGTCCTCCCCAGTCCGGTTCGAACCGGTATACGCAACTTTTTCAGCAATCTTCTTACGCCTCAGTCAGCCGTCAACAACTTCCTGCAGGGCAAGCCCGGTGATGGCTTCACCGAACTCGCGCGCTTCGCGTTCAACAGCACAGTGGGCATAGGCGGTCTTTTGGACGTCGCTGCGTCCGGAGGAATGGAGGCGAAGACAGAGGACCTCGCCCAAACGGCGGCCGTTTGGGGGGTACCCGCCGGCCCTTACGTCACGCTACCCTTCCTTGGCCCGCATACGCTGCGTGGCGCCATCTTGCGACCTTTTGCTGTGTCGTATCTTCTCTACAGCTACGACAACACGTCGGTTCGCGACAAGTTACAGGTACTGCGCCTGATCAGTATCCGCTCGCGCATCCTCGCAGCAGAAAAGTTCATCGATGATTCGCAGGATCGCTACATCACTATTCGTGAGTCTTACTTGCAGAATCGCGAGTACGAAATATATGACGGCAATCCGCCAGAGGATGACGAGTTCTTCGACGAGTTTTTTGACGACGAGGATATGTAGCCGCCGGCATTGATAACTGCAGGCAGACGAGTGCCGGATCAGACGGCTTCGGGTGCCTCAATAAATCCGGCCCAGCGCTCGCCGCGGGATAGCAATCTCTCGACCTCAGTCGTCCTGGCGATGGCCAGGACCCGCTCTGGCATACCCGTGAAACGAATTTCTCGTACCGTATGGTTTGCCCAGGTAACCCACTCCAGGAGCAGTGCGAGACCCGCTGAGTCGCTGTCGGTCACACCGGACAGATCGATCTCGAGCTGCGTGTGCTCTTCAAACAAGTCCCCACTTTCCTTCAAGATGCGTTCTGCGGTATCGAAAGACATCTCGCCGCTGAGCGAGAATCGCCCGTCACCCAGGTCCTTCAGTTCAAATTTACTCATCCTCGGCAGCAGGTTCTGCTGTGCGGATATCAGCCTCGCGCTCAAGGCGTGAAATCACCTCTTCGAGACTGCTGGCGCGAATCTCGGCATCCAGCTCTGCACGAAAGTTACGCACGTACGAAACACCTTCAATGACGACATTGAACACCAGCCAGCCGCTATCGCGTTTTACCAGATCGTAGTCAACGGCTACTTTACTGCCATCATCCAGCGCGACGGCACTCCTGACCCGGGTGCGAGGCTTCGAGGTGTCACCACGATATGGCAGCACCTCAATTCTGTCGGGGTCAAACTCCAGAACGCCGTCGGCATACTTGCGTACCAGCGCCTGGTAATAAGCCTCGATAAAACGTGTCCGCTGCGTCGCATTGGCAGTGCGCCAGTGTTTGGCCAGTACGACCTGTGCCGCGAACTTGCGATCGAATCGCGGTAACAGGATTTCATCGATCAGCTCGTACAGCGCCTTTCTATCAGCCGACAGCTCAGCTTTACGGCCTTCCAGTAATTCGGTTAGCTGCTTTACCGCGCCGTCGATGACAGCATTCGGCGAGCCCTGGTCAGCTATAGCCGAGCCGGAGAACATCGCGACGGCAAGTACGGTGCAACACGTCTTTAGAACGATCCGTCGCAGGACGTCGAAACTTCCGTTATTACTCATCATTTTTTGAACCTGCATTAACCAGGAACTTTCCGATCAGATTCTCGAGAACGATCGCAGATTGCGTGAACATCATTTCGCTGCCGTTTTCGAGATAGGTATCCGAACCGCCTGCTTGCAATCCGATGTACTGACTCCCAAGAATACCTGACGTCAAAATGCTGGCATCTGAATCATCGGGTATCTGGTCAAACTGGCTGTCAACGACAAAACTAACGACGGCCTCCAGCGTTACCGGATCAAAACGCACGTCGGTTACCCTGCCGATCGTGACCCCGGACATGGCTACGGGCGCGCGGTTTCGCAGGCTGCCAATATTCTCGAAACGCGCCTCGACGGTAAAGGTCTCCTCAGCCGTAAAGTCGTCGCCACCTGTGGTCTGGGTCGTCAGGAAAAAAAGCGCCCCCATACCCAGTAGCACAAAGAGACCGGTACCCACTTCAACTGAACGTGTTTGTTGCATTTTCTTACCTCAGAGCATCAGCGCGGTGATCATGAAATCGAACACCAGCACCGCAATAGCCGTTATCACTACAGTTCGGGTCGTTGCCCTGCCAACACCTTCGGCTGTCGGGATCGCATTATAACCCTCCCAGACGGCAATCAGGCTAGCGGCAACCCCGAACACGAAACTCTTGAAAATCCCTTCGTTAATGTCCTTGCTGTCGACGGTAATCTGCATCTGTTGCCAGAACGCGCCAACATCCACTGCTAACAACTCAACGGCAACCAGGTGCGTGCCGAGCAATCCGACCATGCTGAATATCGCCGCCAGGAACGGCATTGCAATAACGCCGCCGAGAAACCTGGGCACGAGAACTCGTTGCACCGGGTTGACCGCCATCATTTCCATTGCCGACAGTTGATCGGTCGCTTTCATCAGACCGATCTCGGAAGCCAGAGAAGTGCCGGCGCGGCCCGCAAACAGCAAGGCCGTGATTACCGGCCCCAGCTCCTTAACCAGGCCGAAAGCGGCAAACACACCCACTGCATCCTCAGCATTGAACCGGGCAAGGTTCGAATAACCCTGCAGCCCGAGAACACCGCCAACGAACAGCCCGCTGACCATTATGATGACAAGCGACAACGCGCCGGTATTGAAGACCTGCTTAACGATCAGGTCGAATCGGGTCACGATCATACGTGGTGAGAAACGCAGCAGCCGCAGGAAGAACAACTGGAATGCGCCGAACGTGCGCACAAACTCGATGCAGGTATCGTATATGTCCCGCAATATCTTGCTCATTCGTTGTCTCGTCCGAGCAGCTGCTCTTCATAGCCTGGCGCATCGAAATGAAATGCGACAGGCCCGTCAGCCATGCCATGCATAAACTGGCGCACGAGGTCAGACGGCGCGTCCCGAAGTTCTTCCGGACTCCCCGAAGCCGCCACCTTGCCGTCGGAAATCAGGAAACTACGGTCTGCCACGGTCGAAATTTCGGCGACATCATGACTCACGATGATACTCGTAATGCCGAGTGCATCGTTCATGCGGCGTACGAGCCGGACGATGACACCCATGGAGATTGGATCAAGTCCAACGAAAGGCTCGTCGTAAATCAGGATTTCGGGATCCATTACCATGGCGCGCGCCAGCGCCACTCTGCGCGCCATTCCGCCTGACAGCTGCGCCGGCATCATGTCAGCAGCACCCCGCAGGCCGACGGCATGCAGCTTCGTCAGCACCACATGCCGTATCAGGCGATTGGTCAGCTTGGTGTGCTCTCTGAGCGGGAAAGCTACGTTCTCAAACACGCTCAGGTCAGTGAGCAGCGCGCCGTTCTGGAACAACATGCCAAAGCGCTGCCGCATCTGATATAGCTCGGCCACGTTCAATGTCGAGATATCCACACCATCGACGTAGATTACGCCATGCTGAGGAATCAACTGTCTCGTTATCAGGCGCAGAAGTGTCGTCTTGCCAGTGCCGCTCGGTCCCATCAGCGCGGTTATTTCGCCCCTTTTAATGGCCAGATTCATACCCTCAAAAATAACCCGCGGACCCCGCGAGTACTTCAGGTCATGAATCTCGATCAGGTTTTTCGATGCATCGCTCAAGTTGAATCAGCCAAAATACGTTGTTGTTTCTTATTATCGCTTGTCAATTGCGCGCAGCCCAGGTGCTGGCGAGACCGAAGCATAACAAGAATCCGGGGCACGATTGCCCTGAAACGGTGTTTGGCTATGGCTTGGGAAACTAAATAGGACTAAAATAGTCCATTATCCATCGCGGAACGGAGCGGACGATGCTCAGAATCAGCAAATTGACCGACTACGGCACCGTATTACTGGCGCATCTTGCGTCAACTCAGCCGAATGTGTGCAGTGCGGCCGAGGTGGCCTCGGCGACCGGCATTGCGTTGCCAACGGTTAGCAAGCTTCTGAAGGCCATGGCCAAGGCGGGCCTGGTGTCATCAACGCGTGGCGCGAGCGGCGGCTATGAGCTGGCGCGCAGCCCGAAAGACATCAGCGCCGCAGACGTCATCGATGCGCTCGAGGGTCCGGTATCGATCACGGAGTGCAGTTCGTCAGACAGCCTGTGCGAGCACGAGGGTGTCTGCAGTGTCGGCGGCGCCTGGCAACGAATCAATGTCGCTATCAGAAGCGCGCTGGGCGACATCACCCTGAGCGACCTGCTACGAACGAATAGCCCGGTACCCAACTTTCGCTTCGCCGGAATGGCGATTAACGTGGAAAACAAGAACTAAGCAAATGGCAACAGAATCCGAAGATCTCGAACACCTGGTCAATCGACGTTACGAGCATGGCTTCGTAACGGAAATCGAAACAGACAGCCTGCCGCCCGGCCTCGATGAGGACGTCGTGCGTGCGATATCGGCGCGCAAGAAAGAGCCACCGTTCATGCTTTAATGGCGTCTGCAGGCTTATCGGCAATGGCTTGAGATGCGTGAACCGGAATGGGCACACGTGCATTACCCAAAGATCGACTACAACGAAATCTCCTATTTCTCAGCGCCGAAGTCCGACGAGGACCGACCCAAGAGTCTGGACGAGGTTGATCCAAAGCTGCTCGAGACCTACGACAAACTTGGCATTCCGCTGCATGAGCGC
>Ga0316201_10003088_pt1 | contig 12139 bp, 7 predicted proteins | sample CS6wburrow_MG_FD_204516 | JGI IMG/M metagenome (GOLD analysis project Ga0316201, IMG submission 204516) | Coastal sediment microbial communities from Delaware Bay, Delaware, United States - CS-6 worm burrow | ecosystem: Environmental > Aquatic > Marine > Coastal > Sediment | place: USA: Delaware... | reverse complement strand
CGCGGCTCGATCACGGCGGTCTCCAAATCGTCGATCGCATTCGCGAGCCGGTGAGGCTGGCCGCGGGCCTCCAGGACGACGGCTCGCTCGACGACGAGTCGCAGGATCGCGCGCTCAAGTGCCTCTCGCTCTTCGGTCAACGGCTTCGGGACTTTGGCGCCGAGCAGGTCAGGGCGGTCGGAACGAACACGCTTCGCAAGGCTCGCAACTCCCGCAAGCTCTTGAGCCAGGCCCATGAAGCCCTCGGTCACCAGATCGAGATCATCCCCGGCCGGGAAGAAGCGCGTCTAATTTACCTCGGCGTATCCCACGGCATTGCGGGCGCCCCGGCGCGGCGCATCGTCGTAGACATCGGCGGCGGCAGCACCGAGTTCATCGTTGGTGATGCCTTCGAACCGGTCTCCGTGCACAGCATGTACATGGGCTGCGTTGGCTTCACGAAGCAGTTCTTCGGCGACGGTAAAATCACTCGCAAACGCTTCAACAAAGCCAAGCTCGCAGCCGGCCTCGAGCTTCAGCCGGTTGAAATGCCGCTGCGCACGGCTGGATGGGATCGAGCCTACGGCGCTTCGGGCACGATTCGCTCCGTCGCGGCCATTCTCGAGGGGGCAGGCTGGGCGCACGGCACGATCACGGCCGAAGGGCTCGGAAAGCTCGAGCAGGCCATGGTCACCGCGGGCCGGCTCGACAAGCTCGAGCTTCCAGCGCTCGACGCCGATCGCCGGCCGGTGCTTGCCGGAGGCGTGGCCATCCTCAGCACCGTGTTCGAGCAGCTTGGCATCGAGGAGATGTGGGTCTCCCCGACGGCGCTTCGCGAGGGTCTCCTATACGACATGCTCGGCCGCATCCAGGACGAAGACCCCCGTGATCGGACCATCGCCATGCTCTGCAATCGATATTCGATCGACCAGGGCCATGCCGACCGCGTTCAAGCCACGGCGCTCGGCCTGCTGGGCCAGGTCGCTCGAGATTGGGACCTGCAATCGGTCGACGCCGCGCACGCGCTCGCCTGGGCCGCACAGCTTCACGAGATTGGCCTGGCGGTGAACTACACCGGCCATCACAAGCACGGGGCTTATTTGGTCGACTCCTCCGACCTGCCGGGTTTTTCGCGCGACGAGCAGGCTTTGGTTGCGGCGCTGGTCCGGGGCCATCGCCGGAAGCTCGACGAATCGTTTTTCGAGGCGCTTCCGACCGAGCTTCGCATGACCGCCATGCGTCTTTGTGCGATGCTACGCCTTGCAGTGCTCCTCAATCGAAACCGCGATCCCGAGGTCGTCTCGCTTCCCCATCTCAGCGCCGACGGCAACAAGCTCAAGCTCACGTTCAACGAACAGTGGCTCGACGCTCACCCGCTCGCGCGCGCAGACCTCGAACGCGAGCAACGGCTCGTGAAACCATCTGGCTTGAAGCTCACCGGCTTCGTAGAGGAATGACGAAGTATGGACCTATTCCTAATACGCCATGCGATCGCAGAAGAGAGAACGGGAGAGTTGCCCGATGTCGAACGAGCGCTCACCCACAAAGGACGGGCCCGGTTCAAGTTGGTCGTTCGGTTTCTCGCGCGCTCGGGGTTTCGATTCGACCGCGTCTATCACAGCCCATGGCTGCGCGCGCTCCAGACCGCCGAGCTCCTCGCCCCTCTGAACGATGGGCCCTTGGTCGCGGTCGAGGGGCTGGCCGGTCCGCCCAATCCAGACTTCTTCGCCTCGCTCGAGGGGGAGCACATCGCCTGCATCGGACACGAGCCCTGGATGAGCGATGCCCTCTCCCTCCTGACCACCGGCCAGGCTGACGGCCATTGGCTCCGCTTCAAAAAAGGCGGCGTCGCCTGGCTCCGAGGCACCCCCGCCCCCGCCGAAATGACCCTCCGAGCCCTCCTCCCCCCAAGAGGGACACTCTCTACCGAGGAAACTGACTGAAATTACGGGGCTTCTCAGCCAAAGATCGCAGTGCAATCACACTTTCGGGTGAATTTAGTCGACGACGGCCCAATCGCCTGAAATATTGAACAGATGTTCTCACGCGTCGCTGGGGTCGTTGCGCTGGCTTCTCTCCTCTCCTGCTCGGGTCAAATCGGCCGCAGCACCGACAGCGGGCCTCCTTCGGTCGACCCGATCCTTGCCGTCGAAAGCGGAGCCCGCCGTCTCTCCCAAGCCGAGCTCGACAACACGCTCCGCGATCTGTTGGGAGAGGACAGCGCACCCGCCGCACGCCTCTTGAACGAGGACGAGTTCCGGCCTTTCGACAACGACTACACGATTCAGCAAGCCTCCGAGGCGCTCATTACGTCGCTCGAAGCCCTGGCCGAAGAAGTGGCCGAGCGTGCGATCGGCGACGCCGGCCGGCGTGCAGCGCTCGTTCCGTGTACGCCCGCGAGCGGTGGCGACGACCAATGCTTCCGCGCGTTCCTCGATTCGTTTCTGGGCCGCGCGCTTCGAAGGGAAGTGACCGCGCAAGACATCGACGCCTATATGCCGCTTCTCGCGTTCGCATCCGAAGACAACGCAGCCGTCGATAACGACTTCTACACCGCCGCTCACCTCGCCGTCGCGGCAGTGCTTCAGGACCCCGAGTTTCTCTATCGCATCGAACAGGGCGCGCCGGGCAACACGCCCGGGCTCCTCGAGCTCGACGGTTATGAAATCGCCAGCCGCATGTCGTACCTCTTGTGGGCCAGCATGCCCGACGACGCCCTCTTTGCCGCGGCCGGTGCGGGCAGCTTGGAGAGCGCTCAAGGCAGGCGCGCCGAAGCCCTCCGCATGCTCGCCGACCCCAAGGCACGTGACCAGCTTCATCGCTTCCATTCGATGTGGCTCGGCTACCGGTCGATCCCGCACAGCCCAGAGCTGGTCGCCGCGTTCAACCGCGAGACCTCGGCGCTCATCGACCGCGTGATTCTCGACGAACCGGGAAGTTACCTGCGCCTCTTCACGATGGATGAAACCTTCGTCGACGACTCCCTGGCCGACCACTATGGCCTTCCGCGGCCGGCCGACGGGGAAGGGTGGGTTTCTTACGAAGGCACCGGACGCGCGGGCATCCTCGGCCACGGCAGCCTCCTGGCCGCGTTCAGCAAGTTCGAAGACACGAGCCCAACCCAGCGCGGGATTCTCGTGCGCACGCGATTCATGTGCGAGAACGTCCCGCGGCCGCCGCCCAACGTCGACGCCGATCAGCCGCCGCAAGGCGCGATGGATGCCGTCTGCAAGTACGACCGCTACGCCGAGCACCGCGACCAATCGACCAGCTGCGCCTCGTGTCACAGCCTGGTCGACCCGATCGGCTTCGGCCTCGAGAACTACGACGTGGCCGGCCGCTACCGCGAGCATGACGATGGCTTGCCCGAGTGCGTGATCGATGGTTCTGGCGAGATCGTCGACGTCGGCAGCTTCTCAGGGCCGGGGGAGCTCTCGCGCCTGCTGGTTGACAACGACTACGTCGATGCCTGCGCCGTGCAGCAGTTCCTGACCTTCGCCTTGGGCCGTCCCACCAGCGCTTACGAACAAGAGCTGCTCCAGGAGATGGTCGAGTCATTTCGGTCGGGGCAACACGACTTCAAGGCCTTCATCGTCGACTTCATCGCGTCCGAGCGCTTCGCGCGACGCGCCCAGGAAAGGCTCTAATCATGGCGATGAAGATCAATCGCAGGGCGATTCTCAAAGGCATGGCAGGCGCATCGGTGTCTTTGCCGCTGCTCGAGTGCATGCTTCCGTCGCGACAAAGCGCTGCGCAAAGCGCTCCGGCGCGCTATGCGATCCTGTTCGCCGGCCAGGCGCTCGGCTGCGACAACTACGCCAAGAATGAAAGCCGAATCGATGGTCAAAGCGTCACCGAGGGCGGCCACTTCATCGCAGACACGAGCTACGGCCGAGGGTTCGCCCTCACGACGCCGCTCCTGCCGCTTCAGGGCATGGAGAACGACTTCACCATGGTCTCGAACCTCGCCATTCCGTTCAACGGGAGTTCTTCGGACGGAAGCGCGGTCCCATCGGCCGGCGCCTATCGCGATTTCCATGGCGGCGGCTGCAGCCCCTTGCTCTCCGGCACCCGCTCCACGTCGCCCTCGTACGTGTGCAACGGAATCACCTCCGATCAGGTCATCGCCGAGCTGAACGCCGGCCAGACGACCCACAAGTCCTTGGTCGTTCGCTCGCAGCCGGGCTTCTACGTCAGCGGCTACAGCTTTTCGGGCCGGCAATACATTTCGTACGGACCCGGGGGAGGGAGCGGCGCCCGCATCGAGGCACAGGCCAGCCCTCAGGTCGCCTATCGTTCGCTTTTCACCGGCTTCGTCCCCGATGGAGACGAAAACGCCGCGCGTTTCGATTTCGAGATGCGCGGGCGCCGAAGCGTCCTCGACCTGGTGCTCGAAAAACGCGCCAGGCTCGTGAACAACGTGAGCCGCGCCGACCAAGAACGCCTCGAGCGCCACTTCGACGAGATACGCGACCTCGAAAACCGAATCAACGCCCTGCCTCCGATCGTCGGCGGCCAGTGCTTGGTACCGAGCGACCCGGGCGCCGATCCACCGATTGGCGGTGACCACTCGGGCGGCGGCAGCGGCTCGGTCACGGGCGGCTCGGGGTACAGCGACGAGCACACGCGTTCGCGCATCTTCGCCGATCTGATCCACATGGCGTTCGTCTGCGACCTCACACGCGCGGCATCGCTTCAAATCACCGCCTTCCAGTCGCACATGAACGCGCGGCCCATCGCCGATGGACTCGGCACGTTGCAAGGAACCACACGACCGGCGCGCTGGGCTTCGGTCGGCGGCGACCTGCATGAAGTCGGCCACAACGGAGACCCGAACAACCGCGGCCAGATTCCGTCCGCCGGGCTGCTTCAGTGGCACATCTCGCACTACGCGTACTTGATCGACAAGCTGCGCAACACGCCAGAGGCAGGCGGCAACGTGCTCGACAACAGCGTGATCGTCTTCACCGCCGAGGCGGGCCATGGGCTTCAGCTCAACGACGCCAGCTCGCAGGACCAAACGCACTCAGTCGAGAACATGGTCATGCTCATGGCCGGCCGCGCAGGCGGTTTGAGCCCGGGCGAGCACGTCAACGGCAACCGCGCGCACCCAGCGACCGTGCTCATCAGCGCGATGCAGGCGGCTGGGTATCAGGGCAACAGCCTCGGCGACGTCTCCCTCTAGCCCCCTCTCGGGGATTGCGCGGCAGCCGGCGCAGACGCATATCTACCCAATGCTCGATGCGGTTTGGCAGGTATGGCTGCAGCTTTCGCCCTGGCTTCTCTTGGGAGCCGCGGCCGCCGGTGCGCTCCACGTCCTGCTGCCACGCGACTTCGCACGGCGTCAGTTTCGTGGCTACGGCGGCGTTGCCAAGTCCGTTGCCCTAGGGGTGCCGTTGCCATTGTGCTCCTGCGGCGTGATCCCGGCCGCGCTCGGCCTCAAGAAGGATGGCGCCAGCGATGGCGCGGCGGTCGGCTTTCTCATCAGCACCCCGCAAACCGGCGTCGACTCGCTCCTGGTGAGCGCTTCGTTTCTGGGTTGGCCGTTCACGATCTTCAAATGCCTGAGCGCGCTCGTGATGGGGCTCGCGGGCGGTGCGGTCACCGAATCGCTGCACACCGAAGCGCGAGGCATCGAGGGGTTCGAAGAGGCCCCGGCTCCGCAGAGCACGGTTGGCTTCTTCGAGCACATGGTCGACGTGATCCGGCCGATTTGGAAGTGGATCGTCTTCGGGGTCCTCGCATCGGCGGCCATCACGGTTTGGATTCCGCCGGGCGCCATCGCCGGTTGGTCCAACATCCATCCCGCGGTTTCCGGCCTTGCCGCTCTCGCGATCGCCCTGCCGCTGTACGTGTGCGCGACCGCGTCGGTGCCCATCGCCGCCGCGCTGATCGCCCAGGGCATGCCGACGGGCGCGGCGCTCGTGTTTCTGATGGCGGGCCCGGCCACCAACATCGCTACCATCGGCGCGGTGAAGCGGGCTTTTGGCGGCCGCGTCCTCGCCGTCTATCTCGCCACCGTCGTCATCGGAAGCGTCGGTCTCGCCTACGTCTACGACGCGCTCATTCCCTTCGAAGCGCTCGGCAGCTTCGCGCACGAGCACGCCCAACCCTGGTGGGCCTGGGCATCGGCCGTACTGCTCGCCGGCCTCTTTGTCTACTTCGTCGTAGATGACCTCCGAAGGGCATGGCTCCGCCGCGGCGCGCCTGCCGGTCCGGCGGTCGTTACGCTCGGCGTCGAAGGCCTCACCTGCAACAACTGCGTCCGCAAGCTCGAGCGCGCCCTTCGAGATGCCGATGGCGTCACCTCGGCGATGGTCACCCTCGATCCCGGCGAGGCGACGGTCGAAGCCTCGGTATCCACGGCCGACCTCGAAGCCGTGGTCCGCGCGGCAGGCTACGCCGTGAAGTAGCAGGCGGTCGCGCCGCGATGGTGGCGCGGGACACGCGACCGCCCGCCGGGACCGGTTCGTTAGCTCCGGCCTGCAAGCAGCAACTCGATCTCAGGCGTGATCGGGATCCGCTGTTCACCGAAGATCTCACGCACCCAGGGGGCAGCATCCGCAATCGAGCTGAACGGCATGATCGGCACCGGAACGGGCTTCACCCAGGTCACGGCCTTGAGCGCGCCGCGAATCAGCGCGTTGTTGATCAGCACCGCGATCCCGAAGTGATACTCGCCAGCGAGCTCTCCGGTCACCTCGAACCACTCGGTCAACCTCTTTCGCTGGTAGGCCGTGATCGCCGTCGTCAGGCCCCTCGAGTCCAGGATCGTCGCGAAGGGATGCCGCCGCTCGACCATGGCCGTGTAGCGCTCGATGAAATACTCGAAGCCGTCGTCGCTCAGTGGCTTGGAAGGAAATCGGACATAGGCCAGCGGCCAGGCGTTCTCGTCGAAGATGAGCCCGAATTCATGCAAGGCCGGCCTCGCCTCCGCGCTCATGTTCTGCTCGTTCCGCTCGGGACGCTAGGCAGGATCAGCCGGAAGAGCATTTCCTGATCGTCGGTCGCGCTGACTTGGATTCGACCGCCGAGCTCTTCGGCGATGCGCTTTGAAATCGCCAAGCCGACGCCGGCGCCGTGCAAGCGTCCGCCAACGCCAAAGGGCTTGAACACGGTTTCCATTTGCTCTGCCGAGAGCTGAGGCCCGTTGTCCGAGACGTCGAGCACAGCTTCGTCGCCAAGCATGGCCGTCGTGACCCTTACGACCCCTTGGCCGCCCGGCCGTGACGCCGCTCGCTGAATGGCGTTCGCCAACAAGTTCAGGGCGATGTGCACGATATTGGTGCGCGTCGCCATGACCTTCGGCTCAACGCCGGTGGCTACATCGATGAGAGCGCGACCCCGAAGCCCGCTGTTCTCCGCCTTGCGAAGCGCGACTCGAACCGCGTCCGCCAAGTCCACAACCTCGATGGCCGCTTCCTCTGGCGCCTGCGCCATCTTTTCGGTGAGCTCCAAGATGCGCTTCACTCCATCGCGCGCATCGCCAACCGCCGTGTCGACCTGTGCAAGCGTACCTCGCGCGCGCGTCATGTTGGGGCTCGGATCGGCGAGCGCCGCCGCCGCCGCTTTCACCGAAGTCTCGATGACGGTGAGGTTGTTGCGAATCCAGCCGAGCGGATTTCGAAGCTCGTCGGCGAGCCCCCCGGCCACGACGCTGAACGAATAGGCGCGCTCCGATTCGAGCAAACGCTGCTCGAGCTCGCGAACGCGAGTATTGAGAGAGTAGAGGTCGATCGCATCGCGCAGCTCCGCGCGCAGTGTCTCTGGCTCCCAGGGCTTTCGCATATAGCGCCGCACGTGACCGCGGTTGATCGCATCTTCGGCCGCCTGCAAATCCGAGTAGGCCGTGATCAATAGACGAATCGCATCGGGGTACTCGACTTCGACCTTCTCGAGAAGCTCGATCCCCGTCATCCCCGGCATGCGTTGGTCGGTGAGCACGACCCCAATCTCGTGCTCCTCCATGAGCTGAAGCCCCTGCGCCGCGCTCGACGCGGTCAAAACCGGGAAGACATCACCACAAACCGCCTCAAAGACGATCAGATTCGGCTCTTCGTCATCGACGAATAGTACGTGCGCTGTCATGCCGCTTGCTCCATGGCGGTTATCTTGATCACGAAGCGAGCCCCTCCCCTGGGCCTCTGCTTACAGCTTAGCGTACCAGCACAGCCCTTGGCGATTCTTCCGCTCGAACCCCAAGCCCCTAGAATCGAGCCGCACAATTGCTGCGAAGAAGGAGTCGAACGTCTGTGCAGGTGCGATGAGGTCACCCACCGTGTGGGCCAGTCTGTGAACCATCACACGCTCCCAAAGCGTGGGAAGCGGTTTCAGCTCTGCCCAAGGCGCGGACGCCCCAGCAATTAGGCCGCCAAATCCATTGCAGGAATCTCCATCACGAAGCGCGCCCCCCCGCCAGGCCGGGGTTCGTACCTCAGCTCGCCGCCACAGTCCTGCGCGATTCGCCGGCTGAGATGAAGCCCGAGCCCCGTTCCATCGCCTTCCACTCTGGTGGTGAAGAAGGGGTCGAAGATGCGGTGCACCACATCGGGCGGAACCCCTGGGCCATCGTCCGCGACGGCCACGGAGATCAGCTTGTCCGTTTGACCAAGCTCGATCCAGATGTTCGTCGCACCCGAGCGAATCGAGTTATCGAGCAGATTCAGAATGACTTGATTGAACGCTCTCGCGGGCGCAAACACTTCCCCCGTCGTCTCGTAGGCTTGATGAACGGCGACCCCGTGCTTGAGCTTGTGACCGAGCAGATTGAGTGTGGACTCAACGGCTTTTCGAACATTGCAGGGAACCACGTCATCGCCGTCCGCCGGGCGCGCGTGTGCGTCGAGCGCGGAAATAATCCCGTCAATGCGCCCGAGCGCATCGATGACCACGCCCATCAGCCTTTCGTTCGACACTCTCGATGAACCACCGTGCTCCAGCACCTTTACCGCGTTCAACGCGGCGTTGAGGGGATTCTTTACTTCGTGCGCGAGGCCGGCAGCAAGCGTTCCTGCGGATGCGAGTCGGGCCTGGTCGGCAAGTTGCAGGCTCAAGCTGCGCATTTTCAGATGCGCGCGAATTCGCGCCTGGAGGACGTTGGCGTGGAACGGCTTCGAAACGAAATCATCGGCGCCCGCGCGGAAGCCTTCGAGTGCGGCTTCATCTTCGCCGCGGGCGGTCAGCAAGATGACGGGGATGTTACTCAGCGAAGGGTCCTGCTTGAGCGTACGAGTGAGATCCAGGCCGCTCACCTCTGGCATCATCACGTCGGTGAGCACGAGGTCCGGGCGATGCTTCTTCATGAGCTCGAGCGCCTCCGACCCGTTTCGGGCGGCGTCAACCGTATAGGTTCGCGAGAGCAAACCGGCGATGAAGTCTCGCAGGTCTTCCTCGTCCTCCGCGACGAGAATCCTCGGGACTCGTCCGCGATCGAGCAGAACACGTTCCGTTGGAGGCATGCTCATCCGGAGCCCCGCCGTCGCCGCCGCGCCGTCAAGAGTTGGCGCCTCGCTCAGTCGGTCCGCCTTGCGCCGACCGGGATGCTCCAGCGTCTGGCCATGACGCCGCTCCACGACCTCGGTGTCGAAGTGCTCGTCTCCCGGCTTGAGGAAGAGAGTGAAGGTCGCGCCCTCACCAAGCTCGCTATCCACAGAAAGCGAGCCGCCGTGGAGCTCCGCGAGCTCGAGTGCCAGCGCCAGGCCGATGCCCACGCCACCCTGGTGCCGCCGCTCGGAGCGCTCCACTTGGTGAAACCTCTTGAAGATCTGCGCCTGCTCTTCGTGCGAGATCCCCGGCCCCGTGTCGGCGATCTCGACGGACGTTCCGTTTGGCCGGTGTCGCACTCGCACGTCGATCTTCCCGCCGGCCGGGGTGAACTTCATCGCGTTGCCGAGCAGATTCGTGAGAACGATTTCGAGTCGGTGTGCATCGCCGAACGTTTCGACGGGCTCTCCATGCGAAGCGAAGGAAAGCTCGATGTCCTTGGCGGTCGCCGCCGGATAGGCGTTTCCTACGACCTGCTCGACGAGGTGTGCCAAATCCACCCGCGCGACGCGAAGACGCAGACCACCCCCCTCGAGCTTGGCCAAGTCGAGCAAGTCGTCGATCATGCGCAAGAGCCTCGAGGCGTTTCGACGGACGACCTTGAGCGAATCACGATCCGTTCCTGGCCCAAGCGTATGCAACATTGCATCCACGGGTGACACGATCAACGTGAGCGGAGTTCGAAGCTCGTGACTGATATTCGCGAAAAACTCCGACTTCATCTGGTCGAGCTGCTTGAGCTGCCCAAACGCTTCCTCCAATCTCGCATTGGCTGTCTTCGCTTCGAGACGATCTCGGAAGGCTTGTCGCTCCAGCCGAAGGCGAAGCTGCTGGAACGTCGTAATGGTTGCCAGCATTCCGATCAGGAAAAGATGGTACCCGACGAAGTCCTCTGGAGCTGACCCGACATTTTGGGTAGCGACCAGCCCTAGGAACGCAGCGTAGATCGTCAGATCAAATAGGAGGGCGGTCTTGATCGGCCACAGCGTCACGAATGAAACGCCGGTAATCATAATTATCAACAGCAAGAAATACGGGGACGTCTGGCCGTGATGGAGTGACGTCACGTAGCAGATGAACACGCCGCACGCTGAGAAGATGCAGAAAATGACCGCGTCGATATGCTTTTGCAGCAGCACGCTATCCGCGGAAACTGAGAATCGGACCAGCAGTGCGGGCACGAGCCAGAGAAGCCTTAGGCACTGCAGCAACCAGAAGTCGGACCGCAGGAATTGCCATTCGAACCAAAGACAAGGAACTTGAATGACGACTGTTACGAGTGCGCCGACGCGAAGCGCTTGGACGTTTGTTCGGCGCCGATGCGATTCGAAGGAATCCTCGAACTCGGGCGACCTCGGCTCAGCGATGGCAATCGTATCCCCCACCACGGCAATTGTAGGTCATGCTCGCGAGGACAACCAGATTTGCATCCATTTCGAGACTAGGATGCCGCGCGATCGGCCGCTTGCCCCATCGCCAGGGCCATGAGCAGGTCCCGGACCCCGCTTGGCCAAGGCAAAGGTTCGGGCGTGCCGCTGCCGTCCTGCGCTACCCAGGCCACTTCGTGAAAGCCCCTAGCCAATTTCGAAGCGGGCACTCGGTCTGCAATTTGCATGAAGTCAAACTCGAGTCGAACCCCACGCTCAAAGATAGCGCTGATGTAAACCCTCACCGCAATGCTGTCGAAAGGCATTGCCTCCCGTAAATGGTAGGTACCAGTGTTCAGGCAATGCAGCATCGACTTGCTGGCGCTAGAACTAAATAGCTCGGGCGCGATTCGTTGGAGGAACCTATCACGCGCACGCCCCTGCCAAACGCCGTAGTTGGCAAAGTAAACGTTTCCGACGACGTTCGCATCTTCCAAAGTCGTATGCACCACTTCCTCGTGAACCGGGTGCCGGGCTCCGTATCCGTCCGAAGCATACAGTTGCTTCCCCATATCTAGTACGGGGCTCGGTTCCGGTGTCGGGTCATCCGAGCGAGGACCCATCGCGCTCAGAAACTGGAAGAAGAACTCGGGCCACTCGCTGCTGACCACTCGCCCGTCGTCTAGGATCTTCACGGCTGAGGTTTTCATCTTGCTCCAGGCAATCATCTCGGGCGGCGTAGTCGTCGGAGGGAACGGAATGCGCCACCACTCATAGATAGCGCCAGCGTCGATCCGCGTGACACTCTCCGCCCAGTACCGCACTTCGATCAGATCATTCGGTTTGGGCAGCGCGAAGATCTTGGTTTCGAACGAGTTGGTCGCCGCCGTCAGTTTCTGAGACGCCAGCATGTTGATGAGCTCAGGGTACGCACCTGGAGTGTTGATCGTTCCCAGCTCCCTCGTTTTACCAGCCCACCGGTAGTAGTTGGTGAAGCTGACGGTGCCGTGTGGACCCTGGGATTCCTGAGCTGTGAGCGGAAACCTCATGAAGAATGCCATCTGATTCTGAGGTCCGTAGCTGGGAACATCCCGATAGTGCGTCCCTCCGTCCCAGTCCCCTGTCTTGGCACCGTCGTTCGACACTGCGCTGCCTCGGAGTCCGGTTCGTTCCGTGAGTTCCTCCGCTGTGGGCCAATCTGCCCTTCTTTCAATGACCTTCGCGTGGTAGCCCACGAGTGGCTCTACGAG
>Ga0316201_10003087_pt1 | contig 12141 bp, 5 predicted proteins | sample CS6wburrow_MG_FD_204516 | JGI IMG/M metagenome (GOLD analysis project Ga0316201, IMG submission 204516) | Coastal sediment microbial communities from Delaware Bay, Delaware, United States - CS-6 worm burrow | ecosystem: Environmental > Aquatic > Marine > Coastal > Sediment | place: USA: Delaware... | reverse complement strand
CCAGAGTTGAACCGGAAGAAAGCCAAATACCTGCTTGCTTTAATACTGAGTTTCGCTGTACAGCAGTCCTATTCCCAGTCCTATACTCCCATTAGCGGGGTCATCAACACTTATACCTCCATCACAGCCATTCAAAGCGCCCAGGGCTTTAATCCTGATACGGTAGTGGTGGCTGATCCGTCTGGATTTGCTGTGGATGATACGGTGATGGTCTACTGCGTTAAAGGGGCGATTATCGGAACCGGAGATCCCTCATATCCCCCCGGCGATGAACTTTATTCCCCTGGCTTTGATGCTCAGAATCCGCGGAATACCGGTAAATATGCCTTCTTTCTGATCGGTGAGGTACTGGGCAACAGTATAGTGCTGAATGCCGCTTTAAACCCGGAAATCCTGCCCATGGGAGTGGGGGAGGTGGCCCAGTTGATCCGGGTTCGCTCCTACCGTTATGCCAATGTGACTGCCTCGGGCCTGTCAGCCCAGGCCTGGGACCCTGTTGCAGGAACCGGGGGGGTAGTAACCCTTTTTGTACATGGGGTACTTCGGCTGGACGGGGATATCGATGTCTCGGAAGACGGCTTTGAGGGGGCTCCCGGAAGTACGGATGATCTGTATACCTTTGACTGTCTGGACGGGGATACCATGTCCTATTTTTATCTGGATGGAGAGCTGTGGTCCGGGCTCAAGGGAGAGGGCACCACCGATACCCGCTTTCTGTATAATCGTGGGAAGGGCTCCAATATCAATGGCGGGGGCGGAGGCAACGGACTTATGGCCGGCGGCGGGGGCGGTTCCAACTACTCGGCCGGAGTGCGGGGAGGAGAGCAGTCCACCGAATGCGGTGCCCCGGGAGATTCTCTTACCGGTGGAGAGGGCGGGTTTGACCTGGGCCGCAGTGGGTATTACTATATAAACGGCAATCCCTTTAACAGGGGAAACCGTATCTTTTTTGGAGGCGGCGGCGGTAGTGGTACCAGGCGGGTCACCTCCGTAAATACAGATGGGGGCAATGGCGGAGGGATTGTTATCATAGTCGCCGATACCATCCAGGGGAATGGACACTGGATTCGTGCAGATGGTGGCGATGTGACAGGCACCGCAGTGAGTGGAGCGGGTGCCGGTGGTGGCGGTGGCGGCTGTATCATTCTGGAAGTGGCCGGTTACCAGACGCCACTGAATCTTTCAACTGTGGGAGGCGACGGGGGAGATACCCAGGGACCCGATACCACGGGTATGGGAGGTGCAGGGGGCGGAGGAGTTTACTGGCTGGCGGGAGATACCCATCCGGGTGTGGTGACCGACTTCTCCACAGGCACCAATGGAGTATTTTTAAGCGCCCCCCCCTATGATCCGCTGGAGTCCCCCAGGGCAGCCTATAAGCGGAATGACCTGGTAGCGCCCCTCAGGGGTTTCCTGTTCAATCCGGTCCCCAATCAGTTTACCTTTTGTTCGGATCAGGACCCGGATCCCATTGTGGCCTCGGAGCCCAAGGGGGGGGACGGGACCTATACTTACCAGTGGATCGACAGCTCAAGCACGCAGAATTTTTGGGCCGATATACCGGGGGCTATTCAAAAAGACTATGATCCCGGTCCGCTAGCGGATACCATCTATTACCGGAGGATTGTGAGTTCTCTGGGCCTGGCGGATACCAGTTTCCGCATCGATGTATTCGTTCATCCGGCCATTACCAACAATACCATTGCAGCCAGCGATACGGTGTGTTCGGGCAATGCCCCGGAACTCTTTGAATCGGCGGTCCCCATTGGAGGAGGGCCTACCGGGGGAACCTTTACCTATAAATGGCAGCACCTGCCCGACGGTTCCGGAAGCTATTCCGATCTGACTGCTGCCATAGAGGAACCCACCTACCAGGCAGGCGGGCTGACCACCTCCACCAACTACCGGAGGATCGCTTATGCGGGGGTCTGCATCGATACCTCCAATTTGGAACGTGTCCGGGTGCTGGAACCGCTCACCGGCAATGACATCAGCCCTTATGATACCATCTGCATCAATACGCAACCGGACCTGATCAGCGGCCCGTCGCCCTCCGATGGAGACCAGGATGATCTGCGTTACCAGTGGCTCAGCTCCACCAGTCCGGCCGCGATGGGCAGCGTGATACCCGGTCAGACAGCCATCAGCTATCAATCCCCGGCCCTCAGCCAGACCACTTATATCCGAAGGATCGTGCTCTCGGGAAATGATGATGCCTGCAGGGATACCAGCGCCTATGTGGAGATCCTGAATATCCCGGCTATCACCACCAATAGTATAAGTGCCTCCCAGACCCTTTGTCAGGAGGATCAGGCGGATCTGCTTTCCGGCAGCGCCCCGGGGGGCGGGTACCTGGGCCAGTACGACTATACCTGGATCTCCAGTACGGACCAGATCAGCTGGGTCCCGGCCACAGGCGGGGGAGCCAATGATGTGGCCACCAACTTCGATCCCGGACTTATGAACGGGGATACGACCTGGTATCGAAGGGTCGTTGGATCCGGTGGTCTGGAGCTGGTCTGTAAAGATAGCAGTGCTTCCATTGTGATCAATGTACTTCCTTCGCTTACCAACAACGTGATCACCCCGGTGGATGATATCAAGTGCCAGGGGGATATCCCTGAAATAATAAATGGTTCTTTGCCGGGAGGCGGTGCCACCGTGGCAGGGAGTGATCCGACCCGCGTATATCGCTGGGAACTGGCCGGGATGGAGGCGGATCCCGGACCGGGCGACTGGACCTATCCCTCTTCCGGGGCAGCAGCACAGAATTATCTGGATCCGGATCCACTTGTCACAGATGTGGATCGCTGGTACCACCGGATTGTGATCAGCGGACCCGCTGGGGAGTGCGTGGATACCTCCAACCGGGTTCACCTGGATATACATACAGGGATCACTGGCAATGCCATTGATGCCGCCCAGGCCATCTGCTTTAATGATACCAGGGCCCTGAGGCATGTCTCCCTCACGGGGGGCGAAGTGGGTATCATTCCGGTTTATACCTGGCGCAGCTGGCTGGAAGGAGAGACTTCGGCCGATGCAACGGACATTTCGGGCTCAGACCAGCAGGCTTATTTGAGCGGACCTTACACCGACCCGGGGACCTTAATCTATTACTACGACCGGGTGGTTGAAATTGGAGCCTGCCGGGACACCTCCGATGCCATGATGGTAACGGTAATGGAGCTGCCCGGAGGGGAACTTACCGATGCAGATTTTACAGCCTGTGAGAAGGATACGGTCCTTCAGATTGATCTGAATCTGGCCGGCCTGACCCCGGGACACTTTTTAAGCCCCTGGATTGTATATCTGAAGGATGGGGTGCATACCGGGATCGGACCGGGCGTCGTATACCAGGATAATGATGAAATAAGCATCACCATGGATACGGAAGGGGCTGATAACATCAGCTATACCTACGAAATCGAATCCATCCTCTATTACCCGGAAGATGGCTATGCCTGTATATCTCCTGCAGCCAACCTGCCTTTCAGCCCCGTGGAGGTGGATCTCTCCCGCAGGCCCGATCCGCAGATCCTGGTGGATGGTGTGGCCAGGGATAGTTTCAAGGTTTGCAGTACCACTGCAAGCCTGCAGATGGATCCGGATAACGGAAGCTCCAGCAGATGGAGTATTCCAGCCGGTAATCTCTTCTTCTCGCCGGGCAGCGGACAGGATGAGTATAATGTTTCTATCCCGGACAACTCAGGGGATTATGGGGAGTATAGGATCTATGTGAGGAGCGAGGCCGGAGATTGTGCCGGTCTGGACTCTATCGACCTGCACTTTTTCGAACAGCCGGCCCCCGCCTTTGCCGGACTGGATACCACCCTGTTCCTGGACAAAACGATACAGCTCAGGGCCGATCCCCCCACAGCGGGGATCGGGACCTGGACCACTACAGGCAGTGCAAGAATTGCGGATATAAATGATCCCCTTACCGAAGTAAGTGACCTGGAACTGGGAGAAGAGAACACCTTTACCTGGACCGTGGAAAACGGGGAGGATGAAGGAACATGCAGCACCTCCAGTGATGTAACCATCGTGCTGCTCAATGAGTTAAAAAGATACAATGGATTTTCGCCCGGTAATGGGGACAATATCAATGAGTACTACATCATGCAGGGGCTGCCCTATGCGGATGAGTTTACGGTATCCTTCTTTAATTCCCTGGGTAACCTGGTTCGCACCATCACCCACGAAAACGTGGATGAGATCGTGGTCGATCCGGCGCTGATCCTCAATGGACTGAGGGAAGATGAGATGGTGATCTGGGATGGCAGGTCAAAAAACGGCAACCTGGTTCCCTCCGGTACGTATTACTATGCGGGGACCTATACGATGTACCAGACCGATTATCTCAGCGGTGAAACTATCCGGAAGGATAACTATCCCATTAAAGATTATGTGGTTGTAGTGCGGGAATAAGATGAAGAGAATTGGGCTCATAGGATTATTGGTAGCGGTGGGGATAAGTATCTCTGCCCAGAATACCCTTGTTCCTTCTGTGAGCAATTACCATCTCACCTGGACTACCATCAATCCCGCCTTTTCCGGCTTCAGAGATGCCATCAGTGTCAGTTCCCTTTACCGTTCGGCCCTTTATGGTGCGCTGGGTCCCAGCGATATGCAGCTCAATGTGCATACCCCGGTGGGCAACTCCAAGGTGGCCCTGGGCGCCGTGGTGGCCTACAGGACAATTCCAGATGTCCAGAACCTCTATTCCATCATGAGCACCTATGCCTACCGGATCTATCTGGGCAGCGGGCGTCTTGCTTTTGGCCTCTCGGCCGGCATGTGGGGAGTGAACAGCGATCTGACCGGGGTAGAGATCCGTGATGGCAGTGATCCAGCTTTCCCCACGGAGGTTTATCAACGCTGGTTCCCCAATTTTGGGACCGGAGTGCTTTACTACACGGAGAAATTATTTGTGGGTTTTTCTGTTCCGGAGTTATTTTCTATTCCCACGGAAAACCAGAGCATCGGATCCGCTAAAGTGGAAAACTACCGTTTTATTCTCACCGGGGCCTACCAGTTTAATATCAGCGACAATTTTCGCCTGAAACCCTCCCTGTGGATCGACTACAATCAGGCCTACACTTCCTTCAAGGCAAGTCTTAACGCCGGTTTAATGGACTCCCGTATTTATGTGGGAGGGGCCTATGACTATCCCAATTTTGTCATTGCCCTCCTGAACTTCCAGGTGAATCCCCAGTGGCTGATAGGCTATGCCTATACCTTTAATACAGGAGTGGTTCGGTCGGCACTTGGAGGAAGTCATGAAGTGGTGCTTCGCTGGGAATTCAGACCGGTCATTCGAACCATCCCCGATGACCCCTTCTATTTTTAGCAGATGAAAAAGGCAATTCTTGTCATAGGCTCCCTGTTGATGCTGCTGCCACTGGCGGTGGGGCAGGATTATTACAAGGTGCGAAAGCAGACCAGGATCTCAACCGGGCTTCATGAGGCTGCAGCCATTCCCTATGAAGACGGGGGAATCGTATATATTACCGAATCAAACAGTGTGGGGGCCAGCAGTCCCACCGATGCCCAGGGCCGGAAACTTTATACCATGTTTTTAATGGAGAGCGGAGGAAAAAAGGGGCCCTTCAGACCTGAACTGGTCAGTCAGAAGCATGAAGGACCGGTTTCTTTCAGCGGCGATTTTAAAACCATGGTCTTTTCGCAACAGCGCCCCTCCCTGGGAAGGATCGATCCCCTGGGGCTTTATTTTGCCGACTATGAGGACGGGACCTGGGTCAATGAACGGGCCTTTGAATTTAACGATGATGTGGCCTGGCTCTTCTCCCCCTCGCTTTCACAGGATGGCCGGACGCTCTATTTTTCAGCAAATTATAAGGATGGACTGGGAGGCTTTGATCTCTACCGGTCCAGACTCAGGAATGGCGCATGGAGCACCCCGGAGAATCTGGGTCCTGAAGTGAATACACCCGATAATGAGATCTATCCATTTATTCATCCTTCGGGCAGGCTCTATTTTTCATCGAACGGGCATGATAATCATGTGGCAGGTTTTGATCTTTTCGAAACGGCCTATGTGGGAGAAAAGTGGGCAAAGGCAACCCGGCTGGGCGCTCCCTTTAATACCCTTTCCAATGAGTACCATATCTGGTTTAGCGAAGATTTTAAACAGGGCTACCTGACCAGTGACGGGAGGGGAGGCACCAAAGACATTTTCACCTTCAATACAGACATCCCCGTTTTTGAATCTCCCGAACCCATCCGCAAGACTTATTATAAGTATATGCTTCGTGACAGGAACCTGGATACGGTGGATAACAATCTCTTTAACTACTACTGGGTGATCAATGATACCCTGGAGCTTCCCGGGCATGAGGTGATTTACAAGTTTCCGGAACCGGGAATCTACGAGTGTAAATTAATGGTATATGATATTCTGCTGGACACTCTGGTTGTTCAGGATACAAAATCCCTTCCCATTCGCTTGCACGAGCAGGCCGTGATCCTTTGTGACGATACAGTAAGGGTGAATACCCCGGTGCTCTTTGATGGAAGTGATTCTTATTTACCCGGGTTTAATATCGGGAGGTACCTCTGGGAGTTCGGAGACGGAACCTATGGCGAGGGCCGGCAGGTGACTCACAGCTACCTGTATCCGGGAAAGTACCGTGTGATGCTCGGGGTGGAGCAGCGAAAGAGAAACAGGAGAGATACTCCTGAAGTGAAAGTTAATTTCAAAGATATTGTGGTACTCCCTCACGAACAATAGTAACCCATCCCTTTTTTTTCACGTACAAGTATATTTAATAAGTCTTGCCCAAAGTTGTACGGATTTTGCATATTTTTAGTGAATATTGAAATTTGAGGAAAATGAGCCGATTTGTTTATATAATTATACTATTGATAATCTGCACCATAGGCTACTCTCAGCCGGTGCCAAATGTGGAGGAGAATATCCCCTACCTGATGACTTTCGGGAAGGGTGCTGATACCGATTGGGGAGATGACGATTTTTCGCAGGCCTTTTTTTTCCAGATCCCGGAGGATTATAACCAGCCCTTTTTTATCCGTGTTTTTGATCCGGATACCGGTGGCGAAATTGATGAGATCGCAGGAGTATTTGACACCCGCTGTGTATTTGAAGTTTTTGGTGGAAAAGGTAACTGGTCCAATCCGGCCGCCAAGGAGACCAGTCCCGTGGGAAACTATAAGAGTGGTACCCTGCTGGCCTCAAGGGCTTTTACCGTCAATCCCCGCTACGACAACAACTGGTTTACCTTTGGTCCCTTTAACCCGGCCCAGGGCGAGTATGTGGAGGAGTTCAAAAGTTATATTTTCAAGGTGATCTGTGAGGGTGTTTCAGGCGATGACGGGAATATGTACCGTTATTATCTGAGCACCAGTGCCACGGAGAACCGGAGCCTGGAGAATTCAAATGCCTTTGCCTATGAATACTCCTTCAGGATGCACAACAAGGTAGATGAGGTAGCTCATATCTATCCCTATGTGGATGAGGGTACCACTTCTGTCCAGATTTCTAATTTCGATTGGGACTTTGATGGCAATATTGTGGTGATCTCTGTGGCCCGGCAGGGCCGGGAGGTGAAAACCTCCGGAGAGGATAACTGGGCTCAGGATGAACTCAGGATACAGGAAGAAGAGATTGAACATTCCATGGATTTCAGGTTTGTAAAATCCCCCTCCCTGGTGAGGAACAACAATGTGGTAGTCAATGTGAGAAACCAGTATGGGGAAGCCATGCGCTTCTACAGCATCCCTCTGGGAGGAGTTCCCAAATACAGGGGAGAGGTGGAATTCGTTCCTATTGACTAAATTGAACAAATATAATTTCGGTGAAAAGATTTTCTGTTTTCCTGCTTATTTTCCTTCTTCCCCTGTTCGGATTGGCCCAGACCTACCAGTTCTCCAAATATGGACTGGACGAGGGTCTGTTCGACCAATTCACCTATACCATGAACCAGGACCCGGAAGGTTTTTTGTGGATAGGGACCGGGTTGGGACTCTGCAGGTTCGACGGGTATGAATTTGAAAATGAGTTCCGGGGGGATTCCATTACCACCAGTATAGCACATGCCAGCCTGCTGGATTCCCGTGGGCGCCTCTGGTTCGGACATGAAAATGGGCTCTTGTCGGTATACAAAGATGGAGCTTTCCGGCTTATAGCCCCCAGTGATCACCACCGCTCGAAAATAACAGCCATCAGGGAAAGGGCTTCCGGAGAAATACTGGTCCTCTGTCAGCAAAGCGGACTGCTGGTTTTAAACAGGGATCTGAAAATTATTTATGAAAGGGATCCGGAGAACACCGATGATCCCTTTGTTGGCAAGGCTCTTTATGATATGCAGGAGACGCCCGATGGGACCCTGCTGGTTGCCACCCAGGACGGGTTAAGCCTCTATCGGTATGATGAGGACCTGAGGATCTATATCAATACCGGGGTGCTGCCCGATCTGCAATACAGAAGTGTCCGGGAGCTGGAAAAGGCAGGAAATATAAACGAGTACTGGGCCGGAACGGATGATGAAGGCTTATTCAGGATCACGGGCGAAGGATATGATCCGGCAGGATACCGCGTGGAAAAAATCGGTCAGGATAAGGGCCTTGACTATGCCAGCGTTGCCTCCATTGTATTTGACGGGGACCGGAGGGTCTGGATCAACAGCCTTGGCGAAGGAATCTTCAGGTTCGACCTGGATGAAACCGGAAACCTGGGGGCTTCCATTCTGTTTAATATGGATAAGGGGCTACCCACTCCCTATATCAATCAGATTTTTGTGGACGAGGAGGGGAACCAGTGGTTCTCGACACCGGGGAATGGCTTAAACGTCCTGCGGGATCAGGCCTTCACTTTTTACAACATCTGGAATGAGGAGGGCTATACCGATGTAAGTGCCATCTGGGTGGATGGAGAAACCAGATGGTTTGGGGGAATGGGTCGCATCGCCATGGTCAGAGATGATGGGAGAGCTACTTTCCTGGGAAGGGGCAACGGTCTGCCCGAGGATAAGGTTACCGCGCTCTATACAGATGCGCAACACAATCTGTATGTAGGAACCCAGAATAGGGGCTTATACAGAAAACGGGCCGGAAGTTCCATGATTTCCCCCCTTTTGCAGTCAAATAACTCTCTGGAAAATAGTATCAATGCCATCGATGGGAATGATACGCTTCTGTATGTGGCCACCAACAGCGGGGTTTGTATCCTGAACCTGCTTACCGGTCAGTATAGTTTTCGCACTACGGCCAACGGACTTCCGCATAATTTAATCAATGATGTACTTATAGACCGGAAGGGAGAGGTATGGATTGCCACAAAATCCGGCGGATTGGCCAGTGTCCTTACGGACAGGCGTATCCCGGTGACTGACAGGCCGAACATTGAGTACATGACCCTGGTGGAAGGTGAAGAGGGGGAAATCTGGGCAGGTACGGCAGGGGACGGGATCTTTCTATTTGATCTGAACAGGGAAGAATTGCGTTACTATTCTACCGATAAGGGGCTTAAGTCCAATAACAGCTATGCCATTGCTGCTGACCCCAGAGGTAATATCTGGGCAGGACACCGGCTGGGTTTGAGTTCCATCAACCCCGGGCGACGGACGGTCAGGAAATTTGGAACTGAATCCGGATTTAAATCCGATATCAACCGAAACTCGGTGGCAGTGACTTCCGGTGGAAAGTTGCTCTTTGGTTCCACGGGGGGGGTGATTGAATATGATACCTACCAGGCCCGGGAAGATACCACCGCACCCAGGCTAAGCATAAAATCCATTGAAATTAACGGAGATCCCTGGGATTACCAGGAGGAGATCAAACTCCCCTATGGAAAATACCGGCTGCAGATCGAATTTGTGGGAATCAACCTCATTAATCCGGAACAGGTAAGCTATCAGTATAAACTGGAAAATTTCGATGAGGAGTGGTCACGCGCCTCAGAGCTCTCCTTTGCCTACTTCGGACGAGTAGAGGACGGCAACTACACCTTTATGTTAAAAGCCTGTGATGGCAATGGCAACTGCTCCGTGGAGCCGCTGACTTTTGATCTAAGCGTGCGGATCCCCATCTGGAAGGCCTGGTGGTTTATCCTCTCACTGATTTTGCTGGTGCTGACCATTATCTTTGCTGTTTTTAAGATACGTGAGCGAAACCAGAAAGCGATTCAGGAGTACCTCCAGCGGCAGCTGGATGAACGGACCAGAGAGGTGGTGCAGCAGAAAGAGGAGATTGAGGTTAAGAACCGGGATATCACCGATTCTCTGAACTATGCCCAGCGTATTCAGGCCAGTATTCTCCCCTCCATTAAAAAACTGCATGATGCCTTTACAGGCAGTTTTGTATTCTACCAGCCTCGTGACATCGTTTCGGGAGACTTCTACTGGTACGAGCAGGTGGATGAGAACAGGTTTATGGTGGTGTGCGCCGACTCAACGGGTCACGGGGTACCCGGGGCCTTCATGTCCATGATCGGGACTACCCTGATAAAGGATATTTGCCTCAGAAGCGGGATAACCAGGCCCTCCCAGGTGCTTAAGACCCTGGATCACGAGGTACGGGAGGCCCTGAACCAGAATGTGGAGACCAGCGGGTCCAATGATGGAATGGATATCATTGTCGCCGAGGTGGATATGAAAACACATAAGTTTACCGTGAGTTCAGCCATGCGTCCCGTGATTATCTATTCAGGAGGAGAGCAGATATACGTTAAGGGGAGCCGGAGTTCCATTGGCGGGCAACTGGATGAGGACCGGGTGGATAAGGATTTTATAGATCAGGAATTTATGCTGAATAAGGGAGATATCGTGTATATGTTTTCCGATGGCTACCCCGACCAGTTTGGAGGGCCGCTGGGCAGGAAGTTTAAAATGGTCCGGCTTAAAAATTTGCTCAGGGATATCCACGAAAAACCCATGGATGAGCAATACAACTACATCAAGAGTAATTTCTTCCTCTGGAAGGAGGACCTGGAACAGGTAGATGATGTCTTGTTTATGGGGATCCGGATCTGATCAATCGTCCTCCAGGTCAATGCCGCTTAATACGATCACATCGGTGGTGTCGATGTTGCTGCGGTTAAAATCCCTGTCGTAAATCCAGAAAGTGTAATAGATGGTATCGTACTTGATTATGGGATAAGAGATCTCCAGGTCCATGACCCCGCTTAAGGGTTGCTTGTCCAGATAAGGGATCCTGTATTTCAAAAGGCCCCCGTCCAGGTCCGGAATTTCAACATACTCAAAGCCCTGAAGGTCATAGAGCTGAAGAAAGAAATTGAATTTGACCGTATCAGGCAGGTTCAGCTCGGTGGTGTCCACCAGGGGAGGCAATCCAAGATTCCCGTCACCATCGGTAAACTCAAAGGTAAGCTGTCCCATGAGCGTCTTATTGCCCAGTCCGTCTATGGAGATAAACAGGCCAAACCCCTGGTAATCAATCACTGGCTCATCCGGATAAACCGGATCAATCTTGTTGCAGGAGAGCAAGAGGAGCAACACGGCGAGCAGAACTGACCTTATCTTTTTCATACGGATACAATACTACAAAAATCTTGCCTATTTTTTACGCATAAAGATCCGGAGGGGAACGCCAGTAAATTTAAAATGCTTTCTTATCTGGTTTTCCAGGTAGCGTTTATAGGGTTCCCGGACGTACTGAGGGAGGTTGCAGTAGAATGCAAATGCAGGGGCATGCGTGGGCAATTGGGTAACATACTTGATTTTGACATACTTGCCCTTTACAGAAGGGGGCTTGTACTCGTCTATGGCTTTTAGCATCACCTCATTCAAGCGGGAGGTGGGGATCCGTACCTGCCGCTGGTGATAAACCTCAACGGCCAGCTCCAGGGCCTTATGAATTCTCTGCTTGGTCAGCGCCGAGATAAAGAGTACAGGTACATCCACAAAGGGCTCGAGCCTTTTTTTAATCGCCTCCTCAAACTGCTTCATGGTCTGAGTCTCCTTGTCCACCAGGTCCCACTTATTGACCAGCACCACCACCCCTTTCCGGTTCCGTTCAATGAGGTGAAAGATGTTCACGTCCTGGGATTCTATTCCGATTGTCGCATCGATGAGCAGCATGCAGACATCGGCATATTCGATGGCACGGACCGACCTCATGACCGAATAGAATTCCAGGTCC
>Ga0316201_10003086_pt1 | contig 12141 bp, 4 predicted proteins | sample CS6wburrow_MG_FD_204516 | JGI IMG/M metagenome (GOLD analysis project Ga0316201, IMG submission 204516) | Coastal sediment microbial communities from Delaware Bay, Delaware, United States - CS-6 worm burrow | ecosystem: Environmental > Aquatic > Marine > Coastal > Sediment | place: USA: Delaware... | reverse complement strand
TAGTCGACGTAGCGGGTGATATAGAGATCCAGGAAACCGTCGCGGTCGAAATCACAGAAGGCCGCCGAGGCCGACCAACCGTCCACCCCGGCTCCGGATTCCGCCGTGATATCGACGAAGGAGCCGTCACCCTGGTTACGATAGAGGCTATCACGACCATAGTTGGTCACGAAAACATCGAGGTCCCCGTCATTATCGATATCACCAACCGCGACACCCATACCGTACCCGCTGTCGCCCAGACCCGACCCGGCAGTGACGTCGCTATAACGGCCATCCTGCTCACGCCGGTAGAGACGGTTGGTCGGCCAGTCTGCGCTGCGCGCCTGTGGCAGCACGTGGTTGCCATTGGTCAGGTAGATGTCGAGATCGCCGTCGTTGTCAAAGTCGAGAAAGGCCGCACCGCCGGCAGTGACGGCCGGTAGATGGAGTTCATCGGTGGGACTCGCCCGGTGTATGAATTCGAGCCCGGCTTCATCGGTAATATCGGTAAACCACGGGGGTGCAACAACGGGCAGCGATTCGGTCCTGGCGGGAGTCGCAACGGCTTCCGTTACGGGCGGTTGGCTGTCGCTGCAGGCAACGCCAAGTATTGCGCTGAAAATAAGCGTGGATGCAACGGACGGAAAAGGGATCGACCGCATGTCAATCAGACAGGAAAAAGTGAAGCCCTTAAAAAGGCTGACCGCCCGCTCCCGGATGGAAGCGGACGGTCAGTACCTGTTACTTGCGTAACTACCTCAGCCAAGCCTACTCATTGGACGAGTAGTTGGGATCCTTCGAGACAGGCTCAACAGGCTCCTCGGGAGCACGGCCTGGTCCGTAGATCAACGGGGCAGCTCCACTCGGTGGTGTCGCAATGCAAATATCTGGCACGCAGATATCGAGTGCCTCGGCTGCGCAGATACCGTCCCAGAACACATTACAGCAGAACGGATCGATGTCACAAATGGCCGCTTCGCACTCGGCGACCTCACAGCCAGGTGTGCCGTTAGCTTCAACGCAGTCGCCACACGACGCATCTTCCAGGAAGTTCACCCAGTTCTGCATGGCGCCGGGTGAGCAGCCGTTTCTGAGATGGCCCTGGCCGAGGTGTTGTGCTTCAACGATCTGCTCGCATGAGCAACCGGCGGTATCCTCGATGGTGAAGACCAGCCCTTGCGGGTTAGGCCCTGCGGTCTCAAAGACACCGCTGTTGTCCGTCAGCGCTGAATTGTTGGCAGACAGACTGCCGCTGGTAGGCACTGACTCGGGGACAATCGTGCCCGGGCAGAAGTCGAACTCCTCAGCGACACCATCGCAATCGTTGGCTGCGCCTGGAGGTACGGGCTCGCCATCATCCAGTATTGCCAGATCGAAATCGCCTGTTTGGGTGGAAAAGCCGTGTACGAACACGTTGTAGGTCGCACCTTCCTGTGTCGGCCAGTCAAATTGCGTCGAGAACCCGCTACATCCAGAAGTATCATCCACTCCACCAATGCATTCCTTGACCTCGCAATCGGCGCAGTAAACGCTGATCTTGGTATCGTAGGCCGCACCACCGGTAGAAGGATCACCGTCGTTACAGGTCGATGCGGTCATCGTATTGCCGGTGCCCATCACCGTATACCAGACGCCCGGCGCAGTGACAGTTGTACCGCAATCGATGTCCGGTGGCTCATCAGCCGTTGCACCGGTGGTGGAACCGGAGGTGACAGAATCCACTGCCAGTGGACCGATCGCATCTTCGCAGATGTCGTTCTCGGCAAAATCCTGACAGCTGATGGTCAGATCGAAGTCACCGGTCGCGGAACCGAATCCATGAACCAGGATCAGCTCCTCGTCACCGGCGGATGGCCACGTCACTTCGGTCGTGAAACCAGAGCAACCGGAAGTGTCGTCGTTACCAGTAATGCATCCCAGGTCGCCGCATTCGCCGCCATATACCGAGAGCTTGGTATCGAAGTTCGCCTGGTTACAGGTGCTCGCCGTGATCAAACCAGGTTCGGCAATCGAGTACCATACGCCAGGAGCGGTGTTTGTGGTGCCGCAGGTGCCGGCATTGTCAATGGTTGCATTGACGGTTGTACCCGAGATCGTGTCGCCACAGGAGACTTCAATCGCATCTGGACAAAGATCGTTTTCGGGAGCAGGTGGTACGAAGCAGGCATCATCATCATCGCAGTCCGGATCATCACAGTCGATGAGACCGTCGCAATCATTATCAACGCCGTCGTCGCAAATCTCGGGATCGGGTTGACATTGGCAAGCAGGGTTGTCTGCACAGTCGGAATCGGTGCAGTCGAAATCACCGTCACAGTCGTTATCCAGACCGTCGTCGCAAGTCTCCTCCGTATCCTCGGTCGGCACACAGGCCCCGCCATCTCCGCAGCCATCGAGCTTGAAGCTGCAAATACGGGTGTTGAAATCAAAGCTGCCGGTGGTCTCGTAATACTCCTGGGTGTACCAGAAGGTGCAGTCATCGGTCGGGTCAACGCTCATGGAAGAGTAGTCACCCCAACGATTGGCCGACCCCTGCTGGGCACCGGTGCCTTCGTGGCAGGAAACCTCGCCACCGGGCATGGTCCCCAGGGGGTCTCCAGCAGAGCGCGTGGTGTAGCGCACGGAGGGGAAAAGAGTTCCACTGGTTGCACTGTAGCCGAGCGCGATGTTGCCGTCCTGATCCTGGGCGATCGAGCCCATCCAGCGTTCAAGACCGTCATCTGGAGCGAAGGTGCCGTCCTGCTGCAGGGTCCAGCCAGACTGACCGTCGGCACTGCGGGTCTCGGCCCAGCGGATACCGGCACGGTCACCGCCGGCGTCAACGGTGGTGTTGAGTACCACCCGTGCGTTGGTGCCGAACCAGCGATACTGGGCCCGGTACATGGTAAAGAATTGCAGGGCGTCGAGGGCTTCGCCGCCGTTGACCGGGCTGACAACGTTGCCCGCCAGGAAACGGTCAAAATTGGAACCGGCTACTACAAGGGGACCCTCGGTATAGGTGGAGTTGGCAAGGTTTGCCCAGTCCACACACAGGGTGTGATTGCGATAACCGTCGTTCGCGAAGGGCGAGTCATCAAAGGCCGAATCTACCGCCGTCCAGTAAGTCGGGCAGGTGTTGGCCGGTGGTGTCGGTCCCGCCAGGTGTGGCGGCAGTTGGCCCTCGTTGCAGTCGCCAGTGACACAAGGGTTGATGAACTTGACGAACGAAGCAGGAGCGCCTACCAGCATGGCGTCGCGCTCCATCACACCGGAACCGATTGAGAAGCCACCGCCGGCACCACCAAAGTCACGGGTGGTGAAGGTATAGGCACTTTGACCGGTACTGCCGGTCGTGCCGTCATCCCAGACACCCAGTTTCGGATAGTCGTTGGCGCCGCCCGGGGTCACGGTGAAAGCGTAGCGGTGGTATGGGCCCAGCGGGTCACTGGTGGTCGAGATCGCGACACACTGGATACCCTGGTTAATTGAAAATTGGCTGAAGAACCAGCGACCGGCCTGATCGTCGTATAGAACCACCGGGTCACCGTCATTGTTAGTTTCGCAGAAACCACCGAAGCCAGCCCAGAAAGTGTTGCCGGCGAAGGGCCCGGCGGTCAGGGCACCGGTGTCAGCGTCGAAGACGCCCCAGACCAGGTTGATGTACTGGACGTACACGCGGTTACCGTTCTCATCCAGACCGATGTCGCCATTGACATCGGGTGGCACAATGGCGGTGCCGACGGTGTCAACGTTGTCCTGCTCCGACAATCCCGGGACGCTCAAGCTGGGTGTGGGTGTCGGGGCGGACGAACTCGCGGAGAACGAAAAAGGTTCCATACCACCATCGGGGGCGGCATTGGCTGGATCCGGTAAGAAGTCCGGTCTCATGCCAATCGGATTGATTTCCTTGTTCTCGCCCGCAGGCGCTGCCGGCAGGTTGCCAGCCATCTCACTCATTGGCGGCGAGGTATCGTGATAGATCGCCTGCCCATGAGTCATTTCTGTAGCCTGCGCCCAGATGGGCAACAACAGGCCAACTGTCATCAGCACGGATAAACAACACCATGCGACATTTCCAACATTGAATTTTTTCACTACGTGATCCCTCCAACAGAATTTACTGATTGCAAACACTTCATTGCAATCTATGACTTGAGTGACTATGAAAACTGATACGCGAAGCGACCCTAAATGGGTAAATTAAGGTTGCCTGCTTTCTTAATGACTAAAAAATTTTTGGTTCTTTTAGAAATTAACTTTTTCTGGTCTCCCCTGTTAGGTATAGGAGACCGAATGGATAAAGTCAACTTAATGATCTTCGGGTAACATATGATCATCTGTGCAAGAGTGCACTTCATCCACCAACACTGCCGGATTTTTCGAATGCCTGATCTCTATTACGCCGCCACCTGCCAAACAGATTTTGCCAACCCGCTCAAGCGCGCGGAAATCGTTGAAAACACCCGGCGTATGTGTGCCATCGTCGAACAGACCATTGTCGGCTACGAACCTTTTTTCGATGTACGCCTGCTGGTATTTCCAGAATTTGCCCATACCGCGCCGGTCTATGAGACCGTTGCTGCGCTACGAAAAAACCTGGCGGTGCCGGTACCAAACGATCACACCGACCAGTATGTAAAATTGTGCAAGAAGTATGGTTGCTACATTCAAACCGGTAGTTTTATAGAATCAGACCCTGTCTACCCCGGTGTGGTCTTCAACACCACGGTGCTGATCGGACCGGACGGTGTGTTATCAAAATACCGCAAGGTCAACCCATGGATACCGTGGGAAGTACACGCCAGTCCGCACGATATCGCTGATTATGCCGAGGAGCCTTTTCCAGTGGTTGACACCGAACTGGGCAAACTGGGTGTTGCCATTTGCTACGACTGGCTGTTTCCGGAAACCATCCGCCAAATCGCCTTCAATGGTGCCGAGGTAATCAACCGTGTTTCCGCTTACATGGACCCATGGGGCGCGACTGCACCGATGGACTGGTGGACCCTGATCAACCGCACCCGGGCGTTGGAGAACACCGCCTACGTGGTGGCGGCCAACCAGGGAGCCAGCATGGCGCATTACCCGCCCTTCAGTTGGCCCGGTGGCAGCATGGTGGTCAATTACGACGGTTTGATACTGGCCCAGGCAGACGCCGGACCCGGTGAGAAAGTGGTGGTTGCACCGATTGATATCAACGCCCTGAGGGCCGAGCGGAAACGCCGTGTCGGGCACGATATGCTGAACCAATTCCGCAGCGAAATCCACGGCTATGCAAACCAGCCCCACCTGCCGCCAGGTGATGCAGCAGGGCTGACTGTTGAGAACCTCAAGCAGCGTATCCAGACAGCAAAAGCTAAGAAAAATCCTAAAGACTGATCCAACATAATCAATGGAAAGGAGTTTTAAGGCAGCTCCTCCTTCGCGGGGGGACGCTGGGGTAGGGGTATTGCCTACCAGGACTCGCTAGTCACATCCATGTGGCGCTCGGACTCGGCTTCCTGCCTCGTACGGTCCTGCCAGGCAATACCCCCACCCCAGCTTCAGCCTGACCGTAGTTCACCCATCAGAAACCATTGGCCTGTGATTGTGCACATAGCAGAGGGTGTGCGGTACCTTACTTCAGGACCGTGAGCGACATGGATGTCGCGACCGAGCGCCACATGGATGTGACTAGCGAGTCCTGAAGTAAGGTACCGCGCGACCTCTGCTACCCTGACGAAGCACCCGTAAGTTTCCAGTCGTGGTCAGTATCCCGACTGGTACCGCGTGTTGTACTTCGCGTGCAACCGATCGCGAATCGTTTCGGGTTTGCCGGTGGAAGGCAATGGACCAACCGTTTCGCCATCACCTGTGAAAAGATCCATATCCTTGGCCCAGCCGTTGGTCTCCAGCACGAAATACCGGTGCCAGCCGTCAGGCACCGGCCCAGCCGATTCAAATTCAAGATGAACTTCCTCCCCCGGACCAATGATTGCAACCGCGTCATCTTGCGCTGAAACCAGTTCGTCGACATTTCCCAAACGGGTGTAATAACCCGACATGTAGCGGGTATCCCAGAATGGGCTCAGGTCCTGGTAATCGTAGTCGGGCCGGAATTGCTCGTGGTTGAAGCGCCTGGCAAAACCGGTCTTGCCAAGGCGTGCGGATGACAGCGGTGAATATTGCTTTTCATACCCGGGTAAGTCCTCCGTATACACCACCGCGATCCGGTCCCAGTAGACCTGCATATTGGTGCGCAGACGCAGACCCGTGGTGCCTGGCGGCAGCCCTGTCAAAGGCACCGACATACGCCGTGGCATACCTGCAGGGTAACCAAACTGTTCATGCAGCATATGCCATTTGCCAGCGGCAAAGGCCTCCAGTGTCGGTGCTTCGTAAGCGGCGCCCGCCTGCCAGGCCGCAAAGATGGTCTGCGAATAGGGATACTCAACCCAGCCGTCAATGACCAGCAGCGGTAATCCTTCATGCCGGTCCAGAGATTGTGCAAAATCCAGGGTCAATATATGTTCATGCTGCAGACGGCCGATAAAACGCTTATCGAGAGCGCCAACCGGCGCCGCCTTGCCATCGGAAGTCAGAACTATATCCAGCACCTGTTCTCCGCGGTCGTTGACCGCACCCACCGGCATCTGCTCATACTGATAGAAGCGTGCCTCACCGCTTGGCTCCGGCCCCGATATCCCCATACGCTCATCCAGCACCATCTGCCAGCCAGGCGGCAGATCATAAACCGCCAGTCGTGCTGTATCGAGATAGGCGTTTTCCTCCATCGGCTCACCGATCTTGAGTTGGTAGGAACCATCTTTTACCCGTAGTGAACCCTCCGGAAGCAAAAAGCTTTCCCTCGGCCGCGGTGTTGCATACTCGCCGGGGGCGACAAGGAAACCCATACCGCCGACGCCCAGGATATCGCTGACAAAAGCAAACTCCTGACCGTTCCAGGCAAACAGAACCGGACAACTGGAAAGTTGTCGCTGGGTTTCGGTGATTTGTTGCAGTTGGCCGCTGGCGATACCGATCTCACTCTGAAAAACGCCATCGGACCAGTCGATAGAGACAAAATCTGCCTGCTGTTCACCGTTCAAACCCACCGCCAACGGTTGCAGGCTTTGCCCGGGTCCTGAGTGGTTACGGTAGGTTTGCAGCAGGCTCCATTGCGAACCGGTGCGTACCGAGACCCGGGCGCCAATACCCGAAGCATTGGAACGCATCGACTCTGCATCCTCCTGCCTGCCGCTCAGTGCCAGGTTGATAAAAGGAAAGCGGCCCGGCCCGGGTCGCCACATGGAAAGACCGTTTGCCGTTGCCAATTGCGTCAGCATCGCCGGACCTGATAATGGGTCAGCGATGAAGGCCAGGCTCGCGGTCAATGAAGCATCGGCCGGCGTGTTGTAACTGAACAGGGTTTCGGTCGTGTCGGCGCCAATCGCCAGCACCATCCAGCCCGAGGGTGTCGTCAAGATCAGATCGGTTACACCATCGCCATCGACATCATGTGTTGCCAGGCTTACCAGTTTTGCGTTTTCAAGTAGCGGGGGTCTAGCAAGACTGTCCGATTGCAGCAGCCCATCAGCACCGGGCTGCCAGCGAAGCAATTCACCGAGATGATTAACACTGTACAACTCGATAAGACCGTCTGCATCGATATCCGCAGTAACGACTGCCAGGGCCGGCATGTCGGCGAAGGCTGCATAATCGTCTGCCGGGTGGTAAGACCACAGGCGGTCATTGATGTAGACATCGTGCGGTTTGTTGCGATTGAGCACGATCAGGTCGGCGTCGCGGTCGTTGTCGAGGTCGGCGGGCAGGACCGTGATCGAAGCGGTGTCCTGACCGGTAAGACCGTGTTCTTGCGCCAACGGTCTGAAAGTGCCATCGAGATTATTGTTCAGCAACTCATTGGGGCCATTGGCATTGACCAGGAACAGGTCCAGGTCACCATCGTGGTCGGCATCAAAAAACGCACCATCAACCGTATCGAGGTCCGCACCGGTTGTCAGGGTCGATTCCGTCACATCCTGCCAGTGACCGGTAGCCGTCTGTCTCCATAACTGGTTCTGACCGTTCCTGCACAGGTAGACATCCAACAGACCGTCATTGTCATAATCACCCCATAAGGCCGCGTTAACACTGTCAACCGTTGCCAGGGGGCTATCCGTGTCGACACTAAAGCTACCGTCGTCCCGGCCTTTCAATACCAGGTTACCCGCAGTTGTTCCGCCGTGCTCATCAAAGGCGCCAGTGATGAACAGGTCAGGATGGCCGTCACCCTGCATATCCGCCGTGGTAAAACTGTTGAAACGATCTGCAGGCGGTGTCTGCCAGACTGACACCGCAGCCTGATCAATCACCAGGGGTTCGGGGTCCGTGAACAAAGCACCCGGTGGCCGGGCTGTGGCCGATGCCATTCCGGGCTGGTCAATTGCCAGCGTTTCGCCCTTTGGCCCCATGCGGGTGTATTTGAATTCGGCCAATATCGAACGGGGGTTGTTCTCAAGCCGCTGGTATTGGGCAGCCACTGCTTGCGCCTGTTGTGGACGGTCAAGCCGCTGCAGGCTCTGAAAGCCACCGTAATAGGCGCTGCGCAGATACGGATTGAGCACCATGGCGCGCTGAAACCATGGTAACGCACCGGCATAATCACCGAGCTGCGCCAGGCTCTGCGCCAGGTAGTAGGCGGCGTGTGCATCTTCGGGGTCGGCCTCGGCAACATAGCTGAACTCCGCCTGGGCTTCAGCCGTAGCACCCAGGTAAAGATGTATCAAGCCGGCCACATAGTGTGCCCGCAGGTTAGCGGGCTCAGCATCAATAACCTCGCGGGCCAGTTCCAGCGCCGCTTCCTCATCACCGGCCTGCTGTCTGTTGAGTGTGGCGATCGCCAGGTTGACTTTGAAATCAGGCCATTCGGGCCATTGGGTCACAAGCTCCGAAAACCCGGCCAGGGCATTGGCGTATTCGAACCGGCCCATCAGGCCAACCGCACGGTTATTGGCCTCGATAGCAGCGGCATCCAGCGATCGCGGTGATTCAGTGTCGTGTTCAGAGCAAGCCGCCAGCAACAGCAGCAGTAAAAGCAATGAAGCGGCATATTGTTTGATAATCATGTCTGGATCCTGACCCCTAGGGTGTTTGGGTAATTTCCAACAGGGAATCGATATTGATGTCAGTGACCACCTGGCGGCTGCCATCGGGCCACAACACCTCGAGACTGTCAACGTGGTCGACATTGCCCAGGCCAAAGGTTAGAACCGGCTCTACCTGGGAAAGGTAGCTGCGGGTGGGCATCAGTTGGCGTCTCTGCAACATGTCACCGGCACGCAACTCGACCCAGGCACCAACTGCGTCGCGGTTTACAAGCTTACCGGTCAGTTTCACCCGCAGCCAGTGATGCCCCAGAACCTGGTCATTCCTTAACAAAAGAGGAGGGCCGCCGTTCTGGGTTATCAACACATCGAGATCGCCATCGCCGTCGATATCCGCGTAAGCGGCCCCGCGACCCACAAGCGGTGTTGACAGGTCGCCATTGGTCCCCTCTGGTTGTAGCTGGAAACTTGTCCTGCACTGGTCTCCGCAATTCCAGAATAGCTGGGGAAGCTGCCGGTAATTCTGACTGCTCTGGACCTGGTTGATATCCACTTCGAGGTGCCCATTTGCCTGTAGAAAATCCAGCCGTCCATCGAGATCATAATCGAAAAAGAACAGGCCGAAAGTCAAAGCGCGGCGGGATGCGGGGCCGATACCTTCGATAATCGCTTCATCTGTAAGGGGCGGTCCGGACCCTTGTGTCACGTAGAGTGAGGTCATCTCGTTGGCAAAGTTACCGATTGCAACACCAAGGTCCGGATCGTTTCTGAAATAGGCAGCATCCACGCCCATGGCTCCTGTCGCCTTGCCATCACGGTCAAATGCTACGCCGAGCATGGCGCCGCGTTCCTCGAAAACACCATCCCCCAGGTTGTAAAAAAGAAAGTTCTGTACCGTGTCATTGGCAACCAGCAGATCCATCCAGCCATCGCGGTCGATATCCACAGGTGCAACAGCCAGTGCCTTACCCATCGGTTTGGCGGTCGCGGGATTATCAACCTGGATACCACTTGTCGCGGAAATATCGCTGAAGCGTTCATTGCCTTCATTGCGATAGAGATAATTATAGGTACCCTCAAAGGCTGTCGGTGGCCCGTAGGCGCGGCCGATTCCGGTTAGCTGGAAATTGACATCAAAATCGGTCTGCCGTGACCAGCGCACGTAGTTGGCAACGAACAGATCAAGGTCACCATCATTATCGATGTCTGCAAAACCGGCACTGGTACTCCACGCATCCTCCGCTCCACCTACGCCTGCAGTTGTAGTGATGTCGTGAAACTGCCCGCCGTCGTTACGGAACAGGCGATTCAAGCCCAGCGCGGTGATAAAAACGTCTGCATCACCGTCGTTATCATAATCGCCAATTGCAACACCCATGCCATAGAATGGGACATCCAGGCCTGAAGCCGAGGTTATATCAGAGAACCCGCCCTGTCCGTCATTACGGTAGAGCTTCATCGTGGGCTGCTCTTCATCCGGGTCTGCCTCATGTGACCAGTGCCCGGAATTGATCAACAACAGGTCCTGGTCACCATCATTATCGTAATCGAAAAAAGCCGCTCCGCTACCCATCGTTTCCGGTAACAGTTTTTCGCCGGTTGCGCCGTTTGAATGCGAGAACGGGATACCTGCGGTACGGGTGATGTCTGTGAAATTGACCGCCGGGAACGGCACGTCAACACGGGTACTGACCGGCGAGGCGGGTGGCACTTCAACAAAGGTCTCCTCTTGCTGCAGCGCTTTATAAACCAACACGCCGGCGACAAAAATGGCAATGGCAATTGCACCAAAGAGCAAAGAACGCTTAAAGGCCAAACCGACGATTTCATCCGTTGCCTCACGGCGATTGCTGCGATTCATAACATTTCCGTCGGCGAGTGCTGGTTATACTATACGGTCTCGGGATTTTTTTCGCATTATCTGCAGGTTCGCATTAAAGAATGACAAACAACCCTGGACAAGCAATTGGCACACAACACCCGGAGGCCCCGCGGCGTTACCTGCCGGTCATCGGTCCGCGCCTGGGGCGCCTGCTGGCCGTTGTCTTTGTCATGTTTGGCCTGCTGACCGTCAATAGTCTGTACCTCGCCGGTATCACCGTGGCCGAGTGGCTCAGCGGGCAGATATACCAGGCGTACTTTTATCAACTGATGTTCTTGCTGCATTTGCTGCTGGGGTTGCTGATCATTTTGCCGGCAGTCGTGTTTGGCGCGGTGCATATGCGTAACGCATTATCACGACCCAACTTCCGCGCCAAACGCGCCGGCCTGGCCCTGTATACAACCGTGTTATTACTCTTGATCAGTGGTCTGGTACTGACACGGTTCGATTTTTTTTTGATCAAAGATCCTCTTGTCCGTGACACCGCATACTGGTTGCATGTAGTAACACCGTTACTGGCCATCTGGCTTTTCATCCTGCACCGGCTGGCCGGTAAACGCATGCGTTATGGGCCCGGAATTGCATGGGGAACGACCGCCATTGTCGTGCTTGGTTTAGCCCTGTTGCCCCAGGTGATGGACATGCAGGACCCCGTTGCCAGTGGCAACCAAACCGAAATCGACCATGACGAAACCAGCCCGTTTTTTCCTGCGCTGGCGAGGACACCAGGTAACAAATTCCTGCCTGCCAAAAGCTTGATGATGGATGGGTATTGCCAGCAGTGTCACGCGGATGTACATGAAAAGTGGCAATACAGCGCCCACCGTTTCAGTTCTTTCAACAATCCCGCCTACCGCTTTTCGGTGATGCAAACCCGGGATGCGGGTCTGGCGCAGGATGGTAATACCCATAAATCCCGCTTTTGCGCCGGTTGCCATGATCCGGTTCCGCTGTTCAGCGGGGTGTTTGATGATCCCGGCTTCGGTGACCTCGAAGATCCACTAGCCAACGCCGGAATTACCTGCACCAGTTGCCATGCGATCACCAGTATCAACAGTCCGCGTGGTAACGCCGATTTCACGCTTGCCGAACCGCAACATTACCCGTTCGCGTTCAGCAGCAACCCATTTCTGCAGTGGCTCAATCAGCAGTTGGTCAAAGCCAAGCCGGCCTTTCACAAGAAAACCTTTCTCAAACCACTACACAGGCAAC
>Ga0316201_10003085_pt1 | contig 12143 bp, 8 predicted proteins | sample CS6wburrow_MG_FD_204516 | JGI IMG/M metagenome (GOLD analysis project Ga0316201, IMG submission 204516) | Coastal sediment microbial communities from Delaware Bay, Delaware, United States - CS-6 worm burrow | ecosystem: Environmental > Aquatic > Marine > Coastal > Sediment | place: USA: Delaware... | reverse complement strand
AGTTCAGCGTCTTGCCATCAAGTCGCGGCGGTGTGCCTGTTTTCAGGCGCGCCACGTTAAACGGCATCTCTCGCAAACGAGCCGCAAGTCTATTCGATGGAGCGTCCCCGACGCGTCCACCTGCTTTCTCGGTCCGGCCAATGAGAATGCGTCCGCCGAGGAAGGTGCCGACCGTCAGCACGACGCTATTTCCAAAGAAGGTCTGCTCGTCGCCGCAGATGACGCCGTTTACGCGATCGCCTTCGACAACAAGATCGTTCACCGAGGCCTGAACAACGGTGAGCCCCGGCTGACTGTTGATTATGTCGCTGATCGCGCGCCGATACAGTTCGCGATCCGCCTGCGCACGCGTTGCCCTGACCGCCGGTCCCTTGCTCGCATTCAGCGTGCGAAACTGTATGCCGGCCCGGTCGATCGCCCGCGCCATGGCACCGCCCATCGCGTCGATCTCCCGGGTAAGGTGCCCTTTGCCAATACCGCCGATTGCCGGATTGCAGCTCATCTGCCCAAGCGTCGCGATGTTCTGCGTAACCAGCAGCGTGCGGGCACCAGCACGCGCGGCCGCCAGCGAGGCCTCCGTGCCGGCGTGTCCGCCGCCAATCACAATTACGTCATAGCCCTGTGTCATCGTCATCCATGCTGGTCAAAAAGTGACCACTCGGGCCGCGCATTTTAGGGCCTTGCCGGCAACGAAGCCACCGGAACTTTACTATTTATACGCCCTTGTCCAAGATAGCCCGCTGTTTTGCGCTCAGGTTTATCCATGGTCCGATTCACTGCCGTCCTGCTGACCATCCTCGCCTCGGCCGGTGCCGCGCACGCCCAGGCCATTGAGCTCACCGATTGCCGCATTAGCGCCGGCCCCGGCTCGCCCAGCATGAAGGCGCGCTGCGGCGCGCTGTCGCGACCGCTCGACCCGGCCGGCGCGGTACCCGGTGAAATAGAGCTCAAAATAGCCGTGGTGCCGGCACTCAACCTGACGCCTGAGCCGGATCCACTCGTGCCCATCGCCGGGGGGCCCGGCCAGAGCGTCGTGCAATTCTACGCGTCGTACTCATCGTCTTTTGAAAACATACGGCGTAATCGCGACATCGTGCTGGTCGATCAGCGCGGCACGGGCGAGTCCTCGGCCATGGACTGCCCGGTCGACGACGACCTGGTTGAAGGCCAGTACTCCACAGAGCTAACGATCGAGCACGCCGAGGCCTGCCTCGAGCAGTTACCTTTTGATCCCCGCTTCTTCACGACGAGCGTCGCGGTTGCCGATCTCGAGGCCGTACGCGAAGCGCTTGGCTACCCGACGCTCAATCTCTACGGCATTTCTTATGGCACCCGCGTCGCACAGCATTTCGCGCGCCGCTATCCCGGCTCGACGCGCAGCATCGTTCTCGACGGTGTCGTGCCACCACAAATCTCGCTCGGTCCCGAAATCGCGACGGAAAGCCAGAGGGCCGTTGACGCTATTCTCGCCCGCTGCGCCGGCGACGCGGCGTGTAATGAGCAATTTCCAGATATCGAGGAAAAATTCAGGGAAATCGTGGCCAAACTGGACGGTTCGCCCGTCACGATCGAGGTCCCGCACCCGGATACGGGTCGGCCCGAGAGCACGGCATTCGGTCGCGGTGAACTCGCAATCGCAGTGCGGCTGCTGGCCTATCACCCCGGCTCAATTGCGCTGTTGCCGCTGCTTATTAACGAAGCGGGCGACGGCAATTTCGTGCCGCTAGGCTCACAGTTTATGATGACGGCAACCGCCATCAGCGACGCTCTTTCGCTGGGCATGCACAACGCGATTATGTGTACCGAGGACATCCCGTTCCTGGACAGGAAAGAAATCGACTACGACGGCATTGCGGCCAGCTACATGGGCGTGTTTCAGCTTAGCGCCCTCGAGGCCATTTGTTCGGTGTGGCCGGAAGGGCCCATCGACCCCGGGTTCAAGGCGCCGCTATCAACGGACCTGCCCGTACTGCTGCTGTCCGGCGACGCCGATCCGATTACGCCGCCGCGTTACGCTGAAATGGCCGCCGTTGATTTCAGCAACGCACGACACCTCATTGGCAGGCATCAGGGCCACGGGCAGATTGCCGTCGGCTGCAATCGCCGCATCGTTGCCGCGTTTATCGACGCGGCAGATCCTGCGGTCATTGATGCCGAGTGCCTCGAGCGCAGCTTTGTCATGCCGTTCTTTCTCGATTTCTCGGGGCCGCGGCCATGATTGAGGTCGAGGGCATCCACAAATCCTTTGGCAAGGTTCGCGCCGTGCGCGGCGTCAGTTTTCACGCCCCGGATGGAAAGATCACGGGCCTGCTCGGTCCGAACGGTGCCGGCAAATCGACAACGCTCAGGGTGCTGTACACGGTTCTCAAGCCCGATGCAGGCTCGGCCCTCATCGACGGCATCGACGTCGTCAGCGAGGCTCTCAGCGCCCGGCGACGCATCGGTGCGCTGCCGCACGGTTCGGGCCTGTATCCGCATCTGACCGCTCGCGAGAACATCGCGTATTTCGCGCATTTGTGCGGCCTGGAAAGGTCCGAGGTCGACGATCGCGTCGACGAAATCATCAGGCTGCTCGAGATCGAGGACTTTGCCGAGCGCCGCACCAAGGGTTTTTCGCAGGGCCAGCGCACGAAGGTCTCTCTCGCCCGCGCGCTGGTGCACGATCCACAAAACGTCCTGCTGGACGAACCCTCGAACGGTCTCGACGTCATGGCGACGCGCTCGCTGCGGCGCTTGATTCTCAAACTAAAAGATTCCGGCCGCTGCGTGCTGTTCTCGAGCCATGTCATGCAGGAGGTCGCCGCCCTGTGCGACAACGTCTGCATTATTGCCAATGGCCAGGTTGCCATTGACGATTCCATCGATGGCATCCGCAAGCGCACCGGCTGCGACGATCTGGAAGATGCTTTTGTGCACGCCATTCGGCTGGTCGAAGACGAATGATGCGCACCATATTTATCGTTTTCGTCAAGGAAATTTTCGACAACCTGCGGGACCGCCGCACGCTTGGCACGGCACTGATCATGGGTCCTGTTTTCGGTCCCGTCCTGTTTGCGTTTGTCATCAATCTTTCGCTCGAGCGCTCGCTGGAGGACGCTGAGCGAACGCTCGAGCTCCCCGTAGTCGGCCGCGAACTCGCGCCAAACCTCGTGAGTTACCTGAAGAGTCAGAACATCGATGCTGTCGCCGGCCCGGAAGATCGTGCCGCCGCCATCAGCGCCGTGAAGACCGGTGTGCACGATGTCGTGCTGCTTATTCCGGACACATTCGGTGAGCAGCTGGCCGATTCGGTGCCCGCAACGATCGAGCTTGTATCCGACCAGGCGGATACCGATGCCGACCGAATCGCACGGCGGACATACCGGGCGCTGCAGTCCTACAACCGCGAGCTTGCCGCGCTTAGACTCTATGCCCGCGGCGTGAATCCTGCCGTGCTGCGGCCGCTGAATATCGACGAGGTCGATGTGTCCACGCCGAGCGGACGGTCTGCCATGTTGCTAGGCATGATGAGCTACTTTTTTATATTCGCCACGCTGATGGGCGGCATGTACCTCGCAATCGATGCGACAGCCGGTGAGCGCGAACGCGGCTCGCTGGAGCCGCTACTGTCGCTGCCGGTAACCCGCGATCAGCTGATTCTCGGCAAGATTGGCGCTACCTGCGTGTTCATGGCTTTGTCGCTCGCCTTGAGCCTGCTGTCGTTCCACATTGCGCTGAAGTTCATGCCGCTCGAACAACTGGGCATGACGCCCAATTTCGGGCCCGGCGTCGTGCTGGCCGCGTTCCTGCTGTTCGCCCCCTTCATACTGCTCGGCGCTGCCGTCATGACGCTCGTTGCGTCATTCACGAAGAGCTATCGCGAAGCGCAAACCTGGCTGAGCGTGGTGTTGATTGCACCAACGATGCCCATACTGATCGTCAGCCTGTTGACGCTGCGGCCCAAAACGGAGTTCATGTTCGTGCCCAGCCTGAGCCAGCACCTGCTGCTCGTCGATATGGTCAAGAACGAGCCTGTCAACAGCCTGCATGTCACAATTTCGATCGTGAGCACGCTCTTTTTCGGCGCCATTCTGACCTGGATCTGCGCACGACTGTACCGTCGAGAGGGCCTCCTCGGTTGACAATCCCCGCCGAATCTCCACCATGGAGGCCCCGGGGAATAAAATAATTACTATGTCTCTGTTTTCGGAACTCCGGCGACGCAACGTTGTAAAGGTTGCCCTGCTCTACGCGGTCGCCGCCCTGCTCATTCTGTGGATCGTAGATCGTGCGGTCTCGGGCAATGTGCTGCCCGTCTGGGCCCGCGAATTCATGCTGTTGCTCGTCGCCATCGGTTTTCCCGTCGCGCTGATCTTTGCCTGGGTATACGAGATCACGCCGCAGGGGCTGAAAAAGGGCGTCGACGTTGACCAGACGCAATCCATCGTCTACAAAACCGGGCAAAAGCTGAATGCCGCCGTTGCGGTGCTTGCCGTACTCGGTGTGGCCGCGCTGATTGGTGAGCGGTTGCTTCCTGAGTTTGAGCTGATACGTCCCGAGGCTGTCGAAGAGATTCCGCTGCGGCCGGTATACGATTCCTCTGAAATCGCCGGCGTCCCCAAGGAAATTACTTCCTATACGATGGCCAACGGACTGCGCATTATCGTATGGCCTGACCACGATATTCCGAACGTGGTTATGTACAACTTCGTGCGCGCGGGTAGCCGCAATGAGTACCCGGGGATCACGGGTCTTTCTCATTTTTTCGAACACATGATGTTCAACGGCACCACCAAGATGAAGCCCGGCGAGTTTGATCGTGTCATGGAGGCTGCGGGTGGCGCCAACAATGCCTACACGTCAAACGACCTGACGGTCTACCAGAACTGGTTCCCGCGCTCGGCACTCAAGACGATATTGGAGCTCGAGGCCGATCGCCTGCAGAACCTCGCCATCGACCCGGATGTCGTTGAAAGCGAACGCGGCGTCGTTTACTCAGAGCGCCGGCTGCGAATAGACAATGACAATTGGGGTCGCCTTTACGAGCAGGTGCGCGCAACCGCCTTTGTCGCCCACCCCTATCAGTTTCCGGTGATCGGCTGGCCGTCGGATATCGAGAACTGGACGCAAGAAGACCTCGAGTGGTATTTCAAAACCTACTACGCGCCGAACAACAGCACGATGGTTTTTTCCGGCGCCGTATCGCCCGAAGAGATCTTCCTGCTTGCGGAACAATACTTTGCGCCGATCCCGCGGCAGCAGCCACCGCCACCCGTGCGCACGATCGAGCCCGAGCAGGCCGGCGAGCGCAGGCTGGTCATCGAGCGGGAGGCCCAGGCGCCATTGCTGCACCTGGCGTTCCACGCGGGCCGGGCATCGGACCCCGAAACACAGCACATGCGGCTTTTGCTGAACATTCTGACCGACGGCGACTCGTCGCGCCTGCACCGCTTACTGGTGGAAGAAGAGCAAATCGCGCTGAGCGTCGGCGGCATGCAGATGGAGGGCTTTGACCCCGGGCTTGTTTATTTCTACCTGACGCTGCCGCCGGGTGCCGATATCGATGCCGTTGAGGCACGCGTGCTCGAGGAGCTCAGGCGTGTTGCCGTTGCAGGCGTGACCCGGGCTGAACTTGGAAAGGCCCGCAACATTGTGCTGGCTGACTTCTGGCGCGAGATTGCCACGATCAACGGCAAGGCATCCGCGCTTGGCAATTTCGAAGTGTTCACGGGGAGCTACGAAAACCTGTTTTCCCTGCCGGAGGACGTTAACGCGATTACCTCTCAGCAGCTTCAGGCCGTTGCCACGAAGGTATTTCGACAAAACAATATGACCGTCGGTGTTTTGCGCTCGCCGACCGATGCAGAGGGGGCGGCGAAATGAAGGCTTTTTGTGCTTTCTGTTTCGTTTCTGCGTTGTTCATGCTTGCGGCCGGCGCGCACGCCGCGGGCGTATCTCTGCCGGCTCACGATCGCGTTGAACTTGCCAACGGCACAGTGCTGCTGCTTAGCGAAAAACACGACGTTCCGATGATTGGGCTCGAAGCCATCGTGCGCGGCGGGGCCGTGTCAGACCCCGACGGCGCCGAAGGGACGGCCAGCCTGCTGGCAGAGCTCATGCAGCACGGCGCCGGCGAGCGCGATGCGGCAGCATTTGCCGAGGCCTCCGCGACCGTTGGCGGGGAGCTCTCTGTTTCAGCGGGCCTGGAAGGAATCTACGTTTCTGCGGACTTCATGGCTCGGGACGCAGAACTCATGATCGAACTGGTCGCCGATTTATTGCAGCGCCCCACGCTTGCTGCTGACGAGCTCACCAAGCTGCGGGATCGCTCGATCAACCTGCTTAAGGCCGCCAAAGATTCCGACCCAGGCGAACTGCTTCCCACCTACGGCAACGCCTTTCTGTTTGGCAAACACCCCTACGGCAACCCGGTCGGTGGCAGCGAGACGTCGCTGGCAAACATCACGCAACAAAAACTTCAGCAGTATTACGAAGAGCAGGTCGGCGGGGACCGCCTGATAATTTCCATCGTCGGCAACTTCAACACGGTCGCCATGAAAGCGCTGCTCACAGAGGCGTTTGGCGACTGGCGGCCCGCAGCGATGCCGCTGCCGTCGCTGCCGGCGGTTGGCAAACAGACCGGCCGTCGTGTCCTGCTGATCGACAAGCCCGGAGCAACACAAACCTACTTCTGGATTGGCAATATCGGGGTTGCCGCCGACTATCCCAGGCGGGCAGATCTCAACCTGGCCAATACGGTTTTCGGTGGCCGCTTCACATCGATGCTGAACACCGAGATGCGCGTCAAGACGGGCCTGACCTATGGCGCCGGCTCGATACTGCAGCAACCGTCGCAGCCGGGGGCGGTTGTCATAGCCTCGTTCACCGCAACCGACACGACCGTCGATGCGATCGACATGGCGCTCAGCGTTCTAACGCGGCTGCACGACTCCGGAATTGACGAAGACGTTGCCCAGTCGGCGCGCAATTACATCATGGGCCAGTTTCCACCGCGCCTCGAAACTGCGCCGCAGCTGGCCGCTCTGTTCGCGATGCTTGAACAGTACGGACTCGGCGTCGCGTACATCAACGACTACGGCGACGCACTTTCGGCCGCAACGAGCGACTCCATTGCGGCGACAATAGACGAAGTTTATCCGTCGCCCGAAGACCTGAGCTTCATCCTGATCGGCGATGCGGACCTTATCCGTGACGACATCGGTCAGTACGGACCCGTTACCGAAATGTCGATCGACGAGCCGCGCTTCCGATAGCCGGGGAACAGCATCCAGCATCGCCGGACCCGACGGCGATTACTTGCCGATGCAGAACTCGGAGAAAATCCTGCCGAGCAGCTCGTCGCTGGTAACGGCACCGGTTATTTCGCCGAGCGCCTGCTGGCAGAGGCGAAGCTCTTCAGCCAGCAGCTCTCCCGCACGCTCGTCCAGCAGTGCCCGGCGGCCGGTCAGGAAATGCGCTTGCGCGCGGGCCAGCGCGTCCAGGTGCCGGCGGCGCGCCGTGAACGCACCCTCCCCCTGGTTTTCGTAACCGGCTAAATTGCGAATCGTCTCTCGCAGAACGGCGACGCCATCGCCCGTTTTTGCCGACAGCTTGATCGTGTATTCGGCGTCCGCGCCGGCCGGTTCGTTTGTCAGGTCGATCTTGTTACGGACGACGATCACCGGGGTTGCCTCCGGTAGCTCTTCAACCATGCCGCCACCCTCTGGATCAGACGCGTCCTGAATCCAGAGGACCGCGTCTGCGCTTTCAACCGCTTTGCGAGCGCGCCGGATACCTTCTGCTTCTATACGGTCCGGATCGTCCCGCAGCCCGGCCGTATCGATCAGCTCAACGGCGAGGCCTTCGATGTCGATCTGTTCGCGCAGGATATCGCGCGTCGTTCCCGCAACCTCGGTGACGATCGCGGCTTCCTGCCCGCTGAGCAGGTTCATCAGGCTCGACTTGCCGGCGTTGGGTTTGCCAACGATGACTACCTGGTAGCCATCGCGCAGCACACGGCCCTGCCGCGTCTCATCGATCAGCGCATCAAATGTCGTCGCGCAGTCCTGAAGTCTTAACAAGAGCTTTTCGTCCGACAGAAAATCAATCTCTTCTTCCGGGAAATCGATCGCGGCTTCGACGTGCATCCGCAGTCGCGTCAGTTTCCCGGACAGCCCGTCGATTGCCTTGGAGAACGCGCCGGACAACGAGCGTACTGCAGCGCGCGCCGCTTGAGCCGTACCGCTGCCGATAAGGTCGACTATCGCTTCGGCCTGAACGAGGTCGAGCTTGTCGTTAAGGAACGCCCGCTCTGAAAACTCGCCGGGCGCAGCCTGCCGCGCGCCAAGCGCAATCGCGGCGTCGACGAGCAGTGACATGACGACAGGGCCGCCGTGCCCGTGCAGTTCGAGAACGGACTCCCCCGTGAATGAGGTCGGCCGTGGGAAATACAGCGCAATGCCCGCGTCAACCTTCTGGCCGCGGGCGTTGGCAAACGATCGGTACGTCGCCGTGCGGGGTTCGGGTAGACTACCGAGCATGGCGCGCGCAATGCGCTCTGCCTCATCGCCAGAGATTCTGACGACACCAATGCCGCCGATTCCGGGCGGGGTTGCCGAAGCTACAATCGTGTCTGCGCTGGACGCCATGCACTAATGAAAACACAGGCTCAATAATTATGCAGAATCAAAAAGTCGTGTTCGAAAATCAACGCGGGCATGCGCTGTCCGGTATTCTCGATTTGCCGGCCGAAACGCCCGTCGGCTACGCACTATTCGCGCACTGTTTCACGTGCTCCAAAAACCTCAAGGCAGCGAGCAACATTGCCCGCGCGTTAACCGATGCCGGCATCGCCGTGCTGCGCTTCGACTTCACGGGTCTCGGTCAGAGCGAGGGTGAATTTTCTGACACCAACTTTTCGTCCAACGTTGACGATTTGCTCGCCGCCGTGAGCTACCTCGATCGAGAACACGAAGCGCCGGCAATCCTGATCGGACACTCGCTCGGCGGCACTGCCGTTTTGCAGGCCGCGGCAACGGTACCGTCGGCTGTGGCCATCGTGACGATCGGCTCGCCGTCCGAGCCGGCACATGTTGCGAGAATGTTTTCCGGTTCCGAAGATACTTTGCGTGAGCGCGGCGAGGCGACCGTCAATCTTGGCGGCAGGCCCTTCCTGATGAAGCAGCAGTTTCTCGACGACCTCGAGAAGCAGGACCTGAATGCGTCCATCGGTTCGCTGCGAAAGGCGCTGTTGATCATGCACGCGCCGCTCGATGACGTAGTCGAGATCGACAACGCGTCGGCGCTCTTCGTCGCCGCAAAACACCCCAAGAGTTTTGTCAGTCTCGACACGGCCGACCACCTGCTAAGCCGGGAGGCCGATTCGCGGTACGCCGGTCGCGTGCTCGCGTCCTGGGCCTCACGATACCTGCCCGGGTCCGCGGAACCCGACGCGCTGTCGGCTGATGACGGCGCGGTTATTGCCAGGACGCGCGCCGATGGCTTCAAGACGGAGGTGCGCATGGGTGGTTACCGGGTTGTCGCGGACGAGCCGCCCTCGGTCGGGGGCACCGGGCTCGGCCCGACGCCTTATGACCTGCTGTCGGCCGCGCTCGCGACCTGCACGTCGATGACGCTGCGGATGTACGCCAACCACAAGAAGCTGAATTTCGAGTCCGCAACCGTCCGTGTCGAGCATGACAAGGTTCATGCAAAGGACTGCGAAGACTGCGAGAGCGGCACCGGCAAGATCGACGAGTTCCGGCGCACAATTTCGCTCGAAGGTGACCTGACTGACGCAGAGCGCGCGCGCATGCTCGAAATCGCCGACCGCTGCCCCGTACACCTTACGCTGCACGGTGAAACGAAGGTGCGCTCGGACCTCGCCTAGGCGTCCTTTTTCTTTTTCTTGCTGCTCTTCTGCGCTTTCGCCTCGGCCTCGACGACGGTATTGATTTTCCACTGTTGTGCGATTGACAAAAGCGTGTTGGTCACCCAGTACAGCACGAGCCCCGATGGAAAGAACGCGAAAAACGCCGTGAACATAATCGGCATGATCTGCATGACCTTGGCCTGAACCGGGTCGGCGGGCGCCGGGTTGAGCTTCTGTTGTATGAACATCGCGGCACCCATAACGAGCGGCAGGATGAAATAGGGGTCGCGCGTCGAAAGGTCGGTGATCCACAGCATGAACGGCGCCTGTCGCATTTCGACGCTTTCCAGCAGCACCCAGTAAAACGCCAGGAAGAACGGCATCTGAATCAGTATCGGCAAACAGCCGGCCGCCGGGTTGACCTTCTCCCGCTTGTAAAGCTCCATCATTGCCTGGCTCAGCGCCTGGCGATCGTCTTTGTAGCGATCCTGCAGCGCCTTCATGCGCGGCTGCAGGTTGCGCATCTTGGCCATCGAACGGCCGCTCGCTTCGGTTAACTTGTAGAATGCGAGCTTGATGAGGAACGTGACGAGAATAATCGAGACACCCCAGTTACCAACAAAGGTGTGCACTTTGCTAAGCAACCAGAACAAGGGCTGAGAAATGATTGTCAGCCAGCCGTAGTCGACCGTAAGCTTCAGGGTCTTGTCGATGTCTTCCAGCTGGGACTGCAGTTTAGGGCCGACAAAAAGCGTCGTTTGGAACGTCTTGCTCGATCCGGGCGCTATCGCTTCTGCGCTTCTGCCGATAGCGCTGCTGACTGAAACATCGCCGACGACGGCTACCGCATACTTGTGCTCGACTCCGGCCTGCGGCACAACCGCGCTAAGGAAGTGATGCTGGATCGATCCGAACCAGCCCTGCTTTGCGTAGAATTCGACTTTGCCGTCCTCAACAAGGTCGTCGTGCTTTAACTTCTCGGATTTTTCGCCGTTGTAAATTATTGGCCCGGCGAAAGAGTAAGAATCCACATCGAACATGGACCGTTCCTGCTCCTTGAAACGACGCTTGAGGCGAACATACTCGGCGCCGCTCCAGAGCGCCTCAGTGCCGTTCCTTACCTCTTGTTCGAGGCCGATCACATAGCTGCCTTTCCGAAACCGGTAGCGCTTCTCGATAACGATGCCGCTGTCGTCAGTCCACGTCAGCGGCACCACGAGCTCATCTCGGCCGTCGAGTTCGTACGATGCCCGTGTACTGGAGAACGTCGTCAGGTGCGTCGCCTCTGCGCCGCCGCCGGTTGCGCGAATGCCGGACTCGATGAGCCCCGTGGCGTCTGCGCGGGTACTCAATAACTCGATAAGGGTGTCGGGTTGATCTTTGGCCACCGGGTATTTGAGCAGCACCGCTTTTTGCAGCGTGCCGCCCCGGGTGCTGATTTCGATGTCCAGAACGTCTGTCGTGACACGAATGCCTGGCGCCTGTTGTTCGGCGCTGGGTGCCGGCGGCTCCTCCGGAGCCGTCGGAGACGCCGATGATGCGCCCTCGTCGGTGATTTCCGGCAGGTCCTCATCGATGCCCGGCTCTGTGCCGGGCTCGGCGGGCTGGAGCGCCTGTTCGGCAACCATCGGTGCCGGCTTCGGCCCATAGTCCTGCACCCAGGTCTGGTACGTTATCCAGGCCATCAGTCCGAAGAAGGCCCAAATCAGCAGTCGTTGGTTGTCCATCGATTAGCTTTCCTGCGGTATCCGTTTCGCTGTGCGGCATCGGCGCCAATGGCCTTCAAGGCTTTCGAGCACCTTCCGGTTGCTGGCGCTGGCCGCCGCCGGCTGATTGATCACGACGATGTCCAGGCCCACCAGTAACGCCTGCTGCTGGCGAAACGACTCCCTGATAATTCGCTTAATGCGATTTCGTTTTGTGGCCAGGCGGCAGTGTTTCTTGGAAATCGCCAGGCCGAGTCTCGCGGCGCCCCCTTCATTGCGCCTGCAGAGCACTGTAAATAAATTATCGCGGCTTCGTGAGGCTTTTTGAAATACACGGCCGAAAGCGGCCGCATCAAGAAGCCGGTTGTCTTTTCCGAACCGGTTGATTCGACTGCTCGTCAATCCTGAATGGTTGCTCTTCGCCGTATCCGGCGCCGGGGGCGTTACGGCGTCAACCGCGCGCGACCTTTTGCGCGACGGCGCTTCAACACGAGGCGCCCGGCCTTGGTAGCCATGCGCGCACGAAACCCATGGGTGCGAGCGCGCTTGATTTTGCTGGGTTGAAATGTGCGTTTCATGGCTGTGTA
>Ga0316201_10003084_pt1 | contig 12145 bp, 9 predicted proteins | sample CS6wburrow_MG_FD_204516 | JGI IMG/M metagenome (GOLD analysis project Ga0316201, IMG submission 204516) | Coastal sediment microbial communities from Delaware Bay, Delaware, United States - CS-6 worm burrow | ecosystem: Environmental > Aquatic > Marine > Coastal > Sediment | place: USA: Delaware... | reverse complement strand
GGTAACAATGTCACTGGGGTGGATCGCCGACGATATGCCGCGGTCCCTGGCGCAGTATCGTATGTTTGGCTGGCACAAGTCGTTCGGCCTGCTGGTGCTCGCACTCGCCGTGCTGCGGACCGTTGTTCGACTGCGCGCTTCGGCGCCGCCCGGGAACCGGCCGGGCCGGCTGTGGGAGCGCCGCGCGGCCCGGGTATCGCATGGATTGCTCTACGTCTGCATGTTTGCGTTGCCGGTGTCGGGCTGGCTCGTCAACTCGGCGGCCGACGTGCCCTTCAAATGGTTCTGGTTGGTGCCGGTGCCTGCCATCGCCGCGGCCAGTCCCGAGCTCGAACAGATAGCCCGGTCGTTGCATGCGGGTTTCCTGTGGACCCTGCTGACACTCCTCGCGATACACATCCTCGCCGCATTGCGCCACCAATTCGTACTTCGTGATTCGGTTCTCTGGCAAATGTTGCCGTTGCGCGGTCTGCGACGGTGACGCGTTACCCGAATGCGCTGGTGGCGCTATTCGCGTTGCTGATGCTGACGGCCGTCAGTCCCCGGGTGTATGCGCAGCAAACTCGCTGGTGTGGCAGCGGGCAGGGCAATTCTCTCGAGTTTATCGGGGCCTGGGAAAACGAGGAATTTCGCGGTTTGTTTCGCCGCTTCCAGGTGGAATTCGAATTCGATCCGCTGTTGCCCGGGTCGGCGCGGTTGCGGGTCGAGGTCGACGTAACCAGTGCGTTTAGCGACAACACGATTCGCGACGAAGCGCTGGCTGAACCCGACTGGTTCCATTACGCGGAATTTCCGAGGGCGCGGTTTTCCGGCCTGGACGGGGCTGTCGCCGTCGAGTCCGGGTTCCGCATTGACGGGATACTCGAACTGAAGGGCCGCGGCCATCCGGTTTCGATAACGTTCGAATGGAAGGAGAACGAAAGCGCTGCCCGCATGCGGGGTGACGCCACACTGGACCGCACCTGGTTCGAGGTCGGTGAGGGTGAGTGGCGGGACGATTCGGTGATCGCCCACCGGGTGCGGCTGGAATTCGACGTTGGCCTCGGACCGTGCACCAATGATCCTTAGCCGGTTGCGGGTCCCGCTTGCAATCGCAATTGTCGTTTTGGCCGTTGTCTGTGCCGGTTGCGGCGGATCCGTTGCCCCGGCGACGAATGTCCTGTCCGAGGGATTTCCGGCCGATTTTCCGTTTGCCGCTTACGAAGAAAGTGCCGGCCGGGTCTATCGTTTCAGTGAAACAGGTTCGGAGCTGCTGATCACCGTCTATCGTGATGGACCGCTGGCCCGATTCGGCCACGATCACGTCGTTCATCACCTGTCTCCTGGCGGGATGATAGTGGTACCGCCGTCAATCGGCGACGTACGCGCCGATTTGTTCCTGGCGGTGACCGAGTTCGTCGTCGACGATCCCGGGCGAAGAGCAGAGGCGGGGTTCGATACCGAGCCGAGCCCGGAAGACATAGCGGGAACCCGCGCCAATATGCTCGGGCCTCGGGTACTGAATGGCGCTGACTACCCCTTTCTTCGGGTCAGCGTCGAAAACGTGACAGGGGATCTTCCCGAGGTCGTGCTGGCGCTCGCGATTTCGCTGGGCGGCGCGACGACCCGCGTGTCCACGCCGGCGACCGTGCAACTCAGCGATTGTTCGCTGAGCGTGGCGGCGGCAATGGCGTTGCGCCAATCGGACCTCGGGCTCGAGCCATTCAGCGTGCTTGGCGGTGCATTACGCGTGGCTGACGGGTTCGATGTGCGGTTACGACTGCTTGCGGAATCGCTCGACGATACCTGCGGCGTCTAGCGATCGCCGCCGCCGTCCGCGTCGCCGTCTGCACTGGCTTCGCCGATATCGCGTTCGGTGCCGTGGTCGGGAGGCCCCGGCTGTTTTGCAGGCGCGGGTGTTGTGAGGCTGCGGCCGGCATCGTCGGAAACGCTGCGCAGATGTACATCCTGTTGCGGGAACGGAATTTCGATGCCGGCCTCGGCTAGCGCGCGGTAGATGCTCGAGCCAAGCTCGCTCTGGATTCGCAACCCGGAGTCGAATTCCGCAGTCCAGACCCTGAGTTCGAAATCCAGCGAACTGTTGCCGAAACCGATAAACAGCGCTATCGGTCCGGGATCGTCGATCGTGTCCGGATGATCGGCGCCGACCTTGAGCAGAGTTTCGCGGACCTGCTCGGGATCGGAACCGTAAGCGACCCCGATCGGGACCTTGATCCTCTTTCTGCGGTCCGACAGCGTCCAGTTGATGACCCGGGTCGAGATCAGATCGCCATTCGGCACAATGACCTCGGCACCGTCATAGGAGCGGACCACGCTCGCACGTATGCCGATTCGACTGACCACTCCCATCAACGCCCCGACCTCGACCGTATCGCCGACTTTCACCGGGCGTTCGAAAATCAGTATCAGGCCGGAAACAAAGTTGTTGACTACATTCTGCAGACCGAAACCGATACCTACACTGAGCGCGCCGATGACGATCGCGAACTGGCTAAGTTGAATGCCCGAGGCGCTGACCGCGAAAAAAAAGCCCAGTGTGACGATCGCATAGTTGACCAGCATCGAGATGGTCGGTGCCGCGCCGCGTTGCAGATTGGAGCGCGGATAAACCTCGTTCTCAAGCACGAAGCGCAGCAACTGCGAGATTTTCACTGCGACCCAGAGCGCCAGGACGAATGTCAGTATGTTTTGCGGCGACGTGTCGATAGTGCCGATCTGAATCGGACGCCGCAGAAATTCGACCGTCGCTCCGACGATCGAGTCACGCAATCCGAACTGGCCCAGGACATAGATGACCCAGCCAAGCCCGATCAGCCAGTGCACCACGCGCATGACTCGAGTGCGAATCGCGACATGGTGGGACCGGATCGCGCGCGAGCGTTGAGCGAAAGGCGTGCGCAGCCCCAGTTCGACAATGCCGCCCAGCAGGGACGCAACCACCAGCAGGACTATGCCGAGATAGGCGCTGCGAATGGTGCCCTCGGTAAGCATCTCTGTAAGGCGTACATAGCCAAAAACATTGGCGACAATCGCGACGAAGAATGCGACGGCCGCGAGCCATGCGACCCGCACTGCGATGCTTTCCCAGCCCTCGAGGGCCTGCCATTCATGGCGTTTCTTCCGCAACGTTCGCACAAGATGGAAACAGCCTGTCACGCTCAGTGCGAGAAGGAGGATTCGCTGCAGGGCCCCCTGGTCGACCACGAGGTTGTAGGTCTGCTGGACGACGACCAGAGCGGTAAGAAAATAAAATAACCCGCGAAGTTGCTTCGGGATCATGACCGGGGCCAGACGCAGCATTGGCATGAGAATCAGCAGCAGCATCAGATCGTCGATGAGATTGGAGGTCGGGAAAAACCAGCCTGCTGCGTTTAGCGTGATAAATAACGACGCCGCGATCGGTCGGCTGAGAAATCCTGTCGCAGCGGCGATGTCCGGGTCCACCGCCGTTTCGTCATGGCGTTTGGAGAGGATCAGCAGGAGTAGCAGCACAGTGACAAAAAACACCAGCAGCAGGCGTAGCGACTTGCGATAGCGCTCCCACACGCTGAGAAAAACGGCGACATGTGATTCCCAGGTGGACCTGAGTTGTGCGCCCGTTTCGTTCAGTTTGTCGAGTGTCAGCCAGATCGGTTCGCTGTCAGGCAGCCATATTCGATCGACGTTGCGGTCGGCCGCCGCGGCGTAGCGGGCCAGGGCGGCGCTCACTGCGGCCAACCGGTCCGTGATCTGCATGTAAGCACTGGTCATGGAGTCGAGCTGAGCCGAAACCGCCTTTTCTGCCTTTGCGATCTCCTCGAGTACCATGCGGACGCGTTGTTCGAGCAGCGTCGCGAGATCCTGCTCACGCGCGGTTTGCAGAGTCAGGGTCCATTCTTCATTGAGTTCGCGCAGCCGGTCGCGCTCTTTTTGCAGACTTGTGGCGCGATTCTCGAGCGTGCTTTTGGAGTTGCTCAGATCCGCGCGGACCTGTAGCCATTGCTGGCGAAAATTCTGCCGCCGTCGCCACGACAGTTGCTCCGGCTCGGCCGAGCCCTTGATGGCTGACAGGGCGTCAATGCGTCTCTGCAGGGCCGGCAGGCTGTCCGTGATTCTCGTGACCGATGGCGCGGCGGCCAAACGCGCCTGAAGGCTTGTGAGGTATGCGAGATCTTCCTCGGCCCGCGCAGGGATGCGCGCCGCGACCACCGGCTCGGGCCCGGTTTCTGCGGTGGGCGCTTCCGGCGTTTCGGCAGCGGTTTCCTGGAGCGCGGATGCTGCGGCCGGAAGCAGCAGCCAGCACGCCATTGCCATGAGCAATAACCGGGATCGGATAATTGTCCTCGGAATTCGCGGTGGACGGGATTTCATAGCGATGCGCCACTAGGCGCTGCGGGCCTGCTCGTCGGTGTCGGGACCCCATTCTGTCGTGGCCGCCTGCGCCGCCGGGAAAACGCATCGGATTCGAGTTCCGCCCGTTGGGTGCGACTCATGCGCAATGCTACCGCCAAGGGCTCTTGCACGGTAGTCCATGATAGACAGTCCCATCCCCGCAGTTTCGCCCCGATCGTCCATCCCGACACCATCGTCTTCGACCGTCAGTACCAGTGAATCAGTGCCGGATCGCAGTTTGATCGAGATCCTGCTGCAACGGCTATGCCGAATGGCGTTGTTGACGGCCTCCTGGATAATCCGATAAAGCTGTAGCGCCGCTGCGCTCGGTAAAGCCGGAAATTCGCGATCGCAGGAAAAATGGCATTTTGGCTGGTGCATGCTCGAAATGTTATCTGCGAGCCTTCGCAACGCGGTCGGCAGACCGCCTTGCTCCAGATCGACCGGCGACATACCCTGCGCCATGCGGCGCGTGTTTTCGATGACCTGTTTCAGGCTGTCGTTGATTCGCTCCAGCGGAGACGATTGCGCTGGCTTCTGTTGCCGGGTGGAATTGACAACCAGCTGCAATTGCAGGGCGACGCTCACCAGGTCCTGGGCGAGGCTGTCATGCAGGTCATGGCCGATACGCCGTTGCTCGCCCTCGATGGCCTCGATCAATTCACGTTGACGCTGCCTCGAATGCGATATGTCGCGGGCAACAGAAACGACGTGGGTCCGGCCATTGAGGTTGAAACTCTCCGATGACGCCTGAAAAGCAATGACTTTGCCCGAGCGCGTTCGAATGGTCGATTCGAAATCGCGAACCCGGCCGTCACGCTGAATCATGTCCATAAAACGGCGCCGGTCCTGGCTGTTGCTCCAGATTCCGAGATCGGCAGTCGAGCGGCCAATGGCTTCTTCGCGCGAAAAACCGGTGATTTTTTCGAAGCCCTCGTTGACATCGATAACCGTCCCGTCGTCCAGGCGGAAAATCGTGATTGAGTCCGGCGTGTAGCGAAAAGCCTTGGAGAACTTGTGCTCCGATATTTTCAATGCATCCACCGCGCGCTGCTTCTCGGTCAGCATTCGCCCGAAAAGAAACAGCGCCAGCAAAGTCAAAAAACTGATTAACAGCGCCGGAATTTCAGTTGCGTGGCCCCATATCGACTCGTGCGGATGGGTAATTTCATTACTAAAGGTAAAAATCTGGCGCCCGCTCAGCAACACCAGAATTGCGGCGAGTGTGCCGATGCGCCAGTCGCGCAGTCGCCGCCACAGGACGATGGAGTAAAAAACCCCCGCGACGCGCAGCAATATCGAAAAGATCAGTATCAGATGCATTCTGGTATCCGCGATGGCCCGCCGTGCCCCTCACGGTCGGCCGCCATTTCTCTGTACCCCGGGCAGAGCATAGAGCAATCGCGGTATTGATAGAATCCTTGCATCGCGGGAAATGACCGAGGACTAATCGATATGCGCTTGAATCGGCTTGGACGTACGGATATCGATGTCAGTGCAATTTGCCTCGGTACGATGACCTGGGGCCAGCAGAATAGTGAGCAAGAGGCCCACGCCCAGCTCGACTACGCCAAATCTCAAGGCGTCACTTTTGTCGATGCGGCGGAAATGTATCCGGTGCCGGCCCGGCCTGATACCCAGGGCCGAACCGAGCAATACATCGGTTCTTGGATGCAGGCGCGCCGCAATCGCAGGGAGGTATTTCTGGCGACCAAGGTTTGCGGTAGCCACCGGATCGGAATCGGCGGCCATCTTCGCGGCGGCAGCCGACTGAACAAAGAGCAGATTCACGCCGCCATCGATGCTTCGCTGCAGCGCCTGCGCACCGACTATATCGACCTCTACCAGGTGCATTGGCCGGATCGGCCGACCAATTGTTTCGGCCGGCTGGGATTCGACCAGCCGATCGATGCCGAAAGTGTGCCGATCGAGGAGACGCTCGCTGCATTGAACGAACTCGTTGCGGCGGGCAAAGTACGTTTTGTCGGCGTGTCGAACGAAACTCCCTGGGGGGCAATGGAATATCTGCGCATTGCCAGTGACAAAAAACTGGCGCGCATTCATTCGATCCAAAATCCCTACAACCTCCTGAACCGGTCTTTCGAGGTCGGACTTGCCGAGATAAGCCTGCGCGAGGACGTGCCGCTGCTTGCGTATTCACCGCTGGCATTCGGCGCTCTCAGCGGTAAATATCTCGATGACCGAAGGCCGGATGGCGCCCGGCTCACGATGTTTCCGCAATTCGCCCGCTACACCGGAGAAGCCGGCGTCAGGGCAACACATTCTTACGTTGAAATTGCACGACGCCACGGTCTCGACCCGGCGCAGATGGCAATTGCCTATGCGGTTTCGCGCCCGTTCACGGCAAGCGTGATTATTGGCGCAACCACGATGGAGCAGTTGCGTTCGAACATTGCCGCCGTGGAACTGACGCTCGATGATCAGGTTCTGGCCGAAATCGAAACCGTGCATTGCGCCTGTTCCAATCCCTGCCCCTGATGCCCCACGGCAATCGTCAGGCTGCTCTATCGTTTCTGCAATGCGCCGAGAATGCCGCGCACCAACGCCCGTCCGAGTTGGCTGCCAAAGCTGCGCAGCGCGCTCTTGGTCATCGCCTCGCCGTACGACTGGCGCGCCCGACCGCGTGATTTTGGCGCCGTTTTCGGAATGCTCTTTGCCGCCGCTTCCTGCGCTTGCAGTGCCTTTTGCGCACGCGCAGTGAGAATTTCGTAAGCAGATTCCCTGTCCACGCGATGGTCGTAACGCCCGCCAACCGGACTGCGTTGCCGCATCGCATCGACTGCCGCCTGTTCTGCCGGACCGATTTTCGACAATGGCGGGCGGATCAGGCAGCGTTGGACGATGCCCGGGATTCCCTTGTCCTCGAGCGTCGATACCAGTGCCTCGCCGACGCCGAGCTGGGTAATAACGGTCTCGGTGTCGAGTTGCGGATTGGCCCTGAATGTCTGAGCGGCCGCACGAACCGCCTTCTGGTCGCGCGGCGTGAAAGCCCTGAGTGCGTGCTGGAACCGGTTGCCGAGCTGACCCAGTACCGCATCCGGAAGATCCAGCGGATTCTGAGTCACGAAGAAAACGCCGATCCCCTTCGAGCGAATCAGGCGCACGACCTTTTCGATCTGCTCCTCCAGCGCCGCGTTTCCGGCGTCGAAAAGCACGTGTGCTTCGTCAAAGAAAAACACCAGCCGCGGTTTGTCGGGATCCCCGACTTCGGGAAGTTCCTCGAATAACTCGGCCAGCAGCCACAACAGCACGACGCCGTACAGGCGCGGGTGCTGAAACAACTTATTGCTCGCGAGCACATTGATCAGCCCGCGGCCCGCCATGTCCTGGCGCATCAGGTCGCGGATGTCCAGCGCGGGCTCGCCGAGAAAGTGTTCGACGCCCTGCTGTTGCAGCACCAGCAATCGGCGCTGGATTGCCGCCACGGATTGCGGGCTGACGAGTCCGTATTGTGCCGACAGCGCGTTGCGGTTGTCGGAGACATGAGTCAGCAGCGACCGCAGGTCGGCCAGGTCGAGCAGCAACAGACCCTGCTCGTCGGCGACCCTGAACGCAATATTCAGAATGCCTTCCTGGGTGTCGTTCAGTTGCAGCATTTGCGCCAGCAATACCGGCCCGAGTTCGCTTACCGTGGTGCGCACGGGGTGGCCTTGTTCGCCGAAAACGTCCCAGAAAACCACCGCGGCGGCCGCCGGCGTGTAGTCATCGATGCCGATTGTCGCGGCGCGCTCCAGCAACTTCGGGTGCGAGGGTGCAGCGCTGCAGAGGCCGCTGAGGTCGCCTTTTACGTCGGCCAGGAACACCGGCACGCCGGCGTTCGAGAATTGCTCGGCGAGGACCTGCATGGTCACGGTCTTTCCCGTGCCGGTCGCACCGGCAATCAAGCCATGTCGGTTGGCGAATCGCGTTTGCAGGGACACCTTTTCGGTGCCGCCGCCAATCAGAATTTGTTGTTTTTCCATAGCTTTTTCCAAGGCTCTCGTGGGCCGGGCCGGTGCTTCGGCATACTTTAGCAGTTACGCGTTTACTCTACCGCGCAAAGGCGCTAGTGTCGGGGTGTCGCTACAGGAAAAATCCGCCATGAAATTTATTACCCGATTGGTGTTTGTAATGGCGCCTGCGCTGCTTGCCGCAGGGATGTTGTTCGCGCATCCAGGCGACTATCACAAATATTCCGGAGAACAGCTTTACATGCGATTTTGTGCCAGTTGTCATGGCAAGAGTGGCGCCGGAGACGGGCCCGTCGCGGAAGCACTATCCACTCATTTGCCCGACCTTCGCGAAATGGCAGTGCGCAGCGGTCATCGGTTTTCGCGTGACTGGGTCTATCGCATAGTCGACGGACGGGTACGGATCGCCGCACACGGCACTCGTGAAATGCCGGTATGGGGGACCGGCTTTTTCGTCGAATACGGCGCCAATGCCGATGCCGACGGCAAAGCACATGCGATCATATCGGAGCTCGTGGATTATCTGATCGCGATCCAACAGCCACCGTTGGAGTCGCCCTGACGTGCCACAGCTGCCGGTCAACATGCGCGCGGTTGGAATCGAGAAGGCTGGCGGTCCCGAGGTTTTGGTTGTCGTGGAGGTGCCTGTCCCGCGACCGGGGGGAGGCGAGGTTCTGATCGCGGTCGAAGCTGCTGGCGTCAACCGTCCCGACGTGTTTCAGCGTCAGGGCCTGTATCCGCCGCCGCCGGGTGCCTCCGAAATTCCCGGGCTCGAAGTTGCGGGAACCGTTGTTGCGGTTGGCGAGGGCGTGGCCGAGCCGGTAATCGGGAGTCGTGTTTGCGCGTTGCTTGCCGGCGGTGGTTATGCCGAATATGCGGTGGCTCCCGCCGGTCAGTGTCTGCCGATTCCAGCCGGGCTCAGCGCAGTCGAGGCCGCGGTTTTGCCGGAGACCTACTTTACGGTCTGGAGCAACGTATTCGATCGGGGCCGCCTGCAGCCTGGCGAGTCATTGCTTGTACACGGCGGTTCCAGCGGAATCGGAACGACGGCGATCCAGATGGGAGCGGCGCTCGGTGCTACGGTTTATGCCACGGCCGGAAGCGGCGGAAAATGCGCGGTCTGCGAAGAGCTCGGCGCAACTCTGGCTGTGAACTACAGGCAAAAGGACTTTGTCGAGGTATTGCGCGATGCCACCGGCGGTCGCGGGATCGACGTGACGCTGGATATGGTTGCCGGGCCCTACCTCGAACGCAATGCGCAACTGGCGGCGGTAGACGGCCGGATCGTTATCATCGCGTTCCTCGGTGGCACGGTTGCGACGGTTGATCTTCGGCCGCTGATGATGAAGAGGCTGGTAGTCACCGGATCGACGCTGCGGGCGCGCTCTGTCGCGTTCAAGACGGAAATCGGGTGCAACCTTCTCGAGCGGGTATGGCCGCTTCTGGAGGAGGGCCGGATCCGGCCGGTTATCCACCAGCAATTCGCGCTCGCAGAAGCGGCTCAGGCGCACGCGCTGATGGAAAGCAGCCAGCATATTGGCAAGCTCGTACTGCGGCTGGATTGAGTCCCGTCTGCTCCACGGCTGCGCCGGGGGCCGCGAGGCAACGGCTTACCAGGCACAGGTGCGCGCTGAGTTTTGCTCGTCCAGCCATTGCCGCAGCGGAGCGTAGTACTCGAGCAGGGCGCTGGCCGAAACCTCCCTCGACCCGGTTGCGAGTTCCAGCGCATCCGGCCACGGCTTGCTGGCTCCAAGGCTGAGCATCGCATGCAGGCGGCTACCGAATATCTTGTCTCCGGCAATACTGCACTGGTGCAACGGCACGCTGGCCCCGGCGCAGGCCGCTCCCAGCAACTGGTAACCCAAAACGACACCGAATACTTCGGCTATCGGATCCTCGCCGGCAGCGATTTCCGGTAGCAGTGCCGCAGCGAAGCCGTCGTCGCGCAGCGATGCCGCATCTATTCCGGCATAGTGACGCATCGACTGCCACCAGTCGCGGTCGTATGCCGCCGGTGCGGTCGAACCTGAAAATACCGATCGCTGCCAGTCCGCCGCGGCGATATTGCCCATCAGCCGCGGCAGAGTCCGCAGCGCCTGGTCCAGCAGACGCGCGATTTCGCTGCGCCCGCCAGGTAATTCCTGCAGCAGTCCCAGGCCGCGAAGATAGATCGGCGTCAGCGACAGCAATGCCACCTGCGCGTGAGCGTAATCGAAGCCGGGGTGGGGCGGAGTGCGATAAGCCCAGTCGAGGTCGGCGAACGCAAGGTTGTAATGCAGGGTGGCAATTGTCCGGTGCAGCCAGTCGAAATTCTCTGCGCCGATATCGTTGCAGATGGCAATGCGCACATCGCGATACGAGTCCACGTCACTGCCCGCGCGAAGGCAACCTGTTTCGTCGCTGCCGCTGTCGAACTGCGAGCGCTGCCAGAAACTGTCCGGCAGCGCGGGGTATCCGAGCGTGCCAAAAAACGCCGCTGCGAAATGGGCAAGCTCCTGGATGCTGGAGAATCTATCCGGAACGGCCCGTTCCAGGCTGAAAGGTGCGGGCAGGTCCTTCGCTGCCAGGTCCCTCAGTTCGCGCCAGTCGCGCGGGTCGAGTGTGCCGAGTAACCGGGCCGGAATCGTACCGTCGGCTGTTTGTGTGGCTGCGATCTGTTTTCCATCCAGGTGTGCCGCTACGTGGCAATGCAGTGCCCCGTACAAGGGCTTGAGCTCCAGCCATAGCGCATCGACCCGTCTGGTCAGTCCCGCACCGTCCGTGGCGTAACCTGCGGCGAGCCATTCGACGAAATATTCATAGCCCCATTGCGCTGCCGCTGCATTCAGTGGCATGACCGTTTGTGAAAACGTCGACCGTTGCGGCGCCAGTTGGTCGAGCCAGCCCTCCCGGTAGAATTGACGCTCGTCGGGACCGGTGCTCAGGCTCATATGTTCCTCGACCGCAATTCTGTCGAGGCACGGTCCGGCCTCGACGCACAGCGCGGTCATCGCGATGTTACGGCGATACCCGGCGACCAGTCTTGCCAGGCTCTCGCGTGCATCCGGGTCGGCCGGGAGCGGCCACTTCGTTCGCTGCCGTAGCAATGTCAGCTTGCGCAAATCGTCGTCCGCCCATGCACTTCGGTCTGCCCGCAGCAATTCGGCGATTCCGTCGGCAATCAGTTCGCCGCGCCGGCGTTCAACGTAATCGGCCAGCTGGAAGGTATCGTGTCCGGGCTGGGTAATCGTCAGCCAATCCGCCACACCGAGGTTGGCGTCGTGTTCCGCAAGTTGCTGTTCCAGTTGCGCCGGCGTGGCCGGGCCTGTCGCTGCCGGGGCTTGTTGCGCATTCGTCTTTGCGGCCAGCGTCGCCAGGCCAACGACAGCCGCCAACAGGCAGATAGTTGGGCGTCTCATTCAACGGACCTCTTCGCAATTCCGCGAAACAGGGTATAGGAAACACGTTGCGATGCGGAGCGGATGTGCTGGCCCGGGCAAGCTTAGATCTATAGTCCGTTGCCCCCGGATCGTGCGGAGCGATTGCGGAATTATTGCCGGGATAGAGTAGTTACAGGGTTCGCGTCGCATCATCGACCTCGTCAATATCGTTTCGGACTTCGGCCGCAGCGATTCCCCATGGACCAGAACAGCTCAATGCCGACCCGAGTGGGCCCAATCATCGGGGTTTGGATTGCGCTCATTGGCACCCTGCTACTTGGCTCTGCACCGGCCTCCGCCTTCGGGCCGATGGGTCATGCGATCGTCGGCGAAATTGCCACGCCGCTGCTGTGCGAATCCGCGCTGGTGCGGTTTGCGGCGGTT
>Ga0316201_10003083_pt1 | contig 12145 bp, 11 predicted proteins | sample CS6wburrow_MG_FD_204516 | JGI IMG/M metagenome (GOLD analysis project Ga0316201, IMG submission 204516) | Coastal sediment microbial communities from Delaware Bay, Delaware, United States - CS-6 worm burrow | ecosystem: Environmental > Aquatic > Marine > Coastal > Sediment | place: USA... | reverse complement strand
AGTACTAGAATAGAACGAAATAATCGTGATGAATTGAGTAAATATGAACGCATTGTTTTGTTAGATGGTCCCGATAAAGCTGCTATTGCAAATTTCAAAATTAATGTAGAAAAAAAGCTGCAATTTATTAATACAGAACATCACGCATTATCAGATTTCACACCAGATGAAGGTGTGCAAAGCTTGGTTAAAGACTATGAAGATAGAGTCAACCGATTACTAGATGATCAGGTTGGTATATGGGTAAATCAAGTCAGTACACGTCGTGAAGAAATAGCTAGCTCTGAAAATGAATTTGCTAACTTCGTGGTAGACACGATTAGAGATTTTACAAACGCAGATATAGCGTTAATTAACGGTGGAAGTATAAGAGGCGATACTATTCATACGAAAGGAAGCGAGATTACTCGTCGTACTATAGTGACCGAATTGCCATACCGATCCACATTAAGAGTATTGATGGTTACAGGTGAAAATTTAAAGCAGTCCTTGGAATATGGCCTTTCCGGCATTGATGCATTAAAAGGACGCTTTTTACATGTGGCGGGTCTAAAACTTGTGTTTGATAGCAGCAAACCAATAGGTTCAAGACTCATAGAAGTAACGGTTGCCGGGAAACCATTGAACTTAAAGCACCATTATTCAGTTGCCACCAATAACTATTTATCTCGCGGAGGTGACGGTTTTAGCATGCTAAAAGATAGCCCGAGAGTCGCCAATTCAGAAATGGAAAATTTATTGTTAATATCTGATTTGGTATTGCGCGCAATTCGCATAAAAGGCAGTTTAGATAGCATAAAAGACCAACGTCTCGTTAATTTAGCGTTAACAAGAGGCAAACAGTGAATTTAACTGAAATAATAGAAACTGAGCCTTTGCCCAAAGAATCGGCCACTAGCAGCATTAGGGTTTTTACCTATGCGCAGTTTGCCATGGTGGCATTGTTTGTTTTTGTTATTGTGTTTACCTTGTTTCGTTTTACGCAAGTGAAAGAAATATTCACGTATTTAAGCGTTCATTCCGTGCCTTCTATTACTAAAGCATCTGCTATCAATTCTAGTATTCAGCAACTTGCGACGCTTACCGTTAAGCTTACAAATAGTCAAAGTAAAACAGATGCAAGTTTAACCGTTCAACAATTTGCAGTGGTTGCAGAACAACTGATTGATACTATTGATGCTAATAGGCAGGAAGTGAGTTTTATTGCAAAGGAATTGAGCACTATTATTGTCGAAAGTAACGAACTAAAAACGCTTGTTGAGGTTCAGTTAGCGCAAAAACGCCAGTTACAAAAAAGTAAAAGTGATGTTTATACCGCAATATTTTCACTCATCACAAATCAAAATATTGATAGTCAACATAATGAGATAATTGTCAATTTGCAACGTATTCTATCGTTCGCGGTCGATATTGAAAACCAACAGCATTTACACAAACTACGCGAAACAGAGCAAGAGCTATTACTGAAGATGCAGCACTTACGCAATAATATGGTGGGTTCGAAACCTATTATAGCTGAGCAATTGAAGTCGATTGAAAAGCAACTTGTAGGTGAAGACAGTATTATTAGTCAAAAAATAAGCCTTTTACGGACTCAAGCTAGAAGTCGCGGTCGCAGTAGTTTTGTTGTTCATTTAATAGAAAACCTTGCGAGCAACTTGCAATATCAAACTCAAATAATTAACAAGGCAACCCAGAAACGCGCTGAGAGTGGAATTAAGATGTTAACAAACTCTTATGAAGTGTCGGTGGTTAGCAGTGTGTTTGCGTTTCTTGCTTCAGTATTTATGATTTACTATTTATACAAACGAATAGTGGCGAGATTAATACGCTTAACCAACGAAGTTGAAATTAAAACAACAACTTCAACAACGCAAATGAAAGTAAATAATATTACTGTAGAAGGTAATGATGAAATTACCTTACTGTCTAAAACGTTTTGCCAGTATCTTGATAAAGTAAGAGCGCAAGAGGGCTATTTACGTAAACTATCTAATCAAGATTCATTAACACAAATTCCAAACAGAAGGTCGTTTGATAAACATATGGAACAGACTTTTGAAAGCGCAAAAGTCAGTAAGCATATGGTGAGTTTGATTTTGATAGATGTAGACTTTTTTAAACAGTACAACGATAAGTACGGACATTCGCTAGGTGACATTTGTTTGCAAGAAGTAGCGGCTAAAATATCTCAAATAGCAACAGAAAATAACGATTTTTGTGCTCGTTATGGTGGTGAGGAATTCGCTTATGTCGCGTCAAATAAAACAAACCTAGAAGCAAAAGCAATCAGCGATTCTTTACGTCAAGGAATACAAGATTTGGCGATAGAACACAGCATTAGTAAAATTAGTAATGTAGTAACAGCAAGTGTTGGCTGTGCCAGCGTTACCATCTTGTCTGAAGCTGACGACCTAACCGCTAGTGAATTAATAGAACTTGCTGATACTCAACTTTATACAGCCAAAAATAACGGCCGCAACAAATGCTGTTATATTTAGCACAACTAGCAAAAGGTTTCTTTCCGAGACTACGAATTACCTTCCTAGAATGCTGCCAATTGATATAAACACGCATTCACTTGACTGGTTTTAAGCTGTTTAACAAGCGTAAATTGTATCGGTAATTCATATTTGTCATGCCGCCCAGTTTCAAGGTAAATATAAGCATTTGGTGTAAGTAGCTTATCAGCCAATAGCTTAGCTAAACTTTTTTCGACTAAGCCTTTTCCAAACGGTGGATCTATAAACACAATATCAAAAGGAGTTGAATTTGGCGTTAATACGTTTACATCACAGTTAAGTGAATTATCATTAAGCACCATGGCGTTTTCGGTTTCGCGTAAAGTAGCGAGATTTTCAACTATTTGATTAGCTACTTTTTTGTCTTGTTCGATAAAAACAGTGTGTTTGGCGCCACGAGACAGAGCTTCTATACCCAAACTGCCGCTACCTGCATACATGTCTAAGCAACTAGCCTGACTAAGCGCAGACATTAACCAATTAAAAAGCGTTTCTTTCACTCTATCGCCGGTGGGCCTTAGTCCTTCGTGAATAAGCACCGGTAATCGCCGTCCTCGATGTTGCCCTGCAATAATTCGTACTAATCCACGGCTTGTTTTTACATTTTTTGACCGATTTACTGTTGTCGTTGGTTTTCTGCGTTTAGACGTTGGCGGCATAGGCTTACAAAGTGTTATGATTAAGAAATTAGTAGCCCATCATATCAATAATTAAACAGTGAAGCGTAGACAAAGATGTCAAAATTATTTAAATGGTTCAAAAAAGACAAGACAACGCAAGAGTCTGAGCAAGACAATAACCTTCCTACTTCAACATCAGAAGCAGAAACAAACAAACCGCAACAGCCAGTAGTTGTTGATGAACAACTACATATCGCAAAAACTGAAGACACAGAGTCTGTTGATTCACAAGTATTGCCCGCCAGTATAATAAGTACAGAAAACCTTGATGTTGAAGTCTTGGATAATGATACTAGCGATGCGTCACAAGCACCCATTAGCGAATGTAAGATAGACGATGCCGTCGCCCTTAAGGCTGAATTAGTTGCGGAGCCAGCCAATATTGAAAAGCCGTTCAACAAAGTTGAAGCAACCCTAGAAGCTGATCCAAGCGAGCCATCAATTGAAGAGCAAGTAACAATTGAGCAAAAAAACGCTGAGTCCATACCAGAAGCTGGCTTATTAGCCCGCTTAAAGGCCAGCCTTTCTAGAACAAAAGCTAATATTGGTAGTGGCTTTACTAGTTTGTTAATGGGCAAAACCATTGACGAAGATTTATATGAAGAATTAGAAACCCAGTTGTTGTTAGCCGATGTGGGCATGAATACCACCAATAAAATAATTGACGAGCTCACGAAAAGTGCAAAAATTTCACAACTTAAAGATGGTGGAGCACTGTCTGGAATGCTGCAGTCGCAAATGCAAATCATTTTAGATAAAGTAAATGTGCCCATTGATTTCAATATTGCCATAGACGAAAAAGGGCAAAAACATCCTTTTGTGATACTAATGGTTGGGGTGAATGGTGTGGGTAAAACCACAACAATAGGTAAGTTAGCTAAACAATACCAAGCACAAGGTAAGTCTGTTATGTTGGCGGCAGGTGATACATTTAGGGCGGCTGCAGTAGAGCAACTAGAGGTTTGGGGCGAGCGGAACAATATTCATGTTGTGGCTCAACATACTGGTGCCGACAGTGCGTCAGTTATATTTGATGCGATAGAGTCGGCCAAAGCTAGAAACGTAGACATACTCATTGCCGACACAGCAGGCCGCTTACAAAATAAAGCCCATCTTATTGAAGAATTGAAGAAAGTTGTGCGGGTAATGAAAAAGCTTAATCCACAAGCACCGCATGAAGTAATGCTAACGCTAGATGCAAGTACAGGACAAAACGCGGTGAGCCAAACGCGTATTTTCAACGAGGCGGTTGGTATTACGGGTATTAATTTAACGAAGCTTGATGGAAGCGCAAAAGGCGGCGTAATTTTTGCCTTAGCAGATGAATTTGCTATTCCAGTCAGGTACATTGGTATAGGTGAAGGAATAGACGACTTACGTCAGTTTGATTCAAAGGCCTTTGTAGAAGCGCTATTTTCTTAATGGTAGCACTACATAAAACCGCATAGTTTTTATAATTAAGGTGCACAATGATAAAGTTTGAAGAAGTCAGCAAAACTTATCCAGGTGGTCAACAAGCCCTAAGCAAAGTCAATTTTCATATTGAACAAGGTGAGATGGCTTTTTTGACAGGGCATTCTGGTGCTGGAAAAAGTACCTTATTGAAGCTCATTAGTCTTATGGAACGTCCTAATGTTGGCCGTGTGCTTATTAACGGTCACGATTTAGGGCAAGTAAAACGCAAGCAAATTGCTTATATTCGTCGTGATATAGGTATGATTTTCCAAAGCCATCAATTACTTATGGATAAATCTGTATTCGACAATGTAGCGTTGCCACTTATTATTGAGGGGCATACTCGTAAAACTATTATTAAACGCGTCGATGCTGCACTTGAAATGGTTGGGCTAAGAGACAAAACTAAAAGCTTACCGATAACCCTTTCAGGTGGTGAACAACAACGTGTTGGTATTGCCAGAGCGGTTGTTAATAGACCACCATTACTGCTCGCCGACGAACCCACAGGTAACTTAGATCCAAAGCTTTCAATGGAAATTATCCGATTATTTGAAGACTTCAATAGTGCCGGTGTGTCGGTGTTTATTGCTACCCATGATTTAGGCTTAATTGCACGAATGAAATACCGAACATTAACGCTAAAAGGCGGGCGTATGATTACCGACGGCTTATCACAACAAGAAGAGGGGTGGTCATGAGTTTACTCTTTAAAGGTCGTCAGCAAGCTGCAAACCAACGAGTAGGAGTGATTCAACGCTTCTTTATGTTCTTTGCTGATCATCTTCGTCAAAGTGTGAATAGTTTAGGAGAGTTATACCGCATTCCATTTGCGTCTCTCATGACAATAGGCGTACTTGGTTTTAGTATAACTTTGCCTAGCACACTTTATATTATGGTTGAAAATACCGAGCAAGTAACCGACCAATGGCAGCAGGCGTCGGAAATTTCGTTATTTTTACACGAAGACGTAACCGATGCGCAAGCCCAGCAACTTATTAAACGCTTATCTAGCTGGAATGAAATTTCTAAGGTCGATTTTGTGTCTTCACAGCAGGCTCTTGAAGAATTTCAGCGCCTGTCTGGATTGGGTGAAGCACTTAACTATTTAGACAAGAATCCACTTCCAGCCTTAGTGCTTGTAGTGCCTACTTCCAAACATGCGACGCCAACCGCTGCAGGCCTTTTGTTAGACAAACTGCGAAAAGAAAGAGAGGTTGATATAGGAAAATTAGACATTGAATGGTTAGAGAGGCTTTATAGTTTATTGTCGATTGCAAAAGAGCTCGTTTATATACTTGCTATACTGCTATTTTTTGCCGTTGTGCTTATTATAGGAAATACCATTCGATTAAATATCCTTGGCAAGCGCGATGAAATTTTAGTCATGAAACTGGTAGGTGCAACAGATGCCTTCATTCAACGACCATTTTTGTATACAGGGTTTTGGTTTGGTTTGTTGGGTGGGTTAATGGCGTGGTTTACAGTCACTATAATTCTTTATTGGATAGGATGGAGCCTTGACGAATTTATGCAGCAATATCAAATTCAATTAGATATTACGGGATTAAATATACAAGCCCTAATCTTTATGCTGTTGTTGTCTATACTGTTAGGACTAATGGGCTCATTTTTGTCTGTTCGTAAACATGTAAACGAAATCGAGCCTAAGTAGACCTTAAATAACTTTAGTGGTTGGAAAATGAGGTGAAATAGCTTGCGTCATTTCATTTTGCCAACGCACTGATTGCCTATGTAATTCGAATAATTGCTCTTTGGGAACTTCCAGTTCAAGAGAGTAACTGAACAAAGAACTCCAATCCCCGGATTCTATCGATTTTACGGTAGCTAGAATAGGCCAATAGTCGCCTTTACCTTCCACTATTGCTTGAATTATTCGTTCATCTAATTCAAGAGACACTAATAGGCTGTTCATTGGCTTGCTAAGAATAATATCAATTAACGAAAACAAACCTACTAGAAAAGCGCTCATGGCATCAGACTCATTTGTAATTTCAGCATCTACCAATTCGCAATACTTAGCTCTAGAAAGTGATAAATTAAGCAGCTCACTGGGTTGGTCAGAATTCAAGCCCGCCAAACTAATTATGGCTACAAATCGTCTAACCATCACTTCACCTAAATAGTTTAGAGCATGACGTATAGAGCTTATCTTATGAGATTTATTGACCAGCGGATTGTTGATAAATTTTATCAGCAAAAATGAAAGCGTAGGATCTTTTTGAAAAATACTTTCCAGTTGTTTTATATCTAGAGTAGGTTTAGCAATTTCTGTCATTAACTGCAAAAACGCGAGTTTATTAGCGGGTAGTGGATTATTGTTAACTTTTTCTTTTTCTAAAAAGAAAAATCCTTGCACGTAGTCTATATCGAGTTGTTGGCATTGATCAAACTGAAACTTAGAATGCACATTAGTTGCAATAATTTTTATATTTGATTCTGTTAATAGTTTCTTTTGCTGCTTAATTTCACTTGGTGTATTGTCCATAATGTTAAGTTTTAAATAGTCGACTAAGGCCATAAATTCAGGCCAATCTGTTTGATGTTGATTTGCGACTAAGCTAAAACCGTTTTTCTTTAGCGAGCTAATTTGTGCAAGCATAGTAGCCGATGGCCTAGTGTTAATTTCAGATATTTCGATAATCACATCTTTTGGTGTAAATACTTCACTAAATTCACTTAAAGATTCAGGTAGTAAATTCACTATTGTCATGTTGACTTGCATTATTTCGTCAATTGTAAGTCCTAACTGGGGTTCGTCGCTTGTCTGCGCATTAGCAAAATCGAGGGGGAAACTGCCGTTTAATCCATTGCGATAAATAAACTGGTAGGCAAAAATTTCTTTTTGTAATGTAAAAACAGGTTCTCTAGCGAATACACTAATCATATTGGTTGCCTACTAATTGAATATTTCTTATGGATGTGCTGTTTTTACGCGCTATGTATACAAACATTTGAGCCCTCTTAAAATGTTTTTCGTAACTGAATTAGTTTGAGCAATATGGCTAATAATTGAATGTATTCATGAAGCTACTTCTTTACAGTACTTAGTTTGCACCTACAAACCCTAATTATTAACTATGTTTAATCAACTAAATACGTTTTTTTGCTCAAAAAGTATATAATAATGTCGATATAGCACTTGTATTTTTCGACTTAAGCCTTATATTTGATTAGATAATTCAAAAATAAATTTATTGTATCGAACTTAAGGTCTAATGTTAGGTCATATTATTCACTAATAATCGATGCAAGCTAGTATTTAGTTGTACAAAGAAATGAGGTAACAATGAAACCAGACATTCAATCGTCTTTAGCTTTAACGGTCTCTCACGGTGGTAGTATCGAGAGTTACGTACAAGCTGTGTCTAACATAAATATGTTATCGGCAGAAGAAGAGAAATCATTGGCAATTCGTTTGTTTGAAAACGAAGACTTAGAGGCCGCTCGAAAACTTGTTATGTCGCATCTCAGATTTGTTGTGCACATTGCAAAATCTTATGCGGGATATGGTTTGCCACAAGCAGATTTAATTCAAGAAGGCAACATTGGCCTGATGAAAGCCGTTAAACGTTTTGATCCAAATGTGGGTGTAAGACTAGTGTCTTTTGCTGTGCATTGGATTAAGGCAGAAATACACGAATTTGTGTTAAAAAACTGGCGTATTGTGAAAATAGCGACTACTAAGGCGCAACGTAAATTGTTTTTCAATTTACGTAAAGCTAAAAAGCGTTTAGGTTGGTTTACACATGCTGAGGTGCAAAAAGTTGCCGAAGATCTAAATGTGAGTACGAAAGAAGTATTGCAAATGGAATCTCGCATGGCGAGCCATGATACCGCTTTTGACCTAGGCAATGACGATGATGAATCTGCCACCTTTAGTCCAGCACAGTATTTAGAAGATTTGACCACAGACGTTGAAATGACGGTGATTAACACTGATATTGACGATGCGGCGTCTAAGCGCTTGTATTCTGCGATTAGAACTTTAGATTCACGCAGTCAGCACATTATTGAAACCCGCTGGTTAGCAGATGACAAGCTTACTTTGCAAGATTTGGCCGATGAGTATCAAGTATCGGCCGAGCGAGTTCGTCAAATTGAAAAGAACGCGATGAAGAAGCTTCAAGCTGCAATGTACGCATAATATTCATTCAAACATCACTTAAAGGGTCTATTTTTTAGGCCCTTTTTATTGCTTTTTTTTCAAGTTGAGCTTATTTATTTCGCTTTAGTATTAATAGGTAATATCCAATATTGTCCAGAAAATTTAGCGACTGCTTGGTCATTATCATAAATGTCGACAGTAAGGGAAGCAGGACATTTTTTCCCTTTTTCTAGCTCTTTCAATTTTGCCTTTACCGACTCAATATTACACACGGCTCGTGGTTTCATAGTGACCGGTTTATGGTAATGGATGTTTGCATCACCAAGCACAATCTCACCTTGCAGACCTTTTTGTTTAAGCTGTAAAAATAACATCCCCCAACCGGTGAGGGTTGCTAAAGAATATATGCTGCCCGCAAACATAGTGCCGTGCAAATTGATATTTTTATTAAGCGATGCACGGGTTTCAATAGTGCGTTCAGTATACTGATGCAGCTTTATGCCCATATGTTCGCTAATAGGGATTTGTTCATGCCAGGTATTTTGTAATTCATTGCACCATTTGGGGTGCTGTATAAGCCCGGTATTGTCGACCAAGTTTTTGTACATCTGCTTGCGTTTGAGTTTGCCTAATTCAGTAGATAAATTATGCACTGCGGTGAAGCCATTAGCGCTAAAAAAAGACAATGAAGATTCACGCGAATTAGTGACTGCACGCTTGGCGCCTAATTCTCTCGCTACCTGTTCTAGAGTACTTAATATTATTTTACCTACCCCTTTACGTCTGTAGGCCTTATCGACCGCTATATGTCTTATCTGGGCTTCTTCATTGGTATTTAAATGGACTCGACCACACGCTACTATTTGACCGCTGGTCGTTTTGACTACTCGATGCTCACTAACAGTCTCATATTCATCTTTCTCTGAGCCTTCTGGATATCCCCATTGCTCTCTTAGCCATTGCCATCTGAAATGAAAATAGCTGGCGAGTTCATCGTCAGTAACTGGGGTGGTAATGGTAAACACGACTTTTCCTTATTGACGCTTTTCAATAGCGTCGATAATTTGATTGTAGTTTCTGCTAGACCTTATACTTGTATATAAAAAGTTGCGGGTCCGTCATTGATCAATTCAACCTGCATATTAGCACCAAAACGACCACTTTTACATGGTGCATAAGTACAGGTAAAATGCTTAATGAATTCATCGTATAAGATTTCACTTAAGGCGGGGGGGGCGCTGTTTGAAAACCCGGGGCGATTTCCTTTTGCTGTGTCGGCTACTAAGGTAAACTGCGAGACAACAAGAAGTTCTCCTTGTATGTCTGACAAGCTTAAATTCATCTTTGCATTTTCGTCTTCAAAAATGCGCAAATTGGCTACTTTGCGGGCTAGTTTTTCAATATTTTCGCTACTATCTTTCTTCTCTATACCAAGCAAAAGTAGTATGCCTTGGTCAATTTGGCTATGCAATTCATTGTCTACCGAAACCTTGGCTTGTTTTACTCTTTGAATTAGCCCTATCACACGTATTGTTTCTTTTGTTTTGCCTGGACGTTTAATGTTGGTTTTTGGTTCGTTATATGTATTGATAAATGTTCGAGTGCATTAACAAGTGCTTTACTAATGCCGCTTTCGGTCATACTGTGGCCTGCATCTTCGACTATTGTAAGTTTTGAGTTGGGCAGTGCTGCATGCAACTTGATGGCTGAATCACACTTACACACCATATCGTAACGTCCATGCACAATATGCAAAGGAATATTACTGATAAGATGACAGTTTTCCAAAATATGGTTTGCGGGCATAAAGCAGTTATTCAATAAATAATAACACTCTAGCAGGGCTAATGAATAAATTTGTTGAGTAGAAGCGTAATCAAGAGCAGAAGCTTCTGATTTTTTCAATTTGGAAATATTATCTTCCCAGTTAAACCAACGAGATGAGGCTTCATTTCGCACGCTTTCATTTGTATCGGTCAATTGGTCAAAATACCACTGACACAAAGGCTTATGATTTTGGTACGAAGCGAGTGCTGGAAACCCTGCCGAAAAAGCTTCGTATTCTTGAGGAAATACTTGGCTTGCTCCTTGATTGTTAGAAATAAACCAGTCCGCGTCTTCTTTTCTGCCTAAGAATATTCCTCTTAAAACCATACCAATTACATTTTTTGGGTATGCAATTGCGTAGGCCAAGGCTAGCGTAGAGCCCCACGATCCGCCAAATATTAGCCATTTATCTACATTAAAGAACAAGCGCAAAGACTCTATATCGTCAATCAATTTTGAGGTTGAGTTATTCTCAATAGATCCAAAGGGTTGACTGCGACCACACCCTCTTTGATCAAAGCCAATAAGCTTATAGTTACCACTTGCAAATGGCCATTGGTAGTTTTGACCTATGCCAGCACCCGGTCCGCCATGCAAGAAAAGGGTAGGTATGCCATTGGGATTGCCTGACTCTTCTACGTATAATATATGCCCGTCTGACGTGGGAACCTTGAATGATTTTGTTGATCTAATTCCGTCCAACTTAGCTATCTCCTTGTTTCTTTATTCAATGTCTATTATCGTTACCCACGGATTACCGTTATTATTACGTATGTTTATCTAAAAATAAGTAAATTTAGTTTTCATTAAACTAAAGTATATAGATCTTTCATACTTAAATGCTATATAAATCATTAATAAATTTTCATGTTAATATTAGAAATTAACAGTTTAATTAATGACTGTTTTTAAATTACTCAAGTTACTAAGGAATTTGTATGTCTGGTCAAGGTTCGGGCGGTAATGTCATTGCCGCTATTTGTAATATTTTTTTTCCGGGGTTAGGGCAGTTAGTGCAGGGTCGTATTTTGGCTGCAATCCTTTTCTTTGTTCTAATTGCTGCTTGCGTAGCAACTTGGTTTTTAATTATTCCTGCTGTTATTGGCGGAATTTTATATGTTTGGTGCATCATTGATGCTGCCAGATTCAAAGCTTAATACTGGGCATTTTGGAGAGATAAATGATTCGTAGAATTTTAATACTTACAACATTAGTTATGGTGTTAGGCAGTTGTGCATCAGCCATCCAAGACAAGTATTTCGATTTATGGGATGCCGTAGGCGTAGAAAAACGAGAAATTCTAGTAGATAGGGTCGAAGCCGCTCAAGAAACCCAACAAGAAGCACAAAAAGAATTTGCCAGTGCGCTTGAAGAGTTTAGTGCTTTAATTAATTTTAAAGGTGGTGAACTTGAAGATGTTTATAACAATTTAAATGATAAATATGAATCGAGTAGAGACGCTGCCGAAGACGTAAGCAATCGTATAAATAAAGTGCAAAGCGTTGCAGAATCATTGTTTAGGGAATGGGCAG
>Ga0316201_10003081_pt1 | contig 12149 bp, 8 predicted proteins | sample CS6wburrow_MG_FD_204516 | JGI IMG/M metagenome (GOLD analysis project Ga0316201, IMG submission 204516) | Coastal sediment microbial communities from Delaware Bay, Delaware, United States - CS-6 worm burrow | ecosystem: Environmental > Aquatic > Marine > Coastal > Sediment | place: USA: Delaware... | reverse complement strand
GTATGTGTCTATATCGTAATATATTACGAAATAACTGTTATAAAACTATCAATACGTCATATATGACGAATTACACTTTATAATTCATTTCAGTTTTAAATCGTAATATGTTACGATATATATGCCCTTATAATTATTATATCGTAATAAATGACGAATATGAAAATAGCAAACACACTTACAGACGAGGCCATTCTCTCAGAAATTGGCGAACGCATAGCAAAACACAGACTGGAAGCACAGCTTACCCAGGCAGCGCTGGCCAAAGAGGCGGGCATCGCGAAGCGGACGCTCGAACGTGTAGAGGCCGGGGCGACGGCTCAGCTGTCCACCATCATTCGCATATTTCGAGTCCTGAATCTCCTGCCAAAACTGGATGAAGTGTTGCCGGAATCCTACCCCGGGCCCATTGAAATCATGACAAGAAAAGGCAAGGTGCGAAAACGGGCATCTTCACAAAAGCGAAAACCAGGGGATCAAGAACCATGGACATGGGGAGATGACTAATGGCTACCGAAGCCTGGGTCAGTCTTTGGGGAAGAAAAATTGGGGCTGTTGTCCAGGGTAAGGGCGATGATTTAGCGGCCTTTGAGTATGATTCGGCATTCGTTGGCAGTGGTATCGAAGTGTCGCCATTGGTTATGCCGCTTTCAACCCGGGTTCATTCATTTCCGGAATTACCACGCAGGACGTTTTACGGTTTGCCCGGATTGTTGGCAGATTCCCTGCCAGACAAATTTGGCAACGCATTGATTGACACCTGGCTGGCGACACAGGGCCGTTCACCCAATTCCTTTGGTGCGGTTGAGCGTCTTTGTTATGTCGGACAACGTGGCATGGGGGCACTGGAATTTTCCCCGGCAATCGGGCCAAAAGTGCGCAAGTCAAAGAACATCGAAATTGATAAATTGGTGCAGATTGCATCGGAAATACTCAGTCAACGCAATGATCTTAATGTGTCGTTCTCCGACAAGAGCAAGCAGCGCGCACTGTCTGATATCTTGCGTATTGGCACCTCTGCCGGTGGCGCCCGCGCAAAAGCGGTTATCGCCTGGAACCCGAAAACCAACGAGGTTCGCTCAGGACAGGTCAAGGCAGGCGAAGGATTCGAATACTGGCTGCTCAAGTTTGATGGCGTTAAAGCCAACCGAGACAAAGAACTGGATGACCCGCAGGGTTATGGCGCGATCGAATACGCCTGTTACCTGATGGCCAGGGATTGTGGCATCGAAATGAGTGAATGCCGTTTATTCGCAGAAGGCGAACGCAGGCATTTCATGACCAGGAGGTTTGATCGAACAGGTGAGGGACAGAAAGTACACATGCAGTCATTGGGGGCATTGGCGCACTTTGATTTCAATCTTGCAGGTGCCTATAGCTATGAACAGGCGTTAATGATCATTAGACAACTGGGTCTGTCGATGAGCGCCATTGAGCAACAATTTCGGCGCATGGTGTTTAATATCGTCATTCGAAACCAGGATGACCATGTAAAAAATATTGCCTTTTTGATGGATAAGACGGGCAGGTGGAAGCTATCACCGGCATTTGATGTGACTTACAGCTTTAACCCCGTAGTCGCGTGGACTGCCACTCATCAAATGACCATGAACGGCAAGCGTGAAGGCTTCAGCATGGAAGATTTCAAAAGCTGTGCCAGGGTCGCTTTGATGAAACGGGGCAGGGAGAAAACGATTATCGCTGAGGTGCTGGATGTTGTATCCGATTGGCGCAGGTATGCAAAAACGGCAGGCATACCCGGGCAAACAGCCGGGAAAATCTATAGAGCATTGCATCTGGATGGGTTCAAGTGAAGCCTTGAAGCGTCGCCTGGTGGAAGCTGGTTTGGTGCGACCCATTTCTTAGTTAGAAATACGTCAAATTTCAGTTTATACTCAAGGCAGGCAATTACACGTTAAAACATGGAGTCAATCGATACACACGTCATAAAACCGGATTAAGTTCATGAGCATACACCAGCAGTTTCCTAACGGTTCTGACCGGCAAAGTTCGGTATCTATCGCCTCAGACATATCCGCCAGCAATCTCGCACGAACCGATAACCATCTATTGGTAAAGAAATTTACCTCCCTTGATTCCAAGGTGGTCCAAAAAATACTGGATGTCCTGGGTCGACCTGCCATCCGCATGGTCTTCTGGGATGGAACCACCATCCCCACGGACGTTGATGAGCCTATCGCAACTCTGTACTTTCGGGACCGTGCGTCACTGTACCAGACACTCTGGTACCCCGAGTTACGCTTCGGAGACCTGTATACCGAGGGACGTGTGGAGGTCGAAGGCGATCTGCCAGGTCTACTGCATGTCGTATACCAGGGACTGAAGAACAATGGACCCACGCCGTGGCTGGCCCGACTGAATGGATGGCTGGTCAATCGAAAAATTTTTAATACCCGGGGCCGTGCAGCAGAAAACATTCATCACCATTACGATATCGGTAACGATTTTTATCGGCTTTGGCTGGATCAGGTTGCGATGCAATATACCTGTGCCTATTACCCTGATCCCGGTCTCTCACTCGAGGATGCACAGCTTGCCAAGATGCGCCATATATGCCGTAAATTACAATTGAAACCAGGTGATACGGTGGTCGAAGCTGGCTGTGGTTGGGGTGGGTTTGCGCGGTATATGGCCAAGAATTACGATGTGAGTGTCAAGGCTTACAATATTTCCAGGGAGCAGGTGAATTATGCCCGGGATGTTGCGCGGGCTGAGGGCCTCACTGACCGTGTAGAGTACGTGCAGGATGATTATCGCAATATCCGTGGGCAGTTCGATGTTTTTGTGTCTGTTGGTATGCTCGAGCACGTAGGACCGAGCCACTATCCGGTTCTTGGCGAGGTCATCAGTCACTGTCTAAAAGCCGATGGCCGTGGCCTGATCCACAGCATAGGCCGCAATCGACCCCGGCCGATAAACCCATGGATTGAGCGTCGCATATTTCCGGGTGCTTATCCGCCGACGCTGCGCGAGACCATGGACATTTTCGAGTCCAGCAATATGTCGGTGACAGATGTGGAAAACCTGCGTTTGCATTATGCAAAAACCCTGGAGGAATGGCTGCAGCGATATGAGCAGCATATTGACCAGGTTGAGGCCATGATGGATGAGCGCTTCGTGAGAAGCTGGCGCCTGTACCTGGCGGGTTCCAAGGCCGCCTTCACATCCGGAAAATTGCAATTATTCCAGCTGCTGTTCACGCGTGACGACAACAATAAACTCCCATGGTCAAGACAGCATCTATACCACCCAGGAGACGAAGGAAAAGCAGAACTACCGGCCACAACGAATGATTGAAACCCGTGTGATCATCATTGGTGGTGGGCCTGCAGGTTCAACACTGGCCTGGGCATTAAGTAAACTTGGAATTTCTTCTATGGTGCTGGACAAGGCGCAGTTTCCCCGCGACAAGGTATGTGCCGGATGGGTGACTCCGGCCGTGATGCAGGAGCTGGAAATCAATATCGAGGAGTATGCCAGGGAATTTGTCTTACAACCCATTCGTGCTTTCAGCACCGGCCTGATGGGGAAAAAGCCGGTACAGTCAGAGTTCGCAGGTGATCCTGCCAGTTACGGCATTCGGCGTAGCGAGTTCGACAACTACCTGTTACAACGCTGCGGAGCCGAACTGCAACTGGGTCAAGCTGTTGAGGAAATGCGATTTGATGGCAGTAACTGGATTGTCAACGAATCAATCAAGGCCCCGTTGATGGTGGGTGCCGGCGGTCATTTCTGTCCCGTCGCACGCTTGATCAACAAGAAAGGCCCGGCCGAGGTAGCCGTGGTCGCCCAGGAAATCGAGTTTGAATTGACCCCGGAACAAGTTGAACAATGCCGGGTGGATGGCGCCAGGCCCGAACTGTCATTCACGACTGATCTCAAAGGCTATGGCTGGGTGTTTCGAAAAGAGAATTTTCTGAACATCGGGCTCGGTCGTGAGGATAAGCACAGGCTGTCGGGCCATGTTGAACGTTTTTGCCAGGACCTTGCAGATGCCGGCCGGATTCCCAGGGATTTGCCGGGTAAGTTCAAAGGCCATGCTTACCTGCTGTATCCTCATGCAAATCGCCAACTGGTCGCACCTGGCACCCTGCTTATCGGGGATGCGGCTGGCCTGGCCTATCAGCAAAGCGGAGAGGGGATTCGGCCTGCAGTGGAGTCAGCACTGCTGGCAGCAAAGGTGATCAGTCAATGCCAGGGTGATTTTTCAGCCGATCGTTTGGCACCCTATACCATCGAACTGGAGCAACGCTTTGGCAAACGTCAGCCAAAGGCAGGCTTAATTGAATCCATGCCGACGCGGATCAAGCTAATGTTAGCGGGCCAGGTGATGAAAAACCGCTGGCTGTCAAAAAACCTGCTGGTCAAACGCTGGTTTCTGCATATGCATCAAAAGCCACTGCACAGTCACGGCGCCGCTGAGCTTTAGTAGCGCCGCACAGGGATTGCTTTTGGTGTCAGATCAGCCGTGACCTGATGCAAATTTAACGTTGATGTCGAGATCTCGCTTTCGCCCTATTCATTTCTCCAGATAGCCGTGGTACCGACCGCAACCCCCCCCATTGTTGATGGTTTCGATCGCCATGTTTTTAATCTTCTATGAACATATAGGTGAATTGCTGTAATCATTTTGATGGTGGTCTTTCTGGTCATTAGCACCTGGTGGAATAAGTTCAAACAGGATCGCATGAGAAAAATCAGAGAAAATTGACTTTTTTTGCATAGCAGGCAGCAAACGGAGCGGAGGTCAGGAGCCGGGGTCAGAATCAAGTGCAAGGTTAAACTCTGGCACTTGACGACAGAACTTTGGCGATGACTGTAATCGCCACTGAACAGGCATGAAGGGCCGGATACAATTATGAAAAATTGTATCCGGCCCTTTGTTTATCAAATCATCAGGGAATCGAGGCCTTCGAGGCACATTGTGTGATCGCGCCCTTCTCTTTTCCACTGATCAAACCCGCCTTCTTCAGACCGTTGCTTAGATGAGCGGTACCGCTGACGAAGGCTCCATGGTTCTTGCTGCCGTCGGCGATGATAGTGATCTCATCCGAGATGTTGCAGCCGTCACCAATCTGCAGGTTTGAAACCCCTGTGTCACAGCTGTCAATGACCACCGTTGGTGCCAGATCGGACAGCATGCAGGCGTCATCACCATCGAGTACACCGTCATTATCGTCATCGCTGTCACAAACATCGCCGGCTCCATCACCGTCGTAGTCTGCCTGCCCTGGATTGGCATCCAACGGACAGTTGTCGATACCGTCTTCGACGCCATCGTTGTCGTCATCGCTGTCACAAACATCGCCGGCTCCATCACCGTCGTTGTCCGCCTGCCCTGGATTGGCATCCAACGGGCAGTTGTCTAGCGCATCCGGGACACGGTCACCGTCACCATCGAGTGGTTGCTCAGTGAAAGCCCAGTAGTCGGTTCTGAAGGTTGCATCAGAGCCCGTGTTGCCGATAACCGCGAGAACGATGTTAATCAGCTCGCCATTGCCGCCACGGGAGCTCGACACGAGGTCCAGCATGCCGTTTCCACCGAAATGATACGAGTTGTCATCAAAGAAACTGGTCAGTGGAATGGACACCAACTGCCAGCCGCCGCCACTGACGGCGCAGGGGCCGACCGGGCTGACCACGCAGTTGTATTGGAATTCGTCATCGTCGCCGGACGGGTTGGGGATGGTGCCGTCGTTGTTATCGTCATCCTGCAGGTTGATCTCGAGCAGAAAGTCCTGGGGACGGCCGGCGCTGTCGGTGGCGTCGGGGTTGATCCAGAAGTTGAAATACCCGGTCGAGAAGGTATCGGTCGGATTGGTGCGGCCAAAACCACCATAGAATCCGGGAATACCACCCGAACCCCAGCCAGTCTGCAGCGAGGCAGTGCCGCCCAGGATCGGTGGCAGGTCGCCAAAGTTAGGGTCAATACCGCCGCCTCCGGCACCATTGAAACTGAACCAGCCGTTGCCCCCGGGGTCGCCATGCTCCATGTCGTCAAATACGACTTCGGTTGGCTCTATCAGCGGGCCACCGCCGGTCAGGGCGAAGTAGTCAAAGTCGACCTCAACCGTCGAACCAGGCCCGCCCTGGACTCCGGAGACAACCACCACGACCTCGTCGAGTTTGCCGTCGAATGTGCCATCGCCACCGGTTGAAAGGTTGGTGAATCCCGACAACGGCGCGCTCACCATGGTCCACTCGTCGTCGAAGGCTGCAGACGTAAAGATGGTGTCAAGCCGGAAGGAGTCTTCCTCACCGCTGGTAAAGCCGTTGCCGTCAAGATCCTCGCGGATGGTGATCTCAAGGGTGTATTGATCGACAGTGGCATTCGACTGGTTGAGTACCCCGACGTTGAACCACGGGTTGAGAGGTGTCTGCTGCTGGTCGGTCTCAAGAATGTTCCGGAAGGCACCGCCGTAGAAGACGCTGGCTGATCCGTTGCCACCCCAACCGGTACTAAGGTAAGCACTACCCTCCAGCGGCCGGTCGAAAAGAACACCGCCACCGCCTCCGGCGGCATTGCCTCCGAAAAAGAACCAGTCAGACGAATCACCATCCTCGAAATCATCCCATACCGACAGCGATGGTGCTGGTGGCTGGCCAAAGCTCCAGTAGTCGGTGCGGAACGAGGCGTCGGCACCCGAGTTCGAGATCACTGCGAAAACAACATTGATCAACTGCCCGTTGCCGCCAGCCGAGATTGGAAACGGGTCGAGCACACCGTTGCCGCCGAACAGGAACGAGTTGTCATCAAAGAAACTGGTCAGTGGAATGGACACCAACTGCCAGCCACCGCCGCTGATCGCACACGGGCCAGCGGGGCTGACCACGCAGTTGAACTGAAACTCATCGTCGTCCGGCTGAGTGGTGGTGTTATCGCCATTGTCGTCATCTTGCAGATTGATCTCCAGCAGATAGTCCTGGCCGGCATCGGGGTTGATCCAGAAATTGAAGTGGGTCGCCCCGCTGAGGTCTGACGGGTTGGTTCGCCCAAAGCCACCGAAGAAGCCGGGATTACCGCCCGACCCCCAGCCGGTCTCGAGCGAGAACATACCGCCGTCCATGGGCGGCAGGTCAGAGGTGTTGGGACCGATACCTCCGCCGCCGACGCTGCCGTCGAAGGCGAACCAGCCATTCCCAAAGGGGTTACCGTGTTCCATGTCGTCAAAGACAATCTGGCCGCCGGGACCGGGTGGTGCCGGCACATCGATAGTGATCTTGTTAATGTTGAAGTCGTCGTCAAGCATCTGCACACGCAGGGTCTGCAAGCCACCATCCAGTTCGACGTCTTCGACGGTTACCGTGGTCCAGTTCTGCCATCCGCCGGTGCCGGGAAAGCTGATCGGACCGGTCTTGTCGATGCCGTCGAACTCCAGCGCTAGCGACCCGCCGTCCTCATTCGAGGCAACGCGGATCTGGACGTCGTAAGTGCCCGCAGTGACATCGACCTGGTACTCGAGCCACTCGCCGTTGATGATGAAACCGGCGTTGAAGCCGAAGCCCGTGTCGGTCGTGCCTTCCAGGTCAACACCTTCAGTTGAACGGTAGGCACCGCCGCTGTTGACCGGGTCGGCATCGTTATAAGCCAGACCCTGCCCGCCGATGTCATAGTTCTCAACTTCGATGGTGCCAGGTATCGCGGCTGGGGTCATCAGGTACGGTGCCTGCGGACAGCCGGATCCGACCATGATATCGACCGGCGCGGACGAGGCCAGCTTGCCGCCATCGTCACGGGCCCGTGCCTTGAGGGTATAGCAGCCGGCGGCCACATTAGGCACCGTCAGTTCATACGGGGCGGTGTCGTCCTCACCGAGCAAGGCGTTGTCCTGCAGGAACTGCACCAGCAGTACCGAGCTGTCGTCGGTGGCGCTGACGGTGATCGTCAGGTCGTCGCCCGGGATAAGGGTGTCACCCGAAGTGGGACTTGTGATCGCCACTACCGGCGGATCATTGGGTTGCTGGTACACGCGCACATAGTCGATGACAAATTCTTGCGGGAACACCGTTGTGCCGTCCGGCGGTCCGGGTAGGTTGCCGCCTACCGCCATATTCAGCAGCAAGTGAAAATCGACATCGAAAGGCGCCGGGAAAGGCCCGCCGGTCGAGAACCAGCTGTCCCGGCTGGCATACTCGACACCATCGATATACCAGCGGATTTCACCGAACTCCCATTCGATGGCAAATACGTGGAAATCGTCATTGAACGTACCGCTGGGCAGGAAAAAATCGGTCCCGGAGAATATGTTACCGGGAAACGAGGCGCCGTAATGTATGGTGCCGAAGATGCGATCGGGTTCACTTCCAATGTATTCGACGATGTCGATTTCACCACTGGCGGCCCAGGGACCGTAGATGGAGGTGTCGGAGGAGAGCATCCAGAAGGCCGGCCAGACGCCTTGGCCGATGGGCATTTTAGCGCGCATTTCCATACGACCAAAGGTCCAGTCACCCTTGCCCAAGGAGCGCATGCGCGAAGAGGTGTAATCGAGCCCCCCCAGCGATTCCTCCTTCGCGGTAATGGTTAGAAAGCCGCCGGCGACCGTCGCGTTATCCTCGGTGTAATACTGGAGTTCGTTATTACCCCAGCCACCGGGAAGCCCTACTTCAGTCCCGTCTCCCAGTTGAAACGTCCATTTACCGAGATCGACCTCTGTTCCGTCGAATTCATCTGACCAAACCAGCACACAACCTGGCAGGGCAGCACACTGTGCCAGTAACGAGCCGACCGGAGCGGTCATTAGTGCCAGGAGGAAGGTGGTTTTCAACAGGTATCGTGTCCATGGGGCCGGGTTGTTTGTCATGTTAAAATCTCCAACGGTGGCAAATACGTAAAAGACATTTTTATTTACCGAAACCGTATTTGCAAATTATTTTCATTAGCATATCAAGAAAATCAATCAATCAACCAACCAGTGATTCTTCTCAATAATCGGGGTTGGACCAAAACTAAATGACCCACGGCAATGAGGAACTCAACAAGATTCCGGATAGGTGAGTGTATGATTCAATGATTGAATATTGGGGTGTGGGGGTATCGATCAACATGCTTGAGAAAATTGTTTCAGGTGGTCAGACGGGTGTAGACAGGGCTGCCCTGGATGCTGCAATGGCATTGGGTATCGAGGTGGGTGGCTGGTGTCCAAGAGGTCGTCGTGCTGTCGATGGCATCATCCCTGCAAAATACCCCCTGACAGAAACTCCCGACGAGGCATATCAGACCCGCACACGCTGGAATGTGCGCGATTCGGACGCCACGTTGATTGTCTGCCGTGACGAGCCCAGCGGTGGCACCGCCCTGACCATTGAGTATTGTGAACAACTCGGCAGACCATTTGAAGTTTATCAACTCAAGGGCGGGGAGATCATTGGTCTGGATGGGCCTGATAGTTACCCGACAGGGGTTTTGTACTGGTTAAATTGCCACGACATTAAAGTGCTAAATGTCGCAGGGCCGAGGGAGGGGAAATTCTGCCCGATACATGATCGTGCATATTCGTTTCTTTGCGAGCTGTTCAAACTTGCTCAGAACAGTTAGCAGAAGTGACTTACCATCTGCTTACGCATTATTGCATCGATTCCCTCGGTTTTAATGCGGAATGTGCCCGGTGTTACTCATTGTTCAATTCACTTTTTCAGAATGACCAGTGCAATTCCACCAAGAATGGCGGTGGATGTCAGCAGCAATCGCAGTGTCATTGGTTCAACAAGAAAAATGATCCCGCCGACCGCTGCGATCACCGGTACGGACAACTGCACGCTGGCTGCCGATGTGTTCTTGAGTGCGGGCAGAACCGTATACCAGATGGCATAGCCGACACCGGATGCCAGCGCCCCGGAAGCCATCGCATACAGCATGCCATCCCTGTCCAGATTGGCCTGCTGGTATAACCCCAGCGACAACAGCAGGGTGATGGGCACAGACCGCAGGAAGTTACCCGCAGTCACGCGTGTCGCATCGCCCGCGCCTTTGCCGCGCAGAGAATAGACACCCCAGGCGACACCTGCCGACAGCATCAATGCCGAACCCAGCAAGGGCGGCGCCGAAAGCCCCGGCAACATCAAACCGGTCAGCCCGGCAAACGCCAGCAATAATCCAACCACCTGCCAACCATGCAGTTTTTCCCCGGACCAAAGCCCGGCGCTGATCATGGTGACCTGTACCGCACCAAACAGCAGCAGGGCGCCGGTGCCGGCCGACAGGCTGACATAGGCAAAAGAGAAACCGGCGGCATAAACAAACAACGCCAGTGCCGAAGACCAGCTACCCTTGCCGTTTGAATCACCGCGCCTGAAAGTGACGATCAGCCACAGAACGAGGGCGCCTGAAATCAACCGGATGGTGGTGAAACTGGCGGGATCAATGGCGGTGTGTGCCAGTGCCACCCGACATAGAATGGAATTGCCAGCGAACGCCAGCATAGCCAGGGATGTCAATGTGATGACCCGTGCTACCGACATTGTGATCCCCGGTGTTTTTCCAGCCCACATTATAGGCCGGCTGCGGAAATTTACTGCTACGAAGTGAAATACAAGCTGTCCCGAAAAGAGAGAGTTCAGCAGACCCGGCTCTCCAGGGTTGAAGAGCATAAGCTGGTGCAGCATAAATTTTTGCGGGGGGCGATCCTGGTGGAGAACTAATGATGTGTAACCCTCGCCCTGCTTTTTATCATTGCAGTCATACTTGATTTTCACTCAAGGGCTCGTGTAAAACTAACCCTCCCCAAAAACACCGGAGACACACCGTGGCTGAAAAAGATGCTGGCAACCCCGTGACTGAAATAGACCGACCAATCCCACAAGAGGCCTTTGACTGGTACGATGAATACGCACATGGATTCATCGATCGCCGGACATTCCTGTCCCGCCTGTCGGGTCTGGCCGCGGTCGGTTTCAGTATGAGTGTGCTGACAGCGTCCTTGATGCCGGACTATGCCGAAGCCGAACAGGTTTCCTTCAATGACGAGGATATAAATGCCCGATATGAAAAATTTCCCTCCCCATCGGGTCACGGTGAAGGGCGGGGATACCTGGTCACACCCTCAGAACTTAAAGACCCTGCACCAACGGTATTGGTCATTCATGAGAACCGCGGCTTGAATCCATATATCGAGGACGTTGCCAGGCGCCTGGCCAAGGCCGGCTTTATCGCATTCGCACCCGATGCACTGTATCCCCTGGGTGGCTATCCCGGCAATGACGATGAAGGCCGCTCCATGCAGCGAAGCATGGAGCGGTCAAAAATTGAAGAGGATTTTATTGCCGCCGCTTTATACCTCAAGAATCATCCATCCGGAAACGGCAAGCTTGGAGCAGTGGGGTTTTGTTTTGGTGGTTACATCGTGAACATGCTTGCCGCCGTCATTCCCGACAAACTGGATGCCGGTGTGCCATTCTATGGCACGCCAGCAGCCGAGGAACTAAGGGGCAATGTGAAGGGGCCGCTGATGGTCCAACTGGGTGGACTCGACAATCGGGTGAATGCCACGTGGCCCGATTACGAGAAAGTACTCAAGGAAAATGGCGCCAGGTATGTTGTCCATACCTATGAGGGTGTCAACCACGGTTTCCACAACGACTCTACCGGGCGCTATGCCCCCGAAGAGGCTGAACTTGCCTGGTCGCGGACGCTGGACTTTTTCAGGGAGCACCTTTGAATCGCTGATACCGGGACTGGCTTTTTATGTAACTGGTCCAGGTTTATGGCAAAGTAGTTTCAATGCCTGATCTCCATTCGACTTGCACCAGGTTGCAAACCACAACCCTGTTCAAAGCAAACCCTCGTGGGAGATTCTATGGCATCTGTTCAGTGGGAGTATTTGGGCTTGTGCATGCCGGGAGGGTTTAATCGCCGCAAGGTGCGCTCTTGTGGGAGGCGCTCCTAGCGGCGATGTTCTTATGGACAGTATTCAACTGTCTCCAAGAGGGAGATTCTATGGCACCTGTTCAGTGGGAGTATTTGGGCTTGTGCATGCCGGAAGGGTTTTATCGCCGCAAGGTGCGCTCTTGTGGGAGGCGCACCCTGCGGCGATTTGCTCTCCATGTGTTAACTAAGATCTTCGAATACGGACAACATTCATCACCTCAAAATCAATCCCGGCAACCGACTCCGTCTCGGCATAAAAAGT
>Ga0316201_10003079_pt1 | contig 12150 bp, 9 predicted proteins | sample CS6wburrow_MG_FD_204516 | JGI IMG/M metagenome (GOLD analysis project Ga0316201, IMG submission 204516) | Coastal sediment microbial communities from Delaware Bay, Delaware, United States - CS-6 worm burrow | ecosystem: Environmental > Aquatic > Marine > Coastal > Sediment | place: USA: Delaware... | reverse complement strand
CGTGTTTGAAATATTTGTATTTTCGAGTGATTTCGTCGGGGGGCGCGGCAGTAAATCTGATGCAAAGAGGTTTGTGTTTAAGGCCAGAACACGCTCTTCGTCTTCATTATGGATCGGCGGAATGGCAATTGTGTCTGCGATCACGTCATTGGTGAAATCAATGCCCATCGTCCATCGCGTATCAATCAAAGAGAAATAGTCGATGTCCTTATTAATGTCCTCTTTTTGCAAGGGGGTGAGCGCACTCCAGGCCATTGCGGGGCAAACGCTGGCCATCGCATTGTTCCGGTCTTTTTCATCGCAATACCTGATTCTGAATTGGTCTATGCGGTTTTCTTTTTCCAGCTCATGCCCGTAGACCCCCATCTGATTGGCATTCCCGAGCTGACGGTCTAAGGAACGCTGGCTCAGGACAAAGGCATTGACCTCAATACGGCGTTCACTCGCGGCGAGGCTTTTGACAACAGAGCCGGCGGTACATATTTCTACGCTGGGTTGATAGTCTTTGTGGGCCTGAAGGCGCAGTTCTTGCTGTGCGAGCTGAAATTCAAGCTGTTGCTTGGCATCCATGAGCATGCCAATGCCCTGTATTTGCCACATGGCAACGGCTGAGAAATCTCTGGCCGCTTGCATGAGGTAGGGAAGAATGCTCTGCTCCCACATTTCCTGAATGATAAACGCCTCCATTCTCAGGAATTCTTCATCGAGTTTGTTATCAAAATCGGTGGCAGCAACAGGCCAGACGGTGGGTTTGACAAGGCTAAGCGATGTGGCGCAACTGCAACAGGCATAGGCTTTGTTAAAAGAGAAAGGCAAAAGGAAAACGGCAAGAACCAAAACCAGCCCGGCCAGCCTAATTCCTTTGATCGTCGCTTTAATGTTCAAACAATAAACTGACAACATTTTGCCTTATCTTTTCTTTCCAAATTCGCTGTTTAGTTTTCTGAATTCGTCCCGCATACGACTGGAGAGCAAAACAGACATCACCATTTCCTGCCGCAATTCACTTTCCAAAAGCGCCCTGTCCAGCATCAATTCAAAAGCTTTCATCGCAACCGTTTTACGCGCGATATTCGCTGGACCGTCATAAAGGTTCGCAAAGAAATCGGGGTTTTGGTATATCTTCTTCCCCAAAATTTCAAGCTGCGCGTAATAGCTGGGGTTCTCTCCCAATATTTCATATATATGGACATCTGACGTCCCGGCAGGCAGCAAATCCCTCATGGCAGCAGCCAGAAATTCTCTTGTATCTACCGGAGTGCCGGTCCCTAAATCGCTCGTACCCGATGATTTCATACCGACAATGGTATTAAAGGTGTTTTGGGCCACAGCGCGTTTTGCGGCAACACTGCGCAGTGCCAGATAGAGGTTTTGTGAATCTGTATTCTCCAGTCTAACCCGGGTTAAGTTTCGGTTGAGGACCTCATGGCCATAAAGATTGCTGGCCATAGCAATAACGTCTTGTTCGCCCGGCTGAGAGACTGTGTCTGTCATATTCATAGAAATAGTTCGAGGTTCATCAATAAGCCGCGTATAATTTATATCAATATTAATGCGTGTAGGATCGATAGCGCCAACTGGACCGCCAGGCGTAGCGTCATGATCGCAGGCCAGATCCAGACCTGTTCCAGCGGAAGTCCAGTTGTTTTCTTTCGGATCGCAATAGGTCCTAATAAAGTGATGCCATCGCCCTTCAATATCCTGATCAGCGCCTTGAGAAGCGTTGACATTCATGGTGCCGATCTGTCGGCCCAGACCCCATTCCGCCAAGGCCAGTGCGTTGAAACGGCCAAGCGCTTCTGAGGCCACCATGCTGCGGGTTCCTGTTCCGTACCAGCACAAATCATCGCTGGGGTGGTAATCTCTGTGTGCTTCGGCAGCCATCTGCCAAAACAGGCGCGTGGATTCCACCTGATGTTTTCCGTCTAATAGGCTGCCGATAATCTCGACCTGATACATTCCGAAGGCAGAAAGCCATTCTGTCATCTCGGCAAGGCCTATTACAAAAAATTCGTGAAAAAAGTTATCGACGATCCAGAGCATTTCCTGATTAATATGATCTTCAATATTCTGCTCAATAATCGGCGTCATGATAAGCCGCCTGGCCTGAACACCGGCTGCCATGTTTGCGCAATCTGAGGCAGCACAATTGGAACAGGGCACGACGGTGCAGGCCGCCCAGACTTTTTTACTGACAGTTGAAAGCGGCAACATTAAAAGAGCAAAAATAGAAAGAACAAGACAAAACCTCTTTCCAGACCTGATCGGAAAGCTTTTGTTTTCTCTATATGTTTTTTCTTCTGTTTTCATATCTTATTTAACTTTAATCATCGCTACCGCTTCCGGTGACACCTTCACCCTTCGCCTCTCGGAAAGAAGACCTGAGTTTGCTGGAGAGTGTAACAGACACAGCCATCTCACGGCGGAGTTGGCTTTCATATATGGCGCGGTCAAGCATCAATTCAATGGCCTTCATTGAAACAAGTTTTCTGGAAACGTTTGCCGGTTTATCATAAAGATTGGCATAAAAGTCGGTGTCTTGATAAATTTTCTTGGCCAGAATTTCGAGTTGCGCGTAGTAACTGGGATTTTCTCCCATAATAGAATAAATATCCTCATCACTGGTCCCAAGTGGCATGAGTCCTTTCAAAATGGCAGCCAGATATTCGCGTGTTTGACCAACGGCCGCCGTCCCCTCGGCCTTCATGCCGACGATGGCATTGAAACTGTCCTGGGCAACAGCCCGTTTCGCAGCAATACTGCGCAAAGCAAGGTAGAGATCCTGAGCGGCTTCTCTTTGCATTACCCCGTAAGATATATCACGAGCCAGAGTGTCATGACCATATAGATTGCTGGCCAGAGCAATCACATCCTCCTCGTCATCGACTAGACCGCTGTTTGTAAAGTCAACTTCTAGCGTTCTAGGATCCTCAATAAGGCGCGCATAATCGATATCACGGTTAATTCTGTTCGCGACGGTGCCACCTGACGGGCCACCGGGAGTCCCGTCATGGTCGCACGCCAGCGTCAGTCCCGTACCCGGTCCCAGCCAGTTATCGTCTGTATCGCAATAGGTTGTGATGAATTGCCGCCAGCGGCTCTCCTGATCTTGCTGTGAGCTACCTGCAGAGGCCATCCCCAAAACCCCAACCTGACGGGCCAGAGAATGTTGTGCAAGTGCCGCGCGATTAAATTGTGCTTTGGTTTCCGTTGCGGCCAATGACCGGACAACTGTTCCAAAAGCACACATCTCATCACTGGGGTGGTAATCTTTATGGGCCTGAATACGGAGCTGTTGAAACAAAAGCTCGGTTTCCATCTGAATTTCAGCATCGAAGAAGGCACCCAAAATTAACATTTGATGCATGGCAACGGCATTCATCTGCGTGGTCATTGCTGCCATCGCCGGAACAAATTCGGTATGCATCATGACGAAAATCATCCATTGCTCAAAGGCAAGGAGATCTTGAATAAACTCAGCCAATGTAGGAATAAGAAGATCAGTGATATGTGTTGTGATCAAATCATTTAAGGCGCTTATACAATCACCCAGAAAACATTGCCCTGGGCCGCAGGCGCAGGCAGCTTCCGCAGGCTTAGTGATGGCAAATTGTCCTATAGAAAAGACAAATGCAAAGCATAAGAAGCGGATCACCCATTTTGAGCGAAAACGCAAAAACGCCAGTACTGACTTGTTTGAAACGACGCCCTTCATAAACTCCAACTTGCCTTTTTCGAACGTGTGTGCCCGTATTCTATACACTATCTCATGAATTTTACAGCAATTTAAGGTCAATTCACAAATATATTATATGAATAGACAAAGAGTGAGATCGGCCCGAGTGTATAAATATAAGGAAAGAATGACGAATTGCATTGTTATGCATTGATTTTTTTTTGCTCTAAATTAATATGTTTGGTGAAATGAAATAGACAGAGCGTTGGGAAAAAAGATGTTCAAGAAAAATAGCAAGCAAGATGCTGGGGCTGCCCCGGGATCCAAAGGGGAGGAAAACCCAGACACCTCAGGGCTAGCGACCGTTGTTATTAGGAATGAATTTTATCGTGACGGTTACCGTAGTCTGCTCAAGATGACGTTGATACAAAGCCTGGTTATCATTGGTTTGATTGGTGCGATGTATTATGTCATACAGGTCAACCAAAAAGAATTTCGTTATTTCGCAACAACAGAAGATGGGCGCCTTATACCCATGGTGCCGCTTAATCAGCCAAATTTGAGTGCGCCGGCCTTAATGTCTTGGGTTGCGCAGGCGACAACGGAAGTGATGACGTTCGGGTTTAGCGATTACAGGCGCCGTTTGCAAGAGGCATCCCGGAATTTCACGAAGCGCGGGTGGGAGAGCTTCACGCAGGCGTTACAGCGCTCGCGAATTATTGAGATGGTGGAGGCGAATCAACAGGTTTTAACGGCTGCGCCGAAGGGGGCTCCAATATTGTCGAAGGAGGGGTTGGTCGCTGGGCGTTACCAATGGGAGGTGCAGGTCCCGCTAATTCTGACGTACCAATCGGGTGCCAAGACCTCAAGTTCAGGCTTGCTTGTTACGGTTGTAGTGGTCCGTGTCCCAAGGCTTGAGAGCTCAAATGGTGTCGGGATTGAACAGTGGGTTGCTGTGCCCAGATAGGTGGAATTGTATTTTTTCCACATAGCTTGTTGATAATTCGTGACATTTGTGAAAAATCAAGGTATTGTTGACCAACTTTTTAGAGTATCCGGGTTAGATTATATCCATGAAGTATGAAAATATCACATCACATTTGTTTTCGTTAAAGGCGCTCAGGGCGACTTTGGCGGTGTCGTCCACATTATTAATGTTCGCAACCGCCGTGCCTGTTGTTTTTGCACAGGACGCTGTGGATATGCCGCCTGAGGAGGAGCTTTCATCTTCCCTCGGCGAGTTTTTGCCACCTGATGATTCAGGTGAAGAGGCTGTTTTTGATTTTGGCGATGAAGGTATGGAGTTTGAGCGTTCGTCTCAGGAGCTTGAGCAGGATTTCCGCAAAGAGGCATTTGATGCTGCTCTAAAAAATCTTTTGCCTTTGGAGCCGGATGAAATTCGCACGGTTCTCGAGCGCTTTGACAGAACGATTGAATCGTCTAACGTGCCTGTGCACCCTTACCCGCGTCCGGAGTCGGCTGTTCAGCATGTTTCTCTAGATCCTGGAAGCGCGCCACTTATAGTCAAGCTCGCTTATGGCTATGTCACAACTTTGAGTATCCTTGATTCTTCGGGATCACCCTGGCCGATTGAAGATATTAGCTGGGTTGGTGATTTTGAGATCATGGAGGATACAGTTAAGAGCACAACGCATCTTTTGAGGATTTCGCCTGGAGGTGATTTTGCTCATGGGAATATTTCCCTGCGTCTTTTGGGATTGGACGCCCCGGTTGTTTTTACCTTTGAGACGAACCGTGACTTGGTCCATTACAGGTTTGATGCAATTATTCCTGGCAATGGGCCAATGGCGCAAACCCCTCTTATTGACCCCGGCATTTCTATTGCTGCCGGTGATACCGATATGGCAACGGCTTTGGCAGGCATGATGCCGCCGGGAGCGAAGCGCTTGACGGTTGAGGGTGTTGACACGCGTACAACTGCGTTTTCTTACAACGACATGACCTATGTCCGCACGCCGCTGACACTTTTGTCCCCGGGGTGGGATAGTTCTGTGGCTTCGGCTGATGGGACACGTGTTTATATGCTGCAGGAAACACCGGTTTTGTTGTTGTCTGATCAGGGCCGCATGGTAAGGGCCCATCTTACTGAGCACGAGGATTTATAAATGAATGATGATCTTGACGAAGAAATCATAGGGTCTGATGAGGGCTTCGATGAGTTTGTTCAGAAGAATACTCTGGGGGATGTCTGGAGAAACAATCCGTTGGTTAAGGTCGGGATCGTAATTGTCGCGGCGGCCACAATTTTTGGTGTGATTGTATTTTTTGGCTCTGACGCGGAAGAAGGGCCAATATCTATGGTGGCGCCGGGTTCAAGCGTGAGCGCTCCTCCGGGGACCGAAGCTGCAAGTCCTGCGTATGTCGCAGCGGTGGAGGCATCGAACGAAGCGGATCTTGAGCGAGCATTACAAGAGGGGGAGAGTACACTCCCTGTTCCGGTTGAAACGCCGTCTGAAAGGCTTCAGTTGCCGCAAGAAGAAGTTGCAGAAGAGGATCCTTTACACCGGTGGCGTAAGCTTCAGGAGGAAAGGGTGGTGCGCGACACGCGTGAGCGTGAGGAAGTCGAGCCGGTGACGGTTCTAAATTCAGAGCAACAAAACGAAGCAATGCAAAGGCTTGTTGAATCGATGAGCCGCCAAATGGAATCGGTTCTAAGTCGTAGAACAGAGAAAAAGACATTCTCATATGTATCAACAATTTCAGGAGATGCTTTTGATGGCGCCGGAGCTGGTGGCGCGGCTGGTGGCGCGGCCAATGGTGATGATGATCTGGGGGAAGAGATTGATGAGGACGATACGGGCGAAATGGTGATCCCCGCTGGCGAAATTGAATATGCTCAATTGCTAATCGAGGCGAATTCAGATGTCCCCGGCCCTGTTATGGCACTACTTGTTTCCGGTCCGTTGAAAGGCAGTAGAGTCCTTGGTACATTTTCAGTTCAAAACGACAAGTATCTGACAGTAACATTTGATTCGGTCATCGTGGATGGTGAAAGTGTAGACATCAGCGCTATTGCCTTGGATCCTGACACAACACTGCCAGGTATGGCAACAGAAGTTGATAACAGATATTTCCAACGTGTTTTACTGCCTGCCGCTGCCGCTTTTGTTGAAGGCTTTGCAGACGCGCTTTCTGAATCTGGCAGTACAACGATTACAATTGATACAGGCGGATCAGCAAGTGCTACGGAAACTGCAGATAAGACAGATAAGCAGGAAGTTGCAACCGGAGTAGAAGAGGCTGCTGAGGAAGTGCGAGATATTATCGACGATATGGCAGATGATATAGAGGTTCTGGTGAAGATTCATGCGGGAACTCCAATGGGGATACTGTTTACCGAGCCGGTTGTTCTGGATTCTTCCAGTGGCTTTGATGATGAAATCTAAATCTGAGGAAAATCATGACATCTGGTAAGACTGAGGCAGAACGCTTTAATGATGATGGTGACCTTGAAAACCTAAATGATGAGTTGGATGAAGTTTCTTGGTCAGATATAGATGACGATTTCGACAGCGACGATTTCAACGATAATTTTGATGATATCAATCAATTGGATACCGATGATCTGGCTGGAGTTGAAAATCCTGATCTGGATTCACCAGGTCCTGCGCCTCGGAAAAAAGGCAAAGGTGGTCTGTTCATCATAATTTTGGGTGCTTTAGGTCTTGTAGCAGGTGGTCTGTATATGAACGGCATGGCCCCTTTTTCACCAAAAAGATCTATTCCAAGTACGCAGATTAAGGCTGATGTTCCATCGAATAGTCCGGCTCCGATCCAGCAAGTTGAAACACCGCAGCAAGAGGCATCACTGTTTCCCGATGGGCAGGAGCATAACAGCGGACAAGAGGTTGATCAACAAGAGATACTATTAGAAGAGCAGGTTGACATTTTAACGCCAATGCCCGGTGAAGGCGATTTGGATACGATTGAATTATCTTCCTTGGAAGAAGCGGATACTCTAGTTATGGCGGAAAGTCAGAATGAAATGTCTAATTCTGATGAGGGTTTGACTTTGGATGAAGCCCTTGAAGAGGATATGCAACTGACGCAAGAGCCTTCCCTTCCTCTAGGTGAAGACGCAAATAATATAGAAACCGTTTTGGAAGAAGAAAAGCTGCTGACGGAAACGGAAAAAGAATTTCTTCCAAAAGCCAGTGAATTGGATATAGCTGAAGAGCGTCCTGCTACATTGGAGGAGGAGTCTCTCGGTTCACAACTACTAGAAAATGACACGGCAGAAAACGAAAGCATTAATGACATTGAGCAGGCCCTTACTATTCCTGAAGAGGAATTAATGCAGGATGCGGTGCAAGACGCTATTTTACCAGAGGTAAATGATGAAGTGCCACAACAACCACTAGAGGAACAGCTTGGCGAGGGCACGCAAAGTGTTGTTGTTGAGCAGGAGCAAGATTCGGCTCTCCTAGAGGAAGCCCCGCAAAAGGGAGAAGAGTCAATACAAACTGAGCAGAAGCCAGCTTCTGCTGAAGTAAAAAAAGTATCAGAAAAACCAACTGCAAAAGAGCTGAAAACCACAGTGAAGACGAAGCTGGAGCCGATTTGGAAGCTGCGTTCGGCGCGGCCGGGAAATGCCGTGATTTATGATTCGCGCGGCCGGGAAATGAAGACCGTTGAAGTTGGTGATTCTGTTGCGGGAATCGGAAAAATAAGGTCCATATCCGTTGTAAACGGGAAATGGGTCGTGCAAGGCTCGCAAGGAAAAATTGTACAGTAAAGGTATAATATCCAATGTATTTTGGATGTTTCTTTATTATTTTTTTGTAATAACTTATGAAAATCATGTCTTTTTTGTTACAATAGAGTCAACGATGGGACTTTGTGGCAAAAATGTGTAAAAGTTTGCACAATATTATGAAAGTATGATGTAATAAAGCTTGGTTGCTTTATTGATGCCGCATTTTATATAGAGTGGGAATATGATGAAAAGACAATATCTTACAATTTTCTTCGGGTTTTTGTTTGCTTTAATAGTCTCAGGTCAGGCTTTTGCGCAGACCGGGATTGAGGATATTAGTGAGAATATTGTTGATTCGACAGAATTTCTTCCAGGGCTGGTTACGGCTGTACTATACCTGATAGGCCTTTTGTTGGGTGTTTGGGGAATCCTTAAAATCAAGGAACATGTTGATAACCCCAACCAGACGCCTTTGCGCGTTGGTGTTATTCGCCTGATCGTCGGCGGTGCTATGTTTGCAATGCCGATTGTCTATGAGGCTGTTCAGATCACAATCAATGGCGGTTCGTTTGCAAGTCTTGATATCCCGAATTTATATGATCAAAACATATCTGCCATTTTGGGGGGGGTTTCGGCTCTGCTTTCCGGTGGTACGAATATCAATGCGATTTTTAACAATATAAGAATTTTTTCGGATGAAGTTCCGGGCCTGATTGGCGCGCTATCTTATCTTTTGGCTCTTCTTCTGGGGGCTATAGGGGTGTTGAAAATCAAGGACCACGTTGAAGATCCTGACAGAACACATGTGAAGGAAGGTGTGATTCGTCTTTTGATCGCCGGCGCTTTGCTGACGCTCCCAACGGTTTTTGATGCTATGTATACAACGATCAACGGAAGCGGAGCTGGGCTTTGGGGAACGATTCTGGGCGTGTTTACGACATGGAGCTTTTTAAATTCCTCCGATGCCCCTGGTTTTCTTCATTGCGGTGCGGCCATGATTGGCCTGGGATCAACCGTTGGAGATGTGATATGTAATTCATTTATTAACTCCGCTGGTTTTCCAGCCTTCCTGACCGGCATTGCATATGTTCTGGGTCTTATTTTTGGGGTCTGGGGACTTTTGAAAATTAGGGATCATGTGCTCAACCCGGCGCAAGTCGGTCTTTCTGAAGGGGTGACAAGATTGCTCGCAGGCGGTGCATTTTTTGCCTTGCCGGCTGTGATGACGGCGCTTTACTCTACACTAACGCCAGCACCGCTTGTCGCTGTTTCAACGTTAACCACCACGACGACTTATAATGAAAGCTTTACATGTCTGGGAACGAATTCGCTGGATGAGGCGATGGCCTGTTTTATGGATGATGTCATGGGCCCGACACATATAGCTCTAAACTTCTTTGGCTATGTTGCTGGTATGATCTTTATTATGATCGGGATTTCGCGCCTGATTAAATCAGCGCAGGAAGGGCCGAAAGGTCCCGGCGGTGTAGGGACGGTCGCGACATTTGTAACTGGGGGCCTTTTAATCTCGGCTTCGGCCATACTAAGAGCGTTTTCAAGTAGTATGTTCGGCAGTCCGATCACGTTGCGGTTCGCAAACCTGTCTTATACCACGGGGATGACGCTTGCTGAAACGCAGGCGGCCTACAACGTCATCAGTGCGGTCTTGAAGTTTATGGTTGTCGTCGGCTTGATCAGCTTTGTCAGGGGGTTGTTTATTATGCGTGAGGTTTCTGAAGGCAATCAGCAAGCCTCAGCGATGTCAGGTATGACGCACATTATCGGCGGGGCGCTGGCGGTTAATTTAGGCCCTGTTTTGAATGCTGTGCAATCAACGCTTGGTATCACAACTTTTGGCGTTTCCTTTGGGATATAAGTCATAGTCTTTCCAAAAAAATTATAAGTCACTGTAATACATGATAAAAAAAACAAAAAAAATGTGGCAAAAATATGGCGGCCCTGTTATCATATAGAATGTAAGTAAGCAACAAACTGGTTTAAGAGGAGGAACTTATAATGTTCAACAAAACCAAAACTTCATACTACAAACTCGGAGCCGCAATGACAGCGGGGATGCTGATGACCTCAAGTTCAGCACATGCTGCTGCTGCTGGTGGTAACAACTTCGGTTCAATTGCATCCAACATGACAGGATCTGTATCTGAAATCCCTGGTCTTTTGACCGCTCTGGCATACCTCTTTGGTATCCTTTTGGGAGCTTTGGGTGTGATGAAAATTAAGGATCATGTTGAAAACCCAACACAAACACCTCTGAAAGACGGTGCAATTCGTCTGGCAGCTGGTGGTGCATTGTTCGCGCTTCCAATCGTTCTTGAAGCGATGGCAGAAACGATTGACACGGGTGCTGCATCCGGTAGTGCTTCCGGTGCGAGCCTGTACTCTGTAAGCTTTGCTTCAACTTAAGACGAGTATACAAAAATGGATGTCATATCCATTTCACTGGGGCTTTCCCGATCAAAAGGGAAAACCAAAAAGAATAAGAGTGGAGCCGGGAAACCCGGCTCCACTTCTTCTGTTTCTGCTGAGACAACGCTATCGAAAGAGCGTAAGCAAGCAATAATGGAAAGAGACAATCACACCTGTCGGTGCTGTGGTTTTCAAGCTAAGAAGTATCAAGAAATTCTGCATTTGAATGGTGATTCTCAGGATTTTGCCGACAAAAATCTCGCAACGACCTGCATTTTTTGTCATCAATGTTTTAATCTTGATCAGGTCAGTATCATGCGCTCCGGCGTTCTTCTCTGGTTGCCCGAAATAAAGCAGGCAGATTTACACCACATTGCTCGTGCTATTTATGTCGCGCGTATATCGCAAGGGCCGATGGCTGAGGCAGCGCGGCAATCACTGGATGCTCTGATGAAACGCCGTGCCGTTGTACGTGAGCGGATCGGAACGGATGACCCTTATATTCTGGCGACCGTGCTAAAAGATTATTTGACGGAACAGCACTACCAGCGAAGAGCGGATAAAATTGAAGGGATACGGCTTTTTCCCTTGGATCGCCGGATAATCAAAGAAGCCGATCTTGAGTTTAACCAGTTCCCACAAATTTTGGCGTATTGGCGCTCAAAAGACGGACCTTTTGGCGGCGCACCGCCGCAGCAATGGTACAATGTTTATCACAGTGTTCAGGATGCTGCGTAAAAAGATTCTTTGTATCTAAAAAACTTCTGATTTTTTACTGAACGGTTCTATGCCTGTCTCTATAAGTAAGGTATATTAGACACGTTTTACTGTTCTTTTGAGTTTTTTAATCCTGATTACAAAAACTAAGCGCTTTTTATATGAAAATTACTGATAAGATTTTAGCTCCTTTTCAAAAAGCGATGAAGCAAACGGTTTCATCCTATATAAGATTGGAAACGATAGAGAGTCAAAATACGCTCGTCGCGTCTGATGGCTCGTTGATATCCTATGTAAAAATTGAAGGCAGCAAACAGATTATTGGTGATGAAGAGTTTGAACAAATCGTCAATGGAGCAACGCTTAAGATCGGTTCCAGATTTGATCGACAAGGACATGCGCTGCAAGTCTATTTTACGCGTGATCCGGGAAGAATCCGTGATAAAATTGAAGAAAAAGTGGCCCCCAGCCGCATGACAGCCCGGGCTATTGGTTTGGAAGTAGAAGATCTGCTCAATGAACGGGTCAAGCATCTTGAGAAATTTTTGACACATGAAGAAATCTATTTTGTTTTATGGACCCGCCCCTCATCATTAACAAAAAATGAGTATAA
>Ga0316201_10003078_pt1 | contig 12150 bp, 10 predicted proteins | sample CS6wburrow_MG_FD_204516 | JGI IMG/M metagenome (GOLD analysis project Ga0316201, IMG submission 204516) | Coastal sediment microbial communities from Delaware Bay, Delaware, United States - CS-6 worm burrow | ecosystem: Environmental > Aquatic > Marine > Coastal > Sediment | place: USA... | reverse complement strand
TCTTAAAGAAAAAAGATTGCCCAAACTAAAAACAAAAATACCCACGCCTCTATTTTCATTTCTAAAATATTGGAAAACCAGCCCGGTTATGTATAGAAAAGTGGTTGTTGGTTTACTTGTTTTTACCCTGTTTAACAGTTCTGACGTATTTCTTTTATTAATGGTAAAAGAAGCTGGTTTTACAGATACAACCGTAATTGGCGTTTATATTTTTTATAATTTGATATATGCCCTATTTGCTTATCCGGTAGGGATCATAGCCGATAAATTAGGATTAAAGAGAATTTTTATTGTTGGGCTCATTTTATTTGCCATTGTTTATTTTGTAATGAGTGTATCTAACAATATTTATATAATTATAAGCATGTTCTTCTTTTATGGAGTTTATGCCGCAGCAACTGAAGGAATATCAAAAGCATGGATAAGTAATATCACCGATAAAAAAGATCTTGCGACTGCCATCGGGTCTTATTCTGGATATCAAAGTATTTGTACAATGTTGGCGAGTACCTTGGCAGGACTTATTTGGTATCAATTTGGGGCTAGTACCACATTTTTAGTAACCGGTATTGCCACTGTACTGGTAATCTTTTATTTTGCATTTTATATTCAATCCCCACTCAAAAAAACATAATTGCCTTAACTCGACAATATCAGCTTAATTCGGGATGTTTGCCTTTAACACCAGCAAAGTAACTATGAAAATATTTAAAATCGGCTTCCATATCATCCGTTACATAATAAGGTTCAGAAATTTTTAATTGTTTGTTTCCAAAATCGATGGTAGCCATCACAATTGGTATTTTTGCCCCTTTTGCGATATAATAAAATCCCGTTTTCCATTGATCGACTTTTTGTCGGGTGCCCTCGGGTGACATTCCTAATACAAACCGATCTCTACTGTTAAAAATATTTACGATCGCTTGTACCAAATTCGTATTTTTCGACCTATCTACAGGGGCACCGCCCAGCCAACGAAATATGAATCCGAAAGGAGGTTTAAATAAAGAATCCTTTCCAATATAATTCGCTTTTAATGAGGTGGCATATTTTGCCAGCAATGCAATTGGGAAGTCTTGCCAGCTCGTATGCGGAGCCGCTATGATCAAGAATTTGTCCAGCTTAGGAAAATCATTTATGATCTTCCAGCCCATGATTTTGTATAGTATAAATCTAGATAAAAACTTCATAGTTCAATGATAAGATATTAAAAACAAAAGCACAAATTTTTATAAATTCTTATATATATTTTGTAATATTAATTTTTAAAATAATATAAATATGTATAAAGCAATTTGTTTGCTGTTTTTTTGGATAGGTGGTCTTGGTTTTGCGCAACAACAAGGTTTAATTATTGAAGATTACGGTAAGGTATATAAAGTGGAGAATGCCGATCTTGAATTTGACAATACTAAAGTATATAAGGTGATTTTTGATATTTATACCGACAGTCCCGATCTGGATAAAACGAATCCTTTACTCAAAACTGTAGCGCGCTATTTACAGATTCATACACAATATGGAGTACCTAAAGAAAATTTAAAAGTAGCGGTAATTATGCATGGTGTCGCAACTAAAAATGTTTTGACCGATGAAGCTTATAAAAAGGAGTTTATGACTAAGAACCCTAATACTGAATTGATCAAGGTTTTAAAAGAAGCTAATGTTGAACTTTTTGTTTGTGGCCAATCATATGCTGGAAAGGGTTATGAAAAGGAACAAAAGATACCAGATGTAAAAATGGCCTTATCTGCAATGACAGCATTGGTTTGGTTTCAATCGGGTGGATATCAATTTATAAATTTTAATTAACATGGAGCAATATATTCTTTTCGGGATTGTATTTGTTGTTGCTTTATTAATTGGCGCATTTATAGGTAAATTATTATCCAAAATTAATTTCGAAAAAACGAATACCAGTTTACAGGAACGGAATGCTGTACTTACAGAGTCTAAGCTTAACGCCGAAAGAACCATTAATCAATTGCAACTGGAACAAAAACAGCAGCAGTCAGAAAAGGAAAATATTATCAAGGTTAATATACAACAAGACGCCGATATTAAATACTTAAATGATAAGCTTAACGAACAAAAAGCAGAACTGGAAAAAATTCAGGAAAAATTTACAAAAGAGTTCGAAAACCTTGCCAATAAAATATTAGATGAAAAATCGACAAAATTTACAGAACAGAATAAGGAAAATTTAAAGACGATATTAAATCCGCTTCAAGAAAAAATCAAGTTATTTGAAGATAAGGTAGATAAAACCCATAAAGAAAGTATCGATTACCATGCGGCCTTAAGACAACAGATCATTGGTTTAAAAGAGTTAAATGAGCAAATGAGTAAGGAGGCTGTTAATCTTACGAAAGCACTAAAGGGTGATAGTAAAACCCAGGGCAATTGGGGTGAATTGGTATTAGAAAAGGTCTTGGAAAAATCGGGTCTCGAAAAAGACCGTGAATATTTCATCGAAAAAAGCTTTAATACAACCGATGAGAACAAAGTTAGATTAAGGCCAGACGTGATCATAAATTTACCCGATAATAAAAAAATGATCGTCGACGCTAAAGTTTCCTTAACTGCCTATGAACAATATGTAAATGCCGATGAAGAAAAAGATAAGAATAAATATTTAAAAGAGCATATTTCATCGCTAAACAGGCATGTAGATCAGTTGAGTGAAAAAAAATATGAAGATATTTATGAAATCGAATCACCTGATTTTGTCTTGTTATTCGTGCCTATTGAACCTGCGTTTGCCATAGCATTGAATAATGATAACCAACTATATAACAAAGCTTTTGAGAAGAATATTGTGATCGTTACGCCTACTACTTTATTGGCAACGTTGAGAACCATAGATAGCATGTGGCAGAATGAAAAACAACAACGAAATGCACTTGAAATTGCAAGGCAAGCCGGCGCATTATATGATAAATTCGATGGTTTTGTTACTGATCTTACCAAAGTAGGTAAAAAAATGGACGAGGCTAAATTAGAGTACAAAGGTGCCATGAATAAGTTGGTAGAAGGCCGTGGTAATTTGATTACAAGCGTTGAAAAAATTAAGAAATTAGGTGCTAAGGCAAAGAAAGCACTACCTCAAAAAATCCTTGAAAGGGCAAAAGAAGTAGATTAATCATTTGAGCTGGGTAATCTCCCTATCTCTTTTTATGAAATGTAATTTATCATCCTTTATTACTTGTTTACGGTAGCCAAATAAGTGAAATATTTCTTTTCTCAAAAATTTTGCTGTTTTCGGATTCACCAATAATGTAAAAGAATTCGTGGGGTCTTTTCTCACCCCGGGTAATAAACGCAGTAAATGATGCAATTTTAGCTTCCTGAAAACAATTGAAGTGTTGAGCCAGAATTTAGAGATCTTTGTAATGATAAAAAAACCTTCACTTCCCTTTTTTTGATAGAGCGGCATTAATATTCTACCATTCATGATTGATGTTATTACCTGAGAATCACTTCTCGCCAGTAATTGACCCTTTGCTATTGGATCGAAATTTTTAAATCCTTCATCCATTTTAAATTCTTCATTCTCAGAAATTAAATATCTGTAATCTATTTCATAGAACTCCTGCCTTTTACTAAAGGCTGATAATCTGCTCTTAAATAATTTAAAATCTTTTACTTGATCTCTCTTAATGCAACCGGTATAAACCAATGATAACCATATAAAGGCTTCACAGTTGTCAATTGAATTATTATCATTATGCTGACCCCCTTCAAAACCCAAAGCCATATGTCCAAACTCGTTGATAAATGTTAGTAATGGACCGTCTAAAAACTCTTCAATACCCAAGACGATAGGTACTTTAAAATTTGACGAGAAATTTCTATTATTTAAAGAGTCGCTAATCGTAATAAAAGGAATTGTATCAGAAGAAGTTGTATGTAGATCTATAAAATAAAAAGGGCCTTTTTCCTTTTTTAATATTGTTTTTATGATGTTATATATTTCTTGCTGTTCTTTTAATTCTTTATTAAATCCATTTTGAGAGGAACTGATCGACTCGATTTGTTCATTGGTCCAAATCCTGTTTAAATCTACCTTATCATAGCGTATATTCTTTTTAAGAGCATTCAGGTTTCCACTTACAGCATAGAAGTTTCCATTAAATTTAATTTTTTCATAATCAATCTTTTGTATAACTTTTTTCAAAGCATAAATTCCAGCTTTTTCGTTGCCATGTATCCCAGCGATGACAATAATTGTCGGTGAAGCTTTGTGACCGTGAATTTCTGCTAAAACTCTTTCAAACTCAATATTTTTCTCAAAAGATTCAATTACATTGTCCGTCATTTCCATTCGAGTATTTATCTATTTTTTTTAAATCATTTTTTGTGAATATACCAATGAGCTCGCCACTTTCAATAATTGGTAAGCATCCAATATTATTTAGTTTCATTATTTCTCTTGCATCTTCGACCAAAGTTTCAGGATCAACAGCAACAACTTTTCTAATCATAATGTCTTTAGCAACTATCATCCTGTCCTTCTTCTTTAAAAAATCAATACCCGCTAAATTAGATTTGGAAATAATGCCAATAATTTTGTTGAATTTATTAACTACAGGAAGATGATGTATATTCTTCCACTCCATTATTTTTGCAACGAGTTCTACAAGATCGTCTTCGTTAACTACAAATAACTCCGTAGTCATCACCTTATACAGTTTATCAAATTTTTTAGACAATGAAGATGAATTGGCATCTGCCAGATCCCATTGATGAACAGGTTTATTGGTTTGCTGATTTTTATACAAATGGTAGGTAAGCAAAAGACAAGATACGTCTTTAGATACCGATTCCCGCAATTTCCTGCTACTTCTAACCATCCATTTGCTTCCTGTGACATTTTTATCAACTCGTTTCTCAATAATATTTAAATAGTATTTAATATCTTTCGAATTAACATGTGATTTTTTTAAACCCTTTTTCGCCATCGGAATAAGAATCTTTTTTACTAATCTTTTTGCCGAAATACCTTCACCAAACCAGTTAAAATATGTATTAATTCCTGTTCTTGCCGCGTTTATAAAATTACCCCTGGCATCATTAAAAGGAATCTTTTCCCAAATATTTTTATACTCTTCGGGCATACCTTGCATTACGCCTACCCAAAATAAGGCATTTGCCACTTCGTCCTTTATACTTGGGCCTGAAGGTATATATCTGTTTTCGATGCGTAAATGGGCCACATTATTATCAACTCCATAACATAACCTATTCCATTTATATAAGGTTCCATTATGCAAATTCAGCGCCCGTAATTCCGGTCGAATTCCCTTTTCAAGTACTTTCAACGAGTCTTCCTCAAAATTAGAGGTTATTAAAGGTGTATATCTTGAGATATCGTCAGTAAATAACTCCACTATAGATTTTTTGATCCAGTCATTACCGAAAGAAACCCTGGGTTTTTGTTCACGTAACAAATAGGAAGTATTTCGTAAATCTACACTTTGCTGAAATAAGGCTATTCTAGTTTCACTCCATAATTCTCGACCCATTAATAATGGGGAGTTTGACATGATAGAAAGCACAGGTCCTGCAATAGCCTGAGCCCAATTGTATTTGTCGATTATTTCATCTAAACCTATCTGCAAATGTACCTGAAAACTCGTATTACATGCTTCAAAAAGGATGGAATCATGTTTAATAATGAGTTCATCAACGCCTCGAATTCTTAATTTAAATTTTCCACCCCTTATATTTTTTAAAATTTCATTTAGTATGGTATAGCGTTCCAAAGGGGTCATATTTTCAAATATGAGGTCCTTTTTCTTTAAGCTAGGCAAAATTCCTGATAAGACGATCTTGTCGTGATCAAATTCATCTGCAACTTGCTGTACTTTTTTAATGTAAACACTAAGTTGGTCTTCAATATTCGAAAAACAATCTTCCTTTAATTCAAATGGGTCCAAGTTAATTTCTAAATTAAATAAAGCTAACTCGGTTGTAAAATGTGGGTCATTTAATTTATCGAGGATCTTAATGGCATTAAATGAAGGCCGGTAATTCTTATTAACGATACAAAGTTCCTGCTCAGCACCTACCCTCTGAATACCTTTCTCAAAAAGATCATCTTGTACCATTTTTTCTAATGCTTTCACATCATTTAGCAAATGATACACAAATTTTTTACGTTCTTTTTGTGATGTTATAGCTTTTACGGCATGAGAACCCATAACATTATTTTGGTTAATAGTTGCTAAGAAACATATTATCCAGTAAATTTCATATGATAAAAATCATATCAAAACCACTTAACGATTACGGATTCAAAGGTTTAAGCGAACAATGGCCTTTTAGCCATCATCTTATTAACTTTGCCAGCAACTTTTTCAAGAATTTTTTCATCTTCGAAATTAGAAATAACTTCATCGATCAGGGCAACGATCTTTGCCATATCATCCTCAATTAAACCCCTTGTAGTTATAGCTGCTGTACCAACTCTAATACCTGAAGTTACAAATGGCGACTTATCGTCAAAAGGAACCATATTCTTGTTCACGGTAATATCCGCTTTTACCAAAGCATTTTCGGCTTCCTTGCCTGTAATCTTCTTATTTCGCAAATCTATGAGCATCATATGATTATCTGTACCACCCGAAATGATATGATAATCCCTTTGTACAAAAGCTTTGGCCATTGCTTGTGCATTTTTCTTTACTTGTAACTGATAGAATAAGAATTCATCAGTCAAAGCTTCACCAAATGCAATTGCTTTTGATGCAATAATATGCTCAAGAGGCCCTCCTTGCATACCCGGAAAGACAGCCGAATTTAAGATTGACGACATCATTTTAGGTTTACCACTCTTTAAGTTTTCCCCAAAAGGGTTTTCAAAATCTTTTCCCATCATAATCATACCACCTCTTGGTCCGCGAAGTGTTTTATGCGTTGTCGTAGTAACAACATGACAGTGAGGCAACGGATCATTTAAAATACCTTTGGCTATTAAACCCGCAGGATGTGATATATCAGCCAATAACAATGCGCCAACGCCATCTGCGATTTCCCTGAATCGCTTAAAATCAATATCTCTTGAATAGGCTGAGGCGCCTGCAATGATGAGTTTTGGTTTTTCTTTCTGGGCAGTTTCCTGAATTTTATCATAATTTAAAACGCCGGTTTCCCTTTCAACCCCATAAAAAGATGTTTTATACAATTTACCCGAAAAATTTACAGGAGAACCATGTGTTAAATGACCTCCATGAGAAAGGTCAAAGCCCAATATTTTATCCCCGGGTTTTAACAATGCAAAAAACACAGCTGCGTTTGCCTGTGATCCTGAATGAGGTTGAACGTTTACATATTCTGCGCCAAAAAGTTCTTTTGCCCTATCGATAGCGATCTGCTCTACCACGTCTACAACCTCACAACCTCCATAATATCGTTTATTCGGATATCCTTCAGCATATTTATTCGTAAGTACTGTACCGGCTGCTTCCATGACCTGTTCGCTTACAAAATTTTCAGAAGCTATTAATTCTAAGCCCGTTAACTGACGTTCTTTCTCTTCTTCTATAAGGTCGAAAATTTGAAAATCTCTTTGCATTGTTAAATAATCTTTAAAATTGAGTAAAATTTGATCAAAAGTACTAATTTCATTTCGCAAATAAACAGAATCATCTATATTTGACTTAAAATAATTCATAAAATTATGAAGAAGCCTATAACGGCCAATGATCCAAACAGAAAAACTTGGTTAGCAGTAGATAAAAAATCCGATTTTCCTATTCAAAATATTCCTTTTGGTGTTTTTTTAACGCGAGATGATATAATAACGATTGGTTCACGAATAGGTGATTATGCCATTGATTTGGGAGCATTGCATCAATTGGGTTATTTTAAGGGAATACCCCTAACCGATGATATGTTTCTACAGGATACTTTAAACGATTTTATTGCTGATGGCCGTATTACCTGGCGTTTGGTGAGAAATAGAATAGCCGAAATTTTCGATATTAATAATCCGGTTTTAAGAGATCATAAGGAACACCGCGATAGAATTATATTTACAATGAATGAAATCGAAATGCAATTACCTGTAAGTGTGGGTGATTATACCGATTTCTATTCCAGTAAAGAACACGCCACCAATGTCGGCAGTTTATTTAGGGATCCCGAAAATGCCCTATTACCAAACTGGTTACACATTCCTATAGGTTATCATGGAAGAAGCTCTTCTATCGTAACATCAGGAACACGTATCAGAAGACCTAATGGACAAATTAAGCCAGCAAATGCTAAGGTACCTGAATTTGGACCTTCAAAACTATTGGATTTTGAATTGGAAATGGCATTTATCACAACAGATGTGAATAAACTGGGAGAATCGATTGATATTGATGAAGCCGAAAGTTATATTTTTGGTATGGTATTACTTAATGATTGGAGTGCTAGGGATATTCAAGCGTGGGAATATGTGCCTCTTGGACCGTTTTTGGGCAAAAATTTCGCGTCAACCATGTCACCATGGATTGTCACTTTAGATGCCTTGGAGCCTTTTAGAGTATCTAGTCCGGTTCAAAAACCTGAACCTTTGCCTTATTTGAAACAAACAGGAAAGCATAGTTTTGATATTAATTTACAAGCCTATATAAAGCCTGAAAACGGTGAAGAAAACCTAATTTCTAAAACTAATTTTAAATATATGTACTGGACAATGGCACAACAACTCACGCACCATGCGAGCAATGGTTGTAATATAAGAGCTGGTGATATGATGGGATCAGGAACTATTTCAGGGCCTACACCAGACAGTTATGGTTCAATGCTTGAATTAACTTGGAGAGGTACCAAGCCATTAAAATTAAATGACGGAACAGAACGTAAATTCATTAATGATGGCGATGTAGTATTATTAAGAGGCTACTGCGAAAATGACAATATAAGAATAGGATTTGGTAAGTGTAGTGGGAAAATAATTCCTTCATCAAAATAAATCCTTTTAAAATACTAACTTTGTTGTAATCTTCTAACTACAAGTTTACAATGAAATCCATGTTATTTTTTTCCATGATCATATTGCTACTCTCTTGTAGCAGTACCCAAACCGTATCCAATAAAATTGAGACAGGTAATTATTCCGAAGCGTTTGATATTTCAGTTGCCGAACTTAAAAAGGACAAGAATAAAAATTCAATTAAAAAACACATACCATTATTAAAAGAAGCATACAGAAAAGCGGCCGATTCCGATATTGAAGAGATCAAACAACTCGAAAAATTAAAAACAACTGAAAGCCTCAAAAGAATTTATGGAAATTATTTAAATCTAGATATAAGACAAGACGAGGTGCGTGCATTATTGCCCTTATCATATGAAGGAAAAAATATTGAATTTAAATTCAGTGATTATACATCAAAAATTGCTCAGTCAAAAAAGAATTATGCCGATCATCTCTATAACTCAGCCTTAAAAGATCTAAGCGGTAGTCAGCTAGAAGCCAGAAATGCGCATAAATATTTAGAAGATCTTATTTATATTGACCCTGTATATAAAAATAATTTAAATGAGCTCTTACAGAAAGCTAAAACCAAAGGAAGTAGCCATGTGTTAACTACTTTAAAGAACAACATTAATACAATATCAAACGATAGTTTAAATGATTTAAACACTATAAATGCATCGAATTTTAATAATCCATGGGTCATTTATCACAACAAGAAAGACAGCAAAATAAAATATGATTATGAGGTAGTGATCACCTTGGATAAACTTTCTTTTGAGCCTGAAAAAACCATACAAGAAACTGTTCCGCAGGAGGCCAAGGTTCAGGACGGTTGGCAATACCAATTAGACAGCAATGGTAATGTAATGAAAGATGATAAGGGTAACGACATAAAGGTGCCCAAATACAGTACCGTAAAGGCAGAAGTTGTTTTATTTCAGCAAAATAAGTCCTCTAAGATCGACGGAAAGATCCTCATAAAAGATAGTAATAATAACAAGACAATTACTGAAAGTTCAGAATTTGGTGAAGCCAAATTTCAACATCTATACGGAAAATATCGGGGTGACCAAAGAGCTATTGATCAGAAATATTATGAAGCCTTAAAATCAAAGGCTATTCCCTACCCCAAAGATTTTGAATTTATAAAATATTCTTTATTAAATTTTAAGCAAAAAATAAATTCGTTGCTTGAAAAGCAACAGTTTTAAAATTTGAATAGTACTTAATTTTATTTCATTTGTTTATTTACCCAAATCTGGTCACTTTTACTTGTAATAAAATATCACAATATCCTTATTAACAAATCGTTATTCTAGTTGAAGTAACTATTATATTATTAAAATTCAACTAACCCCATGAAAAAACTAATCGCATTATTAATAATCGCCACTACCATTTCTTGCAGTAGTGTAAAGAAAGCACAAGAAAATTTAAATACAGGAAATTACGAAAGTACTATAAACATAGCGGTCGAAAAGCTTTCAGAAAATAAAACTAAGAAAGGTAATCAGGATTATATTTATATGCTTGAAGATGCTTTTGTGAAAAATTCGAATAGGGAATTAAAAAACATTAGTTTCCTTAAAAAGGAAGGAAATCCTGCCAATTATGAAAAGATCTATAATTCATATCTAAGACTAAACGCTATTCAGGAAAGAATTAATCCCTTACTTCCACTTCGAGTGATAGATGAAAACAGGGATGCAAATTTTAACTTTAAAAACTATACAGATCAGATCATCAATTCCAAAAATAACTTATCGGGATATCTATACGATAATGCCTCCAATATAATGAATAACGCTAAGTATAAATATGATTATAGAAAAGCTTATGATGATTTTATGTACTTGAGCCAGTTAAGTCCGAATTATAAAGATGTTAATAATAAAATAGAAGAAGCCTATCAAAAAGGGCTTGATCACGTTAAGGTTCAATTATATAATGGATCAGATAAGGTTATTCCCAATCGTCTGGAAGCAGATCTGCTAAATTTCAATACTTATGGTTTAGATGATCTCTGGACGACCTATCATACCAATCCTCAACCTAATATAAAGTATGATTACGATATGCAACTAGAATTCACTAACATAAATATTAGTCCGGAGCATGTCAGTGAAAAACAGATCATTAAAGAAAAACAAATAAAAGACGGTTGGAAATATTTAATAGATGCCGATGGGAAAGTTGTTAAAGATAGCTTAGGAAACCAGATCAAAGTGGATAAATTTACTACCGTTCGATGTAATTTTTATAAGTTTATTCAACATAAAGATGTTCAAATTACTGGTAATGTTAAATATATTGATCTAAAGACCAAACAGCAAATAAATTCTTATCCTTTAACATCTGGTTACGTATTCGAGCATATCTACGCTAATTATGATGGCGATAAACGCGCCTTGGAAGATGATCTATTAAGGCTAATTACTGCGAGATCTGTGCAATTTCCAAGTAATGAGCAGATGGTTTACGATGCCGGTGAAGATCTAAAGAATAATATCAAAAATATTATCAGGCGTCATAAATTTAATTAAATAATTTACTTAAAAGTCGGCCAACTCGATATCTAAAATGCTATAGTGCGAATCGTGTTTGATAACTTCGTTATTTTTCACAATTAATACTTGTGGTGATTCATGTCTTACCCTAAAGCGTTTTTCTATTTCGTTAGATACATCCCTGTTCTTAATCACATTTATAAAATAGAATAATTTTTTATCTGTAAGTGTATTACTCGTTTTTTTTTCAAACTTCCGTAGTATACTGCCACTGATACCACAACGAGTACTATGCTTAAAGATAATGAGCGTACTATTTTTAGATCTATCAATAATTTCCGTCATATTATCAATACCGTCTATAATCGCCCAGTTAATTAGGGGTTCTTTATTTAGAGAATTATTATTAAATATTTTTTTGATAAATCCCATTTTTCCTTCTTAATTATTCACATCAAAGACAAACTGTCTTAATATAATCCTTTTTACAGCCATTTTGACGTGTTAAACCGTGTTTTATTACACTGGAACGCATTTTGCTAAAATATCAATAAAAAAAAGATATGAATTTTAATAATTTCACCATAAAATCCCAGGAGGCCGTACAACAAGCTCAGCAAATTGCACAAGGCCTTGGTCATCAACAAATTGAAAATGCACATATTCTAA
>Ga0316201_10003077_pt1 | contig 12153 bp, 9 predicted proteins | sample CS6wburrow_MG_FD_204516 | JGI IMG/M metagenome (GOLD analysis project Ga0316201, IMG submission 204516) | Coastal sediment microbial communities from Delaware Bay, Delaware, United States - CS-6 worm burrow | ecosystem: Environmental > Aquatic > Marine > Coastal > Sediment | place: USA: Delaware... | reverse complement strand
GCGCAATTGCCTCAGGCATGCTGCTTTATGGTATGTCGATCCTTTATGGATTATCGGGCAGTCTGAATTTATCTGAGATCGCTCAGGCTGTGGTGCAGGCTGCTGATGCGGGTGGCGCACAAAATATCGGTATGGTGTTCGCACTGGTCTTTATTGTGGTTGCGCTGGCATTCAAACTGGGTGCGGTGCCGTTTCATATGTGGATGCCGGATGTTTATCAGGGGTCACCCACTGCAGTCACTGCTTTGGTTGCTACCGCGCCGAAGCTGGCGGGTTTCGCCATGTTGATGCGTTTGATGGTCGAGGCTTTGGGCGGTTTGCAGGCTGACTGGCAGCAGATGATTATCGTGTTATCTGTATTATCAATGGCGGTAGGTAATATCATTGCCATTGCTCAGGCCAACATTAAACGCATGCTGGCGTATTCAACGATTTCACATGTAGGTTTTATTTTGTTGGGTATTTTGGCGGGAACGGCAGAAGGTTATTCTGCTGCCATGTTCTATACCGTTTCTTATGCCATCATGTCGCTAGGTGGTTTCGGCGTCATCATGTATATGGCCCGTGCGGGTTTTGAGGCTGATAATATCAGTGATTTTGCTGGCTTAAATCAGCGCAGCCCCTGGTTTGCATTTATCATGATGATTTTGATGTTATCGATGGCCGGTGTACCGCCGACCGTAGGTTTCTGGGCAAAACTGGCGGTGTTGTCCGCTGTGATTGATGTTGATCTGCTGTGGATGGCGATTATCGCCGTGTTCTTCTCTATTATCGGTATTTTTTATTATCTGCGTATTATTAAAGCCATGTACTTTGATGAGGCGACCGATGCAAAGCCGTTAGAATGTGGTCGTGATATGCAAATTGCATTAAGTACCAATGGTCTTGCCGTGCTTGCTTTGGGTTTTTATCCTGCCGCACTGATGTCGCTTTGCGTGTCGGTTTTTAGCTAAGCGAATTATAACGGGCACAGTCGGCCATTTATGTGGCTTAATATCGGACGATTTTTTAGTGTGACAGCTGTAATCGAATTATTTTACAGTTTCATCCTCTACAGCCTTGCAATTCCTCGTGTAACTCCGTAATATTCGCGACTTGTTGTTGCGGGGTGGAGCAGTCTGGCAGCTCGTCGGGCTCATAACCCGAAGGTCGTAGGTTCAAATCCTGCCCCCGCTACCAAAATTTGTTTTCTTGGTGGCATAGATGTACCGGAGCGTAATTTCGGAGTTCTATCTCAGTACAGGAATTTTGGAAAGGCTCCGTTTACGGGGCCTTTTTGTTACTGCCAGTAAAAATTAATGGGTTTTTACTGTCAGTAAATTGTGGCAAGCGAAAGAGGCGTGTCTGATGAGGCGAGATCAAACACATTTGTGGGAATTATTTGAGCCGGTGATAAACGGCATGGGTTTTGATTTGATTGAAATCGAACATTTCCCCAACCCGAAACACGGTGTGTTGCGCCTGTATATTGATAAACCTGAAGGTTCAGATTCGAAGGGTGTCATGATTGAAGATTGCTCAGCGGTGAGCCGTCAGATCAGTGCCTTAATTGATGTTGAAGACCCGATATCTGGTCAGTTCAATCTGGAAGTTTCATCGCCGGGATTAGACCGGCCATTAAGGCGATTGCAGGATTTTCAACGATTTATCGGTTCACTGGTTAAGTTAAAGACAGTGATGCCGCTGGATGGTCAGCGTAATTTCAAGGGAAGATTATTGCAGGCTACTGAAGATGTTATTGTTATAGAAACGGACACAGAAGAGCTTAGTTTGCCGATGAGTAGCATTGAGAAGGCGCGTATTGTTCCTGAATTTTAGCTAGTCAGAAACATTAGCTGATCGCTAAATTGATTGTTTTGTAATAATTAAAGTAAAGATATAGATGTAAAGGTTTGGTGCTATTACCAGACTATAAACGAATAGTTATTTGATGAGGGTTTAAAACCATGAGCAAGGAAATACTCTACGTCGCAGATGCCGTTTCGAATGAAAAAGGCGTTGAAAAAGAGATTATATTTCAGGCCATTGAGGCAGCTCTTGCCACTGCAACACGTAAGAAACACGGTAAAGATATCGAAGTACGTGTGGATATTGATCGCGCTACCGGTGAGTATGATACTTTCCGTCGCTGGCTGGTGATCGATAGCGAAACGCCAATGGAAAACCCTTTGTGTGAAATATCACAGGAAGCTGCACAAATAGACGACCCGGATATTGAAGTCGGCGATTACGTAGAAGAGCAGATTGATTCTGTGGAATTTGGCCGTATTGCTGCGCAAACGGCGAAACAGGTAATCGTGCAAAAAGTTCGTGAAGCAGAACGTGAACGCGTGGTTGAGGCCTATCAGGGGCGCGAAGGCGAACTGGTGATGGGTACGGTGAAACGCGTAGAGCGCGGCAATGTATACCTTGATCTGGGTAGTGGTGTGGAAGGTTTTATTCCTAAATCTGAGATGATTCCTCGTGAAGCGGTACGTCCCGGTGATCGTTTGCGTGGTTATTTAAAAGAAGTGCGTTCGGAAACACGTGGTCCCCAGTTATTTATTAGCCGTACCGCTCCCGAGTTTTTAGTTGAGTTATTTAAACTGGAAGTACCTGAAGTTGATCAGGGTCTGATTGAGATCCTCGGTGGTGCACGCGACCCAGGTTCACGCGCAAAAATTTCAGTGAGAGCGCTCGACGGACGCATTGACCCGGTAGGTGCCTGCGTTGGTATGCGCGGTTCACGTGTGCAATCGGTGTCTAACGAAATTGGCGGCGAGCGAGTCGATATTATTTTATGGAATGATGACCCGGCGCAGTTTGTCATTAATGCCATGTCACCTGCCGAAGTACTTTCCCTGGTGGTTGATGAGGATGCGCACAGCATGAACATCGCTGTTGATGAAGATAAACTTGCCATGGCGATTGGCCGTGGCGGCCAGAATATACGCCTTGCCAGTGAATTAACTGGCTGGGAATTGAACGTCATGACTGAGCAGGAAGCGGAAGTTAAAAACGCGGAAGAAAGCGCCAAGTATCTTGATGTCTTTACCAAGCACCTTGATGTTGATGCTGAGGTGGCTGAAATTCTGGTGGCGGAAGGTTTCACCACGATTGAAGAAGTGGCTTATGTGCCCGAGTCAGAACTATTAAGCATTGAAGAATTTGATGAAGATATTGTTGCAGAATTACGTAACCGCGCGAGTGATTACCTGTTAACGCAGGCGATTATGACGGAAGAGGTGCTGGAAGTTAATAAACCGCAGGAAGACCTGCTAACAATGAATGGCATGGATTTAGAATTGGCAAATTCGCTGGCATTAAAAGGCATCTGCTCAATGGAAGATTTAGCCGAGCAGGCAGTTGATGAGTTAATGGAAATTGAAGGGATGGATGAAAAACGTGCTTCTGAATTAATTATGACGGCACGTGCTCCATGGTTTGCCGCAGAAGAACAGGCTGAAGAACAATAAAACGATTGAGAATATTGAATGGCTGAAGTAACAGTAAAACAACTTGCAGGTGTCGTTGGCACCTCGGTAGAACGTTTACTTGAACAGATAAAAGATGCTGGTCTGGATATTGATACGCCGGATTCATTAATATCTGACGCAGATAAGATGCGCTTGCTGGCTCATCTAAGAGGGCAGCATGGAAAGGAAAGTAACGTTGATGATGAAAATAAACCACGCAAAATTGCGCTAAAACGTAAATCCGTTAGCGAGGTTAAAGTCGGTGGTTCAGGCCAGAAAACTGTTTCAATAGAAGTACGTCGTAAACGTACTATCGCTCGTCCGGTGGTACAGGAAGCGGCTGCTGAAACAGCGGAAGGAACGCCCGCTGAATTAACCGAGTTGGAAAAGCTTCGTGCTGATCAGGCTCGTCGAGAAGAGGCTCGTGAACAGGAGCGTAAGTTAAAACTTGAGCGCGCTGAAAAACGTGAACAGGAACAATTGGCTGAAGATACACGTTTAGCAGAGACCAGGGCTAAAGCTGAAACCGAAGCCAAAGCCGCACAAAAAGATAAGAAAAAACCACATGCAAAAGGTGCTGAATCAAAGGCACAGCCGCTTACGCCTGACGTGTTGCAGGCTTCAGAAGCGCGTAGTCAGAAAACACCAACGAAGAAACACAAGACCGAGCATCAAAATAAAGGCACTTTATATGGTCGTAAAGAATTACATGTTTCTAGTGATCAAAGTGGTAAACGCCAGAAGAAAAAAGGCAAGTCAGCGAGAAGAACTTCCGCTGTAACAGATGCCAAGCATGGCTTTGAAAAGCCAGTAGTCGCTATAGTGCATGAAGTGATCGTGCCTGACACGATTACTGTTGATGAACTTGCCAAGCGTATGTCAATGAAAGCCAATGAGCTCATTAAAAGTTTGATGAAAATGGGCGTGATGGCAACCATCAATCAGGTGATTGATCAGGATACTGCTGTGCTGGTGATTGAAGAGCTGGGTCATACACCTGTCATCGTCAATGAGGATGACTACGAAAAAACCTTGCTTGCGCGTGATACCTCTGAACTGACACTTGAATCACGTCCACCGGTGGTGACCATCATGGGTCATGTTGATCACGGTAAAACGTCTCTATTAGATTATATTCGCTCGTCAAAAGTTGCTGCCGGTGAAGCTGGTGGTATTACCCAGCATATTGGTGCTTATCACGTTGAAACAGATAAAGGCGTCATTACCTTTTTGGATACACCAGGCCATGCTGCATTTACCAGTATGCGTGAACGTGGTGCCAATGCGACTGACATCGTTATTATTGTGGTGGCCGCTGATGATGGCGTGATGCCTCAAACCATTGAAGCCGTGCAACATGCGAAAGCCGCTGAAGTGCCTATTATTATCGCTGTCAACAAGATCGATAAAGAAGGCGCCGACCCGGAACGCGTGAAGAATGAACTCGGTAATTACGAGATTATTCCTGAAGAATGGGGTGGTGATAATATTTTTGTTAATGTTTCTGCGCTTACCGGTGAAGGCATTGATGTCTTACTCGACACGATTTCGTTACAGGCCGAATTAATGGAATTGCAGGCGACACCTGAAGGGCTGGCCAAAGGCGTGGTGCTGGAGGCGGCACTGGATAAAGGTCGTGGTGTAACCACAACGGTGTTGGTGCAGGAAGGTACTTTACGGAAAGGTGACATTATGCTCGCCGGTGAAGATTTTGGTCGTGTTCGTGCTATGTATGATGAGTTTGGGCAAAGCATTGACAGTGCCGGTCCATCGATTCCGGCTGTGGTCATCGGTTTATCGAATACACCTAACGCGGGTGATGAAATGCAGGTATTATCTGACGAACGTACCGCGCGTGAAGTATCAGAAAATCGCCAGCACAAAGCGCGTGATATGCGTCTGGCAACCCAGCAGGCAAATAAACTGGAATCCATGTTTGACCAGATGCAGGCGGGTGAAGTTAAAAAATTAAATATTCTGTTAAAAGCGGATGTGCAGGGTACCTTGCATGCGATCAGTGACTCGTTGTTAAAACTGGCGACGGATAATGAGCAGGTTGATGTGCGCATTATTGGTTCGGGTGTTGGTGGCATTAATGAAACAGATATCAGCCTGGCTGCCGCCTCTAATGCCATTGTAATTGGTTTCAATGTTCGCGCCGATGCTGCAGCCAGACGCGCCGCTGCTGAGCGCGGTGTGGAACTGAATTATTACAGTGTTATTTATGAACTGATTGATGAAGTTGTTAAAGCACTGACAGGCATGCTGAAAGCAGAATACCGTGAACAGATTATTGGTATGGCGACCGTGCAGGAAGTGTTTAAGTCTCCTGTTTTTGGTCAGGTAGCCGGTTCGCTGGTAACAGAAGGTGTGGTTCGTAAAGATGCCCCCATTCGTGTGTTGCGTGACAATGTCGTCATTTTTGAAGGTGAGCTGGAATCTCTGCGTCGTTTTAAAGATGATGTGAAAGAGGTTAACAGTGGTACCGAATGTGGCATTGCGGTGAAAAATTATGATGTGAAAGTTGGTGATCAGATCGAAGTTTTCGAACGTATAGAAGTTGAGCGTAAACTTTAAGCTGTATTGAGTTGCTGTTAATGCCTATTTTTTATGCCTAGAGAGTTTTCACGTAGTCAGCGCATGGCGGAACAGCTTCGTCGTGAGCTAGCTGAAATTGTACGCGATGAGATTAAAGATCCGCGCATGGGTTTTACCTCTTTTACTGAGGTGCGTATGAGCCGTGACTTAAGTCATGCAGTTATTTACTGTTCTGTTTTAAATTCTGAGCAACAAAAAGATACCGTCGAAATTTTAAATCGCGCCGTGGGTTTTTTTCGAAAAGAAATCGCGCGTCGTATTCGTGCGCGTATTGTACCAACCCTGAAATTTGTTATTGATGACAGTGTTACACGGGGTGAAGCCATGGATGATTTAATCAGCGAAGCGATTGAAAGTGACAAAAAACACAGTGGCAATGTTTTGAATGAAGGCCCCGTAGACGATGATTTTGATAAAGAGAGTGATTAGATAAGTGGCTAGGCGTAAAAATAAAGGTCGCAATGTTAATGGTGTTTTGTTGTTGGATAAGCCGCAGGGCAGTAGTTCAAATCACGCATTGCAAAAAGTTAAACGTCTATTTGGTGCAGCCAAAGCGGGTCATACCGGCAGTCTGGATCCACTGGCAACCGGCATGCTGCCTATCTGTTTTGGTGAAGCCACAAAAATATCTGCTTTTTTGCTGGATTCAGACAAACGCTACCATCTTAAATGTCAGCTGGGTGTCAGCACGACGACTGGCGATGCGGAAGGTGAAGTCATTGAAACACAGGATGTTTCCACAATAACAGAGCAGGATATCAAGGCGGTCTTGCCAGAATTTATTGGTGAGATAGATCAGATACCGCCGATGTATTCTGCCTTGAAGCATAACGGTGAGCGTTTGTATAAACTGGCGCGACAGGGTATTGAGGTCGAGCGTAAAGCAAGACGCGTCACTATTTATGATATCGAGTTTCTGTCGCTGGCAAAAGAAGGTCAATCTGAAGATGGTCAGCAGCGCCTTATCCTGGAACTTGATGTCAGTTGTTCAAAAGGCACCTATGTTCGCACATTGGTTGAGGATATCGCGAAAAAAATAAACTGCGGTGCGCATATTACTGCCCTGCGTCGATTAAGCGTTGGACCGTATGATGGAGAAATGCTGACGATGGCGCAGTTAACCGCGTTGGCCGAGCAGGGTACAGACGTCCTTGATAGCTGTTTGCAGCCCATCGATAGTGGTGTTGCTGACTGGCCGGATGTACAGCTAGGAACGGATGCGGCATTTTATGTGTTGCAGGGGCAGGCAGTAATGGTGCCCCATGCGCCGACTCATGGCTGGGTTCGTATATATGATCAGAGTCACTTTTTAGGCGTGGGTGAAATCCAGGATGACGGACTGGTTGCGCCACGTCGCATGATTAAACAGTGTGCATAGGTGCTTTAATTATTTAGGTGTTATTCACCGCAGAGCCAAAAAGGCTTGAAAAATCTTTTATAAACAATGCTTTTGTGTCGCTTCAATAAGTGATAAAATCGCCCTCTTTTTTTATTATTGACCAATCATTAGGTCCAAATTAGTTCGGAGTATTCATGTCTTTATCGACCGCAGAAAAAGGCGAAGTTGTAGGAAAATATCAGCAAAAAGAAGGGGATACTGGTTCTCCTGAAGTTCAGGTTGCGTTATTAACAACTCGCATAGTGCAATTAACAGAGCACTTTAAAGAACACAAACACGATCATCATTCACGTCGTGGTTTATTACGTATGGTTAACCAGCGTCGTAAACTTCTTGATTATCTAAAAGCTAAAAACGTCGATCGCTATAAAGCATTGATTTCTAGCCTCGGTTTGCGTCGCTAGGCGTATCAGTTGATATAGGCTGTTAATCGTTTCGATTAACAGTTAGATCTGAATGCGTTTATTCAGTGGCGCTTCAATTACTGAAGCTTAAATGTGTACAAAATAAGACCCGTTTTTATTAGACCAACGTCTGGGAAAGAAAAAAGTGAAACCTACAGCAATTAAAAAATCATTTCAGTATGGCGATCTAACAGTAACGATGGAAGCGGGCGAGATTGCTCGTCAGGCATCCGGTGCTGTGATGATTAGCATGGGCGACACAGTCGTTTTTGTTACTGCTGTCGCGGCGAAAGAGTCTGAACCGAACCGTGACTTTTTCCCAATGACTGTCAATTACCAGGAGCGTACTTATGCTGCGGGTAAAATACCAGGTGGTTTTTTCCGTCGTGAAGGTCGTGCCAGCGAAGCGGAAACATTAACCTGTCGTTTAATTGACCGTCCCATACGCCCATTATTTCCTAAAGCTTTTACCAACGAGTTGCAGATTGTTGCCACTGTGGTTTCTGTCAGTGAAGATATCGATCCGGAAATTCCAGCCATTATTGGTGCTTCAGCTGCATTAAGTATCGCTGGTGTACCGTTTAACGGTCCTCTGGGTGCGGCACGAGTTGGTTATAAAGACGGCGAGTACCTGTTAAATCCAAATAAAGCAGCGCTGGAAACCTCAGATCTTGATCTGGTTGTTGCCGGTACCAATCATGCGGTATTAATGGTTGAATCTGAAGCTAAATTGCTTACAGAAGAAGTCATGTTAGGTGCTGTGATGTTTGGTCATGAACAGATGCAAACTGTGATTACGGCTATCAGTGAATTCGCTGCAGAAGTGAACGCGCCAAAATGGGACTGGACTGCACCGGCGGCTGATGAAACATTGGCGACAAAAGTGGCTGAAATCAGCACAAATGCGATCACTGAAGCTTATCAAATCGCCGACAAAATGCAGCGTCAGGATGCGGTAAAAGCAGCGAAGAATGCAGCTGTAGAAGCACTGGTTTCTGATGAGGAAGGCGGTTGGTCTGATAGCGATGTGAAAGGCGCATTCGGCAAGCTGGAGAAAAAAATCGTGCGTGGACGCATCATTGCAGGTGAAAAACGCATTGATGGCCGTACTACATCCGATGTTCGTCAGATCACTGTACGTACCGGTGTATTACCCCGCACACATGGTTCTGCACTGTTTACCCGTGGTGAAACACAGGCGTTAGTTGTTACCACACTTGGTACAGCACGTGATGCGCAAATCATCGATGCCCTGAATGGCACCTACCGTGAATCATTCATGCTGCATTACAACTTTCCTCCATATTGTGTTGGTGAAACAGGTATGGTTGGTTCACCAAAACGTCGTGAGATTGGTCATGGTCGTTTGGCAAAACGCGGTGTCATCGGTGTTATGCCATCGGAAGAAGAATTTCCCTATACCATACGTGTGGTTTCAGAAATCACAGAATCAAATGGTTCAAGTTCTATGGCGTCAGTTTGTGGTACCAGTTTGTCTTTGATGGACGCCGGTGTGCCTATCAAGGCCCCTGTTGCTGGTCTTGCTATGGGTCTGATTAAAGAAGGTGATGATTTCGCCGTGTTGTCTGATATTCTTGGCGACGAAGATCACCTTGGCGATATGGACTTTAAAGTTGCCGGTTCAGAAAATGGTATCTGTGCATTACAGATGGATATCAAAATTGACGGTATTACTAAAGAGATTATGGAAAAAGCACTGGAACAGGCCAAGGCAGGACGTAATTTCATCCTGGGTGAAATGAACAAGGTCATCTCTGAAACCAATACTGAAATGTCTCAGTATGCACCTCGTTACTTAAATATAAAAATTCATCCGGATAAAATTCGTGATGTTATCGGTAAAGGTGGTGCTGTCATACGTGGCTTGACCGAGGAAACCGGTGCTGCGATTGATATTGATGATGAAGGTAATGTGAAAATTTCTTCAAGCGACCTTGCTGCCGCAGAAGAAGCGAAAAAACGTATTGAACAGATTACATCTGACGCTGAAGTGGGTGTAATTTACAACGGTACGGTTAAGAAAATTATGGATTTCGGTGCTTTCGTTGAAATTCTTCCTGGCAAAGATGGTCTGGTTCATATCTCTCAAATCTGTGAAGAACGCGTTGAGAATGTGAGCGATAAATTGTCTGAAGGTGATGTTGTTAAAGTTAAAGTGCTGGAAATCGATCGTCAGGGTCGTATTCGCTTAAGTATGAAAGAAGCGGAAGAAACTGCAGCATAATTTTCGTTAGCAATTAATGCCAGTTTTGGCACTTATCAAAAGGAGCTTCGGCTCCTTTTTTTTGTTGCCTTGCTTTTATCTATCCTGTTGCACTTCACGAGTTATATCAGCGATGAAATTAGCACATAGAAAGCTGACAATTAAATTATTTGGGCTACAATCACTTAAACCATTAGACCTTGGGGGATTAACATGGATATAACAATAAAAACCATTCGCGGTGTTGCGCTAACAAATTTACTTATTTTCGGCCTGGCAGCCTGCTCTAGTTCACCTGCACCATGGACACAGGCAAATGATTCACCATGGGGATCGAAACATGCAGCTGAAGTTGAAAGTGTGCCATCTGATGAAATAGTCACTGATACTAGCTTGAATGACCCTGTATTATTAGCAGATCCTGAACCAGAACCTATTGTGATGCAGGAGCCTGAAGCGGCACCTGCACCAGAGGTGATTATCCCTGTTGTGGTAGAAGAGTTATCACCCGAGCAGGAAATATTAGCTATGCCTGCAAGTAACTATGCGGTTCAGGTATATGCTAGTAAAACAATAACAAGTATCGAAAAGTTCAAGAGCAGTAAAGACTTGAATGATTTGAAGATAGTGCAAACTGACCGTTCAGGTTCCATCGTTTATGTGCTGGTCGATATCTATCCAGACCGTACGACAGCGAATGCAGCAGCAGCTGATTTAGAAATGAAAACGGGTTCTAAACCATGGGTTCGTTCTTTAGCGGGCTTGCAGAAAATAGTAGCACAGTAATTTAAAGCGTTTTAAAAAAAGGCCGGAAATCCGGCCTTTTTTTATGCCTATAATAAAAAAACTGCTCACATTGTGTAAAATTTAAGTTGCTGCAATGTGTCTAATGAACATAGAAAATGAGGGCAGACCTTGCAACTAAATTAATGTAGTATCTGTGCAACTTTCAAAGTTCTATCACAAATATATGGAATTCCAGTCAACAAAAGTCCGGTTATTTAACGCCTGGTTATTTAAATCAGGGTTTTTAATATTTGTTGTATTGAGTATCACAGCGTGTGGCCAGCTCATTTCAAATGCAAAAAAAGAATTTGCAGATGACCTGTCTGCAACGATATTAGAGTTTGATGATCCTGAAACCATTAAAAAAGGAGTGCCGGCCTATTTGATTTTGCTTAGCAGCATGATCAAGGGCGACCCCGAAAATCCAGATTTATTAGAATCGGGTGCGCAACTGTACGGTGCTTATGCTTCAGGTTTTTCTGACAATGGTAAAAGTAAAAAAGCACTTACAAACCGTGCATTTAATTATGCCAGCCGTGCCATATGTATTCGAAACACTGATTTTTGTGAAGTAAAAAACATTTCATATTTTGAATTTGAAAAACGATTAACTTCTGTTGAAAAATCACAAGCAGAATATTTGCTTATCTTTATAAGTAGTTGGGCAGGTGATATTGAAGCTAACAGTTCGGACTGGAATGCGGTTGCAGAATTACCAAAAGTTAAAGCGGGTTTGCAACATGTTATTGAAATAGATGAAGCAGTAAGTAATGGTAATGCGCATTTGTATATGGCGGTTATGGAATCGCTGCTACCACCAACATTAGGTGGTAAACCTGATATAGCAAAAAATCATTTTGATCGTGCAATTGAAATTTCAAACGGTGAAAATTTAATGGCGAAAGTTTTATATGCTGAAAAATATGCGCGAATGCTTTTTGATCGTGACTTACATGATCAATTATTACAACAGGTTATTGACGCTGAATCCGGGCCGAAGGAACAAATACTGATTAATGCACTCGCAAAACAAAAAGCCGCAGAGTTGCTGTCGAATGCAGAAGATTACTTTTGATTACATTTAGTATATTAAGTGAAAACATAATGAACATTAAATTTAAAAATATTACATTTTCATTAGTAATACTTTTTGTTAGTCTGACAGCCTGTGATATACAGGCAAAAACAATAAAGATAGCAACGATTTCACCGGATGGTACATTCTGGATGAAACAGATGCGTGCCGGGGCAAAAGAAATTAATGATAAAACACAGGGCAGGGTAAAG
>Ga0316201_10003076_pt1 | contig 12161 bp, 14 predicted proteins | sample CS6wburrow_MG_FD_204516 | JGI IMG/M metagenome (GOLD analysis project Ga0316201, IMG submission 204516) | Coastal sediment microbial communities from Delaware Bay, Delaware, United States - CS-6 worm burrow | ecosystem: Environmental > Aquatic > Marine > Coastal > Sediment | place: USA... | reverse complement strand
GATCTTGAAAGAAAGCGGCCCCAGTAACTGTGTTAGACGAAATAATGACTGCCAAAAATAAGGCTAAAAAGACTATTGTTTTATGTTTTGGATATTGCTGCTTATTTTCCATTAGAATTTATGATTTAAATGCTGTTTTAACATACAATAAAGATACGAATTATTGGATAAACAACCTTATTTGTATTATTCAAATCATAATTTTAACTTTTTTTAACATTTATTAAATTTTGATAAAATTGATCCGGTTACTATTTCTAATTGAATTTTGAATATCTAAATCCTGTCCTGATTAATACCTCGATACTATTTATCTTGATCTGTTGGAGGTGTTATCATAATATGAGCATTCGCCTTACCCGGAAACATGAGCCATGGATGACCCGGTGCATTTGGTTTTAACGACAACCCAGTACTTTCTTGCGTCGCAAAAGGAATATATACCACATAACGATATTTCGCATTTTTAACCTTCATACTATCGATATCAAAATAGCCATTTTCACCATACAAGATATGTAATGTTGAAGGATTTTTTGGCATTATAAGAATACTGTCAATGGCTTCTTTTTCCCTCATATCTCTTCGCTCTGCAAAGGATTTACCTTCAGCTTTTAATGCCCTACCCCTTGCCATATATGGTTCTAAATCATTGTGATAAGCTACCACCTCAAAACCATCTTTGTTTGGATCATCGGCAATGCAGATCATTTTATTGCTGCCTACTTTAAGCGTTGTAAAATTTCCATTATTATCATATCCATATACCTTAGCGCCACTTCTTGACTCTTCAGGAGCCGCCAATAAGGCCGAAGCAATTTGCTGCTCTTTATTAAGCTTTCTTTGCTGTAATTCTTTTAGTATAATATTTTCATTGTCGTTAGCTACTATTGCCGAATCAATATTTACCGCAATTGTATCATTTTTCACTTCGTTCACCTGTGCTTCAGGTTGTATTTTTCTGCAATTGATGGTTAAAACAAGTAACAATAAATAAATAAAATAAACTTTGGAGATTTTCATGATATAGAAGTTTTTATTATAAAGAGATTTTGTTGTCCATAATACTTTAAAGTTATAAAATAATAGGAAATCGTAATTGTTACGATATTTCACGTTTTTTTAGACGAGATTAAAAAAAAGGCCTTGTGTTAAACAAGACCTTATTTATGATAGATCGATTTCTATTTAAAAACATCTAGCCAAACCGCGCTCTTAATAGATGGGGTTATACTTTCCCATTCTTTAAGAAAAGCCGCAAATGTATCCTTACCATTAATGGCTTCATAATCTGCTTTAAAATTAGAATCCTCATCCAGTTCTGCCCACTTATTAAAATCAAATAACATGGCTACATCTCTCCCATCATCTGCATTGAATTGATTAGAATAAATGCGAAATGTATCTCCTGTTCTCTTTTTATAAACAGCCTGAACTTTGGTCATAACTTCTTTAAATGTCTCCCATGATCCACGTTTAAGATCTACTATCCATATATTCGAATATTTAGTATCCAGTGATCCTTCAGGGGAATAAGAAATGGCATCTTCGTATTTCCAATATTCTGTCTTTCCATACTTTTTTACTAACGGATCTATTTTAGCAGTCCAATCACCATCATGATCACCGGTTGGTCTTGTATCGAGATCGGTATAGGTTGTTGGTCCCATATACCAAACATACCAGCCTGTTTCCGGGCCGGTCAGCACCAGATTCATACCGGCCTGATGGGGAGCTTTACCATGAAAAGTGTCATTATGTAATTTAACAGCCTTTTCAAATTCTTTTTCTTTACCTTTTTCAGGCATTAAGTAAATAGTTTCTACCAGCACATTTTTTGGAGTGTCCTGCGCTAAGGTAATTGTTGAACTTAATAAGAATGCAGAAAATAGCATTCCTACCAACAAAAGTTTAATTTTTTTCATTGTAATTGGTTTAGTTAATTATTAATTTAAAAGCATGATAAGTTGAATTAGATAAGGTTAGTATTACTAATTCAAATTGACAATTATCAAAGATAATGGTAGTTCAAAAAGCTTTAATGAACCATTGAATAATTAAAATCATGATCACTGAAGCAATCAAATATAGCAATTTTTATGACATCTCATGAGAATTCATATATTTACAAAATTGCTAAAGTATTTTAAAATGAAGTTAATAAATCTAAGTCTATTACTTTTAATTATTAATTCTTGTAACCAAAATAAAAATGTGAATCAGGAAGAAATATATAGAAGCGCAAAAGAAATCCATGAACGTGTCATTACCTTAGATACGCATGATGATATTAATATTAAGAACTTTACAGATTCTGTCAATTATTCGCAGCGGTTAGAAAATCAGGTAAACCTTCCTAAAATGATTGAAGGCGGACTAGATGTTGCCTGGTTTGTTGTTTATACTTCGCAAGATTCACTCTCAGATGATGGATATGAAAAAGCGCATAAGAATGCCATGTCTAAATTTGAAGCCATTCATAGATTGATCAATGACTATTCGAAGAATAAAATAGAGCTGGCATTAAACTCTGATGATGTTCGAAAGATCAATGCGACAGGAAAAAAAATAGCCATGATAGGTGTTGAAAATGCCTATCCAATAGGAACAGACCTTGACAACATCAAAAAGTTTCATGAACTTGGGGCAAGGTATATGTCCTTGGCCCATAATGGTCATAGTCAATTTAGTGATTCTCATACCGGAGAAGAAGATAACAATTGGTCTCATAATGGCTTGAGTGAATTAGGTAAGCAAGCTATTGCTGAAATGAACAGGTTAGGAATTATGATAGATATATCTCATCCATCTAGGGAAGCTATAAAACAAATGATAAGTTTATCAAAAGCGCCGGTAATTGCTTCACATTCAGCGTCACGGACATTGAGTGATCAAAGTAGAAATCTCGATGATGAATTACTAAAAATGATCAAAGCGAATAATGGTGTAGTGCAAACCGTGGCATTGGCAAGTTTTGTGCATGCTGATAAATTTGAGGCAAACGATAATGCCCATAAGGAGCTCTATCATACTATTGCCAAAGAACTAAATACTGAATTTCTAGAATGGGAAGAGATCGAAGTTTTACCAAAAGATACTCAAGAAGATCTTATGGATATACGTCAAAAGATCATTAAAATAGCACAAACACGAAATGCCGAAATAAATGAGAATTTCCCACCGGTAGATGTCGCCGATTTTGTTGACCATATAGATTATATAGTGGATCTCATTGGAATAGAACATGTAGGGATAAGCTCTGATTTTGATGGCGGAGGCGGTATTGAAGGATGGAAAGATGCTTCTGAAACTTTTAATGTAACACTCGAATTAGTAAAGCGCGGATATACTGAAGATGAAATTAGTATGATATGGAGTGGTAATTTATTAAGAGTGCTTGATGATGTTCAACAAGTAGCTAAAGATATACAAGGCCAACTTTAATTTATTTTATAAATAATTCCATAATTTCTTTAGTGATACGTTTTGGTTTTAATGACTTAGCGTCTAATAAACACCAGGTCGTTCTGGATTTTGCCAGAAGTTTTTCATTACAATAGATATGTACAATACGGATCGATTTCACTCCTTCATTCTTCTCGATCCAGGTATAGCAACTAATTAGATCATTATCATAGGCTTGATTTAGATAATCTATCTCATGTCTTAACACAACCCAGATACAAGATTCTTTTATTTCTTTACTTGCCAAAGTATTCCAATGCATTTCAGAAATATCTTGAACCCATTTTAAATACGCAATATTGTTTACATGGTTCAATGTATCAATATCATTTTTTTCAACCTTAAAAGAATGTTTTAAATAAACTTTATCCTCCGATATTTTACTGTTTACAGGTATCATTTTAATTACTGAAAATTTAAAGTCAATATAATTTGGACATAAATTAATTAAGCAATATTAAATATATAAAATCTTAAAATAGCTGTTAAAGTTGTCATAAAGTCAATTTACCTATTTTATATTTTATTAAATTTAAGAGATAAAGTGGTTATTATGTTGTTAAGAGCTTATATTTTTTCTATTATATTTTTAATATCTGCTTGTGCCAAATCACAAGACAAGGAAAAAAATGTAAGGCATATAGGAGGTCCATGTGAAGGTTGTGAAGCCATTTATGAATATGGTAATAATACCTTGCATCCGGTTGATACATTGCCTGATTTTGAAAAGGGCAAAGAAAAGATTAAAATTACAGGTATTATTTATAAAAAAGACGGAAAAATACCTGCTAAAGATGTAATTCTATATGCCTATCAGACAAATGAGAAAGGTATCTATCCCAAAATAAAAACTTCTCTTGGATGGGAAAAACGCCATGGTTACATTCGGGGATGGATAAAAACAGATGCTTCCGGGAAATATACCTTCTACACTTTCAGACCTGGTTCTTATCCGAATAGTTCCATCGCCCAACATATACATTTTACGATTAAAGAACCCGATAAAAATGAATATTATATCGATGATATTCTTTTCGATGATGATCCTTTTCTTACAGAAGCAATGAGAAAAAAATCACATCCAAGATGTGGGAATGGGATTGTAACTCTCATTAAAAAAGATTCTATTTTAGAAGCGAAAAGAGATATTATTTTAGGATTAAATATTCCTGATTATTATTAAAATTAACCCGCTTTTTTCTTAAATCATGCGACAAACCCAGACTAATATAATCTCTTTACTTATATTTTGAAATAGGTCCATATTAAGTTAATAACTTCGTGTAAAACTATTGGTTTTAACGATTGTCTTACTGTAATACAATAGTTATTTTTAAGTCAAACTCCTTATCATGAATTCAAGAAAAACGGACCTGCTAAATGCCAGGCCATTTATTGAATCAGCTCTTATAACATCTAATATGTCTAATGACGAGCGTTTCCAAAACCAAACTTTACGACCCATAATTAAATTACAGAATAACTTATTGATCGCTGTATTTAAAAATTATATTAGAAAATATAAAAATGTTTTCTATGAACTGACTGTAGATCATAAAATGCATTATGTAGAAAATGCCATTCAAAAAGATATGAAGTTTAGAAACTCTTTAAAAGGAATGGTAATTGGACAGTTTACTGTAGAAGAATACGCCATCTATATTCAAAATTCTTCAGCCCTTAATAAACGCATGATGAATTTAGTAATTGAGCGTTTAAAGGATCAAATTCAATTATTTGAACCTGAATTGACTATTCAATAAGAGTAAATCGCATTTGTAGTATCTTATTTGATCAAAGAAACACCGTTTAAATCTGTTGTTAAGATGTCGCTCATATAATCAAAATAGGGCCGAATGGTTTTAAAAGCTTTATCAAGTTTATCTAAAAAATCAGCCGATAGAACTTCTTTATCATCAAATTTTTTAGTGAAAATGTATTGCTTTTTCCTTATTAGGTCAATGGCTGGATGTTCTTTATCAAATCCTTTTGGTGCAGTTTTAAGCTCATCACCAACAAAATCTCCCCATACTTCTTTAAATTCTTTATTAGAAATTATTTTCCTAATTTGAGAATCGTCTATTTCAAATTCTTTTCTAATCCTGAATAGATCTTCTTTGTTGGGCTCCCAAAAGCCCGTCGCTATAAAAGAGTCGCCTGGAGAGATATGCAAATAATAACCACCTCGTAAACTTGGTTTTTTTCGATTAAACGATCCTCCGAAATGTGTTTTATAGGGTGTCTTATCTTTTGAAAATCGTATATCTCTATAAATGCGAAATATTTTTAATTTATCTACATCATCATGTATTCTTAAATTTTCGAGAACTGCATTGTAAAATTTTTTAATATCCGTTTCCAATGATTTAAATTCAGCTTTATGAGTGTTAAACCATTCCCTGTTATTATTTTTTCCTAGACTTTTAAAAAAGTCAAATGTCTTTTGAGGTATAGTAATTGCCATGATTATCTAAAATTAATTACTCAAAGATAGAAAAGTTTTAATATTCACTAATTTGAGTTATTCGGGTAAATTTTATACATTGTAGTCATAAATCCCTATAAACCCGATTTATACTAACTTAAATTTAATTTTATGACAGAAAAATCAACTGTGAAACCACCTATGTGGTTTTGGATAATAGGCGTTATTGCGCTTATCTGGAACGGAATGGGAGTAAATGCATATTTACAGCAAGCTTATAATACCGAAAGTTTCCAAGCTATGTACAATGCCGAACAACTGGAATTGATCGCTAATACCCCGGCATGGGCCACAGCAGCCTTCGCCATTGCTGTCTTTGCGGGATTTTTAGGTTGTCTGGGCTTATTACTTAGAAAAAAATGGGCAAAATCAATATTATTGCTGTCACTACTTGGTATTTTAGTTCAGATGATCTATAACTTTTTCATTAGTAAGGATATGGAAGTATATGGTCCGGAGGCATATGTTATGCCTTCCATGGTTATAGTGGTTGGCTTTTTATTGGTTTGGTTTGCCAAGAAAGGAATTGCCAAAGGATGGCTTGTGTAATATTAATTCTAAAAAAATAAGGGGCATTCAATTATGGATGCCCCTTTTGTTTTGTCAGCATGATCCTTCCCTATTACAGGTCATTGATAAGGCTTCCATAAAGATCATTAAATTTATATCCTTTTATAAATCTATGCTTATTTAACTTTTTATTTTCTACCAATCCCCATAAAATAAATTCCTTTAAAAAATATTTATCTTCAAGAGGTATATTTGATTGATATTTATTGATAAGCTTATTCAAAGGTGAGATCTTATCTAATTCTTTTTTATATAATTCATCATTCATATCATCTAACAATTCAAAATTGCTTTCATCAAAGAACCATTCTATTATTTCATCATAAGGTGTTCTAACTTCTTTTCGATTCAATTTTTGTATCGCCGGGAAATAATCGATAAACAACGTTTTGATAGCTGCACCTAATAAGGTTTGTGCAACCATAGCTGCTCCTTCCTGCTCGCCTTCGTATACTAATTCTGCTTTACCTGTAATAGCCGGTATTACACCCATAAAATCACTCATGCGGATCATAGTTTTATCCTGCTTTAGCAATATATTACGCCTTTCAGCAGTACTCATCAGGTTTTCATATGCGGTAATACTCATACGGGCACTAACGCCACTTTTAATATCAATATAATCGCTATCCCTTGCCTCAAAACTAATTTGTTCGATAAGCTTTTTGGCTAATTCTGGAACATAAATATTCTCTAACTGGCTCTTTTCTATGTTGGCTTCCTGCTCAGTAATTCTTCGAGACACCTCTATATTATTCGGATAATGAGTAAGAATTTGCGAACCAATTCTATCCTTTAGCGGTGTCACAATGCTACCTCTATTGGTGTAATCTTCCGGATTGGCTGTAAAAATGAATTGTAGATCTAAAGGCAATCTCAATTTAAAGCCTCTAATTTGAATATCTCCCTCCTGTAATATATTAAAAAGTGAAACCTGTATCCTAGCTTGTAAATCGGGTAACTCATTAATGACAAAAATAGATCTATTTGCTCTTGGGATCATGCCAAAATGAATAACCCTGTCGTCTGCATAACTCAATTTTAAGTTAGCGGCCTTTATAGGATCAACATCTCCGATTAGATCGGCTACAGTAACATCGGGCGTCGCCAATTTTTCATAAAATCGTTCATTTCTATGGATCCAACCTATAGGCGTCTTATCACCTTTCTCTTTTATAATCTCCAAGGCATATCGTGATAAGGGCTTCAAAGGGTCATCATTTATTTCAGATCCTTCGACTACGGGAATATACTCATCTAAAAGATTGACCATTAATCTGGCCAATCTGGTCTTTGCTTGGCCTCTAAGTCCTAATAAATTAATATTATGCCTGGATAAAATGGCTGTTTCGAGTTCTGGAATTACCGAATTCTCATAACCCCATATTCCGTGAAATACTTGTTCTCCTTTCTTTAACTTATCAACCAGATTGTCACGAAGTTCATTTTTTATGGATCTACTTTTATATCCTGATTTCTTTAATTCTCCTAGTGTTTTAATCTTTTCAATATTCATAAATCTTCTTAATTAACCATTTAATTTTTTCCTTCTATTTTTTTCATAATCTTCAAAGACCATTTCTCCCAGTCCTTTAAGTCCGGTATAAAAGGCCTTGCCCTGATTGGCATTTGAAAAATGCCTTACGAATTGCATCAAATAAGGGTCTTCGGCTATCATAAAGGTTGTTATTGGAATGTGCAACCTTCTGGCCTGGCTAGCCATGTTATAACATTTTTCTACGATATAATTATCGAGTCCGGCACTATTTTTATAATAACTACCATCCGGCAAGCGCACACAGCTTGGCTTTCCATCGGTAATCATAAAAATTTGCTTATTCGTATTCCTTTTTCTTCGCAACATATCCATGGCAAGTTCTAAACCTGCTACCGTATTTGTATGATATGGACCCACTTTTAAATAGGGTAAGTCCTTTATAGAAATTGGCCATGCATCGTTTCCAAAAACCAAAATATCTAAGGTGTCTTTTGGGTACCTAGTTGTTATCAATTCGGCCAATGCCATAGCCACCTTTTTTGCCGGCGTAATTCTATCTTCGCCATACAGAATCATACTATGGCTAATATCTATCATTAAAACCGTGCTCATTTGGGCTTTAAAGGTTGTTTCTTCAACAACCAGATCACTTTCGTTAAGACTAAAATCACCTATACCGTTATTGATCTGGGCATTTTTAATACTCTCGGTCATTGATATCCTTTCCAACGTATCACCAAAATGATAATTGCGAAACTCACCTGTGTGCTCATCGCCTAAACCAATTCCTTTTGTCTTGTGATTTCCAACATTACTCCTTTTAAGGTTTCCAAATATTTGATCTAAGGCCTTTTGCCTTATTGCCCTTTCAGTTTTTGCTGTAATTTTAAGTCCATTACCACCCTTTTTTGGGTCTATTTCATCCTTTAAATAACCTTTATTCTTTAAGTCTTCAATAAAATCTTCAATGGTATATTCTGGCGTCGTCAATTGGTATTCCTTGTCTAGCTGTCTTAACCAATCTATTGCTTCATCAACATCACCCGAAGTGTAGGTGATCAATTCTTTAAAAATTTCGAATAGCTTTTCAAAAGGTGACTGTTTAGGCACCTCATATTTCTCAAATCTAAACCCTTTTTTAAACCTATATTCCATCATTTTGATTTAAGCCTTAAAAATAGACTATCTAATTGTAAAAAAAATGTTAATTAATGTCTGGCTTCCAAAATACCAACAACATCCTTAAGGTTAAATCCTTTTGCTTCAAGCAAAATCATATAATGAAATAAAAGATCGGCACTTTCATTTAAGAAGAGTTCGTCATTATTATCTTTTGCCTCTATCACTGTCTCTATAGCTTCTTCACCAACTTTCTGCGCTATTTTATTGATACCTTTTTTAAATAAAGAGGCAACATAGCTTTTTTCAATGGCGGCATTTTCTTTTCTGTCTTTTATGACTCTCTCTAATACTGAAAGAAATCCAAATGAAGGTAAATTATTTTCATTCCAACAGGTGTCGGTACCTTTATGACAAGTTGGACCGTCAGGTTTTACTTGAATTAATAAGGTATCATTATCACAATCAACCTTTATTTCGATCAAATTTAAAAAATTCCCACTTTCTTCACCTTTTGTCCAAAGACGCCCTTTGCTCCTACTATAAAAAGTTACTTTTTTCGTTTTGGTCGTTTTTAAATAAGCCTCCTCATTCATATACCCCAGCATTAATACTTTTCTGGTGGTAGCATCTTGAATAATGGCCGGTATCAAGCCATTGTTATTTTTATCGTAATTGATATTCATATTAAATATTTTTAAGATCCTAAACTGGTTTAGAATTGTGGTTATATTATATCCTCACCGGTATATTGTGCTTTGCTAATTCTTTCTTTAATTCGCTAATTTCAATTTCCTTAAAATGAAAAACGCTGGCAGCTAATGCGGCATCGGCTTTCCCTATGGTAAAAGTATCTGCGAAATGCTGCATATTTCCAGCACCTCCTGAAGCAATAATGGGAATATTCAGTTCAGTAGACAATTTAGCCAAAGCTTCATTGGCAAATCCATTTTTAGTCCCGTCGTGATCCATGGAGGTAAATAGAATTTCGCCGGCACCTCGTTCTTCCACTTCTTTCGCCCATTCAAATAGATCAATTTCTGTGGGTACCTTGCCCCCTACCAAATGTACTTTCCACTGACCATCTACTTGTTTGGCATCAATCGCTATAACAATACACTGATTTCCAAATTTCGCAGCGAGTTCATTTATCAATGGTGGATTTTTGACAGCTGAAGAATTAATAGATACTTTATCAGCTCCAGATTTAAGTAAGATATCAACATCTTCAACAGAAGATATTCCTCCTCCTACAGTAAAGGGAATGTTCACTTTTTCTGCTACATGCAACACCAGTTCCGATAATGTTTTTCTTCGTTCTTCGGTCGCTGAGATATCCAGAAAAACAAGCTCATCAGCACCGCTTTTCGCATAATAAGCAGCTAGTTCCACCGGATCTCCGGCGTCTTTGAGGTCAATAAAATTGATCCCCTTAACGGTTCTTCCATCTTTAATATCGAGACAAGGTATAATTCGTTTCGTAAGCATTTCTATAAATTATGCAATGATAAATTTTTCCAGTTGTTTTAAAGTAATGCGCCCTTCATAAATGGCTTTGCCAATGATCGTCCCTTCACAGCCTGATTCAGCCAATTTTGGCAGTTCCTCAAAAGTCGAAATTCCACCTGATGCGATTAATTTTACACCCTTTATTTGATCTAATATTTTCGAATATAATTCAAAAGATGGACCCTGTAGCATTCCATCTTTACTAATATCTGTCGAAATAACATAGCTTATACCTTCATCAATATATTTTTGAATAAATGGAATAAGCTCCTGATCAGATTCTTCCAACCAGCCATTGATGGCAATTTTTTCATTATTTGAATCAGCACCGAGTATTATTTTTTCGTTTCCATATTTTTTGAGCCATTTTTTAAAGATCACCGGGTTTTTGACAGCAATACTCCCTCCGGTAATTTGATGAGCACCACTATTAAAGGCAATATTTAAATCCTCATCCGATTTTAACCCTCCCCCAAAATCAATCTTTAATGTTGTATTTAAGGCGATCTCTTCTAAAATTTTATAATTAACAATATGCTTGCTCTTGGCACCATCGAGATCAACCAAATGAAGATATTGAATACCGTGGGCTTCAAATTGTTTTGCGACTTCGAGCGGATTTTCATTATATACTATTTTGGTAGCATAATCTCCTTTGGATAACCGAACACACTTTCCGTCGATGATATCAATTGCAGGAATAATTCTCATAATTCTAAAAAGTTTTTTAATAACTGTTCCCCTGCAAGACTACTCTTTTCCGGATGAAATTGAACACCATAAAAGTTGTCTTTTTGCATGGCCGATGAATAATCTAGGCCATAATCAGTAATGGCTATAGTTTCTTGACAAACAGGCACATAATAACTATGCACCAGATACATGTACGTTGACTCTTTTATTTTATTGAATAGTGGAGTTTTCAAATTTATTATTCGATTCCATCCTATTTGCGGAACCTTTAAACCATTGTTGAATTTCTGTACTTCTACATCAAAAATTCCTAAACCACTTGTATTACCCTCTTGGCTATATGTACACATCAGTTGCATGCCCAGGCATATACCTAAAACCGGTTGTGTGAGATTTGGTATCAAGGTGTCTAACCCAGTTGTTTTTAATTTTTGCATAGCAGTACTGGCTTCTCCAACCCCGGGAAAAATGACCTTATCGGCCGTTTGTATTTCCGTATAATCATGACTTAACACTGCATCGAAACCCAAACGCTGAAGGGAAAATTTGATGCTCTGAATATTTCCCGCACCATAATCTATTATTACTATTTTCATCTATTCAAGTCGGTTTCATTATAACATTCCTTTTGTGCTTGGAAGTATCATTTTATCGGGATCTCTTTTAATGGCCGATTTAATGGCTTTCGCAAAAGCCTTAAAAATGGCTTCGATCTTATGATGTTCGTTAGATCCATCTGCTTTGATATTTAAATTTGCCTTTGCACCATCCGTAAAAGATTTAAAAAAATGGAAAAACATTTCTGTTGGCATTTTACCTATC
>Ga0316201_10003074_pt1 | contig 12162 bp, 3 predicted proteins | sample CS6wburrow_MG_FD_204516 | JGI IMG/M metagenome (GOLD analysis project Ga0316201, IMG submission 204516) | Coastal sediment microbial communities from Delaware Bay, Delaware, United States - CS-6 worm burrow | ecosystem: Environmental > Aquatic > Marine > Coastal > Sediment | place: USA: Delaware... | reverse complement strand
CAAATTTGAAAATGTATCTGAGCGTTATGATTTGGCCGATTCAAATGGATGGTGGTTCAGTATTAATGAAGGTGATTTTGACAAGGACGGAGATATTGATTTCATCATTGGTAACTTAGGGCTAAACTATAAATACAAGGCCGCTGAAGATCAAACATTTGATATTTACTTTAATGATTTTGATGAGAACCAGACCAATGATATTGTTCTAAGTTATTATAATGACGGCAAGGAATACCCTTTACGAGGAAGAGAATGTTCATCACAGCAAATACCAACTATCAAGAAAAAATTCGAGGATTATGCTTCTTTTTCAACAGCTACTCTAGCGGATGTTTATACTGAAGAGTCATTGGAAAACTCGCTACACTATCAGGTGAAATCGTTTTCAAGCATATATATGGAAAATAAGGGCGACTCATTCGTAAAACATGAATTACCCATTGAAGCCCAAATGTCAAGCATAAACAAAATAGTAGTTGACGATTACGATAATGATTCTAATTTGGATGTAGTTGTAGTTGGCAATTTATACAGTTCTGAAGTGGAAACACCTAGAAATGACGCGTCTAATGGGCTTTTATTAAAAGGTAATGGCAAAGGAGGGTTCATGGCATCAAGGGCTTTAGAAAGTGGTTTATATGCGCCAGGCGATGTCAAGGACATGGCGAAGATTACCGTGAACGGTAAGGAACATTTACTATTGAGTAAGAATAGTGATTATTTACAATTGATCAAAGTCAATAAATCAAAATAACGAATTGCACCTTTATTTGTTCTATGTATTAATGCTCATTCTTGTGTTTAAAATCACCAAAACGATATTTGACAGTTCTTTTTAAGGGAATGTTCATGCCATTGGTTTCCTGCATCCAATCATAAATAGCAGCCGACATTGATTTAGCGATTTCCTGCTTATCCGGTTCCGCAATTAGATTATACATCTCATCGGGGTCATTCTTTAAATCATAAAGTTCATTACGGTCCCAAATGCCATGATATTTTATGTATTTGTATTGGTCTGTTCGCATCCCGAACACGGTTGGCGTCATGGGAAAGTCATATTCCCAGTAATATTCATAGAACACTTCTTTACGGGATGATGCATTAGTATCTCCGGTTAGCATCGGGATAAAAGATACACCTGGCATGTTCTTAGGCTGCTCTACCCCTGCTTCTGCCAAAATTGTTGGTCCAATATCAATATTCTGAACCATTTGAGTTGGAGTTTTTCCGCCTTCGAAAATCTCTGGACATCTTACTAATAGGGGTACCTTAACCGATTCTTCATAAAAGTGTCGCTTATCTATTAAACCATGTTCACCCCAACTGAAGCCGTTATCCCCCATATAAATAACGAGTGTTGATTCATCCAATCCTTCTTTTTTCAGGTAGTCCATGACTGCACCAACACTATCGTCAACGCCCAAAAGCGTTTCGCAATAATCAACAACCATTTCATGAATATCTTTATTATCATGATACATATAATCAACGCCATGCCAGCTAATTCTTTGGTCCGCTACCCATTGTGGCCATTTTAAATCTCGATATGCCCCTGTTTTCGTTTGGTCATAAGTTGCAGGTAATGCAATACGATTCCCCTTATATTTTCCCTTATGACGTTGGGCTGGTTTAAAACCTGCATGGACTGCCTTGTGCGATAAGTAAACAAAAAATGGTTTACTCTTGTCCCTTTTTCCTAACCAATGAATCGTATGTTCGGTAAGTAGATCGGTTATATAGGTAGAATCTTTATAGGCCACTCTTTTTCCATTTATATTTAAGGTCGGATTGTAATAAACCCCTTGCCCTGGAAAACTCTCCCAATGTGTGAATCCTGGTTGGGGTTCATCGCCATGATCACCCATATGCCATTTGCCAAAAAATCCCGTTTGGTACCCTGCCCTTTCCAAATATTGTGGAAAATATATAAGATTTCCCGGGTCTGGTGCTTGATTATCTACAATGGTATGTGTATGGGAAAATTGTCCTGTTAAAATAGAAGCCCTACTCGGTGAACATAGTGAAGTAGTGACAAACGCATTTGGCAAATAAGCGCCTTCAGCAGCCAACTTATCCATATTTGGAGTTTCCAGCCATGGTACTTTTCCCGTAAAGCCCATATAATCATAACGATGGTCATCCGTTAAAATGAATATGATGTTGCGAGGTTTCTTTTTCTTAGTAGGTTCTGGTTCAGTATTCGCATATGCTTTTCCCAAGAAAAGTGAACAAAAAATACAAATAACCAGTGAATTCAATCTTCCCATAAATGTTGGTATTACGTTTCTATGATATTTAGGAAAAATACTAAAAATACTGTCAAACACGAAGGTTGGTAGGTCACAAAACACAGCTGCCTTTTAATATAAGTTCAAATTATCCATTAACTGTCTCTTAGTCCGTTCGCTCTTGTTTCATAAACCATTCGTACAATTCTTCATTACTATACGCCTGCAACCAAGAATTATGACCAACACCTTCATAAATTGTGAATTTAACATCGTACCCCATGGCTTTAAGCTTATCAACCATATTGACCGATTCCGAAATTGGTATGGATTTGTCTTGATCCCCGTGAAATACCCATATCGGTAAATCCTTATTGATCCAATTGGCATAGGGTAATGGTGTCATACCACAAACAACCGCCATTGCAGCAAATTTATCGGGATATTGCACGGCCATTTCCCAAGCTGCGCTCCCGCCCCTGCTCAAACCCGTGAGATATACGCTGTTTTTATCTACCCTATTATTCTCAACAATAGTATCCAAGAGTTGGGCAACCGCTCTCGTGTTCCACCATTTCTTTTTATATGGATTCTGCGGCGCCAATATTAAAAATGGAAATTGCTTCCCTTCAACTATTAATTTTGGGGGTCCATTCGACTTTATTGTAGACAGGCTATCCCCTGATTCACCGCCCCCATGTAAGAATAATAACAAAGGGAATTTTTTACTCTTTTCGCTTTCATAATCTTTTGGGAAGTAGAGATAATAACTAAGCGATTCAGAAACCACAGTTTCCATTTCAGCATCAATCAACTGTGAATTTTTTTGGGCGGAACAACCTTGCAGTATCAGCAGAACTGTTGCGAATCGTACATATCTTTTCATCCCTGTTAAGATAATGCATTCAAACTATTTTATGAAAACTTTAAATTAACGAAGTCAATAGTATGTATCACTATATAAAGAAACCTTCTCTTCTTAATAAAAAAAAAGACCGTTTGGAAAACGGTCTTAATAAGAATTGATATATGAGGTTTATCGATAAAGGGTAAAATGCCCAACATATCTTATCTGGCTCTTGTCATTTGCATTGACTACGTACCAATAATCCCCTGATGGCACGGGGCTGCCGTCATAATTACCGTCCCAATTGCGCACTTGATCAAGTATCGCGACTACCCTACCATAACGGTCATAGATCTTCACTTCGATATTTGGGAAGAAATCCCTATTCTTTGGTGACCAGACATCATTGTTATTATCTCCATCTGGAGTAAAGAAATTCGGAATTTCCAACATTCCTGTAAACTCAAATGGCACTCTAACCTCAGCAACACACCCATTTTGATCTACTACCCGAACGGTAACTGTTATACTTTCATTAGTGGTGTATATATTTTCAGTACCATAGGATTCCCCTTGGAAGAAATACTCATAGCCACCAAAACCTCCTGCAGCTGTTGCCGTAAGCTCATTAGGACCTGTTTTTACCGCACTTATTGTTAGTGGGTCATAACCATCAATAGTGAACTCTTCAAAACTAGTACAGCCATTTTCATGATATATATAAACGGTATGGTCTCCAGCCGATAAATCTCCCCAAGTAGTTTGGGTATCTGCTTGATTTATATCGTCAACATCCAACGAGAATAGTAATTGTGGTAACAAGCTGGCATCTTGCATTACAACTGATACGGTGCTATTTGGAAAGATTCCCTCGCAACCATATTGCACAGGTGTCTCGGCCGTAAGATCAACACCAATTTCTATTGGTATTAGTATATCATCCCCACACAAATTAGCGTCCTGAATAAAAACAATATAGGTTTCACCACCAATTAAGTTATCAAAGAATAAATTGTCATTCCGTACAAAAACCTCGCTACCATCCGAATTTGGTCCAACAAGCATCGTCTCATAATAATTTACGAAAGTTATTGGGTCAACAAATGGTGTACCACCAACCACAGTTAATTGGGCGGTTCCATCTGCATAACCAATACAAGTTTCGGGCGTTGTTGACACATTGCTAATATTTACCTCTTCAGGTTCTGTTACGGTAAATGTCTGTTTCTCAAAACAACCATTTTCATCCTGAATCAAAATTTCATAGCTGCCAGCCGCTAATTCCTCGAAAGTATAAACACCCGGGGTCAATGGGTCACTGAAAAATTCATTAAAGTGTGGTTCTATCGCGAATTGTATTAGACCAACTCCACCGCTTGTTACTTCTATAGAAATTGTTCCGTCTTCCTGACCATTACAAGTAACGGGGGTTGGCGTGGCATTAAATAGAATAGGTTCAGGTCTAACAATTTCAAATGGGCCAGCAATATCGCTACAGGTAACTCCGCTTGTTACTGCAATATAGTAGGTAGCACCTTCAGGAAGTCCTTCAAATGTACCATTATCCTGTGGTCCTCTTACCAATGTTGCTGTGGCTGAAGGACTAAAGGCGTCAACGGGGTCACCGGCATATAGGTAAAATAAATTATTTCCCACTCCGCCATTGATAAATGATTCTATTCTTCCATCCAATTCAGAAGCACATGAAATATCATCTGGCTGATTCGGTAACAATGTAATTCCTGAGGCATCGGTCATTGTGATACCATTAGTGGTTACCGCAGGGCAAATATTCAAGGCATTTTTCTTTCTAACATCAAATTGATACGTAATACCTGCAACTCCAGTGAACAATTCTGAAGTTCCTACCATATCAGTATATGCACCAATTGCCACTCCGTTTTCAATGGCAAGATATTCATAGATAAACAATGGGTCCGGATTCTCAATAGTCAATCGCATTTCTCCCATTCCACCGCATCCTGGTACTCTTGTTTGTACCAATTTTGGATCTACAGGAGGTGGTGGATCCACATAATAAGGCACTGTAACAAACAAACAATCGAAACTGGAGGATACTTCAATTGCATACCAACCCTCACTGATAAATCCGCCACTGGTACCAATAAATGTAGGCGAGTTTTGCAAACCACTGGCAGATCCAATATCTGTATTATCATTACTATTTAAATAGAGTAATCTATAATTATATCCGGCACCGGGATATCCTCCCGTTGCACCGGCCGTGGCCGTAATTGCATCTCCTGTGGTAGGATCATAAGCCTCTAACACAGCATTATTTCCTCCAGGGCACTGTAAACTTAAAGGTTCACGAATACCAGCATCTATTTGGGGTACCGGTGGCAAGTTCAATTCAAATGTATCTGTACATCCTTCAACATCCCTTATTTCGACCTGATAATCCCCATTTGGTAAGTTTTCAAATGCGCTAGTATTTGAGAATGCTACTACTTCTGTAGGATATGTTGCACCCCCATCGGCACTGATTAAAAGTCGATATTCATAAGATGAACCATCCCATCCTCCTTGACCTGTAGCTTCAATTTTACCGGTATCATTGTTACATCCTGTATTACCTACCTCAATAGCGTCTACTTGAAGAGGACCATTTGGTGTCCTGATTGTTGCCACATTACTATCGCCAGAGCAGAAAGGAATGTCATTGGAAATTACTTCTACAAAGAAATTTCCTCCAGTTAAGCCAGTTATACGAGCAGGATCTCCCATAATGTCAGGGAAGTTGTTCGTATCAAAACTACCAGTAGCCAACACCGTAGTTTTACCAGGGTCACTGTTACTATAAACGTTATAAGTATAGACACCTATATAATCTGTTACATCAATGAATAACTCACCATCATTACCAGGCGCAAAACAGGATACAGCTTTTGCCTCACTTATGACGACAGTTGGGTTAATAGGTTCAATAACGGTATGCACAGGCATCGGATAGGCACAACCAGCAGTATTATCAGTAACCTCGAATATATAGTCCCCTGTTGCTGGTAGGTAGACATCAACATAATCATTACCTGGAGTATTGGTCACAGGGGCTACTGGAGCCACAGAAACGGTTGTTACTGTAAAATCAGTTGTCCCTACTATTTGAATTCGCACACGTTCATCATCCTGACAGTTTAATGGGTCAACCTGTATTATTGAGGAGATTATATCTGTAGGTTGATTTAACGTTGGCAAATTAAATGTTGACTGGCATCCATTACCATCTATGGCATAAACCGTAATATTTTGTGGTGAACCGTTATCAACGATCTCAAATGTATTGCCTGATTGATAGTTTGAAAATCCGGTAATACTATATTGATATCCAGTGCCCACTGTTCCAGGGTCTACAATTCCCACAGTTACAATTGTAGAACTATAGCGATTTGCACCGGGTTCACAAGCAAAATCAGGAGCACTGGCTGTTATTGAAAATGGTGCTGGTTCGGCAATATTCAATCGTCCTGACAAAGCAGGGCAATTCCTTGCCGAAAGCACCTCGACTTCATAACTTCCAGGACTTAAATTTGGGAATGAACCTGAATTGTTATTTGCAATAGGTGCTCTGGTTATAAAGTCAACCAATTGGTAACTGATCGGACTGTCAAAATCTGTACCTGCCTGTAATACAATATCTATACTCCCATCATTATCCCCATTACAGGTAACATCTTGCGGTGTGGTTGGTAAAATAATGGGGTTAATCGCAGGGTCAAGATTAATATTATCAACCAAGAATGTACAATTAAAAATACCATCGGTTACTATATTATCTGTTACTAAGACCTTATAACCTCCTGGAATGAGACTATTGAATATTCCTGTATTATTCGTAGGTCCCAAAGGTATTCCTGCACCATCCTGGAGTTCATATGTAAAATCACCACTACCTCCATTTGGAAGTATTGTTATTACACCGTCAGCATTATTACAGGTTGATTCTGTTGAGAACCCACCTGAAGCAGATAAGAAATCATATACAATAGCGGTTCCCTGACTGGTACAACCGTCAGCATCCACAACATCCACAATATAACTACCAGGGCTACTTACTTGGAACGTAGCAGGATTGGTTGTCAATGTAACTCCTCCTAAAGTAAACCTAGGCGTATCCACTGTCAATGGCACACTAACAGTAATATCAAATAATGGCGCTGAAACATCACACTGGTTGTCAACTGCAATAGCTGGATCTGGTAATGGAGGATCTAAAGGAATTATTTCAGCATTTGCAAATGACGTACAACCACTTACATCTTGAACATAAATGTCATAATTTCCTGGAGGTCCGAAAAAGGTAGTTGCTATCCCGAAATCCAGTAGTGTAGGCGGAATACCAGAATCCATAAATGCGAAGGTATATGGCCCACCTGCACCGCCATTTCCTTGTACAGTAAAAGAACCATTTGCATTACAATTGGCAGGCGTTAAATTTAAAATGTCAATAGAAGGTAGATTCTGGTCTATGATAACGCCAGTGGCATCATTACAATTATCGGTCAAATTAGTAACTATCACCTGATAATCTCCCGGTAAGGCCAAATAGGTATTTGAATAAGGATCGGCCCCAGGCGTTACATTTTCAATAAGTGTAATTGAGCCATCGTCATTATTCAATAATTCTACCCTCAAATTATCGCCTACGGTAAAAGTACTAATGGTATAAGTTATTTCCCCATTTCTATTAACATCACAAAAACCAGGAGTTGAACTCGCCACAACATCCAATCCAGGGCCATCTACAGGAGGTATTTCATCCAAATAAACGCAGCCTGTTCCTATATCAGTTACTTCTACGGTATAAGTAACCCCAAATTGTAGCCCAGAAAAGGTATGCCTTCTTGGTGGACTACTTGGTGCTACCGGTGGAAGTGGATCATTTTCAAGCCGAATCAAGAACGGCCCCACGCCTCCAAAAATTTCTACCGTATTGCTAAATCCGGCTATATTACAGATTGGAACTACCGGATCTGGAACAACGTTGACCGTAGTTTGTGTTACTGTAATGGTATCTTCATCCCTACAACCTAAGGCATCAATAGTTACCACGGTATAAATACCAGGAATTAAGTTTGAAAATGTTTCTGTTGTACTTGCCGTTGGGCCAATTCGCGATAGCTCGGCTCCAAATTGATCTTGTAAAATATAAGTGAAATCGGCTGTTCCGCCAATTACTCCTGTAACTTGAATTGATCCTTCAACTATACCTGCTAAACAGGTTGCAACTACTTGCGAAACTGCAGCATCTGGCGCTGGGGTAACATCCAATGGAATAGTCGCTGAAGCTGGTAAGGTTTCACATCCCCTAGCATCCCGTACGAGATAATTATAGGTTTGTCCTGCATTTAAATTAGAATATACTGTTTGTGAAGTAAAAGGACCCCCATCAAAACTAATCTCATATGGAGGTATTCCACTTAACGCATCAGGCGTAATGGTAATTATTCCATTATCCGTTTGACCACAACTTGCAGATATAATCGTAACTGCTGCTGGATCTATTGATTCTGGAAGGTCCAATGTTATTGGACTGGAATCCGCTGTACAACCTTCATTATCCACAACTCGGAAAATGTAATCGCCTGGAATATTAGTATCATATAAAAAGTTGGTCGATGTTAAAGGAACTGGTAAAGAAAATGTTGCTCCATTATCAGAACTAACCTCGTATTGTTTGGGCCCAGCACCTGCAGTATAACCCCCTGCAACAATTACCCGTATTTGACCAGGAGCACCACCACAAGGTATTTCTGTAACGACGTTTGTATATACTCTTAGTTGAGGATTAACGGTAACATTTACGGTATCACTACAAGAATTACCGTCAACTACCTCTATTGTATGATTTCCTGGAGCCAAACCTGTAAAAACTGGGCTTGCTTGTAATGCTCCACCATTAATTCGATATTGATGACTTGCAAGTGGTGCAGAGCCAGCAGTAGAAGTTACTGCAATTGTAGCCCCAGTGGCCGGAACAAAACAGAAATCAGAAGCCGCAGCATCAAGACTTACCGTTGGTGCGCTCAAAGGAGTTAAGTCAAAATTAAAAGTTGCCGTACAACCTTCGGAATCTTCAACGGATAAGGTATAGGTTCCAGCAACTGAAAGATTACCAAAAGTTGCACCAGATTTTGGTCCTATTTGAGGGCCAGATGGTGGTGTTAAAGTATATCTATTTGTTCCCCAGCCTCCAGCAGCATTGGCAACCACTCTCCCCAAGTTACCATTGGCACAACTCATCGGCGTTACCGTACCACTCAATGTCAAAATAGGAGCATCCAATATATCAAAAGAAGCGGTATCTGTACAACCTGTATCCACATCTGTAACTGTAATAGTATAAGTTCCAGCTCCAGATAATGGTAATATTACCTCCCCACTACTCTGTGGACCTCCAGAAAAAAGACCACCATTAATATCATAGGTATAATTATTAGCGAAACCATCTATTAAAAAGGTACCTGTACCATCTGTAGCTCCATTACATACTCTGAGATCGCCTCCCGATTTTACCCTTGCTCTAATTGAACTTATTTGAGCTGGTGTAAATGCTTCTGTATAAGTACAATTATTTGCATCGGTTATTTGAAAAATATACGATGTATTGGTACTCAACCCAATAAAGGTGTCACTACCACCATTATTGATAATAATAGGACTTATAACGGAATAATTGGTTATTGCAGCGTTACTTGTTGGGGTCAATTGTACATCTGAAGTTCCCGCAGAACAGTTAATATTACTTTGTACAAAGTCCAAATCCGTTGGGGGGTCAACATCCAAAATGGTTATGGGTGTCAATTCCAATCGGCAGCCCCCGCCGTCTTCTATCATCGGCGTATAAGTTCCGGGTGACAATCCTGGATAAGATGTACTTGCCGTAAAATTAAGTCCATCTATACTGAATACATATCCACTTCCAGAGCCTCCTGTAAATGGACCTACAAAGTCGATTTGGCCTCCAATAACACCACCACTGCCATCACAGGTTCTATCTACAATTTTATTTGCTGATCCAGTAATTGCACCTACATTAGTTACAGTAATAGAAGGCAGCGCCATGGTACATTCAAATCCGCCTTGCTGATATCTTACCTCAATATTATTATAGGTTCCTGCCGGAACAGATATCTGTGGGTTTGTTTCCCATGGATCTATAGCATTCACCCTATAAGACAAATTATATCCCCTGGCGTCTAAAATATTAAAGTTGATTTTTGCACCGCCGTTGGAACAAGTTCCGTCAATCCCATTCACGGTAACATCTGGTGGTAGTAGATTTTCAACATTTGATGATGCAGTTATTGTACAACCATTACTATCGGTTATTATGAAATCATATGTACCGGGACTTGTAACGTTATAGGTTGTTGTACCAGTATATGAAGGTTGAGACGGTCCGCCATTAACAGTAAATGTATATGGCGTGGAACCCCCCGAAGTATTTACGATAATATCAACATCGGTAATCGTTGAACATCCAAAACTACTATTCACTTCTGTTGAAGCGTCTAGTGGAGATAATCCACTCCCAATAATTATCGGGTTTCCTCCTGTATCCAAACTTTCTCTAGGTGGATCAATTCCGTTTAATGGGTCACCTGTGCATTGTTGTGTTTCAACCTGCACGATATAGGTTCCAAATCCAACTGCAGAGAACGTATAAGGATTATCAGGAATGAATGCCGTAAATTCTTGGGCGACACCACTTGCATCCAACAGCGTATATTTATAGGGTCCTGGAACATTGTTTGCTGTGACTGTAATCGTTCCGGTTTCACCACTACATTGGGCATCAGTAAACGTTACATCAATATCAATATCCAGCTGATCAATTGTTATTGGCTCGTATGGATATTCACAAGCGTCGGGTGTATTCTGTAAACGTGCTAAAACGTTATATGTGCCAGGAGTCAGATTGTCAAAAATAGGACCTTGCCAAGGACCAAATCCGCCTCCATTGTCAATACTGAATTCGTAGGCACTGGAAAGATTAGTTACCTGAATTCTACCTGGTACCCCACAGATATAATCTTGTTTAACATAGGTCTGGGTAATTGTACTTTTTTTAACCTTGAAATAATAATATGCGCCTGATCCGTTAACTCTAACCCTAAACTCTGCCCCAGTAGTTGATGGTATTGAACTTGCATCAATAGTAAAATTTTGAGCTGTACTTACTTGGGTGTAACACGAATTTGTAGTTTCAGGGCAATCCTCATTGATATCTGGCGAACATGAGCCCCCCAATATTTCCCAAGATACGGAACCAAAAGGAGCACCAGATAGGGAAATTACTCTATCATCAGAATCTCCACAAAGATTAAACCTCGCAACGGTACTACCATCATTAGTACAGCCTACTTCTTCATCTGCACCTTGAATAATGGTCATGAACATTGGCATCGACACAGAGGACGTAGCAGTATTATCCCTTTGTGATTTATTGGTATCAATAAATTCTTCGGATTTTTTTAAGGTTGCATCTGTAACTTCGCCTGAAATCGTTTTCTTTATGGCTGCAGTGATTTCGTCCAATACTTTGTAATCAGTATTGGCAATAGCAGAGGTAAAAACTACCGATAATAAGACCAGCAGTAAAGCATACAGAAAGTTCCGTGGGCTTTTTGGGAGCATAGGTTAAGTCAGTTTTGGCAAGAATATCCTTGAATTGGGGATTAAGTATATTCTTTAGTGTAATTGTTTAAACTTATATTTTTCTCTTTATCTTTAGGCCTAAATGCCTTTCATATAATATTAAAACTTAACGTCAAAATATGAAAAAAAGTATTCTATATCTCTATTTATTCGTTGTAACGCTTAATTATTCCTGCGCACAGCAAGCTGAAAATGAGGTATCTACCCCAGAAAACATCCCTTTTTCCGCTGAGCTTTTTATCGATGAACTGCAGATTCCGTGGGGAATGGCGTTCCTTCCTGATGGTAGTATGTTGATTACAGAAAAGTCAGGAAAGCTTATTAATTTTAAAGGTGGAATAAAAACAACAATTTCCAATGTTCCTGCTGTTTATACTAGAGGTCAGGGAGGTTTGCTAG
>Ga0316201_10003073_pt1 | contig 12162 bp, 10 predicted proteins | sample CS6wburrow_MG_FD_204516 | JGI IMG/M metagenome (GOLD analysis project Ga0316201, IMG submission 204516) | Coastal sediment microbial communities from Delaware Bay, Delaware, United States - CS-6 worm burrow | ecosystem: Environmental > Aquatic > Marine > Coastal > Sediment | place: USA... | reverse complement strand
TCCTGCGCCGTCTTCTCATTCAGGTAGGCGGCGATATCGTTGAGTTCCTTGTCGCTGACGAGCACCGACATCATCTTCATCTGCTTGCCGTAAGTGTCGTCGGGATGACTGCCGCGAAGACCTCTCTGGAAGCCCTGTACCTGGCGTACGAGGTAGGCGTCGCCGATGCCGGTCAGCTTCGGGGCGTTCAGCATGTCGTTGCCCTGCCCGCTGCTGCCATGGCACGCGCCGCACTTGCTCTGATACTGCTTGTTGCCCTGGACAGGATCGCCGTCGATCGTCGAAACCGGACTGACCCCGGGCAATGAAGCAAGGTATGCCGCTACGTCTTTCACGGCCGTATCGCCGGCGAGAGCCTTCGCCATCGGGACCATCTGCGCGCCATACGTGTCGCCCTCGACGGCGCCCCGCGTCGCCGCCTGGAAGTGCCTGAGCTGCCGCGCGACATACGCGGCCGACTGCCCGGCCAGCGCAGGGGATTTGAGGGCAGAATTGCCTTCGGCGTTCGCGCCGTGACAGGCGGCGCAAGTGCCATAGAGCGCGCGGCCCGCCTCGGGATCAGCGGCATGGGCAAAACCTGTCGCGATCACGGCCAACAGGAGTATTTTTTGCCAACGTGGCAACATTGCAGACATCCGCGGCGAAAGGCGAAGATTTTGGACAACTGTGCAAGAAAGCTCAAGCGTGAACAGCGACCGTACTGACGTACTGATCATAGGCGCCGGCATTGCCGGGCTCGTACTCGCGTACGAATGCCTCGAACGGGGCCGGTCCGTGCGCCTCGTCGATCGCGACAACGCCGAGAACGTCGGCGGTCTCGCGATCTGGGCTTTCGGCGGTATGGCGCTCGTCGACACGCCGATGCAGCGACGCATGGGCATCAAGGACAGCCCCGAGCTCGCGATGGCGGACTGGAAGTCTTTCGCAGACTTTGGGCCTGACGACGTCTGGCCACAGCGCTGGGCTGAGAAATACGTCGAGGAATGCACGGGCCGGATCTTCCACTGGCTGAAGGACAGGGGCATGAAGTTCTTCCCGGCCGTCAACTGGGTCGAGCGTGGTCAGTACTGCCCGGGCAACAGCGTGCCCCGGTATCACCTGCTATGGGGCGCCGGTTACTGGCTGGTAAAGCGCTTCGTCGAGCTGCTTCGGGAGCACGAAAACGCAGCGTTGCTGAAATGGACGTTCGAGCATCGCGTCGACGACCTGATTGCGGGCAATGACAGGGTCACCGGTTGCGTCGCCAAAAACGAGACGACGGGAGAGGCGCACGAGTTTTTCGGCGACCAGGTCGTCGTTGCGACAGGCGGCATCAATGGTGATCTGCAAAAAGTCCGCGACAACTGGCATGAGCCGTGGGGGGCCGCACCCGCCGAGATGCTTAACGGTTCCAATCCGAACGCCGACGGTCGCATGCACGACGTCGTGTCGGACCACGGCGGCGTCGTCACGCACCTCGACTGGATGTGGAACTACGCGGCCGGCATCCCACACCCGCAGCCGAAATTCGATTTGCACGGGCTCAGCCTGGTGCCCTGCAAGTCGGCACTCTGGCTCGATCATTCAGGCGCGAGAATCGGGCCGGAGCCGCTCGTCACGGGATTCGATACCAACGAACTGTGCAGGCGTGTGTCGCAACTCGAGAAACCGTGGACATGGCACCTGCTCAACTGGCGCATCGCGGCGAAGGAATTCGCAATCTCGGGATCGGAACACAACCCGCACTTTCGCGATCGCCGCTTGTTGCCGTTCCTCAAGGAAACGCTGTTCGGCAACCATCGGCTCGTCCGGCAGATGCGGGATGAATGCGATCACTTCATCGTCGCGGATACCCTGAGAGAGCTCGTGGATGCGATGAACCGGCTGAACCCGGATGACCCCGTCATCTTCGAGAACATAGAGAAGGCCGTCACCGACTACGACGCGGTTATTCGTCGAGGTGAAGCGCAATGGAACGACGACCAGCTACGCCGCATCCAGCAGGCGCGCGCCTGGCGCTCGGACCGCATTCGTACCTGCAAGCCGAAACCGATGCTCGACGAAAAAAGCGGGCCGCTTATCGCCATCAAGCTCAGGCTAATCACGCGCAAGAGCCTGGGCGGAATCCAGACGGACCTCGAAAGCCGGGTTCTCGATCGTTCAGGTCGGCCGATCGATGGCCTCTACGCGATTGGCGAAGCCGCCGGATTCGGCGGCGGCGGCGCCAGCGGCTTCCGCTCGCTCGAAGGGACGTTTTTGTCAGGCTGTATACTGACCGCGAGGGCAGCCGCGGACAGCCTGGGCGCGGGCTGACAAGAAGGAGAACAACATGGCGAAAGTGACGGGGATCGGCGGTGTTTTCATCAAGTCTCGCGGCAAGGGGCCGGAACTGACCGCGTGGTACAAGGAACATCTCGGCATGGCCACCGAGGAATGGGGCGGCGCCATCCTGAAATGGGGCGACGACATCGCCGGGGACGGCGGCATGACCGTCTGGCATACCGCCGATCGTGACAGCGACTGGTTCAGCCCCAGCGAATCGAAGTTCATGATCAATTATCGCGTTGACAGCATGGACGGGATGATCGAACAGCTGAAATCTGCAGGTATCGACATACTGCAGGGACCCGAGCACCACGAAAACGGCGTGTTCGCCTGGATCATGGATCCCGAAGGCAACAAGGTCGAACTCTGGGAACCCAAGGCCTGGGACGAAGCGAACAAGCGCTAGGTTGCCTGGATCAACCTGGCGATGCTACGCGCCATCGTCAGTCCTGTCCTTTGACGCGTGTCGCGCCGACCATCTTCAGCACGGCTTTTTCGTAATACGGCTCGCTCTGAGCCTTGCGAACCTTGCGCAGGAAGTATTTCTCGTAGGCGACCTTGGCGAGATGCACCCATTTGCCCGACGACGCCCAGTTGGTATTGCGCGGCGGAATCTGCGGCAGCGCGATGAACGCGACGCCCCTGTCACCGAAGTCGGCCAGGCAGACGGCATTCCATGTCGGTTGGGCCGAGGGTTCCTTGCCGGCAATTGCGTCAACGATGTTGTGCGTCGTCGCGGTTACCATCGACTCGATCATGTAGCCGGTCTTCGGCGCGCCCGTCGGTACCGGTGTCGCGCTAACCGGAGGAATCGCGACGCAGACGCCGACCGAGTAGATGTTCTGGTATTTCGGGTTACGCTGAAACTCATCGACGAGAATGAAATCGCGCGGATTCGTAAGTCCTTCGATACCCGCGATCGCGTCGACGCCCTTGAATGCCGGCAGGATCATCGAGTGCACGAATTCGAGCGAGTGCTCTTTCTTCTCGTTGCCGTCCTCGTCGAATTCCGTGAAGTTCATCTTGCCGTCTTCGACGCTCGTGATCTTGGCGTTGGTTGTCCACTGCACGTGGCGGTCGCGAAGCTCGCTCTCGAGCATGCTCTTGGTGTCACCCACGCCATCGAGGCCGAGGTGGCCAATATAGGGCTCGGGCGTAACGAAATGCATCGGCACCTTGTCGCGTATCTTGCGCTTTCTAAGCTCCGTCTCGAGGATGAAGAGGTATTCGTACGCAGGCCCGAAACAGGACGCCATAGGCGCCGCACCGACGATGACAGGACCCGGATTCTCGACGAGTTTTTCGAAATCGATACAGGAATCCACGGCGTGGCCGGTCTTGCATACCGATTTTGTATGACCTTCCGGACCCAGCCCCGGGACTTCCTCGAACGCGAGCTTCGGCCCCGTAGCGATGACAAGGTAGTCGTAATCCACCGAGCTGCCATCGTTCATCTCGAGTCGATTCTCGTCGGCATGCAGACGCTTGACGCCCTGGCCGTCAAACTCGATGCCGTATTTCTTCATGATCTCGGGCAGCTCGACAACGATCTGCTTTTCGGTGCGCGTGCCAACGGCTACCCAGGGATTTGATGGCGTGAACTCAAAGCGATTCGAGTCGCCAAGCAGTACGACTTCGTGTTCTTTACCCAGCTCCTGGCGGAGCTCATAGGCTTGCGAGATTCCACCGATGCCGGCGCCCATCACTACTGTTCTGGCCATGTTGCTTCTCCTGTTCATCAAGCCACCCCCCCAAGGGCGGACCTGAACTATATTACGTAAATCTAATATAAGTCAAAGCTAATTTATGGACTTCTAAATTACGGTGCTCTATATTGCACGTATGGCGAAAGCAGAGACGACCGAGCTTGCGGAAATGCGGCCACACGCGAAAGACGCGGCCGGCCTGATGAAAGCACTGGGAAGCGAAGCACGACTGATCATCCTGTGCGCACTGGCAGAGGGCGAGCTTTCCGTCGGCGACCTCAACAAAGTCATCCCGCTGAGCCAGTCTGCCTTGTCGCAGCAGCTCGCAAGACTCAGACGAGAACGCCTCGTCCAGACTCGACGCGAATCACAGACCATCTACTACTCGTTGAGCGATGGGCCTGCAGACAAGATTATCAACACGCTGCACGACATTTACTGCTCCACCGTTAGACCCGACTGACCAAAGGAATTATCACGATGAATTCGAATTTCGGATTTGGCAAAGCTGTGGACGGCACTTTCGATGACGCCGTCGCAAAAGTTACCGACGAATTGTCCAAGGAAGGTTTCGGCGTCCTGACCGAGATCGACGTCAAGGCCACGATGAAGAAGAAGATCGACAAGGAAATGCCGCCGTACAAGATTCTCGGCGCGTGCAATCCGCACCTCGCTGACCAGGCAATATCCGCAGTTCCCGACATCGGCCTGCTGTTACCGTGCAACGTACTCGTTCGTGAGGACGATGCAGGACAGGTCTCCGTCGGCTTCATGGATCCAGAAGCCGTAATGGGGCTCGTCGAGAATCCCGGCGTCGAACCGCTCGCCGGCGAAGTCAGGAAAAAACTGGAACGCGTGCTCGACGCGCTGTAGCGCTCATGGCCAGGTGCGCTTGATCGCTACGCAAAGTTTGTCGACAAGTTCGCTCACATGTAAATCGTCGATGATGTAGGGCGGTGCAATCAGAAGGTGATCGCCGTGGCGTCCGTCGATCGTTCCGCCCATTCCGTACACCATCAACCCACCGTCCATCGCGTTCTTTTGTACGCGGTTATGAATTTTCAGCGACGGATCGAACGGCTGCTTGCTGTCTCGGTCTTCGACGAATTCGACGCCGATGAACAGGCCGCGGCCGCGAATGTCGCCGACGTACGGATGATCAGCAAGCCGCTCGCGCAATGCCTGCAGCAATGACGCACCTTGTGTCCGGACGTTCTCGAGCAGGTTTCTTTCCTCTATTTCCTTCAGTGTCGCCAGCGACGCCGCCAGTGCGGTAGCGTGCCCCATGAACGTATGGCCGTGCTGGAAGAAACCGGATCCTTCCCGCACCGCGTCCGTTACGTACGCCTGGCACAGCAGCGCGCCGACTGGCTGGTAGCCGGCGGCAAGGCCTTTGGCGAGCATGATCATGTCCGGAGCGACGTTCTCCTGCTCGCAGGCCAGGAAGGTGCCGGTCCTGCCTGTGCCGCACATGACTTCGTCGAGAATGAGATGAACGCCGTATTTGTCGCAGATCTCACGGATACGAACGAAGTAGCCTGGCACGGCGACGACCGCTCCAGCGGTCGCGCCAACGACAGTCTCGGCGACGAAGCCCGCGACGTTGTCGGAGCCGAGTTCAAGGATCTTCGTTTCGAGTTCATCGGCGACACGCCGGCCGAATTGCTCTGCGGATTCGTCTCCTTGCCGCTCCCGGTATTCGAAGCACGGCGAGATGTAATGCCCCTGGCGCAGCAGTGGCGCGAACATGCGCCGGCGCCACTCGTTGCCTCCGACACCGAGCGCTCCGAGAGTATTGCCGTGATAGCTCTGCCGCCTCGCAATAAAGTGTTTCCTTTCCGGCTCCCCGGTCTCGACGAAGTACTGCCGGGAGAGCTTCAGCGCCGCCTCGGTAGCCTCGGACCCGCCCGACAACAGCAAGACCTTGTCCATACCGGGAGCGTTGCGGACCAGTTTGTCCGCCACTTCCTCGAGTACGTCCGTCGTGAAAAAGGACGTATGCGCGTAAGGCAGGGTCGCCACCTGCTGTTGAATTGCCGCGATCACCCGCTCATTGCTGTGGCCCAGGCAGGAAACCGCCGCCCCGCCGCAGCCGTCGAGAAAACGCCGGCCGTCACGGTCGATCATGTAGACGCCTTCTCCGCCTGCGGCCGGCGAGGGATCCTGCAACAGGCTTCTGTGTATCGCGTGCATTACCAGTAAGCGCTTATTCGCGACAGCTGTTGCTCTGCCGCTTCCACGATCTTGACCGCATCAGCCCCGCTCCTGGCGACAAGCAATGTGATCAGCGCCTGGCAGACGGACAGCGCACCCGTGAGAGAGTGGTAGAAAGACGGCGACGCGACTCGAGTCACGATCGTGTGCCTTGCCGCCTTTGCCGCCGGTGACACGACGCTGTCGGTTATGGCGATGATCCGCGCGCCGGATTCCGCCGCGTAATTGATGGCATCGATCGTCAACTGCGTGTAAGGCGGCAACGATACGACCAGCATCGAATCCTGATCGCCAATGCCTCTGAGCTGGTCCGCGAAGATGCCGGCGCGGGTATCGAGCAGATGGCAGCGGTCGCGGAACAGCTGGAACGCGTAGTGAAAGATGAACGCTGGCGCGAAGGCGCCGCGCAGACCAAGCACATACACGCGCCTGCTCGACCATAAGGTTTCCACGGCGTCCACGAGAACGGGGAACTGGTCATCGGAAAGCGATCTCTCGATGTTGCGGAGTTCGAGGGCACGATGCTCTTCAAAAAGCGCCTGGACATCGTCCGCACCGCGCTGCTGAACGTCTTTCAGGCGCGAGGCAAAGTCCGGCTCCTGCCTTCTCAGGCGCTGGCGAAAGGGCTCCCGAAGATCGCTGTAGTCGGAGTAGCCGAGCGCCTTGCTGAGGCGGCTGATCGTGGCTGGTTTGACACCGGCCGCTTTCGCCACGCTGCGCATCGAACTGAGCCCCACCTCCTCCGGATGCTCCAGCATGTACTGTGCCGCCTTGCGCAGTTCCGGCGTGAGCTCAGCGTAGGAATCGACGAGTTTGCGCACCGCATCCGGGTAAGCGTTGCTGCGAAGTGTTTGCATGAAACAACTGTATCATAAATTTTATGGACTGAATCATTCGTTGCATTAGCACCCTGGATCCGCTAGTTTTGAACGCGATACGCCTTTGCGGCGACGCAACAATCAGCAAAATCAAGCGATTATCAAGTTCTAAGGGGGATACTTTGATGACACGAAATTCTATTTATCTGGGTGCGATGGCCGTGGTACTGGCCGTGCCCGCGCTCTCCGTGAAAACGGCCGTAGCGCAGGACGGTCTTGTGGAGGAAATCGTCACGACCGGTACTCGCAGCGGCAAGGAACGCACCGCATCGGATTCGCCCGTACCGATCGACGTTATCGGTGGCGAGGACTTTAACTCCGTTGGCGGCACTGCCGACCTGACCGACAACCTGAGGGCCGCGATCCCGTCGTACACGGCGACGCCGGCAACGGGTGACGGCAGCGCATTCGTACGTCCGACGTCGCTGCGCGGGTTGGCGCCTGACCAGACGCTGGTACTCGTCAATGGCAAGCGCCGGCATCGCTCCGCACTGCTGCACTTCTTTGCTCCGGCGGCCGGCAACGGCGCTCACGGTCCTGACGTAGGCATGATTCCGGGCATTGCGCTGAAGCGCGTCGAAGTGCTTCGTGACGGCGCGTCTTCACAGTACGGCTCAGACGCAATTGCCGGCGTCATCAACTTCATCCTCAAGGACGACGCCGAAGGCGGCCAGTTGCAGGTCCAGTACGGCGAGTTCTTCGAAGGCGAGCAGAGCATCAAGGTCGCCGGTAACGCCGGTTTTGCGGTGGGCAACTCGGGATTCGTCAACGTGAGTCTCGAGCACATCGACAATGAGGCACTGTCGCGCGGCATTCAGCGTCCTGACGCGCAAGGCCTTATAGACGACGGTATCAGCCAGGTTGGACAAGACGCGGTATTTGGCGATGCGCCTCTGACCCAGTCCTGGGGACGGCCCGAGACCAGTGGCACGCGCTTCTACATGAACTCCGGCTTTGAAATTTCCGGCACTTCCGAGCTGTACGCGCGATTCAGCCTCGCTGAAACGGATGGCCGCTATCGCTTCTTCTATCGTCACCCTGAGACAAACTCTGTTTTCACGACGCAGCTGCCGTTTGGCGCGGGTTGCCCGACCTGCGATCCTGACGATCCGAGCGATACGGCAAACCTGCGTGAGCAGGGCTTCACAGGCCTGCCGGGCGGCTTCACGCCGTATCTCGATGGCGAACAGGATGATGCCAGCGTAGTGATCGGTATCAACGGTGAGTTCGACAGCGGCATGCTGTACGACTTGAGCTACAACTACGGCAAGAACGAACTCGACTACTTCCTGAATAACACCGCGAACCCGTCTCTGGGCCCTGGTGATTACAGTACCCTGCCGCAAAGGGGCTTCGATGTAGGCGCTTTAGCGCAGACGGAAGTGACGCTGAATGCCGACTTCTCGATGCCGATGAGCGATCGCGTGAACCTCGCATTCGGCGCGGAACTCCGTGAAGAGAAATACACGATTACGCCCGGCGAACCGAACTCGTACTTCGAATTCGGGTCGAGCGGCTTCAAAGGCTACACTCCGAGCAACTCGGGCGAGTTCGAGCGCGACAACATCGCCTTCTATGCTGATGTAGAGCACGACGTATCTGATGCCCTCTTGCTGCAGTACGCCGCCCGTTACGAGAACTTCTCGGACTTCGGCAGCACGCTGAACGGCAAGATCGCGGCGCGTTACCGTATATCGGATACGTTCGCGCTGCGTGGCGCCGCATCGACGGGTTTCCATGCCCCGACGCCGGCGCAGATCAATGTCAGCAACACGATCACGACGTTTGACGGCGTTACGGGAGCGCAGATCGAGGAAGGCCTGGTGCCGTCTACGGACCCGCAGGTCGCCTCTGTCGGCGGCACGGCATTGACCGAAGAGAAAGCCTTCAACCTGAGTGCGGGTTTCACGGCTGACGTCGGTGGCTTCGCGACAGTGACGCTCGACGTCTACCAGATCGAGGTGGACGATCGCATCTATCGCACCGGCGACATCTCGACGGGACCGGACACGGCGATATCCTTCTACACCAACGCGCTCGACGTCGAGCATTCGGGTGTAGACCTCGTCGTCAACGGCACCTGGGAATGGGGTGATGCGACCAACACCGACTTCACGCTCGCCTACGGTTACAACAAGATCGACGTCGCGGGTCAGAAGCAGATCAACGGTGTTGATCCCGTCAGCTCCGGGACCATCGAGGATATCGAGAACAACTACCCGAATCATCGCATGTCGATTTCGGCGAACACGTTCATCGGCGAGAGGATGAATCTCCTCGCCCGCGGTACCTTCTACGGTGAACACTGGGACGAGCGCGGCACGATCGGCGCTGCAGAGAGCCCGTCGGCCAAGATCGACTCGACGTTCTACATCGATCTCGAGTTCGGCTACCAGGTCAATGACAACGTCAAGGTCGCTCTTGGTGCCGTCAACATCTTCGACGAGTACGTCGACGAGATCGGAGCGCCGTTCTCTAATCGCCTGAGCGTCGGCCTGCCGTATCCCCGCCGGAGTGCCGCGAACTACGACGGTGGCTCCTGGTACCTGAAGGGCATCTACTCCTGGTAATCCCCCTGGAGAAACGCAGACGCTTACGTGTCTGAGCCGAAAAGGCCGGTTGCTCGCGCAGCCGGCCTTTTCTTACAAGAGTCCCCGATTAGCCTCGCCCGTTATGGCGGACATAAGCTCCACATTTTCGTAGCGGGCCAGGCTCAGGTCGCGCGCGTAGTCGGGCAGTTGCCCACCGCACATCCACGTTGCGCAGATCGATCCGGCCGCACAGGCCGCCATGCTGCCGAATCCCGACAATGCGCCAACGAGAAATGCCCCGTCGGGTCCCAGCGGTCCGATCAGCGGCCAGTTTTCGTCCGTCATCGTGTAATAGCCGCCGTAGTGACTGCGGCGCACCGGCGGCTTTTCCACGTAAGGCGTAAGCGACGGCAGCAGAGACGAGGCTCGCCGAATAACGATCTCGGCGAAGCTGGGGTCGAGGCGTGGCTCATTAGCGAGGTCTTCCTGCGGCTCGCTACTGGCGGAGTTGTAAGCCCAGCCAAGTTTTACCCATTTCCCGTTCACGCCGCCGTCCGGCCGGCAATGCGTACCGCCGGGCATTTCGCGAACCAGCCATTCGAGTTCCGGATCTTCGGCCAGCATCTCAAGTTCCCCGTCAGTCCATTCAATCGTCCGTTCGTCGAGGTCGATCGTGAATGGCATGTCCCGCGGCACCGACCCGAGAACATCTTCGAACGCTATCTTCTGCTGGAAGACATTGCGGATTCGCAGTTCAATCCCGAGCATGGCCGACACCTTCCCGGCGAAGGGGCCGGCTGCGACCAGCAGCTTTTCGGCGTGGACACGCTGATTGCCATCCGGCGTCGACACATCGAGAGAAAACCGACGGTCATAATCGATCCGGACGACTTCGCCCGCGAGGCGTCGCCCCCCTGCTGCACGAACCCTGTTCAGCATGAATGATCCGAGTTGCTGCCCGCTGATGTCACCCGCGCGACGGATATGAACGACATGCCGGATATCGTCGGCGAGCGCCGGATATGCCGCGGCGATATGCCGGCGGCCGCTAACGATGTCCGCATCGGCGTGCAGGCCGGCGACAAGGTCACCGATGTCCTCGCGCCGCGTCGCGAGCACGTAGCCGCGGTCAGTCATGTTGAAGACATTGTCAGTGTCGCGGCGGATCTTCTCCATCAGGTCTATGCTGAAACCGGAAAACTCGACCATCACCGGATGCGGCCACCAGTCGCGATAATTGTCGCCCGACTGCGCGCTCGTGTAACTCATGGGCTGGCGCTTGTCGATCAGCAACACCGACGTCTTGCCATTTTGCTCGCAAAGGTAATAGGCGGCGGAAATACCGGCGATCCCGGCGCCGATGATTGCGACTTCGACATCAATACTCTTACCCATGCGGGGACCGTAACATATATTAGTTGACACTAATATATGGGCTGATACGATGTGGCGATGAACAAGCCAGATGTAACTGCGTTCTTCGACGCACCGACGTTCACCGTAACGTACGTTGCTGCCGACCCTGAGACGGGCCGAGCAGCCGTCATCGACCCCGTTCTCGACTACGACCCGTCTTCGGGACGGACTTCGACGGACTCGGCGGACAAGGTTGTCGATTTCATCACGGCGCAGAAGCTCTCCGTCGACTGGATACTCGAGACCCACGTGCATGCCGACCATCTGACGGGCGCGCCGTATATCCGCGCGAAGCTCGGCGGAGAGATCGCTATCGGCGAAAATGTGAAAGCCGTTCAAGAGGTCTTCAAGAGCGTGTTCAACCTTGCCGATCTCGCAACGGACGGCGGCCAGTTCGACCACCTGTTCGAAGACGGAGAGGCTTTCTCGATTGGCAATATCGAGGCCCGCGTCATTCATACGCCCGGCCACACACCTGCCTGCATCACGTACCTCATCGGTGACGCAGGATTCGTAGGGGACACGTTGTTCATGCCCGACTTCGGCAGCGCGCGCACGGACTTCCCGGGTGGCAGCGCCGAGCAACTGTACGATTCGATCCAGAAGATACTGGCCCTGCCCGACGACACGCGCTTGTTCATGTGCCACGACTACAAAGCTCCTGGCCGCGACGTATTCGCCTGGGAAACCTCGGTCAAGGAACAGCGCGAGTCGAACATTCATGTCAACGACAGCGTCACGCGCGAGCAGTTCATCGAGATGCGCGAGGGCCGCGACAGCCAGCTCGGCATGCCGAAGCTGATTCTCCCGTCGATCCAGGTAAATGTGCGGGCCGGAAACCTGCCAGCCGCCGAGGACAACGGCGTCGCCTACCTGAAGATACCGCTCGACGCCCTGTAATCCGCGTTTGCCTGCATTGATGAATTACCAGCAGCTTGCCGAGGACTTCGCCGCGTCGACTCAAATATCGGTGGAAGACGTGGCGGACATCGCGGAGGCGGGATTCAAGAGCATCATCTGCAACCGGCCTGATGGCGAAGACCTGGGGCAACCCAGCGCGGAGACCATCGAGGCCGCGTGCAAGGAGCACGGCTTGCGCTTCTATCACGTGCC
>Ga0316201_10003072_pt1 | contig 12164 bp, 11 predicted proteins | sample CS6wburrow_MG_FD_204516 | JGI IMG/M metagenome (GOLD analysis project Ga0316201, IMG submission 204516) | Coastal sediment microbial communities from Delaware Bay, Delaware, United States - CS-6 worm burrow | ecosystem: Environmental > Aquatic > Marine > Coastal > Sediment | place: USA... | reverse complement strand
ATAAGTGATGTGCAACGTAGTATGGCTCCATTGGAGAGCCAACCCTTAGGGACAGGGCCATTTTTTTCATGACTGTGTTGCGCTTTCACTCCTGTACCGCAAGTACACGGCGCTCAATGCGCCTTGTCCTGCGAAAAAATGGCCTCCGTCGATGGATATTCGCATAGTGTTAACAGGCCCTAAGACCCGGTTCGCTTCATCGACCAGAACCCGAATGATGAAACTTGTATATAGAAGATCAATTTCAACTGTAGAGCAGTATGAGTCCAAGTATCCCGCAATTTCAACCGCAGCCAATACCCACAATTGTTACGGTTTTATTGGTGCTGCTCTTTGTCGGGCTGGGCTTCTGGCAGCTGGAGCGCGCTGAGCAGAAACGTATTCTCGCGGAAACGCGGAGCTCCAGGCTTGATCTTCCGCCCTTTCAACTGACCGAAACAACAACTGCAGGTGAGGATTTCGAGTATCGCACACTGCTGGCAGAAGGCGTTTTCGTCGCGGAAAAAACCATTTTTATCGAAAACAGAAAGCATATGGGTAGAAACGGTTTTCATGTCATCACACCATTGAACGTCAACGGCAGCAATCGCTATCTATTGGTCAACCGGGGTTGGGTCGAAGCGCAGAAAAACCGTCTGCTTCCTGCAGTGGAAACACCTGGATCGGCTGTCAGTGTAATGGGAATGGCGAACATCCCCCTCCCGCCGGCACTCGACCTGGGGGACGCTGAGCCGTCATCGGACGCCAGCCCGCGCTGGCCCTACCTGACCCTGAAACGTTATGCACACTGGTCCGGCCTGGATATTTTCCCCTTCGTACTCCTGCAGTCAGATCGTGATGAACACGGTTTCATCCGCTCCTGGCGGGCCGAAATACCAAAGGAAGGCATGCATATCGGCTACGCGATACAATGGTTTGCATTTGCCCTGATCGTATTACCAATCTGGCTGCGGCTCTCCTGGGTGCGCCGAAACAAAAGTGGAATCCACAGCGATGATGACAGCTGACGCTCCCAAAGCGAGGAGAAATCGCCTTACCCTGCTGGCGTTGATCGCCGTTTTTGCCATGCCGCCGTTTCTAGGGTGGCTGTTCATCATGAATCCGCAATGGCTACCCAGTGAAACCATCAACAAAGGGGCTCTGGTGCATCCACCGAGACCCGTCTCTGGTTTACAACTTTTCAATATGGAGAACGGTCAACCCTTCGAATGGAGCGAATTCCGGAATAAATGGGTATTCGTGGCAATAAATCGGGGTGATTGTGACCAGCACTGCATATCGCGTCTGATCAACCTGCGCCAGTTACGCAGAGCGCTTGGTGCCGAACGCCAGAGAGTCGCACGCGCGCTGATACTATTGACTGACGCCACCGGCAGCGCACCCGAACCTCCGTCGATGGAGGGGTTGGAGGGTACACAAATCCTGCACACTCTAAGCGACGCTGTTACTAATGAGTTGGTCTCCCTGTTTGAACTCGAACAGGTCGCAGCTTCGAATCACCTGTTCATTGTCGATCCCCGGGGAGACCTTATGATGCGGCATGACCTTAGTACCCTGAAGACGAAAGAGATACTTAAAGACCTCCAGCTGCTGTTGAAAGCTTCGGCAAACTGGGTCCAAGGAGATTAGGACCTGTTAACACTATGCGAATATCCATCGACAGAGGCCATTTTTTCGCAGGACAAGGCGCACTGAACGCGGTGTACTTGCGGTACACAAGTGAAAGTGCAACGCAGTCATGGGTAAAAATGGCCCTGTCCCGAAGGGTTGGCTCTCCAATGGAGCCATACTGCGTTGCGCATCGCTTATTTGGAACAACCAAAATGCGCTCAGCACGCCTTGTCTGGCTCCATTGGAGAACCAACGCTGGGTATCCGCATAGTGTTAACAGGCCCTAGTACTCCAACAAGATCATATTGATGGTCTCAGCAGGACGAGAAGCGGTCAGCTGGTAGGCGTGCGACCGCACTACTAGCTGAAGCTAATACCAAGGGAGCACAACAACGCAGATGACCGCTTATCGTCTTGCCCGAAGGGAGCTTCCCAAATGCGCCCATGCCGCGTTGCCGTACTTGACAAGGGAGCAGGCCATTGCCTGCGTACGGCGCCTTGCCTGGACTCATTTTGGAAGCTCTGAAACCATTAATATGACCTTGTTGGAGTACTAACATGACCACCGGCGAATTGACCGTTTCCAACACCAATGGTATTGCCTGGCGCAGATATTACGACCTGACCAAACCCAAGGTGGTACTGCTGATAGCGTTCACCGCACTGGTTGGAATGCTGCTCTCCATACCAGCCGATGTACCCTGGCAACAGCTCATGTTCGGACTGCTGGGTATATCAATGGCATCGGCAGCCGGGGCTGTTGTCAACCATATCGTTGACCAGCGTATCGATGCCGTCATGTACCGAACCCAGCGTCGCCCGCTTCCCAGCGGCAGAATGGACACGCCCCACGCCGCGGTTTTCGCTCTGCTACTGACAGTCTGCTCGATGATGCTGTTGTGGACGCTGGTCAACCCGCTGACCGCAGGACTCACCTTCCTTGCATTTATTGGTTATGCTGTAATCTACACTTTGTATCTAAAGCGTTGGACCCCGCAGAACATAGTCTGGGGTGGACTTGCAGGAGCCGCTCCCCCGCTGCTCGGGTGGTGCGCGATAACCGGTGAGGTAACGGTCGAGGCCTTTCTTCTGCTGCTGATTATTTTTATCTGGACCCCACCCCATTTCTGGCCGCTTGCGGTTCACCGGAAGGAAGAGTACGCGAGTGCCGGCGTGCCGATGCTTCCGGTAACCCATGGCATCGACTTCACCAAACTCCAGGTTCTGATCTACTCGTTGATGCTGTTTATCGTCACGCTAACCCCCTTTCTGATAGGCATGAGCGGGCTCGTCTATCTGCTGGGTGCGGTTGTACTGGGCGCAGGCTTCGTCTATCACGCTTTCAGATTCTGGCTGAGCGAAGGCGCCGATCATGCCATGAAGACCTTCGGCTACTCCATCGTCTATCTGAGCCTGCTGTTTACCTGTCTTCTCGCGGACCACTACATCACCATGTATAACCCCCATTTGGGGTAGACATCTGTCGATTTTGTTTGTGCAGCACACAACACTTTTCTTAAAATCGGCAGACACCTACGGTTGCGCAAGCCTGGAGATCAACTAACTCCCGCCACGCACACGCACCTCTCTTCCCTATTGTTTTTCTATAGCCGGCAGAGGACAGACAATGGCACTGAAAGAGACGCTCGAACCCAGAGAATCAAGCTGCACTTCGGCCCAGGAGTTCGCGGCCCTGGCGCGCGAGGCACTGGCAGATCCGAAGGACAAGGAGTACGCAAGATATCTTCTGGATCAGGGTGAGTCGGCGGCTCAGATGCCGCCGTACTACGTCGCCGTCGCTGAGTGTGCCCTGGAACTGGACGACCAGGAGTTTGCCATGGGCATCTATGAGCAGGCCGAAGAGATGTGTTTCGATGCGATGGAGTTTGCAGCTGTCGGCCACAGTCTGCGCGGTCACACGCTCTAAACCTTCAGAGACAAGTCAAACTTTCGGCAGAAAAGAGCTTTCTCACACGTGACCACGAAGGCTATGGAAAAAAGACCCCTTCCCCATTCTCCTCCGTGGCTCCGTGTTAGATTCGAGAGAGAATGAGGAACGGTTTCAGGGATGCAAGGGTATCGGCAGATTTAAAGTTCTGCGAGCCTGGCCAGAATCTCAGCAGGTTCCAGCCGCTGGGTGTAGTCTGCGTTGACGAAATCGAATAGAACCATCCCGTCCTTGTCCAGAATATATGTAGCCGGAAGAGGCAATCTGAAGCTTTCGTCGCCATTGTAGGCGGGAACATCGATGCCGATCTTCTGGTAGATCGAACGCAGCGCCTCGGGCAACTCGAAAACCAGTCCCAGACTCTCGGCAATGCGGTTACCTTGATCGCTCAGAATGTCGATCGGCATCTGGTGACTCTCCGCAGTCGTCAGCGCCCGGTCCGGTGTCTCCGGCGCCATACCGATCAGACGCGCACCGCTGGCTTCGATTTCCGGCAGTACATCGTGCAGCGCTTTCATCTCCATATTGCAGTAGGGGCACCAACCCCCGCGGTAAATATTCAGCACCACACGGGATTCAGACAGATAGTCGGACAGCCGGCGCAGCTTCCCGCGCTGATCCGGCAGTTCGAAATCGGGTATGGTATCGCCGCTTTTCAGGGCTCGGTTTTCGATCCCGCTGTTGACCAGATCCTCGGTGGCCTGGGCCATGGTTGCCAGGATTTCGGCCGGCACCTTTTTCTTCTTCTCAGCATTGTAGCCATCTATCGCGTCTGTCAGCACGCCCATGGATCGCATCTCCTTAATTATTGATTGATAGTTCAATAATAATGCACGCAACTGTTTAACCATTCAACAACTATTTTGAATATGCATTCAAAAACGCTACACTCGACGCATGGCGAGACCGGTTCAATTTGAGCGCGACCAGGTTCTGGAAAAGGCAATGCAAGCATTCTGGGATCAGGGCTACTGCGCGACCAGTATGGCCCAGCTGGTCAAGGCGACTAATCTCAATCCGGGCAGTATTTACGCCGCGTTCAAATCCAAGGAGGGACTGTTTCTGGCCGCGCTAGACCACTATGGCGAGGCAAGTGCGGAGAAAATCAGGCGAGCGGTTAACGACTCGGACACCCCCCTGGAGGGGATCCGATGTTATTTCCGTAAACTGGCGCTGACAACGGCAGACCCGAAAGCCGGGCGCAGCTGTTTCCTGGTCAACACGATGCTCGAGCTGGCACGCCAGAATGAAACCGTACAGCAGCGGGTGAACCACCATTTCGCTGTTATCGAGTCCAGTTTCCGGACAGCGTTGGAAGCCGCTCGCGACGCAGGAGAACTTTCCGCCGACAAGGATCCGGCTGCACTTGCCGCGTTCCTTATGTCCAGTATCTGGGGGCTCCGTGTCCTTAGCGGAACGGGACCGGCACCGGCGCGTACAGACGCGGTAGTTTCCCAGGTTCTAAAACTCCTGAATTGACCGGCCGGGTCCGCTTCCGAACAAACAACCCGCACCTCAACGCCTCTCGCCTAACCCGCACACTTTCCCCTTACTCGGGGTTGCGCATGCAAAGCAGTATGCAATCCGACTATCTCTTCCGGAATGTGATTGTAAAAACCGTGTGAACTTCCGTTAGAGTCCTCCATCGCCCCAACAAATATGCAATTTTTTTGTGCATTTATATATTTCTGCATTTTTTTTTGCATAATAATCACCTCTGTTCTACTCTGGCTACCATTAAAAGGCAGAGAAACCAACCTGTCTAAGCGATCGGAGTCGCCAATGCCGCCGAAGAACCTAACCGAGCTCAAAACACTGGTAACTGAAATCACCAGCGGCAAAGCTCCGGTCCGCCTCGGAGGACGCGCGCTGCGCACGCTTGCCGCCATGGTTGCAGACCCCCACCACACCGCAGTCTCATCCATCGGCCAGCTGGCGAAGAGCCAGCAGGTCAATGCATCCACCCTGACCCGAATGTCTCAACGGCTCGGCTACGAGGGTTTCTCAGCGCTGCAGCAGGTATTCCGCCGCCATGTCTCCGACCGGAGCGGTTTCTACAGCGGGCGGGCCGGCCGCCTGACCGAGGGGGTCGGGCAGGATCCGTCGGTTCAGTTGATCAGGAGAATCTGCGAGGAGGAGCTCGGCAATATTTCGGCCATGATGGAAGATCTGGATCCTGTTGCCATCGAAGCCACCGCAAAAATCATGGCCGACGTACCACGGGTGCGCATTTACGGTGCACGCCAGTCGGCATCGGCAGCCAGCTTCATGGCTTATGCGCTGGGAATGCTGCGCACCGATGCGGCGCTGCTCGAAAGCCAGCAACAGGGCGTAGCCCACGGACTGGCCCAATTGGCCAAGGGCGACGCGCTGGTGCTGATCGGCTCATCACCCTACACACGGGCAACCGTTGCCGCCGCACATGTAGCGAAGGAACAGGGAATACAGGTGATAGTTTTCACAGATTCTCTAGCTTCACCCCTGGCCGCTGCAGCTGCCTATACCTTTATTACACCGGCGACCGGATCGTTTTTCAGCAACTGTATGGCCTCCTCGGCGGTGCTGGTCGAGATCCTGCTGTCCGCAATTGCAAGGCGGCTAAACCAGCAGTCTGTGTCCGCACTGAACCGCCACGAGGCGCTGATAGCAGCACTCGACATACAGATATAAAGGACCTAACCACGGACAATTCACCAAGGAGAACGAAATGAACCTGGAAACCATTATCTACAAGAAATCCGGCGGCGTTGCCGAGATCCGCTTTAACCGCCCCCATCGTATGAATGCGGTGATTAAAGCCTTTTACGACGAGCTACAGACGGTCCTGAGCGATGCCGAACAGGACGTGTCCGTACGCACCATCATCCTCACCGGCGAAGGTCGTGCCTTCTGCGTCGGCGCCGACATGAAAGAGCACGGCAGCGGCACCCGTACAGCATACCAGCGGCGGCAGTATCTACGCGGGGAGCAGGAGGTCTGCCGCCGCATCTACTCTCTGTCCAAGCCGGTGATCGCGGCAGTAAACGGCTATGCCTTGGGCGCAGGCGCTGAACTGGCAATCGCATCGGACTTCATTCTGATGGCGGATACTGCCCAGATCGGGCTGCCGGAGATCAGTATCGGCACTTTTCTGGGCGGTGGCGTAACTCATCTGCTTCCCCAGCTTGTCGGTCTGGTGAAGGCCCGCGAACTGATATTCCTGGGTGATCGAATCGACGGTAATCAGGCCCACGCCATCGGTCTGGCTACCCGGGTGTTTCCGGCCGCGACATTCATGGAGGAGGTATACATATTTGCTGCCCGTCTGGCCGAGAAAGCCCCCTTCTCGATGGCGCTGGCGAAGGAGCAGCTCAACCACGGCATTGTTCGCGGCATGGACGCCGCACTGGTCGCTGAACTCGAAGGCATGACCTTCTGCACCACCACCAGTGACTGGCAGGAGGGGGTGGACGCCTTTGCCGAGAAGCGCAAGCCGGTTTTCACTGGGAAGTAGAGCAGCCGCGTTCCATTAACGCCGTACCCAGAGCTATTCATCAGGAGCCAACATGTCCCAATCTCTCACTTTTCTGAATCCCAACTCGGTCGCCATCATCGGCGCTTCCAAGGACCCGACGAAACGCGGATTTCGCGCGATACAGACGCTGCTCCAGGAGAAGTTCGCCGGCGCAATCTTTCCAATCAATCCAAAGGAGACGGAAATCCTCGGCCTGCCCTGTCATCCGGACCTGAGTTCGGTTCCGCACGAGATCGACCTGGCACTGATCTGTACCCCCGCCCGCACCCTGCCCGCCATGGTGCGGGCGTGCGGTGAGAAAGGTGTGAAGGGCGCGGTGGTGCTGGCTGGCGGCTTCAGCGAAGCGGGCGAGGCAGGCGCCAGCCTGGAGCAGGAGATGACCGCTGCGGCCAGAGAGTTTGGCGTACGCCTGGTTGGCCCCAACACCTCCGGTATGTTCAATACCCACAAAGCCTGCAATCTGGTCGGTTTCTCGGACCTGGAGCCGGGCGGCATCGGCATCCTGTCGCAGTCCGGAAACATGGCGCTATCGCTGGTTACGGAAGGGCAGATCAACGGGCATATGGGATTCAGCACCTATGTAGGCGTGGGCAACGAGGCGGATCTGCAGTTTCATGAATACCTGGATTACTTCGGCGGCGACGAACAGACCAAAGTGGTGATCGCCTATGTCGAAGGGTTAAAGAACGGCCAGGCCTTTCTGGAAACCGCGCGCCGCGTCTGCAGTATCAAGCCTGTAGTGCTGTATAAATCCGGCAGGACAGAGGTAGGGCAGAACACCGCCAAATCACACACCGGAGCCTTGGCCGGCAGTTATGGCGTGGCCCGCGGTGCGCTGCAGCAGGCCGGTGTCACCGTAGTCAGCCAGTCCGATCAGATTCTCTCGGTTGCCGAGGCATTGGCACTTTTGCCACCGCCTCCAACGAAGCGCATCGCGATTCTCGCCGATGGCGGTGGCCACGCCACCATTGCCGCCGATGCGTTGACCGAGCAGGGTATGCAGCTGCCGCGCCTTGGCCAGGAGACCCGGGAACGGCTGGCTGCAATCCTGCCGCCGGCGGCTGCCCTGGCCAATCCGGTGGACGTTGCCGGAGGGACCGACTCCAATCCTGAGGTGTTCGCCGATTGTGCCGAGGCGATACTCGCCGATCCAAACGTGGATGCACTCTTGATCGTGGGGCTGTTCGGTGGCTATGCCATTCGCTTCTCCGAAACACTGGGGCCGATCGAGAGCCACACCGCCTCCCGGCTCGGCGGCATGATCGAGCGATTTGGCAAACCGGTTATCCTGCAGAGCCTCTACGCGCCCATGCGCACCGAGTCCCTGGTAACTTTGCGCGCAGCGGGTGTGCCGGTGCACGAGTCGGTTGAGCGGGCGGTTAGCTGCCTGGTGTCGCTGGCGGAGTACGGTGCCGCCAGAGCGCGCATCGCTGCCGAAGAACCCGCCGGTGAGACAGCGGCCGATACTGCGGCAACGAATGTTGTGGACACCGCGCGCAGTGAGGGACGCAGCAGTCTTCTTGAACACGAGGCGCAGGCACTGCTCAGGGCCTACGATATTGCGGTACCTCCCAGCGTGTTGGCATGTTCAGCGGATGACCTGGTACAGGTTCAGGCACGGCTGGGTGAGGTGCCACTGGCCATGAAAGTGGTCTCTAAGGAGATCCTCCATAAATCGGATGCCGGTGGTGTCAGACTGAATATTGTCGGCGAAGCGGAGATGAGGCAAGCCTACTCCGCCATTGTCAAGAGCTCACTTGCCTACCGGGCAGACGCCGACATCAAGGGCGTGCTGGTGTCACCAATGGCCAGGAAGGGAGGGGTAGAGATGATTATCGGTGTCACGCGGGATCCTCAGTTCGGGCCGATAATGATGTTCGGCCTGGGGGGTATTTTCGTCGAGGTGCTCAAAGATGTGGTGTTCCGTTCGCTGCCGTTGACGGCATCAGACGCAGAAGAGATGCTCGGCGAGATCAAGGCCAAGGCCATTCTCGGTGGCGTACGCGGGGCACCCCCGGTGGACAAGAGGGCAATCATCGACTTGATGCTGCGCGTCTCACGGGTCTGCCTGGCGCACCCCGAGATTGTCGAACTCGACCTCAACCCGATCCTGGGCTACGCAGACGGTTACGCACTGGTCGACGCACGCATGATTCTCGGTTGAGATTAACGCACCAAACTGAATCACCCCCCCGGTTTTATAAAACCGGGGGGGTGATTCCTTACCCAGGAAATATTGGATATGAACGAATTACCGCAGCTTAAAGATTCCTTGCTGAGCATCGACGAACGGGTGGCGACACTTACGCTCAACCGGGACGATGTGCGCAACGCCCTGACCGGAACCGGTCTGGTCGACGACATCGTCGACACGGTGGAATGGATCAACCGGGAAGAGTCTATTTCGGTTCTGGTCCTGACCGGTGCGGGCCGCGCCTTCTCCGCCGGCGGCAACATCAAGGAGATGCGCGACCGCAGCGGCGCCTTTGCCGGCGACGCGCTGGAAATCCAGCGCCGCTACCGGCAGGGGATCCAGAATATTCCGCTGGCAATGCACCGCGCCGAAGTGCCTGTGATCGCGGCTGTCAACGGACCCGCCGTCGGTGCCGGTTTCGACCTGGCGTGCATGTGCGATCTGCGCATCGCCTCCAGCAACGCACTGTTCGGCGAAACTTTTATCAATCTCGGCATTATTCCCGGTGACGGCGGCGCCTGGTTCCTGCAGCGATTGATCGGATACCAGCGGGCAGCCGAACTCTCTCTGACGGGCCGTCTGGTCAAGGCCGACGAAGCGTTGGAGCTCGGGCTGGTGCTGGAGTTGACGGCTCCGGAGCAACTGCAGAGCCGCGCCGCAGCACTCGCTGCGGAAATTGCCGCCAAACCGCCTCAGGCGGTGCGGCTGACCAAACGTCTGATGAAGCTTGCCCAGCGCCAGGAGTTGCCCGATTTCCTTGATCTCTGCGCCTGTTTTCAGGGTATGTGCCACGAAACGGAAGACCACGTCGAAGCGGTCAGAGCTTTCCTGGAAAAACGACAAGGCAACTATTTAGGCCGCTGATAATAAATAGAGAGAGACTCCGTCTTTAGGAGGTAAACAGGACCAGCTCGTTCATCTGGATAGCAACCGGCAGGGAGGCGCCAACAGGCAGATCGTTGTGGCCCTTGGTGATGTACAGAATATCTGTACCGCTCGGCAACCGGAGGCGATAGAGAATATCCGCTCCACGAAAGGATTTCTCTATCACTTCTGCGGGCACACCATCGTCCCTGCGCACCACGTCATCCGGTCTCAGCAGCATCTCCAGCGCCCTGTCTCCGACCACTTCCGTGCCGTATTGATGAGGTAACTCTGAACTGTCCGGAACAAGTGGCCCGAACTCACTCTGCAACATCCCGCCGCTATCGCGCAGTATCGGCAGCCAGACCCCCTGCCCAATAAAACCCGCGACGAAGCGGTCTACGGGATTATGGTAGAGATTGTAAGCGCTGTCCCACTGTCTGATAACGCCCTCCTGCATCACTGCGATCCGGTCAGCCATGGCGAAAGCCTCGCTCTGATCGTGTGTGACCAGCAGCGCGCTGGTCTTCTCGCGCCTCAGAATATGGCGCACCTCCCTGGCGAGACTCTCGCGCAGATCCACGTCCATGCTGGAGAAGGGCTCATCCAGCAGCAGCAGCGCCGGTTTGGGCGCCAGCGCCCGAATCAGCGCTACACGCTGCTGTTGTCCGCCCGACAACTCATGCGGATAACAGCCGCCGATATGGGGCAACTCGACCAGGCGCAGCAACTCCTCAACCCGACTCCGTCGCTCTCCCGCCGGCAGATGTGCAATACCGAATTCAATGTTGCGTGCCACGCTGAGGTGGGGAAAAAGGGCGAAGTCCTGAAACACCATGCCGATGCCGCGCTTCTCCGGTACCAGGGTATAGTGCGCCTCACTCACCTTCTCTCCGCGAATCAGGATATGCCCCTTCCGCACCGGCTCAAAACCGGCGATGGCGCGCAGCAGCGTGGTCTTGCCGCAACCCGAAGGCCCCAGCAGACAGCCGATCTCCCCCGGCTGCAGAACCAACGATACCCCACGCACGACCCGGGTTTCGCCATAGGCAACATGGACCTGCTGCAGTTCAAGTGGGTAGTGCATCTCTCTCCCCTGAACGGCTGACGGCGCGACTGAGTAAAATGACCGGAATGATCCCCACCACGACGATGGTCAGCGCAGCCACCGAGGAGTCAGCAAGCCTCTCGTCCGATGCCAGTTCATAAGCCCGCACCGCCAGTGTATTAAAATTGAATGGCCGCAGTATCAACGTCGCCGGCAACTCTTTCAACACATCGACGAAGACCAGCAACAGTGCACTGAACAGCGCGCCGCGCATGATCGGCAGATGAATTTTCAACAGCACCTTGCCCGGTGAATAACCCAGTGAGCGGGCGGCATCATCCATACTGGGGGTAACCCGGGCGAGTCCCGACTCCACCGACTGTAAAGATACCGCCAGAAACCGCACCGTGTAGGCAAACAGCAGAATGAACAGCGTGCCGCTGAACATAAGGCCGGTCGACAGGCCAAACTGTTCCCGCATCCAGTCATCGACTCGATTATCCAGCCAGGCAAAGGGCAACATCACCCCGACCGCTATAACGGTTCCCGGAATCGCATAACCCATAGCCGCAAGCCGCACCGCAAAACTCACCCGCCGTGACGGAAACAGACGGCGGCCATAACCCAGAAAAAGGGCCAGGGCCAGCGTGATCAGCGCAGCCGTTACAGCCAGAGACAGCGAGTGGCCGACCAGCAAAAAAAAGCGCTGGTCCAGGGTCTCCTCGGCAATCGAAAAAGCCCACACCAGAAGCTGCCCGGCCGGAACCAGGAAGCCGAAGGTGAGCGGCAGCAGACAGAGCAGCAGTACGGCCCACTTGCGGTAGCCGTGCAGTTTATGCCGTTGCAGATGGCGATACCGGCCGCTGGTCTGAAAAAACCTCAGGCGGCGCCGTGAATGCTGCTCAAGCAGAATCAGGACAAAAACAAATCCCATCAACAACGCCGCCAGCTGCGCCGCCGCGGCGCTGTCGTTCAGCCCGAACCA
>Ga0316201_10003071_pt1 | contig 12165 bp, 11 predicted proteins | sample CS6wburrow_MG_FD_204516 | JGI IMG/M metagenome (GOLD analysis project Ga0316201, IMG submission 204516) | Coastal sediment microbial communities from Delaware Bay, Delaware, United States - CS-6 worm burrow | ecosystem: Environmental > Aquatic > Marine > Coastal > Sediment | place: USA... | reverse complement strand
TGGTATTTTTCAAATCCTTGCTAAATGCAAACACAGCGAAAGAAATAGCTATTTCGGAGGAAGTGTCCTTGTTTTTCAATACGGTGCTGGAGACCCTGGAAAAACATCAAAATAGCCTGAAAGGCAAGATATCTGATAAAGAACGATTCGCTATAATGGACGGGCTGGGCATGGCTGGGAGTGACTACCGGGAACTAATCTATAATAATGGATATAGTGGCCAAAAGAAATCGCTCACCAATAAGAATCTGAGGGCTTTTACGGATAGCATGATTCTTTATTTGGAACATTCTATTGAAGCCAATAAGCGAAAGGATAATTTATACCATTCGTATAATCTTATTGAAATAGATCCCGAAAAAGGAACCTCTATTTCCTATCTCAGTGAAATGTTGGAAGGTCAGGTGGCAGTGCTAAGCGCGGGTTATCTGAGTCCTGGAGCCGTATTACAACTCCTGGACAGTCTTAAAAAAAGTGCCCTTTACCGCAAAGATCAGTACAGTTATATCTTATACCCGAATAAGGATTTACCGAGGTTTATGGATAAGAATGTGATCCCTGAATCGCACGTAAAAAATTCAGCCTTATTGAGCCAACTGCTCAAGGAAGGAAACCGTCAGATTCTGGAAAGGGATGCGGAAGGGGCCTGTCATTTTAATGGTAATTTCAACAATGCCAACAGCCTGAAGCAGGCCTTGGATGATCTCAATTCCTCTGAATATACCGCGCTGGTAAATAAGGAAAGAGGTTTAATTCTGGAAATCTTTGAAGAAGTCTTTGATCATAAGTCGTTTACAGGAAGGTCGGGTACCTTTTTTGGCTACGAAGGGTTGGGATCTATTTATTGGCATATGGTATCCAAACTGTTATTAGCAGTCATGGAATGCTGTAAAAGTGCTATAGAACAACAAGCAGACAAAAAGATTGTTCAGGGCCTTATGAGGCACTACCATGAGATCAATGAAGGGATTGGGGTACACAAATCGCCCGAACTTTATGGCGCATTCCCTACAGATCCATATTCCCATACCCCGGCACATAAAGGGGCACAACAACCGGGAATGACCGGACAAGTAAAAGAAGATATCCTGAGCCGACTGGCAGAATTGGGCGTTGAGGTCCGGGAAGGAAAAGTTTCCTTTGGAACAGGACTTTTGCAAAAGGAGGAGATCCTGGAGGAGGCCCAGAAATTTCAATACATCGATCTTACTAATAAAGAAAAGTCTTTATCATTAGCACCTGGGTCACTTGCATTTACTTATTGCCAAATACCTGTAGTGTATACTTTCGGTAAGGAGAGGGGTATTGAAATCCATTTTAAGGACGGATCTGTTTCCAATAATAAAGAGTTGGTCCTTAATAAAGAAACCAGTGATAAGATCTTTCAACGAACCGGGGATATCACTATGTTGAAGGTTGCCCTTCTTCTGGAGGAAGTACCTATGTAGAACAAACTGAAAGAACGTAATATAGAAATTAAAATGCTGCGTATTTGTTCAAGATACTCGGTGATTATTGGTATAGTCCTTTGCTCATTGATAGTATCTGGCTGCAAAATATCCATTATACCAGGAATTAACTGCCAAATGTAAAATTGCCTAATGTGGCAGCTTGTCTTTTATAAGGCCATAGGCAAAGGTTCCCAATACGGCCCCGGCTATAACCAGTAACATTGTTAAGACACCCGTACCTACAAGGATATACATAGGCCCGGGGCAAGCACCGGCAAGGGCCCATCCAAAACCAAAGATGGTACCACCCAATATATACCGGACAATGCTTTTTTCCTTCGGAGGCAATTCTATTTCGTGCCCTTCAATGCTTTTTACCCTCGTTCTTTTTATAAGCCAAATTGAAATCACTCCAATTATAACAGCCGATCCAATGATCCCATACATATGGAACGATTGAAATTTGAACATCTCAAAGATCCGATACCAGGAAACTGCTTCCGATTTTACCAATACAATCCCAAAAAATATACCTACGAGTAAAAATTTTATTGTCTTCATGAACCAAAAATTATAGGGAGTAAATAGTGGGTCATAATAAGACCCCCAATAAAAAATCCAACGACCGCAACCAAAGAAGGCCATTGTAAGTTACTAAGTCCGGTGATGGCATGCCCCGATGTACAGCCCCCGGCATAGCGGGTTCCAAACCCTACCAAAAAGCCACCACCAATCAGAATAACTAGGCCTGCAGCACTCAAAGCAGACTCCCAGCTATAGATTTCAGGGGGTAACAATGTGTTTCCAGCGTCGGAAAAACCCAGCACCCCCAGGTCGGAAACGGTTTGCGGGTTCAGGGCGATGACGGATCCATCAGACAAAAAGGTTACCGCAATAAACCCACCAATTACGGCCCCTAACACAATGGTGAGGTTCCAGCGTTCTCCCTTCCAGTCGAATTTAAAAAATTCTGAAAATTTACCGGCACCCCCAATGGCACAGAGGGTCCTTAAATTACTAGACATTCCAAAGGTTTTACCAAAATAGATCAGAAGCACCATGGTGAGTGCAATAAGTGGTCCGGATACATACCAGGGCCAGGGTTGTAAAAGATATTCCATCGTTATTATTTTATGGTACAAAGATACGTCATACCCAACTTGGGTATGTAATACTTGTTACATAACATAAAGAATATTGAGTTGAAAAAGCAGGAGTTAAAAAAGTTGAAATAAGTAGATAATTACCTATTGCTTTATGAACACCAAACGTTGAAATTCGGGAAGATCATTCCCTTCGGTACGCGTTAAGGTAGTTCCGTTCATGGAATACGTGCCATCTGCACCATTTGACAATTCGATCTGATTATTGACAAGGTCCCAGGTACCGGTAGTAGTATTTTGATCTTCGCAACGGATGGCATATTGCCCGCCTGTAATAGAAACAATGTATAACTCAATAGTAAAAAAACTAAAGGTGAGGTCTTCCCGTAAGATTATGCTGGCACTTAGGCATGGGAGCTCGTTCATTATGTTTTCTGATGAAACATCGTCATTATTGAGGTCCTGGGGCGGACTCACGACATATTCCGTCATATTATAGAGTCCGGAAATAGCCTCGAGTTGTTCCTGGGAGATTGTATCTTCTTTCGGGGAAGAATCCTTGGAACATGAAGAGACAATAAAAAGCATTGCAATGAGAAAGGAAGTAAAGAATGTGGTTTTCATAGCCAAAGTATTTCTCACGAAGATACTATTAATCCTTTTTTTTTGATAAGGTTTATTGCGTAAAACTTTATCTAAATAATTGCTCTTTCAGTTCCTGAGGCGTCAGGTTCCCTGTAAGATCAGTGAGTTGCCTGTTTACCCGGTAGTATTCCATATTGAACCGGTGCGCATCTTTGGAACCTTCCAGGGTCCTTTTAATAGAGTTCAGTCCTTCCAAGCGACCTTCCAGATGGACGATGTTCATGAATTTTTTAAATTGGTCTTTAGACAGGTTAGGCCTACCGTATTGATTGATGATGCCGCTAAAGTATTTGGTATATTTCATGGATAATATCCTAATTATTGGATATTATCCAAAGATAGAAATATATTGTTTTATGAAAGCAGCTTATTGTTGATTTAACAACTTGCCAAAAAACCTATAATATCATAAAGAGTATTCGTCCCGATAGCCATCGGGACTCGTGTCATGGAACTATTTAAAAATTAGGATTTAATGGTTAAACGATAGCAAATAGGGCCTCGGAAAAAAGTTAACCAGACTGATATTCATCATTTTACGAATAGGTTACCGGCTGTATCTTCGATTTATAATTTGTATATAAAGGAAAAGTTTACTCCCGTCATTTTTGCTCTAATATTGAGCGCAGCTTATCAAACCGCAATCTGGCAGGTTATAGCCAAACGGTTGGATTTGAAGTAAATGCATAAAGTGAAATCATATGAAATACAACACTATTGTTATTGGAGGAGGTTTAGCCGGACTAACTGCTGGAGCTACCTTGGCCAAGTTTGGAAAAAAAGTATTATTACTTGAACAACACCACAAACCCGGCGGCTGTGCCACCACTTTTAAGCGTGGTGATTTCATCATTGAAGTTGGCCTGCATGAAATGTGTGGCTTAGAAAAAGATGGGGCACTGTTGCAATTATTCGACATGCTGGATATTGATCAAGGGGTTGAATTGCTACAAGTGCCTGAACTATATGCTGTGCTTTCAGACCAGGAGAAGTTTGTGTTTCCACACACCTATAATGCAGCAAGTAAAGCACTGATCGATAAATATCCTGAAGAAGAAAAAGGAATCAAGCGGGTTATGAAATTGCTTGCCGGTATACGAAGAGAAGGAGTCAAATTACCGCGCACACCACTGAAACGCAAGCTGATGTATCCATTTATGCCCTTGCTCTACCCCAATCTTGTAGAAGCATCTCGACATACGGTTGGGTCCTGGTTCGATAAGAATATTACCAATGAAAACGCAAAACTCGACCTGTTAGCACATATTGTGTATTGGGGCGATGACCCTTACACCTTATCTATGTTTTATTACGGCCTGCCATTTTCCAGCTTCATCGGGAGTGGAGGTTACTTTATAAAAGGTGGCTCACAACAGCTTTCCAATCATCTGGCAGCATACATCGAGAAACATGGAGGCCGTGTTTTGTTGGGTAAAAAGGCAGAGAAGGTCATAACCAAAAATGGGCGGGCAACCGGCGTTACCTTCCGTGATAGTTTTAATGAGAGCTCAGACCCTGTTACAATTGCCTGCGATAATGTCGTGGCCAATTGTGCCATTCCTGTGGTACCAGAACTGCTGGATGAGCCTCATGCAACTTCGCTCAGACAACAAATCTCTGACAAAACCAATGCTTGTTCCTTGTTAAATATTTATCTAGGCTTTAAATCTAATTTAGAGGCCTATGGTGTAAAACACTACTCTAATTCTTTTAGGGGAGATGATGTGAAGACTTTGAAGGACATACATCCTAACAATACAGGTGATTGGTCAAAACGCAGCTTTGTCTTTGTAGATTACAACAAGATAGATGCCCAATTGGCACCATCCGGCAAATCTGTAGGCGTAATCTGTTGTGCGGATTATCTGAAAGACTGGGATGGACTGAGTAAAGAAGACTACAAAGTAAAAAAGGAAGAAGTAGCCCAAATTTTATTAGGCCGATTAGAAAAACAATTTCCAGGAATACGTGAAAGCATTGAATATTACGAAGTCGCCACTCCAAAAACCATTAAACGATTTACATCAAATACTGCCGGATCGGTTTACGGCTTTGCTCAATCCAAAGAACAGTCAGGCTTAAAGCGTTTCAGGAATAATTTCCTGATTCCAAACCTGTATTTTGCATCAGCATGGGCATTCCCCGGTGGTGGATTTGAAGGTTCCATCATGGCCGGATTTTTGGCAGCTTTACAAATGAATCGAGACAAAATATGGTCAGAGTGTGATGATGCAAAGTATGTGGACCAACGAATTGTTCCATTCTTGGAGCATAAAAAAATCAATGATAAAACATTGGAATTGAGTTTTGAAAAACCAGCATTGTTTCAGCACCAAAAAGGGCATCATGCTATTCTCAACATCATGAAGCCGAAAGTAACCGAGTTGGATCTACCCTATCGCTGGTTGCCCGTTGATTCTGCTAAAGAGGAAGATAGCATACGGTTTCATATTGAATTGGATGGCAGCAGTTTTTCAAAAAGTTGTGAGCTGTTAAAAATTGGTGATGAGGCAATTATATTTGGCCCAATGGGCTAGTTTGATATTGTTATGCCAACAACTAAATCAATGTCTAATGAACGGAGCAATTTTTTTTTCAGGTAAGTACGGAAGTACAGAACAATATGCCAACTGGATTGGCGAAGCCACAGGATTACCCGTATTTGACATCAAGAATTCCAATGCTGATCCGTCAAAGTACGAGTATCTGATATTGGGCAGTTCAATTATCTTTTATAGGCTGACTATCCGAAAATGGACAAAGGTAAATTTGTCCAGGCTTGCAGGTAGGTCAAAGATCTTGTTTTCGGTCTCGGGCGCCGGGGCAAGTGCTAAACTCAGCAGATGGGTTGCCAATTCCCTTCCTTCCTGGCTATTGTCACAAATGGAGCACGTGGCCCTGCGCGGCAGGTTAGACCATTCAAAACTTAGTTGGTGGCTTCGGCAGATTCTGTGGATTGGCTCATTTTTTAATCCTGATCGCGAAGCCAGCAAAGAAGAGCGCGATGGGTTTGACTATGTTGACAAAGAAAGTATTGAACCAATTTTAAAACTGGTCAGGCAATTTGAATATAGTGAAGTGCCGGCATAGCAATAACCGAAATAGGGGTTCTAAAAGAAAATAGAAATGTCCTATGGTTAAATTCTATAAAGATGGATAAAAAGTTAAAAATTGTAGCAATCTGCGGAAGCCCACGCAAAGGGAATACTTACAAGATACTTAGAATGCTTAAGAAAAGTAATTCTGATATAGATTTCAAGATTCTTATGCTTTCTAAACTAAACCTAGAAGATTGCGTTGGTTGTTATTCGTGTATCAATATTGGAGAAGAAAATTGTCCTCTTAAAGATGATCGCGATATGATTATTGAAGAAATGAAAGATGCTGATGGAACCATATTTGCGTCTCCTACCTATGCAAGAACGATTAGTGCCTTAATGAAGAAATTTGTAGAGAGAACAAGCTTTATTTCTCATAGACCAATATTTTTTGGAAAATACGCCATGGCTCTTACCACCTGTGCGGGATTTGGTGCTGACCTAACATGTAAGTATTTAAAGGAAAACTTCTCTCAAAGCGGATTTAGCTTTGTATCATCCGTGGAACTTATGGTAGCAACAAAATCTGAAACTGAAACAGAACATAATCGTGCGAAGGTATTATTTGAATTTGAAAAATTAATTAAGGCAATTAAATCTCATAAGAAATTCGAACCCTCGTTTGGCCAGTTGGTGTACTTCAATATCTTCAAATCTATTTCTGAATTGAATAAGTTGAAAGGGTGGGCAGATTACACGTTTTACAAGGACAAGAAAGATTTCTATTACAATATCAAAATTCCCTTTGTGAAGAATAAAATGGCTAAGTGGATCGCAGGAAGGGAAGTTAAAAAGATGATGGCAAATAAATAGAGTTACCTACAAGGTTTTCAACATTGCGGTAAAAGTATATAAAAGATTGAATCATTTTAATTGACAACTTTAAATTGATTTACGCATCCTAAAATACACATATCGTCCATGCTTCCTAGTTGGTCAGCAGGCCGTATGTATAAACCATCAGAAGAAATAATGAAAGATAAAAATGAATAAACAAAAATTATATTCATTAGTACTAATTCTAGGTGCGAGTATTTTATTATTCAGAACTATTAGATTGTTAACGATTGAAAATGGTTGGAATACGCTAGCTGATTGGGTAATCGCATTAACTTTCTTTGAAATGGCCATTGATATATTGTGTATCATTTTTTCATCTCATTGGCTGTTTAGAAATTCAAATAGCTCAAAATCAATTGCATTACATTTAGGCGCGTATGCCGCTTTTTTTCATGCTTTTCGAGTTTTAATTTATGTGTTAGGCAGAACAGGACCCTGGATTAATTTCGACGTAAAACCTGAATTTCGATCAACACATAATGTCAATATATTTTGGGTTTATTTTGCGGCAATACTGTCTGTCTTAGGAATTTTAGGCGTGACTATTATTTGGCTAAATATAAAAAGGAACAAAGGAAAAAATAAATGATTTAATTATTTACTACTTGTAACGATGTAAATGAAATCATAGCTTATTCCTCGCTACTCTTCACATACTAAATCGTAATAAATAAGATGCAATATTCTCGTGATAAGAATAATATGTAATATGAAAATCCTCTGAATTCAATTTCCCAAATAATTTGGAAAAAAGAAGCCTGTCCTGATCCAAATCATTTACTAAATGATTGACCGTCAATATATTTATTGCTTAAACCTAAATAACTATACTCATGAAAACTTTAGCTATTTTACTTATCTCGCTTTTCTCATTGGTATCTTTTAGTCAAACTGAGAATGAAGGCGAAATCCTAATTAATAAGACTCAGCCCGATGATACCTATCGCGCCGGAGAAACCATCGTGGTAAATGCGGTGGTACAAGGAGACTTGGTCATGGCTGGAGGAACGCTCATAGTCAATGATAGTATTAATGGGGACTTGACAGCGGCAGGAGGTGAATTACTTCTAAACAGTTATATAGCGGATGACGTTCGTATCGCTGTAGGTAGGGCTACTATTGACGCTGAAGTAGGGGATGACTTAGTTGTTTTTGGCGGGGAAGTTATCCTCACTGAAAATGCCATAATTCAAGGGAACCTTATATGTTTTGCCGGAAATATTGAAATAAATGGCGATGTAATTGGAAAGCTAGACATTAAAGGGGCCGACGTTCTTATTAATGGAACTATAAGGGAAACCTCAAAAATATTAGGGGAAGACATCAGCATCGGGTCAAATGCTAAATTCTATAAAGATGTTGAATACTGGCATAGCGATGGCGAAATAGAATTTAATGATGCGCTAGTTAATACTCAAGCGCAATTCAATGAAGATCTTAAAGAAGATGCAACGCAATTATCTTTAACAACCTTTGGCACGAAGTCATTAGCTTCTTGGGTGAAATATATCTTATCTGCGTTTCTAGGAATTCTTGTTTTCCATGCGCTCTTTAAACACGCATTTTCAACAGCCGTTGAAGGCTTAGAAAATAACTGGCTTAAAAGTTTTGGCTTTGGATTGGTTTACCTCATTGGTATTCCATTATTAATTATCGTGGCGTTGTTAATGATTATTGGCATCCCACTAGGCCTCTTCGCAGCGGCTATATTTATATTTAGTCTTCTTTTCGGTCATTTTATCGCTGCTTTACTGGTAGTTTATTATTTCAAGTATACAAAAGAAAAGGATTGGGGCTTTTGGAGTATTACATTCCTGGCTTTACTGTGTGCTATTGTATTGCGCTTACTCACAACAATACCTTATGCCGGGATATTAATTTCTGTGGTCATCCTGTCAATTACATATGGGGCATTGACTTTAAAGGTAATTCATTCTAAAAAGCAGCTGGTTAAAAATTAATACCATGAATAAAGAACATCCAAATATCAGTATTTTAAAGAGGTTCAACCCTGCAAACCCCAATACGTTGGCTGAGGTATTAGCTGAAGATTTCGTTTGGCATTATATTAATCCGGAGCTGTCCGAATTAGAAGGAGACTATTTCGGCCTCCCTGGATTGACGGACTTCTTCCAAAAAATAGCAAGTCGTACCAGTGGTTCCTTTAAGGTAAATCCCATATCCATAATCCCTATGGGGGATGAACTAATCATCACACATGTTAAAGACAGGTTGTCACTGGAAGGCAAACCAATCGAGATTGACGCTATTGTTGTATGGTGTATTATTGATGGTAAGATTAAAGAAGTCTGGGATATCCCGGTAAAACATACTGCTGCGGTTCTGGAATCATAATACAAACATTATGAAAATAGAAGAGGTTACACAGGAAAATGCAATAAAGGAGACTTTCTTTTGAATAAAGGACACCAAAAGACAAGGGGATATATTTGTTTAAGGTTTTAAGCCAGATACGGTGCTGGATTCTAACCTTGAACCTTTAGTGACCTCGACAAGATTTGCTGGGACACTTCCTTTAAAATGCTCCTTTGCAAATAGAAGGTCCATCGCTGACGCGCTGTTTTTTATTTTACTATACAACACGAAAGCTATGGCATTCCTTTGCTCCACAAAATAAAAAATCCATTACTTGCGTAATGGACATTCTGCTTGTAGTGACCTCGACAGGATTCAAACCTGTAATCTCTTGAGCCGTAATCAAGTGCATTATTCAGTTATGCTACGAGGCCTATTTATAACTCCCATTGCTATTATCCATTCTTTTTGATTCTCTGGATAATGTAATGGGCTGCAAATATATTTCTTTTTACATTTAGGGCAAAATTAAGCCAAGCCTAAAACATGGAATTTAAAAGTTATGTGCGAGAAATCCCGAATTTTCCGAAACAGGGCGTTTCCTTTAAGGATATTACCCCCTTGCTTAAAGATAAAAAGGCCCTGAAAGCTGCTTCAGAAGCTTTACTGGGCTTTATAGGTAACCAGCATATAGATAAAGTGGTGGGGATGGAAAGCAGAGGCTTTTTCTATGGTCCCATTTTAGCTGTTGCTTTGAACGCAGGCTTTGTTCCGGTACGTAAAATAGGGAAATTACCACATGATAAAATAAGCCATACCTATGACCTTGAATACGGCACCGATACCCTGGAGATCCATTCAGACAGTATTGAAAAAGGAGATAGGGTAGTGATCCATGACGATGTTTTGGCGACCGGCGGTACAGCAAGGGCCACCTGCCAGTTGATCGAGGACCTGGGGGGTATCGTAGTACAATGTAATTTTTTATTGGAATTGTCTGCGCTCAACGGGATTTCTAAACTGGAGGGCTATACCGTGAACTCCTTAATAAGGTATTAACCCAATACCCTAGTTGTAACATAATATCGCCAGCCAATTACAGCAAGTTGTAATTTGGAGGCCTTGGCAAGATCTAAATGTTTTTTGGAATACGAAGGAAGTAAGAGCTTGTTCAATTTAGCGAGTATTGTGAATACTATCCTTTTCATGCCGAAATTTTCTCAAAGATACCGAACTACGATAATATCATATGGCAATAAAGTATAGAAAAGTACTAAAGCCTACCAGTAGCTTCCATCCTACAGGAAAATACTGATCAGCATTATAAACATAAGAAGTAATAATCGTACGAGCGTTATCATGACTTTCGCTTTATGAATTTTTTTGACCGTTTTATTTTTAAATTTTTATGAAGATAGAAAAGCCGCCAATAGCTGCCAAGGAAAACGATACTAATTAATGAAATTGAATACGGTATTGTAAGTAGAAGTATATAATTAATAACAATTAAAAACGGTAGCTCTACAGTAATGTTTATAATCGTAATAGAGAACTGTAATAAACATTATAATGTATAATATTTGTAGGCGAATTTTTAACCAATTTTATGAAAACAAGGTAAAAATGCAATTAAAAAGGACTAATTTTGAGTTTTTCATCATTTTTAATCAAAAAAACCGACCTGGCAGGTGGTCGGTTTTAGATAGTTTGGTTACTTGGCAATTGGTGCTAAGCTGTCACTACTTATTGTTCTTTTTAGTTGTGATTTCAATGACACCATCTTTGGCTTTTTTGCCGTACTTTTCAATGGCTTTATCGCCTTTAAAGACGTTGATGGTGGCAATTTCTTCCGGTGCAAGGGCTTTAAACTTCTTTTCTTTTACTTCTTTTCCATCTACAATATATAGTGGCTTTTCACCGGCTCCGGTATCCATGAAGAAATAGGCACCTCCTTCTTTGCTTATCACTTCTATGTCTTCTTCGTCGTCAGAATCTTTTATGATAAAGACATTCTTCCCTTTCTCACCTTCAGATTTGATTATTTTAATATGTTTTTCATGTTCGCCACCTTCATGAATCTCCTCCATTTCCTCCCCATCTTTTATTTTGATTCTCTTTCGAATGATCTTAATTTCTTCGTCCTCATCCATATCATCATCCTTGATCTTCTTTATAATAATACGTTTTCCATCTTCTCCCTCATCTCCTTTTTTGATCTTAATGATCTTTTTCACATTACCATCCTCATTCATAACTCCTTCTTCGTCACCCATAATTTTAATGAGTTCGACTCCTTCTTCGGATAATTTTTCGATCATTTCTTCATCCATATCACCATCTTCTTCTACCACCCATACCATTTTATTCTTCATGGTCCTTAAAGACGATTCTTTATCGCCAGCATTACCCATATAAAGGAAATTACTGTCCTTGTCAAAAACAAGGGTCACCGGGTCTATGGGTTCTCCGTCATTGTTAAAACTCGAGGAGCCTTTGAATTGTTTTCCTTTTTCACCCGCTGCATTCATATCAACATTTAGGTCAATGATCTCTTTGTTGCTATTGCGCACTACCGTATAGGAAAAATCGACGCCTTCTTTGGCCATATCCTGTTTCATTTTTTCCAGTTCTTCATCCGTTGTGTCTTTGTTGATGGTGATCTCGATTTTTATCCCATCATCGAGCGTTGCCCAATTTAGATCATTTTTTTCC
>Ga0316201_10003070_pt1 | contig 12165 bp, 11 predicted proteins | sample CS6wburrow_MG_FD_204516 | JGI IMG/M metagenome (GOLD analysis project Ga0316201, IMG submission 204516) | Coastal sediment microbial communities from Delaware Bay, Delaware, United States - CS-6 worm burrow | ecosystem: Environmental > Aquatic > Marine > Coastal > Sediment | place: USA... | reverse complement strand
TCCACCCGCTGAATCAGCAGCCACGTCTGCGTCGCCTAGCTTACCGAATAGAGGTGGTGCTGTTACACTGCGCACTGTTTCAAGGCAGCGTAGCGCGCCGCTGATGACACGGATGACACGGCCATGAGCGATTCGGCAGAAAAACACGATAACGAAGGTCGCCTCGAGCAACTCAGGCAGGCACTCGACTCGGGTGACGCCCACCAGGTACGCAACCTGCTCAGCAGCCTGCACTCGGCGGAAATCGCCGACCTGCTTGAATCCTTTCCGCACGGTCCACGCGAAACCCTCTGGGAACTGGTTGACCCGGATGACCACGGCGAGACCCTCGTCGAGGTCAACGACGAGGTGCGCGCCGGCCTCATCGACAACATGGAGACCCATGACCTGGTCGCCGCAACCGAGGGACTGGATGCCGACGACCTTGCCGACCTGATCCAGGATCTCCCCGGCGACGTCATACAGGAAACCCTGCGCGCCATGGACAAGCAGAACCGCGACCGCCTGGTCTCGGTACTGCACTACCCCGAGGACACCGCCGGCGGCCTGATGAACGTGGACGTCGTCACCGTGCGCGCCGATGTCAGCCTCGACGTGGTGCTGCGCTACCTGCGACTGCATATCGACATTCCGGAAACGACTGACAGCCTGTTCGTGGTCGACCGCGACGATCACCTCAAGGGCGTACTGACGCTCAGCGCCATCCTGACCAACGATCCGGACAGGCTGGTTGCCGAGGTCATGAACAGTGACGTGACCGGCATACCGGCCGACATGGACGATGCAAAAGTGGCGAAGCTGTTTGAAAACCTCAACCTGGTATCAGCACCGGTACTCGATGATGAGGGCAAGCTGATCGGCCGTATTACCATTGATGACGTCGTCGACGTGATTCGTGAGGATGCCGATCATTCCCTGTTGAGTCTCGCCGGCCTCGATGAAGAAGACGACACCTTTGCGCCGGTGGTCAAGAGCGCACGTCGCCGCGCCGTCTGGCTGGGCATTAACCTGTTCACGGCCTTCCTTGCCTCGTGGGTCATAGGCCTGTTCCAGGCCACGATCGAACAGGTCGTGGCACTGGCGGTACTGATGCCCATCGTCGCCAGCATGGGCGGTATAGCCGGCAGCCAGACGCTCATTATCGTGATTCGCGGACTGGCACTTGGTCAGATCGGTGTCAGCAATGCCCGCTGGCTGATGTACAAGGAGCTGGCCGTCAGCGCGCTGAACGGCATTGCCTGGGCGATAGTGGTCGCCCTGATCTCCGGGCTGTGGTTCAAGAACCCCGATATCGGCTACATCATCGGTGCCGCGCTGGTGATCAACCTGCTGTGTGCTGCCGTCGCCGGCCTGACGATCCCGTTTGTCCTGACCCGCCTGAAAATCGATCCGGCACATGCGGGCACCGTGATCCTCACGACCGTGACGGACGTGGTGGGTTTCCTGGTGTTTCTCGGACTGGGTACTGCCTTCCTGCTTTAATCGCGCCTGCAAGTGCCAGCGTGTAAGATAAATGCGGTGGTTTCTTTCCAAATCAATCGCGCCTGCAAGGCGCTCCTACGCACCAGCAAGGCCCTGTAGGAGCGCATCGCATGCGCGACCACTCCACCCATGTCGCGGACGCGGTCCGCTCCTGCAGGTTAATCGTTTTGCGTGTGGGATCTATTGGCGTAGGAGCGCCTTGCAGGCGCGGACCGGGTAATAGAGAATCACCCGCTCAGGCCCCCGCGATTGTCATTTCCTCGATCAACACCGAACCGGTGCGGGTATTACCGCGCAGGTCGACATCATTGCCGACCTCGACAATCTTCATGAACATGTCCTTGAGATTTCCCGCCACGGTGATCTCGTCAACGGGGTACTGGATCTCGCCCCCTTCCACCCAGAAACCGGCCGCACCGCGTGAATAATCGCCGGTGACATTGTTGACGCCAAAACCGATCAGTTCGGTCACCAGCAGACCGGTGTCCATACTCTGCAACAGGGCCTCGAGGTCCTTGTCGCCCGTCTCGATGGTCAGGTTGCGCACACCACCGGCATTACCCGTCGTCTCCATGCCGAGTTTGCATGCCGAATAACTGCTCAACACGTAGGACTGCAGGATGCCGTCGGTCACCAGGTCACGTGCGCTGGTAGCGACCCCCTCTGCATCATAGGGTGCACTGCCAAGGGCCTTTTGCAGCAGGGGTTGTTCGTGAATGCGCAGGTAGTCGGGAAACACCGGCTTGCCGAGATGATCAAGCAAAAATGAAGACTTGCGGTACAGGCTGCCGCCACTGATCGCACTGATGAAATGACCAAACAGGCTGCTGGCAATCTCCGCGGCATACACCACCGGTGCCTGGCGCGTCGACAGGCGTTGCGTGCCGAGGCGTCTCACGGTGCGCTCACCGGCAATTCGCCCGGTATCGGCCGGCGACTGCAGGTCAGCCGCATCACGTGCCGACGTGGACCAGTAATCGCGTTGCATCTCGTCACCCTGTTTGCCGATGACGGCGCAACTGATGCTGTGGTAACTGCTGCGATAGCCGGCGAGAAAGCCGTGGGTGTTGGCCTTGACGCGCATGCCCGTGTAGCTGGAGACGGAACCGCCTTCCGAGTTCTCGATGCGCGTATCGACCTGGCGCGCGGCATCCTCGCAGGCCGTCGCCAGCTCGATAGCTGCTTCCGCGTCGAGTGACCACGGGTGATACAGGTCAAGGTCCGGGACATCTGTTGCCATGCGATCGGCATCCGCCAGCCCGGCGCAGCCGTCACGACTCGTGTAACGGGCAATGTCACAGGCCGCCTGGACGGTCGCGGCAAGGCTGTCTGCTGCAAAGTCCGCGGTACTTGCAGAGCCCTTGCAGTGATCGAAATACACCGTCAGGCCCAGCGAGCGGTCACGATTGAATTCCAGTGTCTCCGTCTCACCGAGGCGCACGGTGACTGACAGACCCGAATCGATACTGACGCCCGCCTCAACAGCGTCGGCACCGGCCTTCCCGGCAAGCGCGATAACGTGTTGCACCATGTCTTCCAGATGCCCCTGTTCCGGAAACGGCGAGTCCTGCCCGGTCAATTGTGTATCGGTCATGTCATGTCCTGTGGTCGAAGCGGCTGATTCTACCGGTCACACGGGTGCCGGACAAATCAGGCAGAAAACGCTATGCTGGGCACCATCATTCCAGACGATGCGAGCCACGATGCAGGACACCGGGTACAACGAACAGGAAGAGATCAGCAAGTCACAGCGCAAGCGAGACCTGCACGAACTGAAGATGCTCGGCATCGACCTGCTGGAGTTCAGTGATGACGCCCTGCGGCAATTGCACATGCCGGACACCCTGCTGGAGGCCCTGCGCACCGCCAAACGCATCAACTCAAACAGCGCCCGCAAGCGCCAGCTGCAGTATATCGGCAAGCTGCTCAAGGACACCGATGTCACCCCCCTGCGCGAGGCCGTCGAGGCTCGCAAGCACCAGCATGCCATGCATACCCGTGAGTTCCACCAGATTGAAGAGCTGCGTGACAAACTGATCCTTGAAGGTGACAGTGCGTTAGCCGATGTACTCGCGCTGTTTCCGCGCACCGACCGGCAGCACCTGCGCAAGCTGGTCGGGCAGGCGCGCCGGGAACAGGAAACAAAGCAACCGCCGCGCGCCTCCCGCCTGCTGTTTCGCTACCTGCGGGAACTGCAGGAGGAGCCGGACTATTAGTTGACGTTGATCACATAGCGCGGGGTTTGCATTTGATTCATCAAGCTTATTCCGTTAGTTTCTGATTATCCGGCCTTGTTAACCGGGCAATTTTCAAAGCGGCCAGGCCTTGATGCGCCACCGACTTGATGACTGGTATACGACTGGTGTTTCCTGCCGGGTCAGCCATTTCCGCTGCACCGGCCTTTCGAAATCGACAGGAGAATGACCGCATGCGCACTTTAAACAAGAAACTCTCCAGCTATTGCCTGGCTGCACTGCTGGCAACGAGCAACATGACCTACGTGACCAGCGCCCAGGCAATGGATTACAACACTGCTGAAGGCCCCTCGGGCGGTGCCATGCTGGCCGACGCGGTGTTCATGCGTATCCCCATGACGGCAGTCACCATTGTTGGCGCCGGCTTGTTTGTCGTCACCCTCCCCTTCAGCGCAATTGGTGGCAATGTTGGCGAGGCTGGCACCAAGCTTGTCAAGGAACCGTTTGAGTACGCCTGGGTAAGGCCATTGGGCGAGATGTAATTGTGACCATGAGTTTGGGCCGGTGATACCTGCGATGCGGGATCACCGGTCTTTTCATTAATCCCTGTCAAAATTCGCGCCTGCGAGGCGCTCCTACGCACGAGCAATTCCTGCAGGAGTGCATCGCATGCGCGACTCTGTTTCACCCCTGTCGCCGACGCGGTCCGCTCCTGCAGGTTAATCGTCTTGCGCATGGGATCTATTGGCGCAGGAGCGCCTTGGCGCGAACAGCTCTCCCCTTCGACAAACACATCGTGCTGCTGCCCTTCCCCGCAATATTCACACCGGATAAGGCACAGGTGCTGAAGGGTCCCGCAGAAAGGAATGTACCAATGCAGATACCGGGGTATCAGGACTGTTTGTGCCACGCGGCCGCAAATTCCGCCACGACCTCAGCCGCCGGCCTGATGGCGTGTATACCCTCGACACTCTTGCCGGCCTGAAAGATATCGCGGTAGGTCATGCCCTGCAGCGAGGCACGCTTCAGCTTCCATATCGATTGCAGTGAATACAGGGTGCGCATCCAGTGCTTGCGCTTGCGTCCGCGCAACATCCATTTCGCAAAGGCGCCCGCCTGCGTTCCCATGCTCTCGACATAGGGCGTGTTGATCACCGACACCGGCACACCGGTAATCTTCTCGGACAACACGATGTCATTTTCCCCGGCACGCACAATGGCGCGCTTGTAATCCTCGTGTGCATGGCACTCGGTGGTGGCAATAAAGCGTGTACCGAGTTGCGCCCCTGCATACCCCATGGCCATGACCTCAGCGAAGGTCTCCGCGGTTCCGATGCCACCGGCACACACCAGTGGCTTGCCCAGGGGGCCGATCTCGTCCAGTAGTTGTTGCGCTGACAGGTTGCCCGCGTGACCTCCGGCGCGGTCGTTGACGCAGATGAATCCGTCGACGCCCCCGTCCAGCGCCTTTTCTGCCCAGTGCCGGCTGGTGACATCGTGAAACACGGTGACACCGGCCGACGCCGCCCTGTCGACCACCCAGCGCGGGTTACCCAGCGCCGTCACCAGGAACGGCACCTGTTCCTCAAGGGCAATATCCAGCCATTGATGCACGCGCTTCAGGTAGGTCCGGGAGCTTTGCTCGATAATCAGGTTCACGCCGATCGGCCTGTCGGTCAGTCCTCGAATCAGGCGCAAGCCCTCGCGAAACTCGTGGCCGTGCACATAGGAAAGACTCAGCGGCTGCACAATACCGATACCGCCGGCCGCAGACACGGCAGCGACCAGTTCGGGGTTCGAGCAGGGATACATGGCACCGCAGATCAGGGGTACCTCGACACCCAGCAGGTCACAGAGGGCCGATGACATCGCCATCAGCTGTCGCGCTCCGGCCCGACCAGCCAGTGAGCAACCACGTGACTGACGACCTCGCCGGAGCGATCGCGGATGTCACACGCCACGTCGATCCCGCGTTCCTCGTTGCTGCCGGGAATCTCGCAATAGCACTCTGCTGTCAGCTGACCGCGCGCCTTTTTGATGTAATCGATATCAAACCGCTTGAGGATCCCGCGTGCCTTCTCCGGCAGACTGTTCATCAGCGCCAGCCCGGTTGTCATCTCGCCGAGATTGGCCAGCGCCATGGCATGTATGGAATCAAGGTGGTTGCGTACCCGGCGACGCTCGCGCAGCATTACCACGCAGTGACCCGGTTCCAGCACATCGACGGTGGCCCCGATTGTCCCGGTGTAAGGCACGTAGCGTCCCAGCAAACCACTGAACAAGCGCCGCCCTGCGGGCAAGGCATTCAGCGAACGCCACGCCCTGCGTAATCCGGGACCAATGGACTGGGCCATGTGTGCGACACCCTACTCGTCAAGCAACGATACGTATTGTGTTTCCGGGTTACCCGTGTAGACCTGGCGCGGACGCGCGATTCGCGGGCTGGCCGAGACATTCTGTTCCGCCCAGTGCGCAATCCAGCCAGGCAGACGTCCGATGGCAAAGATCACCGTGAACATGTTCACCGGTATGCCGATTGCGCGCAGGATGATACCGCTGTAGAAGTCGACATTGGGATAGAGATTGCGCTCCACGAAGTAACTGTCACTCAGTGTAATTTCTTCCAGTTTACGCGCGATATCAAGCAGCGGATCCTGCTTGTTCATCTTCTTGAAGAGCCGCTCTGCCGTGCGCTGCAACACGGTGGCGCGCGGATCGAAGTTCTTGTACACGCGATGACCGAAGCCCATCAGGCGCTCGCCACTGTCCTTGTCCTTGGCACGACGCACGTACTCCTCGGGCGTCATTTCGCCATCGTGAATCGTCTGCAGCATTTTCAGGACCTGCACATTGGCCCCGCCGTGCAGCGGCCCCCACAGCGCACTCACACCCGATGCACACGAGGCAAACAGGTTGGCCTGGCTTGAGCCGACCATGCGTACGGTTGAGGTACTGCAGTTCTGCTCGTGGTCGGCGTGCAGGATCAGCAGCAGGTTGAAGGCATCCTGGGTAACATCGTCACAAATATACTTGTCATAGGGCTGCGAGAACATCATGTGCAGGAAATTCGTGACATAGCGTAACTTCGGATCGGGGTAAATCACCGGCTTGCCGCGTGATCGCCGGTAGGCATAGGCCGCCATCGTACGGACCTTGCTGATCAGGCGTGCCGCCACGGCCTCCAGCTGGTCAGGTGCATCCACTTCCTGGAACTCCGGATGGAAACAGGACAACGAATTGATCATGGCGGACAGGATTGCCATGGGCGGTGCGGACCGCGGGAAGCCCTGGAAATTGTGCTTCATGGCCTCATCGACATTGGCCGTGTTCGTCAGCACCTCACTGAAGCGATCGTACTCCTGCTGGCTCGGCAACTTGCCGAAGATCAATAGCCAGGCGACCTCGATAAAGTTCGGGTTCTTCTCGAACTGTTCAATCGGAATGCCACGATAGCGCAGGATGCCCTGCTCCCCGTCAATGTAGGTGATGGCGCTCTCACAACTGCCCGTATTACCGTAACCAGGGTCCAGTGTAATCAGGCCGGTATCAGCGCGCAGCCGCGAAATGTCGATTGCTCGCTCTCCCTCTGTGCCTGTTACCAGTGGCAGATGGTACTCCTTGCCGTCAACCTTCAGTGTGACCGTCTCTGTCATACATGACTCCTGATTTGTTGCATGCCCTCAAGGGCTTTGATTACATAATGCGCCACTGCCGAATGAACTGAAAGTACAGAATCCTCAATAATGGCTGCCGCAACCGCCTGCGGCATGGCGCTGCGAATAGCGCTAACCCGGTGAATACACTACAATCACGCAGCCCGATGGTGACCTCCGGGCACGCGACCAGGTCATCCGGCGACACCCGTTTTCCAGTACACAATCACCGGCCTGACTGACGGGCCGGAATCTGCATATGAAAAGACTGTTCTTCCCGATATTGGCCCTGCTGCTGGCCGTCCTGCTTGGCATCCAGGCCAGCCAGCGCACCCCCATGCCTGTTATACGTGGCGATATTCTTAATGATAATCAGTTAACTACACAACCTTCCTCGAACAGGCTACGGGTCGGCACCTACAACATTCACAGCGGCAAGGGACACGACGAGGGCACCACGCTTGAAGCCATCGCAGCAGTACTCGGCAGCCCTGCTCTCGACATCATTGGCTTGCAGGAAGTCACCGGCCAGCTGGCGGCTGATGGCAACCAGGCGAGCGAGCTGGCCGCTATGCTTGAACTTGGCTGGCTGTATGCGCCGACGCGCAACAAGCCCTTCTCTGCCGAATTTGGCAGCGCCCTGCTGAGTCGCTTCCCCGTGCAATCATACGCCATCACGCCACTGCTGCATGAACGACGCACAGCGAGCAACACCCGCGTCAGCCGCGCTCACCGCAATATTATAAGCGTCACGCTGGATATTCAGAACACCCCCGTGAAGGTCTTTATCACGCACCTCGATCGCGGCCCGCTGCGTCTCGAGCAGCTGCAGGATGTCATCAATACTTTCAAGCAACACCCGCATGCCATCCTCATGGGCGACCTGAATTCCAGACATGATGATGCACCACTGCAGACCCTGCTTGCTGCTGGCGAGGCCAGCGATGCCATTGCTGCCACCGCAGACGCTGAAGACATCAACAAACGCATCGACTGGATACTGACCCGGGGCTTCAACATCATTGCTGGTGGCAGCCATCCGAGGGGTGTGTCCGATCACCCGCAGTTCTGGGTGGAACTGGAGCTCGATACAACGGCCGCGGATACATCCGGGCCTTCGGCGCAATGACTGCGGCAACAACACAAGGCAGGCAATCCGACTGGGTGCGCAACAACGCCCTGTTCTTCGTGGTGCTGTTGCTTGGTCTCGGCATATTCCTGGCCGGGCGGCTGGCGATGCTGCACAGTTACGGCGAACCCGGCGTTGTCAGCAAGTACACCGACTATCTGCTGAACGACCTGGTCTACGGGTCGCGCCTCGACCTCAAGATCCTTGCCATTGCGATTGCACCGGCCTACCTGCTGTTCCTGGTTATTGCCATGACAGCGAAGTCATGGCTGGACACCTTTTACAGGCTGCTGCGCCCGGTCGGTTTTGTCCTGCTGATGATCTGCGCCCTGTTTGCCGCAATCAATTACCACTATTACGCCATCTTCGGGAATCACATTGACGTTTTCATCTTCGACTTTTTCGAATGGGAAAATGCCCGGGAAGTCCTCAAGACCATCTGGATCGACTTTTCCATACCGGTTCTGCTGCTGCAGATTGTCCTCACCGGCCTGCTACTCTGGTACGCACTGAAAATGCTGCCGCCCTGGATCGCCGGCAAGTACCCTTTCCACATAACGCGCACTCACCAGGTCGTGGTCGCAGTGATCTGCAGCGTACTGATCGCTGCATCTGCACGCGGCGCAATTACCGCCAGGCCGCTGTCGGTGACGCGCGCATCGCTGTCACCGGATGTATTTTTCAACAAGCTGGTACCGAACGGCATGGTGGCATTTTACGATGCCAGCAAGCACAACAAGAAAAAAATGAAGCTCAAGGCCGTGAGCGAAGAGGAATTGCAACAGGCCTTTTCACGCTACTTCCCGGACAAGGCGACCCCGCCCGTCATCGGAGCGGATGACCTGCTGACGCGCACGACATTGCGGGAACAACCCCCACTGCCCGACGTGGTGTTCTCGCTTATGGAAAGCTTTGGCGCACGCCTGCTGACGTTCCACGCCGAGAACAACAATGTGTACGGCGCACTCGAACCACACGCCAGCGAAGACTTTTTCTTTACGCGCTTCACCTCGGCCTCGACCAATACAGCTCGCAGCCTGGAAAAGGTCATGTTCGGCCACGCCTTCAGTTCCAGCGTGTCGTCATCGTCTTTTCGCAACGTCGATTTTTTTGCCTCACCTGCCCGCCTGTTTGCGGGCAAGGGTTACCGGACGATCTTCATTACCAGTGGCCGCAAGACCTGGGCGAACATCGACGCCTTCATGAAACATCAGGGCTTCCAGGAAGTGTATGACGAGTACGCCGTGCTCAGCGAGGTCGAGGGTTCAACCGGTGGCCGTACCTGGGGCGTCTATGACGAATACAGCTACGCCTTTATCCGGCAACTGCTCGAGCAACCACATGACAAGCCTCTGTTCATCGTGCTGCTGACGATCACCAACCATTCACCATTTGAACCACCGGATGATTACGAGGGATACCCGGTCAACATCGATGCAGTCATGCCGCACACCGCGCTCACTGATCGTGACAAGATGCACAGCATCGTCAGGACCTACCAGTATGCCAACGACTCACTGGGCAAGTTCATCAGCTCCATCAAGGACAAGCCTGAACTGGCCGGGTCGACCGTCATAGCCGCCTCGGGCGACCATGAACTGCGCTACATATTCAACACGCGCAACAGTGAAACAGCGTGGAAGTACCGTGTGCCCTTTTACCTGTACCTGCCACCCGCCTACCGGGTCGACACCGTGAATGATCACGACCGCTTTGGTTCACACCGCGATATTTTTCCGACCATCTACAACCGCATCTTTGCCGACACGGCCTACTACGATCTTGGTGTTGACCTGCTCGCCGCGGACTTCAACCATGAACGCGCCTTTTCCATGAACGACCGCTTTGTCATGAGCAGCGACGGCGGCATCTATGATGAAGACGGCACCCGCATCCTCTACCACTGGAAGGACGACCGGTACGACTTGCTGAAGGCGACCGAATCGCCGTCTGATGGATTGCAGCGATTGGCGTCACTGGAGAACGCCTACACCAGCCTGATCAGGGCCTTCACGCGCATGCAGATCGATGCGCGCGCGGCACAAAACTGAACTTCAACAACGTCACTTGACCGGCTGTGACAGCTTGTTATCAATCGGGTACGGCTGTCGCATCCCACCATGTCCTGTGCAAAATTCTGATGCTGGATGTACTGCCGGTCTCGGCTATGAGTTGATGTTGCGCATCGAGCCGGTGCCGATGTCGAAAATAATCTTTTCACCGTTGCCGAACTCGAACAGAAAACAGGCCGAGGCCTGTCCGCGGCGCGCGTCCGGCATCCCTGTGCCGCAGGCAATGACACGGACCTCATCCCTGGCCAGCACCTCGGTCCCGGGGTAATAGACATATCGATCCGGGGCAACCACATTGGGTCCCTCGACGACGCCACCTGCAGCCTCGGCATCGGAAACCGGAACTACTCCAAGGTCAGTAAGTATTACGGTTACAATGACAGCAATTACTGTTGCGATTGATGTGGTTATCCGAATCAGGATGTTCATGGCACTTCCCCCTCTTGATATTGCTGTTGTTACTATAAGCGAACGTGGATTTACCACGGCCAGGATGGAAAGTGCAATATTAGCAGTACATATCCATCTGAATGTCCATATTTTATTGTCCAGCCATTCAACCTAAGGCCCTGAACTTCCGGAAAGGGTCGACTCCGTCCCCGGCCACTTTCGGACATTCAGCGCAATGGAAATTCTAGAAAAGCGTACATACAACGATCAAGCTGTGCGGCGCAAACGAAGCGCAGCGTAGTTTGTGTCAGAACGAGCGCCTTGTTAGGCGCTGCTATCTGGTCACCTCTTCAGAAAATCCCCGGAATCATCCGATAGCGTACGCGTCGCGCATAGTCGCGATAGCCCGGCAACTCGTCCTGTAGAGTCTGGTCTTCTAGCACCGTTCTAATCACCGCGATGATTAGCGCAACCGCTGCCGGAATAAGTGTCCACATCGAGCTTAAGGCCAGCACCATACCCGGGAGTGCCAACATATTTCCAGCATAGCCTGGATGTCGCACAATCCGATAGGGGCCACTGTCACACACCACATGCCCTCGATCCACCTGAATACGCACCACGCTGGAGAAAAAGCGATTCTCTATCAATGCCCACGCAGCGAAAGCGTATCCGAGCGAGATCAAGAGGAAGCCGAGCACGATGAGCCACAATGGAAACAGGGGTGACCAGCCAAAGCGATGATCCAGCCCGGCCACAATGACCAGTGGGAAACTCACACTTAGCGCCATCAGTGGAGCAAGCACTTTGTCCCAGGCTTTCGCACTTTGGACCTTCTCCATATTTTGTCTTTCGGCTGTTAATCCGGGATGCCGCCGTTCCGCCCACCTGCGCCCACCAATACCAGCGGCCAGGATAAGCATGGAATATAGCCAGGCCTGCCACCAGCCGAGGTCGCCACCGCATATAAATAAAATCAGCGGGATTAGGAGATACACCACAACTAATCTGAACCACTGGCGAGGGGATGCTGTTTGATCTACCTTTGGATCATCTGCATTCGATGACATGCCATTCCCTCAAATCACATGACTTTTATTGAGTGCCCAACAGTTGTAGTAACGAGACCCCGTGTCTCGTTATATGTTTTTCGCAAGACCTCCTTATAGCACTCAAATTGACAGTGAATCAACGAACTATAGCGGTTCTATAGATTCTTGCTTTCCAGAAAAACGAGACCTCGG
>Ga0316201_10003069_pt1 | contig 12166 bp, 11 predicted proteins | sample CS6wburrow_MG_FD_204516 | JGI IMG/M metagenome (GOLD analysis project Ga0316201, IMG submission 204516) | Coastal sediment microbial communities from Delaware Bay, Delaware, United States - CS-6 worm burrow | ecosystem: Environmental > Aquatic > Marine > Coastal > Sediment | place: USA... | reverse complement strand
TCGGGCGTAAACAGCGCGACCGACATGCCTGCCATACGGTCCACATCGAAAATATGTATCGTCTCCAGCAGACGCTCCATATCGTCACCACTGCCGGCCAGGACCAGCATATTCCGCGCACTGTCGACACGTAAGAGTTGGTTGTTTCCAGACACGATCGGGGTAAGGATCTGCGCCATTTCATCGGCCGACACGTAGCGCAAGGGCACCACCCGCACACTGAATCCACTGGGCAATGAGAGGCTGGAATCTCCGAGCTGCGGTGCGCGGGTTTCGACCAGGGCATTGGCAAGCGGCACGATTCGGTAGGCGTCACCCTTCGGGATGAGGGCGGCGCCGTTCTGGCGCAACAGCAGCTCGAGCGTTGGTATCAGGTCTTCGCGATGCAGGGGGCGCGTTGTCTGCATCGATACCGCTCCCTGCACAGCCGGGTCGATTGTGTAGTTGACGCTCAGCATGTCGCCTAGGATGACTTTGACGACCTCCAGCAGGTTTGCATTCTGGAAGTTGAGTTTTACGTCTCCATCAGGCTGCGTGCGGGCGTCGGCGATGCCCCGCGGCGGCTGCAGCAGTACGCCACTGCCCGGTTTATAGAACGCGGGGTCTTGACGGCTGCCGTCATCGAGGGGCGAGGAACCCCCCTGGGTCGCCGCAGATCCCGCACCATCTATGGCCTCTCCTGGAACCCTGGTGGCCTGCAGTCTGTCGCCCCAGGCCGGTGGCCGCTTCTCAAACCGGTTGGGGCCGCAGCCGCTGAGGGTCAAGCCGATAGCAAGCGCGACAAGGAAGCTGCCGACCCTGAACGATGAGCCCCTGCCGCGAGCAGCGCTTGGGTGTGGTTTGTGATGATCGTGTTCTGACATCAGGCCAAGTCCTTCCTTGAGCGTCGGTTAGGGGCTATCGGTTGAATCGGTCGGTTGGCCATCATCAGGCCCACCATTATCTGGCTCACCGCTTTCAGGCTCACCACTATCAGGCTCACCACTATCAGGCTCACCATTGTCGGGCTCACCACGATCAGGCCCGCTGCCGTCAGGTCTGGACAGCGCTGCCGCAACGGGCGGTGGTAGTTTTGCGGCCACGGGCGGTGGAAGCCGGCGGCGAGGGATACGCCGGGTCCCTGGCGGCCTTCGCACCGCCTTTTTTTGCATGGTCACCGGGTCAAAACGATGCACCAGCAGGGTCTCCTCGCGGGCGTCGGAATGCAGTACCACGCGGTCGTCCTGTATTTCCTTCAACTCCCATTTTCCCAGCCGTCCGCCAGCATGCAGCAGGCGGGTCTTGCCGGTTTGATCCTGTATCAGTGCGGTTGTGTGGCCCAAGCCTTTGAGGACCGCGGTCAGCCGAAAACCGTCAATGTTCTCCACCGGCTCAGCAGCGCTGGCCACCTCAGCCTTCGGGGCGTTGGGTTCTTCGGGCCGTCTTTCGCGCGTGAACAGGGGACGCTCCAGTATCGCGTCATAGATCGCAATACTCTTGATCGCGGTTGGCGGTACTTCCAGGGGCGGCAGGGCCTCGGTGGGCTTTCCCGAGGGTGGTGGCGGGAGGGATGGCGTGTGTTGCAGCTCGTAGGCAAGCAGGGCCAAGCCTCCGACGTACCCGGCGATCAACAATATCCTGGTCCGGTCAGCCATCCACGGACCCCCGTGCTTCCAGGGGGGCAGGTGCCCGCAGCCCGTACAGGGTCATGCGTACGTCGAGCCCGCTGACGGCGACACTACGTCGCCTCGTCTGGCGGGCATTGATGCTGAGTTCCTCGACAAACAGGTAGGGCGTGGTGGTTTCGATGAAATACAGCAATTTGCGCAGTTCATCGGTACCGGTGCGCAGACGAGCCTCGACCGAGATGCGTTCCAGAGGGCCGTCATCGACCGGATTTTGCACGCGCAGGCTGAGGATGGTCACGCCGTTCTTTTTCGCCGCATCCTGCAGATGTCGCTGTAAACCTGCTGCGGCGAGGGCCCGGTTGGTGCCAGTCAGGAGATAAGGGGCCAGGGGGCGTGTACGCTCAACTTCGGCGACGGCCGCCCGCAGGGCTGGCGCCTGGTGCAGCAGCCGTTGGTAGCGGCTGATTTCATCACGTGTCGCTTCAAGATCGTCGGCTGCCGAAAAATAAGACTTCAGCAGCGGCCAGACAATGAAATTGGACAGAAGTATTGCCGGTATCAGCAGCAATGCCAGCGCCACGAGATGGCCACGCACACCGACGGGCAGGGTCATGTGCCACCTTCCTTGGCCGAAGGTTCGAGTTTGGCGCTGATGTTGAATCGATCGCCTTGTCCGCGGTTGTCTCGGGTGATTGCCGCATCGAAGCGCACAGCCTGGAGCAGGGTGGATTTCTCGAGCGTCTCGATCACGGTTGCAGGAGACAAAGAGATACCGCGCAGCGTGAGATTGCGACCCTGCAATTCGATGCCTTGCAGCCAGGTCTGGTCATCCAGCTGCTGGGTCAGTGTGTCGAGCAGCACGAGCGGTGATACGGCCGCCTGTCTGTGGTCTGCAAGCCATGCAGCCTGCGATGTGGCAACCGCGAGACGCTCGCGCAGATCACCCAGCTCGGCTGCGTTACTCCGCACCTCGTTCAGCTTTTCCTCCAGTATCGCCTGCTCCTGTTGCCAGTTGTAGACGTGTACGACCGACACACCAAGCCACAACCCGATCAGGCCCAGCCAGGCCAGACGCCTGATACGTCGGGGTGATGTGGGCGTCTCTGATACACGCCACGACAGTTCGAGATTCTCGCCTGGTACCGGAGGCTTTCGCAGGGGGAGGGGGTTATCCGGTGGGGGCTGGCCGATCAACGAAAGCGCGCGATCGATGCGTTGGCGCGGCATGGCGACCAACCAGACTGAAAGAGGCCCATCGGCGGGTGAATCCGCTGTTTCTCCACACGCATAATAGAGTTGATCCGCCTTGAACGGCGTGAGCTGTGGAAGCTGGTAACCGACCGCCTCGGCCAGATGTGCTTTTGCGGCGCGCGGCATGCTCAGGCGGCTGACCAGGTACTCTTTCGGAGCCAGTGTGAGGCGGATACGTTGCGGGACGCCAGGGAGACTCGACAGGAATTCGGTCAAGGCCTCGGGGCGGGTTGTTTCATCGCCGCCTGGCAACTCGACTGTTGCCACCTCATCGGCGGGGGGGGCGCTTAGTTCGAGCCGGTTGCCGTCAATCTGAATGGCGACAGTGGCCTTGGCGTTCTGCCAGGAACCTTGCAGTGAGGCCGGCACGAGCTCGCTGAGTTGGGTGCCCCACCAGTTGAGGAATTCAGCAAGCGTCACGGCCGTACCGCTTCCGGAGCCTCGCTGACGGGAAGTGTTTCGCGGGCCAGAAGTGTGAAGCCCCGGCGCCGGTTGAGCTGGATCACGGCGTGTTCCCGCCGTTTCAAGCCGTCGTTGAGTCGAACCTCTGTATCGAGTGCAAACAACTTGTTACCACGCCTCGTATCCAAGTAGCGCCTCGCGTTGCGAAGCAGGGTGTAGTCCAGCTCGCCACCATCGGCGAGCGCTTTTTCACGCTGCTCGATAAACGCCTGGGCGGTAGCCTGGTCAATCTCCGGAACGGCTGCCAATACTACCAGATCGGCGCTTGCGGCGTTAATTCGTGGCTGGCGTGAGTGCACCGTCAAATAGGGCTTGATCAACTCCATGATCTTGCTGTCGAAGCCCATGACCTGGCTCAGTTCGTTCACCGAATAAAAGGGGCCGTTGGAGGGGCCGTAGGTATACCCGGCTTTCAAATAGTCTTCTTCCTCGGCCCCCGTCGGCCCGGGTATATCGTCTTTGTCGCGCCAATCGATAAGTGCATCGGCCAGAGCTTCGGGATCTGAATCAGGAATCAGCTGCGAGAACAGGCCGACCAGTAGTTCCGGAGGCGAGCGGTTTATGTCGATGCGGCCGCTTTCCGATTGCACTCGCACGGTGATGGTTGCCGTGGGCCAGGGGATGGCATGTGCCTTGCTGTCGGCCTGCCAACGTGCTTCCCGGTCGCTCGAGGCGAGCGCCAGCACGGCGGTATGCAGTGCGGCGGTGGCGGCTGCTTCGGCACGGGCGATGGCGGACATGTCAGTCGCGACGCGGGTCTCATGACGTACTGCATGCGAAAACCCCGTCGCCAGGCTCGCGAGCAGGACCAGCGACCAGATCACCAGAATCAAGGCGAAGCCACGATTGCGCGGGTTCAATCGGTCACCTCGTCCTGCTCCTCTGACAACTCCATGTCATCAGACATATCGCCTTGGCTGAGTGGCGTCGTCCCGGTCATCGGCTGTGCAATCAACACCGGCCAGGCGCGCCCCCGGGTCGGCTTGACCGCGATACTGACCAGGTTGGGCAGCGCGTCAGAATTGTCCCAGCTTGGGTGCCACGCCGGGTCTTCAGTACGCTTGTTCTGACCGAAGTAGGCAAGCGTCAGCGCTTCGAGTTCATCGACAAGCACGGCTTGCTCAACAGCATCGACGGTGACTTCCGGCTGCGATTTGTCGAAGCGTTCACGGCTCAGAACGAGTTGCTCCCCGGTGGCTGTCGTGGTGATGCTGAGCCTGATGCGCATCAGTCCGCCCAGGCCGACATAGGCCGGCATGTCGGCGACAAACTCGAGGCGGTCCGGTGAGCCGTGGAACCCCGAGCCGCTCTCGGCATCCCTGGGGTCGGATACCGACCGCGCACGCGTCACGGCGCCGTGCAGAAACTGCCATCCGATGCGCATGACCTCCGTGTCTTCGGCCTGCACATCGAGTGCGTGTGCACTGCGCTGGCCTACACGCACCGCGCCATAGACAAGACCGACCAACAAGCCCGCGATACTGATCGCCACCAGCATCTCCACCAATGTGAAGCCCCGTTGGGTGCGCGTCACGACTCTATTCTCTGGGTGAGCAGCACGCTGTGCAGGGTGAACTCCCGTTCATCGCCCGGTTCGCCCCAGCTGACGGTGAGGACGAGGTCAAGCGGCTGAAGCCAGCCTGGGGCATCGGCGTCTGGATTTTCCGCTTCAGCGAGTATGGCCTGCCATTGATAGCCGTCGCTGAATGTGCCGGACAGTGTTCCGGGTTGAAGCTGATTGTATACCCCAAGCTCCGTGAGTTTGCTGCGGGCAAGCATGACGGCATGGGTACGGTCGTCGGCCAGGCGGGCCGTGCGAAGGCCACTCTGAAAGAGTTGCAGCAGTGTGCCACCAACCACCGCGAACAATGTGAGTGCGACCAGGATCTCGACCAAGGTGAATCCGCGGGCCGTCCTCATGGTTCGTCCTTGTTAACCCTTACCCGCCCGGTAAGCCATTCGATGTCGACCCTCAGAGTCTGATCATCCATCGACAGCGTCACGCGTCCGCCCGTTGACGTGCCGTCGGGGAAAAAATCGATGCCACCGCTGCTCGTCCCTGTGAGCAGCGATTTCCCTGTCGTCAGCATGATGTTCATATCTTCGGGAACGTCACGCCATTTGCGCGAGCCCTCGATGCCAAAATGCTTGGACTCTGTGTCGATCAGGAAGCGCTGGCGCGCCTGATTGACCCGCGCCTGTCGGCGTGTTTCGCGCAAGGTGGTCGCGATTTCACTGGAAGACTCGCGCAGTGCGCGGGTCGGCGAAGGCATCAGCATAGGCGCCAGTGCGGCAGTCAGCACCACCAGCAAGGTGAATACGATAAGTACTTCGACAAGCGTGAAACCGGCCGCATGTCGATCGGCCGAGTTGCCGGCGACCCGACCCACAGCATTCATTCCCAGCTGGTGATATCCGCGTCGTCGTCTTCGCCACCGGGCTGGCCGTCGCCGCCGTAGGAGAGGATATCGAATGGGCCATTTTCCCCCGGGCGTTGCAGGACCAACTCGTACCCCCAGGGATCCTTGAGCTGCGACATTTTTCGGATGTAAGGTCCGTTCCAGCGTTCGACTCCCTGCGGCTTCTTCACAAGGTCAGTCAGTTCCTCTGGATAGCGCCCCGTCTCGAGGCGATACAATTCGACGGCATTGGCGATTTTCTCCAATTGGATGCCGGCCGATTTCCGATTGGCTTCGTTCGCCTTGCCGAGCAGGTTTGGGGCCACGACTGCGGCGAGCACGGCCACCAGGGCAATGACGACGATGAGTTCGATCAGGGTGAAGCCGGAAAAGCGGGCAGATGTCGGCATGCGAAAACTCCGGGTGTCGGTCAAAGGTCAAAAGGCCAGATTGTTTGATTCCAGGATCATCAGCACCACGGAAAGTATTATCACAGTGATCAGCAGTGCGATAGTGATAATAATTACGGGCTCGGCGAGCGTAAGCAAGCGTTTGAGCATGGTCTGAACATCGCGTTCGTAAATATCGGCAACCTGTGACAGCAGGTGTTCCAGTTTCCCGGATGTCTCGCCGAGCTTGATCAACTGCGTGGCCAACGACGGCAGGATCTGGGCTTCGGTCAAAGGTTTCGATAGTCCCTCGCCCTCGCGAACGCGCTGGGCAACATGGTTCAACGCCTTTGCCATGACCGCGTTCCCCACAATCTCCTTGGCGATCTCCATGGCGGGAAGCAGGTGGACGCCGCTCGCCAGCAAGGTGGACAATGTGCGGGCAAACCGCGCCGTTTGCAGCTTGCGGATCAGAGGTCCGACCATCGGCATCCGCAGCAGCCGCGCGTCCCAGAGTGCCCGTCCCGTCGGGTCTGCCCAGTCGCGACGAAGCCACCAGACGGCGGCGCCAATGAGCAGAATCATCAGCCACCACCAGCCGGTAACCAGTTCGCCGGCACCGGCCACGATGCGGGTGAGCATCGGTAGTTCGCGGCCGGCCTCGGCAAACATCTCAGTAAACTGCGGCACCACGAATGCAAGCATGACGGCCACGGCGATGAGCGCCAGGCTCAACAATATTGCCGGATAGATCAGGGCGGATATGAGAGCTTGCCGCATCTCACTTCGGTTGGCGCGAAAAGCGGCCAGGCGCTCCAATGCGATATCCAGTGCTCCGCTCGATTCCCCTGCTCGAACCATGTTGCAGTAGAAGCGGTCGAAGCCGGGATCAGCCTGTTCAATGGCAGTGGACAAGGGCTTTCCGCCGCGCACTTCGGTATTCACAGCATCAGCAATCCGCGCCATGGCGGGGTTTTCCGTCAATCCCGCCAAGGTGTCCAGTGACTGACCAAGCGGTAGGCCTGCGCGCAGCAGCGTGGCCAGCTCCAGGGTGAACAGATCGATATCGGCGCTGCCTGCCTGGCTCGAATCTGAACGCTTTGAAGGGCGCAGTATGTTGACCGGCGCAGTCCCGGCGCTGTCGATCTGGATCGGTATGCTGCCCTGACCTTGCAGTATGCGGGCAGCGTCGTCGCGATCTGCGGCCTCGATCCGGCCTTCGTCGACCTGACCATCACCCCTGGCGGCTTTGTAATGGAACAACGGCATGGCGTCAGTCGATCCCGTCGACAGACTGGGTAACCCGTTCGATTTCCTCGATCGTCGTCAGCCCGGCCAGTGCTTTGCGCAATCCGTCGCTGCGCATATCAATCATGCCCTCATTCTGCGCGATGCGCTGTAAGGAATCGGCATCCTGGTGCGCGATTACGGCCCGGCGCAACGGTTCCGTCATCATCATCAGTTCCAGGATGGTCGTGCGTCCGCGATAACCCGTCTGATCGCATTCGCTGCACCCCCCGGCCCGATAGAGTTTGGCAGGTTCTGCGCCGATAAAGCGATCGAGCCCGAGCTCTTCCACCTGTGACTCGGAGGGCGCGTAGGAGACCCGACAATGAGGGCAGAGGCAGCGTACAAGGCGTTGCGCGAGCACGCCGTCGATCGTCGAGGTCAACAGGTAGTCATCGACCTGCATGTCCTGCATCCGGGTGATGCTGCTGGCAGCGTCATTGGTATGCAGGGTCGAAAATACCTTGTGTCCGGTGAGTGCAGCCTGGACTGCGATGCGCGCTGTTTCGACGTCGCGCATCTCGCCGATCATGATGATGTCGGGGTCCTGGCGCAATATGGCGCGTAGCGCATTGGCAAAGGTGAGATCGATCTGGGGCCGGACGGGGATCTGGTTGACTCCGGTCAGCTGGTACTCCACCGGATCTTCGACGGTCAGGATCTTTTTGTCAGGCGTGTTCAGCGCGGACAAGGCGGCGTACAGCGTGGTCGTCTTTCCGCTACCGGTCGGGCCGGTGACGAGAACGATGCCATGCGGTCGTGCCAGCAGTTGTTCGAACCGACGCAGTGTATCGCCCTCGAATCCCAGTGCCTTGAAATCCAGGGTCACGTCACCACGATCGAGCAGGCGCAGGACCACGCTCTCACCATGCAGGGTCGGGACGGTCGAGATGCGCATATCCACCTCCCGACCCTCGACGCGCAGCTTGATGCGCCCATCCTGCGGCAGCCGGCGCTCAGCGATATTCAGGTTGGCCATCACCTTGACGCGCGAGACGATCGCCGCCGGCGAAACACCACGCGGCAGCCCAATCGAACGCAGGGCACCGTCGATCCGGTACCGGACCGAGACTTCGTGCTCGAACGGTTCTATATGAATGTCGGAAGCACGCAGTTCCAGGGCCCTTGAGATCAACTCGTTGACCCGGCGGATAACCGGCGCCTCGCTGGCCATGTCGCGCAGATGAGCGATCTCGTCGGCTTCACTGCCGCCCCGGGTGTGCTCACCGGTCTGAATCGGCGCGGATTCCTCCGCGGAGGGGAACTGTCTGGAGAGTGCGGCCTGGATATCGCTGATCAGCCCGATGTGTGGATTGACTGACTGACCCAGGGCGAGTTCCAGTGCATCGAGGACGAACCCGTCGCCGGGGTCGGCCAATGCGATCTCGGTTCTATCGGCGGACGATCGCAGCGGCACCGCATTGTGCTGTCTGAGGAAGTCCGCAGAGACGGTGACGTCGTCACCCATCGCGTCGAGGTAATCTTCTTTCGTGGCGAGTGGCCAGCCGGTCGTTTCGGCCAGGGCCTCCGCAAGATCACGTTCGCCAATAAATCCAAGCTGCACCAGCAGGGGGCCCAGCAGCCCGCCTTTTTCGGCTTGCAGATTGAGCACCTGCTCAAGCTGTTCGGCGGCGAGCTTTCCCGATCCGACCAGCAACTCGCCGAAGGCTACGGACAGGGGTTGGTCGTTTGTAGTGTCGATGCCCATCATTTGGTGTCGAGGATAACCCGAATTGACCTCAATTGTGGCAGAAACGCCCGTCCCGAGCGGCATAAGGAGATCGTGGGAATGAGACGAATTGGGGTGCTTTTCTCCGGGCAAACGCGGATTGCTTCAACGAACCGGATGGCTGGCGAGGGAAGAGGGCGTTCAGGTGAACGCCGATCGCCAAGGAGAATGACGCAAAGCCGGCTTGGCCCCCGGAATCCGAGCCATTCTTTCCGTGGCGCGGCACAGAAACCGGGTGGTCGGGGAATCGCTGCTTATCGAGGATCCAGTGTGTTTTGAGACTGAGATACCCCAAAACACACATGAGATCCAACGCCCATGCGTTGCCGCCGGATACCCTCTGCGATCTAGCCGAGGAAACTGCCGTCGCGCAGTCGTTGCGCTTCCATCAGTTCGAGCTCACGGGAGCCAGAAACGACGATATCGTGTGCTGGAACAAAATCCAGGCCGGGGTCCAGACGCTTGTAGGGTACCGAGTTCAATATCACCTTCATGGCGTTGAGTCGGGCAAGGTGCTTGTCGTTGGAGCGGATCATGGTCCAGGGCGCATGGTTGGTATGCGTCCGCTTGAGCATCCCGTACTTCTGGTTGGTGAAGTCATCCCAGCGATCCTGTGCCTGGACGTCGATTTCAGACAATTTCCACTGCCGCAGGGTATCGTTCTTGCGCCGCTCGAACCGCCGCGCCTGTTCTTCCTTGGTGACCGAAAAATAGAGTTTGTTCAGGATGGTTCCCTGCCTGACAAGGTCCTTTTCAAAGCCCGGACAGCCGACCATGAAGTTTTCGTATTCTTCCTTGGAACAGAAACCGAAAACCGGCTCAACGATCGCGCGGTTGTACCAGCTGCGATCGAACAACACGACTTCACCACCGCGGGGGAAGGCGCGAATATACTTTTGGAAGAACCACTGTGTCTTCTGCTCCTCGGTGGGCTTGCCGAGTGCGACGACACGGTAGTGTTTTTCGTTCATATAGCGGGTGACGCGGCGAATGGTCCCGCCCTTTCCTGCCGCATCCCGTCCTTCGAACAGGATGATCATCCGTGTTTTGGTCTGTTCGAGATGCTGCTGCATCTGGATCAGCTCAGCCTGATAGGGCTTGAGCTCCTCTTCCCGATTGAATCGTCGTTTCGCCTTGCTGTTGGCCTTTTTGTACTTGGAGATTTGTTTACGCTGGGCCTCGATCGTGTCCAGCAGGTCCTGCGTGCTCTGTGGTTGTTCCATCTCTCCGGGAGTCTCCGGGGTCTTGTCTTCTTCGCTCATCGTTTCAGCTCTCAGATTTCCCTTGGTTGATTGCCCATACTAGCGGTTCGTTGGGTCTGGGTAGAACGATCAGACGACAAAATCTGCGGGAAAGATGACGTGGCGCAAGAAACGCCCTTTAGATTCGTTGAGGGTCGACACCACACGACGCTGCCTGCCTGTCGGGTTTCCAGTATGGTCACAGAGAAACCCAACGAATCACTCGGTTTATGTCCCGTCCAGCCGTCGGGTAACATTCGCCCGCGCGCCGCGAAACAGCGCAACCCGGCCTCCAGGGCCTTCCGTGGCTCGGCGCGAGGAGACCGGAGGCCCGCGTGACCGCAATCCTGTTGCGTTTCTGCTCGCCACACCGGGCCTGGTCCGAAATTCAGATCAATATTTGGAATCGACTGTGATGAACAAGCTCGCCTTTGTCTTGGTGGCCACATTGTTTGCCGGTTTGTTTTCTGCCGCCGCTTTGGCGCAGGAAGAGAAGGCGCCGCCTGCGACCGTTACCACGTCAGATCCGGAGATTCCGACCGAGGAGCTGGCGCTGCTGCTCAGTCCTTTGAACAAGGATGAATTGCTGATCGAGGCCGACGGCTGGCGCAAGATCGTCAAGGCGAAGGCCGAGGCAATTGCCCATGCAGAGATTGCGGTGCGTCGAGAGAACCGGGCGATCGAGAAGGCGGAGGAGATAAGGAACGAGGCGGAAGAGGCGACGGAGCAACTGGAGGAGGTTGCGAAGAAGGTCGCTGAAGCCAAGGCATCGGGCGATTCTGGCGCGATCGCAGAGGTACAACAGGCCGCCTCTGTAGCGCGTGATGAAGTGAACCAGGTCGCGGAAACGGTAGATAAGACGCTCAAGGCCGTTGAAAAGAGCGCCGACAGTGAGCACGAGACATCGGCGGAGACCAGGCATCGCCTCGACGAGACCTCCGAGGCTGCGGAAAAGGCAGAGCAGGCGGTTGCCGACGTCCAGGAGGCGGTGGACGGTGCCGAAGGCAAAACCGGAAAGGCGGCTGAAGCGGTTGCGCAAGAAGCGGAAAAGGCCACGGAGAGCGCGCAACAGGCTACGGAGACCGTAAAGCAGAAAATCACAGAGACCCTCGAAGGGGTGAAGGCCGGAACCGAGACAGCGGGTATCGAGGATGCACTGAAGCAAATCCAGCACGTCGAGGAGATCAAGGAAGAGGAAAAACTTGATTTGCTCAAGACAGTGACGACGCTGCGCGAGGAGCGCACCCTGCTGTTGGACAATCTGCGTGTCGTCATCGATGAACTGCAGTCGAAGACCGACGCAGCAGATGCCGACACCCAGGCAAAGATAAAGGACTACAGGCTTTACCTGGGTGGCGTGTCGGGAATCAACGTCGACGTGACCGACACCACTTCTGCCTGGGTTTCGCTAAAAGGCTGGGTGACCTCGCAGGAGGGTGGGCTGCGGTGGTTCAAAAACATCGGCTCTTTTGTCTCAATCCTGGTGCTGGCGTGGTTCCTGTCCGGCCTGGTCCGCAGGTTGATGCGCAAAGCGTTGGGCAGACTGTCATTGCCGGCGCTACTGACTGATTTTCTGATCAAGTCGGCGCGCTGGATCGTGATGATCATCGGTATCATCTGGGCCCTGTCGGCACTCGAGGTCAGCGTAGCCCCCTTGCTGGCAATGGTGGGTGCTGCCGGTTTCATTATCGCTTTCGCGATGCAGGATTCGCTTTCCAATTTTGCCAGCGGTCTTATGATCCTGTTCTTCCGGCCGTTCGACATGGGCGACCTGGTCGATGCCGGTGGGGTTTCCGGAAAG
>Ga0316201_10003068_pt1 | contig 12168 bp, 10 predicted proteins | sample CS6wburrow_MG_FD_204516 | JGI IMG/M metagenome (GOLD analysis project Ga0316201, IMG submission 204516) | Coastal sediment microbial communities from Delaware Bay, Delaware, United States - CS-6 worm burrow | ecosystem: Environmental > Aquatic > Marine > Coastal > Sediment | place: USA... | reverse complement strand
TACCCGCAGTAATTACGTCATCAACAATCAGGACTCGCTTACCCCTGATCGGGGCGCCGACCAGCGAACCGCCTTCACCGTGTGCCTTGGCTTCCTTTCGGTTAAAGACGTAAGGCTTATCTTTTTTGTACTGATTTGCCAGCGTTACCGCAGTTGCGGCAGCCAGAGGTATTCCTTTATAGGCAGGCCCGAAAAGAACATCGTAATCCAGATTTGCCTGCTCAATTGCAGCGGCATAGAAGTTACCCAGCTGCGCCAGGGCATGACCGGAATTAAATAACCCGGCGTTAAAAAAGTAAGGGCTGGTACGTCCGGATTTTAACTTGAATTCACCGAATCGCAACACGTCATACTGTTTGGCAAAATCGATAAATTGTTGCTGATACTCCTGCACTGCTAGTCTCCTAAAACGCTACGTTGTAACTCAATTAATTCGGCGATGCCCTTTTCCGCCAAAGCCAGCATCGCATCCATTTCTGCTCGACTATAGGGGCCATCCTCTGCCGTTCCCTGCACTTCAACATATCCGTCATTCTCTGTCATAATGACATTCATGTCGGTTTCAGCCTTTGAGTCTTCGGCATAATCCAGGTCGAGCACGGGCGCACCCTGATAAACACCGACTGACACGGCGGCAATATAATGTTTAATCGGATCGGTTTTAATCAACCCTTTGTTCTGCAAGGTCCGCACGGCATCAATCAACGCAACGAAACCGCCAGTGATTGCAGCAGTACGGGTACCGCCATCGGCCTGGATGACATCACAATCGATAACGATGGTATTTTCACCCAGCTTTTTAAGATCGATAGCAGCACGCAATGAGCGACCAATCAACCGTTGTATTTCAACCGTTCGACCGCCTTGTTTGCCGCGCGCAGCTTCACGTCCCATGCGAGAATTTGTGGATCGCGGTAACATGCCGTATTCAGCTGTCAGCCAGCCTTCGCCCCGACCCCGAAGGAATACCGGCACTCCTTTGTCAACACTGGCCGTACAGATGACTTTGGTATCACCAAACTCGATCAACACAGAACCTTCTGCATGCTTGGTGTAATTTCGGGTGATATTTATCGGGCGCAAATCATCTACAGCTCTACCGCTCGGTCGCATACGTTCCTCATTATGATTATTCAAACAAAGTGCGACATTGTACCTTGTTATCACGCTATAATGTTGACCGATTTTAGCGCAAACATCCTGGAGTTTTGATGCCATCAAGCATGACTGCCTTTGCTCGCAAAGAGCTGCAAACAGAATGGGGGACGCTCACTTGGGAGGTGCGTTCGGTCAATCATCGCTACCTGGAAATGCAGTTCCGTTTACCTGAAAACCTTCGTATCATGGAACCCGACTTGAGGACATTACTAAAGAAGCGCTTTTTTCGGGGCAAGGTTGAATCAAGTCTTTTTTTTCGTCCTGATACTGAACAAACAAACCAGCTTCAAGTTAACGTCGAGCTGCTCAAGTCCATTAACTTGGCGCTCACTGAAACACAGCAACTGGTCACAAACAGCCAAAGTGCCAGCGCCGTCGAATTACTCAAGTGGCCCGGTGTGCTGCAAACAGCTGACACGGACTATGATGCACTCAAAAAGATCGCACTAATTCTGTATCAGGAGGCATTAACCGAACTTGCCGAGATGCGTGATCAGGAAGGCAGCACCTTGTCCGGTTTAATTCAGCAAAGACTGGTCACAATTGACGCCCTTAAAAAGAATATTTGCAGTCAGTTACCTGAAGCAAAAAAACTGCAAAAAGAAAGACTGCAAATGCGTATTGAGGAAGCAAAAGTCGCGCTGGAGCCTGGTCGCCTCGAACAGGAAATTGTTATTCTATTACAAAAATCAGACGTTGATGAGGAGCTTGACCGCCTTCAAACACACGTTAAGGAAGTGCAAAGAACGCTGGAAAAATCCGGCGCGATTGGTCGGCGCCTGGATTTTTTAATGCAGGAACTGAATCGGGAGGCAAACACGCTTTCCTCCAAGTCAATTAATGCCGATATTACTCAGGCATCTGTAGAATTAAAGGTGCTGATCGAGCAAATGCGCGAACAAATACAGAACATCGAATAACCAGCAGGCCCGCAAAAAACCATGTCTGAAACCCTGACCCAAAATGGCACCTTGTTTATTATCTCCGCACCCTCGGGCGCAGGTAAAACCAGTCTCGTGCACAAACTGATCAACACGCTTGATGACATCTGTGTTTCCATTTCTTACACAACCCGGAAAATGCGTGCCGGTGAACAGCACGGTAAAGATTACCATTTTGTTTCCAGGCAGCAATTTGCTGACATGCTGGCTAATAATGAATTCCTTGAGCACGCCAATGTTTTTGGTAATTCATATGGCACATCCAGGAACTGGGTTGAACAGAGGCTGGTGAAAGGTATCGATGTTATTCTGGAGATCGACTGGCAAGGCGCCGCCCAGGTGCGCAAATTATTTGACGGCAGCGTAAGCATTTTTATTTTGCCACCGTCATTACAGACCCTTCGCAAAAGACTGGTTCACCGGGCCCAGGATAGCGAGGCGGTCATCGACCAAAGAATGGCGCAGGCGATCAGCGAAATCTCGCATTATCCTGAATTTGATTTTCATGTTGTCAATGACGATTTCGAGCTGGCTTTAAAACAACTGGCCAGCATAATTAAAGCCCAGCGAGCTAGTGAAAAAGTTCAAATGGCCTCTGTGCAACAATTAATCAACGAACTCTTGTCAAAACCCCTCTAAATTCAGTAAACTTGCGCGCCTTGTATTAAACTTTAGGTGTGCGTCCTTTTTTCCGACGTAACAACGACCTACCGAAAACTATCAGGAATTAAAATGGCACGAGTAACAGTCGAAGATTGCCTTGAAAATGTTGAGAATCGTTTTGAGCTCGTCATGGTTGCATCAAAGCGCGCACGCCAACTGGCCACAGGCGGCAAAGACCCTTTAGTCAAAGAAGACAGCGACAAGGCCACGGTTATTGCTCTCCGTGAAATCGCTGAGAACCTGCTTACCGAAGAAGTCCTGAACGGTCGCAGTATTGAAGATGAGAGTGCCGCAATTTTTGGCGACGCGGATGCCGAAATTGAAGCCGGGGAAGAAGGTACCGAGGAGCAGGTTGCATCTGAGGCCGAAACTGAAACAACTGACAATTCAGAAAACAAGCCAACTACAAGCGAAACCTGAACCGCCCCTTTCTGACATATTTCATCATGAGCATCTTCATAAGGTGCTCATTCTATTGAAATTATCCTTCAATGAATTAAATCTCAAGCGCACGACTGGTAAGTTCTGCAATCCTTTGTTAATTTGGTAACTGACTGGCGAAATCACTGTTATTTTGCCCCTTTTAGTAACTACTTAGAGAGTAAAGCAGGACATGCTATCCATATCGGATTTTGCATCTCGCCTAGAAAGCTATCTCGAACCAGATCAAATCAACCTGGTGCGGCGCGCCTACTATTATGCCGAACAAGCCCACGATGGCCAGTTTCGCCAGACCGGCGATCCTTATATTACCCACCCATTAGCGGTCGCTAACATCCTTGCCGATATGGGCATGGATCATCAAAGCCTGATGGCTGCGATGTTGCACGATGTTATTGAAGATACGGGCATCAGCAAACCAGCATTAACACGTCAATTTAACGAAACTGTTGCAAGCCTGGTTGACGGCGTCAGCAAATTAACCCACCTTGAGTTTGAGACTGTTGCGGAAACGCAGGCTGAGAATTTCCAAAAAATGGCCTTGGCCATGGCAGAAGATATTCGCGTGATATTGATCAAGCTTGCCGACCGGCTGCATAACATGCGCACGCTCGGAGCGCTGAAACCAGAAAAAAAACGCCGAATTGCCCGTGAAACATTGGACCTTTATGCTCCCATTGCCTATCGGCTGGGCATGAACAATATCAAAGTCGAACTTGAAGATCTGGGGTTCAGGGCACTCTACCCAATGCGCTCGGCCCGGATTACTCGCGCCGTTAAACGTGCGCGCGGCAATCGCAAAGAAATCGTTTCCCAGATTCAAACCGCCTTATCGGATTACTTGATACAAGAGAGCCTGACCGGAAGAGTTATTGGCCGTGAAAAGCCTATTCATAGCCTTTATAAAAAAATGCGTGCGCAAAAGAAATCTTTCAATGAAATTATGGATGTCTACGCCTTCCGTATCGTCACCGACTCTGTTGATAATTGTTACCGCATTCTGGGTGCTGTCCATAGTCTCTATAAACCGGTGGAAGGTCGCTTCAAAGATTACATTGCCATCCCGAAAGCAAATGGTTACCAGTCCATCCATACGACCCTGTTCGGTATGCATGGGGTACCCATTGAAATTCAAATTCGTACCGAAGAAATGGAGGAAATGGCCCATAGTGGTATCGCGGCTCATTGGCTCTACAAAAGCAGCGAAACGACGTATCGCAGTCATGTTCGTGCGCGGCAATGGGTTCAGGATTTACTGGTCATGCAGCAGCGTGCCGGCAACTCCCTTGAGTTTATTGAGAACGTTAAAACAGAACTGTTTCCACACGAGGTTTATGTCTTTACCCCGAAAGGTAAAATCCTGGAACTACCTGCTGGCGCCACACCTATCGACTTTGCTTACGCAGTGCATACCGATATCGGCAATAGCTGCGTTGCCTGCCGAATAAACCGTCGGCTTGCACCCTTAAGTACAGCGTTAAAGAGCGGCCAAACCGTTGAAGTTATCATAGCTCCCAGTGCACGGCCAAATTTTGCCTGGTTGAATTTTGCGATCACTGGCAAAGCACGATCCGGTATTCGACACTTTTTGAAACATCAGCAACGGTCAGAGGCCTGCGAACTCGGCCAGCGCCTGCTCAACAAAGCATTGTTAGACTTGAACACCAGTATTGATGACCTGACTGCCAAGCAACATAAAAAACTGCTTAAACACACCGGCAGCCCCTCATTCGAACACCTCTGCACGGATATTGGCCTGGGTGATCGACTGGCCTACACGATCGCCCGGTTACTCAATTCAAAAAGTAAAAAAGCCCTGCAGCGAGATAACGAACAATCTGTTAACCCGTCAAGTTTTTCGATCCAGGGTAGCGAAGGCATGGTGGTCAGCTTCGCCAAATGTTGTCACCCCATTCCTGGCGAAACAATAGTTGGCCACCTCAGCCTCGGTAAGGGCCTGGTCATTCACCGAGCAAGCTGTCGCAATATTAAAGATATTCGTAATAATCCCGAGAAGTGCCTTGAAGTACATTGGGACGACAATGTTCAGGGTGAGTTCAGGGTCGCCCTGCGCATTGAGGTATTTAGCCAACGCGGAACTGTTGCGACCATCGCCACCCTGGTTACCTCCGCCGAGGCCAATATTGAAAAAATCAGCGTTGAAGAGAGAGATGCCAAATTAAGCACCATCCATCTGGAAATCCTGATCAAAGACCGCCAACACCTGGCAAGGGTGATGCGTCGAATTCGTAACAATAACACCGTCAATCGAATTACCCGGGTACTCAGTTAAGCTGTTCGCCAAAACCCCGCAAAAATCTGTCTCTGTAATTCTACAAATACGTGGTTATACTCTGTGCTGAATCTGTCTTTCCTCAACAATGGAAAGACGCCCAAAACATTTTCAGTGGCTCACCGATTGATCAAATGAACCCGCGCGCATCTTTGCCTACTCAGCAGCCTGCCATCAACACCCTCAAGGGTGTCGGTCCGCGCACCCTGGAACAACTTCAAAAACTGGGCATAACGAATGTACAGGACCTGCTGTTTCACTTGCCTTTTCGCTACCAGGATCGCACTCGCATCACAGCCATTGGCGCATTGCGTGAAGGAAAGGATGTTTTAGTTGAGGGCAAGGTCGTCATTGCCGACATCGCCCGGGGTCGACGCAGCAGTTTGTTGTGCCGAATAGAAGACGGCACCGGCTTTGTCAGTTTGCGTTTTTACTACTTTTCTCATGCCCAGAAAAACAATTTGCGTAATGGCGTCAAAATTCGTTGCTTCGGGGAAGTTCGTCGCGGTGCCACTGGCTACGAACTTTATCATCCTGAATACCGGATTATTGATGACCATGCGCCGGCAAAGCTGGAGCAAACATTAACACCTGTCTATGCAACGACAGACGGGCTGAGCCAAAAAAAATTAAGGTCTTTGATAGCCCAGGCATTAACTGATCAATCTGTTACCAAAAATCTGCGTTCCTTGTTGCCAACTTCATCATCGCCTAACCAGTGGCTTGGTGATATTGCTACCATCATAAAATTTCTGCATACGCCACCGGCCAACCTGTCAGACTCGGATATTGCTTTGCTTGAACAACAATGCCACCCGGCGCAGCGCCATCTGGCTTTCGAAGAGCTGGTGGCACATCACGTCAGTCTTTTGCATTTACGCAAAAACATACAAAAGAACAAGGCTCCGATACTAGGTTCGAACGAAAATCTTGATGACCGGTTTTTCAAATCACTTGGGTTTCAATTAACCCGAGCCCAGAAAAGGGTAGCTGCTGAAATCGCAACAGACCTGACCAGTGGCAAGCCGATGCTGCGCCTCATTCAGGGTGATGTCGGTTCCGGTAAAACCGTGGTCGCTGCAATCGCTGTTCTACACGCCATTGCCGCTGACTTTCAGGCCGCAATTATGGTGCCGACTGAAATTCTCGCGCAACAACATATGGCCAGTTTCCAGCAGTGGCTTAAACCACTGGGCATTGTGCCGGTGTGTTTAACTGGCAAACAAACTGCCAGCCTGAAACGTGAGCATCTGGAGCATATCGCCTCCGGTCGAGCATCGGTTATTATCGGGACGCACGCTTTATTCCAAAAGGACGTTTTGTTTCACCGGTTAGGATTGTGTGTCATTGATGAGCAACACCGCTTTGGCGTTCACCAGCGCTTAAGCCTGCATAATAAAGGTACAACCACAGACCAGCTGCCACACCAGTTAATCATGACAGCAACACCCATACCCCGAACTTTGGCGATGTGCGCATATGCTGACCTGGACGTTTCAATCATCGATGAATTACCACCCGGGCGAACACCGGTAGAAACCATTGTGATCAGCGACCAACGCAGGCAGGAGCTGATCGACAGAATTCATCACGCGTGCCAGGCCGGCAAACAAGCCTACTGGGTCTGCACACTGATCGAAGAATCTGAAGTCCTTCAGTGTCAGGCTGCAGAAGTTACCGCCACTGAACTGAGCACACAACTACCTGATTTAGCCATTGGCCTGATCCATGGCCGCCTCAGCAGTCAAATAAAAACCGGCCTGATGGAAAAATTTAAAGCTGGCGAAATTCAGCTGCTGGTTGCCACCACGGTCATTGAGGTAGGAGTTGATGTTGCTAATGCCAGCCTGATGGTTATCGAGAACCCCGAGCGGCTCGGACTTGCGCAACTCCATCAACTTCGCGGTCGGGTTGGCAGGGGAACAGAGCAAAGTTATTGCCTGCTGATGTTTAAGGCTCCTTTATCGAACCACGCAAAACAGCGCCTTGCCATCATGCGCGACTCAAGTGACGGCTTTGTTATCGCCGAAAAAGACCTGGAATTACGCGGCCCGGGTGAATTTCTTGGTAAGCGGCAAACCGGCATCATGCAGTTCAAAATTGCCAACTATGGACGCGATCAGGTCTTATTTCCGCAAGCCCGTCAATGCGCCGAACAGATTGTTCGCCAGAATCACTCGCTGATCCCACCCCTGCTGAATCGCTGGCTTGGTGTAAACCAGCAATACGTCCAGGTCTGAGAAATTAACTTTATAAAACGTGGACTTACACTGTTTATTGGCTAAACTTACTGCGCAAAGGGGTTTAAAAAGCAGATGCAAGATTCACGGTTAAAATCAGAGAATGGAGTCTGGCCGCAATGAACGTTCCAACAAGTATTCTCAACCTGTTGAATTACAGCGAAAATTCTTACGAGATTGAGTCCGTTGATCCGGACATGCTGATAGCCCGCCTGCGTGGCCATGCAAACCAAAAAGTCCAATTTGTTCTGATGACGCCCCTGCAAGCATCTGAAGAACGACTTCAGCTAATCCATTCTGCCAATGTGCTGGTCGACATTGATGAAGTTATCGCGCAGTTTGGTCATCCCTTAAAAGCTGTCTCCAGCAAAATTTTCGGTAATCGCCTGCAAAGAATGGGACTTGAGACATTACCCGCATTACCTCAGCTAACGGGTGATAAAGCCCTGGTTGACAAGGGCATACTGGAAGCCGAAGAAGTTTATCTTCATTCCGGTAACAGCGGCCAGGTCATCAAAATGCCCGCCAAATCATTTATGGAATTGCTTGAACCCGCAGAAGTGATAGCGTTTGGGGTTGCCCTTGACAAGACAACGCCTGACTTGGCAAGCACAGAACATGACATTATGAACGTCCACCATTCGATCCAAAAATACACATCATTGCAAATTAAACGCAGATTGGTTGAAACTCTGGAAATACCACCACTTTCATGCACTGCACAGAGCATTATCAACCTGGCCGCCAACCCGGATGCCGAAGCCGAAGCTTTGGTCAAGATTGTTGAGCTCGATCCAAGCCTGTCAGCACAAATTGTTGGCTGGGCATCGTCACCCTATTATTCCGCGCCGGGCAAAATCAACTCCATCCATGATGCCATTGTACGTGTTTTGGGTTTTAACCTGGTTTTAAACCTTGCGCTTGGCCTGGCTGTTGGAAAATCCCTGAAAGTACCGAATAACTCTGCCGACAGTGTAATATCATTTTGGCGTCAATCCGTTTATACCGCGCTGACCATGGAAAAACTAAACGCTGCGATTCCTGCAAACCATAGGGGAGAACCCGGACTGGCGTATTTGACCGGTCTATTAAATAACTTTGGCTACCTCATTCTGGCCCATGTGTTTCCTTCTCACTTCGCTATTATAGAGCGCTACACGGAAGCTAATCGTCATTTGAATCCCACGTTTATTGAGCAGTTTTTGCTGGGTCTGGAACGTCATCAAATCTGCAGTCTACTGATGAAAAACTGGAATTTACCTGAACCTGTCTGGACTGCGCTGCGCTTTCAACAAGCCGAAGACTACTGTCATGATTATTCCCTCTATGCCAACCTGTGTTTGTTAGCAAAACGACTACTGGCGGCCAATGGAATAGGGGACAGCCCTGTTGAATTTATTCCAGCCCACATCTACGAACGATTGCATCTGGAACCGGCAGAAGCGGAAAATATTATTGGAATGATTATGGAGTCATCTGACGAAATCGATACGATGTCTGACCTGTTTTTTGCCAAGTAACAGCGGCTTCTGCAACCTACGCCTAACGCAGACCAAGCCATTAACTACCTGAAGTTATCAAATAAAATTGATGACGCCCTCATGGCTCTTCTCTACAAGACAATAGCGCACAGCATCACTATAATGCTTGCTCGTTCTCCGGCAACCCTGATTTATTTAAAATTGAAAACAACCCGACCGCTTGCACTCAATCACTGGCATTCTTATCGTCGCACCTTGTTTTTTGGCACCAGTGCCACCTGGCGCGATTGGCTGCTGGACCAGGGCTCGCTCACCAAACGCCTTATCCTTGCCAGCAACGGTGACTTTCGCGTGGTGAAGCTAAAGCAGGGCTGGGGCCGGCCCAGTTTACACGAGGCCCGCCGGCTGAACATGAAACCGCGCCAACTGGCCATTATCCGGGAAGTGATTCTGGTATGCCGAGGCGAACCCTGGGTTTATGCGCGCAGTATTTTTCCTTTAGAAACATTGATAGGACCCTTGCGCTGGTTAAAGAGTCTGGATGCCCGGCCGTTGGGTGACATGCTGTTTAAAGACCCAAGCATGCGTCGAACGTTATTTGAAATTGCGATTCTGGATAATATGAGAATTGAACAACATACCAAACTACCCTGTCACAAACCGGTTTGGGGACGACGATCCCTGTTCTTCCTGAAAAACAAACCTATCCTGGTCGCTGAAATATTTCTGCCTGCTCTGGAACAACACGCGCAACAAATAAAAATATCTAAACTATAATTTAATCAGCAAGCATCACTTTAATCGAAGGCCTATGATTTCTACATTAACCGCACAACTAGCCGACTATGGCCGCCTGATGCGTTTCGACAAACCCATCGGCACCTATCTGCTTCTTTGGCCAACACTCTGGTCACTCTGGATAGCGGCCGAAGGCTTCCCTGATGAGCGTATTTTTTTAATCTTTGTTTTGGGCGTGATCATGATGCGGGCCGCCGGTTGCATCATTAATGATTTTGCCGATCGTAACATTGACACTCAGGTGGAACGAACCAGGAATCGCCCGCTTGCCACTGGCGATATTTCCACCCTGGAAGCCATCTGTCTTTTTGTCATTTTGGTTGGCTTATCTTTTTCACTGGTGCTGCTGACCAACACGCTAACGATCGGCTTATCAGTGATAGCCGTGTTGCTGGCATCGATGTATCCCTTCATGAAACGTTTTACATATCTGCCTCAAGTCATTTTAGGCGCAGCTTTTTCAATGAGTATACCCATGGCGTTTGCCGCGCAAACCGGCGATGTACCTCATTACGTCTGGCTGATCTATTTTGCCAACTTAATCTGGACTGTTGCCTACGATACAATTTATGCGATGGTGGATCGGGATGATGACCTGAAGGTCGGGGTGAAATCAACCGCAATATTGTTCGGCGATGCTGACAAGCTGATTATCTTCGCCTTACAAATGATCATGCTGCTGATTTTTATTGTTCTAAGCGCCCGCCTTAATTTAACTCATTGGTTTTATTTCAGTTTATGCATTGTGCTGTTGCTTTTCAGCTATCAACAATACCTGATCAAAGACCGCACTCGTAACGAATGCTTCCAGGCTTTTCTGCACAACCACTGGGTAGGGTTAGTCATTTTTATCGGCCTGCTGCTCAACTATGGTTTCGGCAGATAGCTCAAATCTGCTCCGCATCGACGATGCTGAATAACAGGTCACTTTAGTGGGCATGCATTGTGGCTGCATGAAAGCTCGAAACAAGATCCTTTTTATTCCAGCGTGATATCAACCATCAATTCGTTCGCCAGCTTTTCCAGATCTTCCTGCAACAACTCGATTGATGCTTCAGCAGGGATAATTAAACGGGCGCTGGCTAAAAACAGCATTTCACCGGACATAGATGCACTCTGACACTCAGTATCGAGCTCAACGACATTAACTCCGTGTTTGGCCAGGATTCGAGTAATATCCCTGACGATGCCCGGACGATCCTGGCCCACTAGCTCCAGGGTAACCTCTGCAGCATCCTGTTCAGTCGCCTCAACAGAACTGCGCTCGGCAATAATCTGTAAACCTGAAGATTGCATTGCCGAGAACTGAGCCAGTAAAGCATCAACCTGAGACTCTGGGACACTGGCTTGCAAGATTCCAGCGAATTTCCCGGCCAGCGATAACATGCTGCTTTCAACCCAGTTACCTTCGTGTTCAGCCAGTGTTTTCGACAACATTTCCACGATGCCCGGACGATCATCACAAATAACCGTTAATACTATTGAAGCATTCATGTGGTTTCCTTATTCGTAGTCGGTAATCGATGGGCAAGAGCAAACCAGATTGCGATCACCGTAAACATTGTCTACCCGCGCAACTGGCGCCCAGTATTTGTTATCACGTAACGATGCGACCGGGTAGGCAGCTTGCTCTCGACTATAGCTGTGCGGCCATTGATCGGCAGTTACCATTTGGGCAGTATGTGGCGCATGAGCCAGCGGATTATCTCCTGCTTCAGTAGCGCCTTCTCCAACGGCTTGAATCTCTGCCCGAATACTGATCATGGCGTCACAGAATCGATCCAGCTCAAGTAGTGACTCACTTTCAGTCGGCTCTATCATCAAGGTTCCGGCGACCGGAAATGACATGGTCGGTGCGTGGAAACCATAGTCAATCAAGCGCTTGGCGACATCATCAACGGTAACACCGGTTATCTCTTTAATGGGCCGCAAATCGATAATACATTCATGGGCAACCATATCATTGGTGCCCGTGTACAGGATCGGATAATGGGGTTGTAATCGGTGGGCAATGTAATTGGCACTCAGGATTGCCACTTCGGTTGCTCGCTTCAGGCCATTGCTGCCCATCATTTTTATATACATCCAGCTGATCGGCAAAATACCCGCGCTACCCCAGGCCGCGGCTGAAACCGGGCCTGCTTGCCGTTCTT
>Ga0316201_10003066_pt1 | contig 12171 bp, 7 predicted proteins | sample CS6wburrow_MG_FD_204516 | JGI IMG/M metagenome (GOLD analysis project Ga0316201, IMG submission 204516) | Coastal sediment microbial communities from Delaware Bay, Delaware, United States - CS-6 worm burrow | ecosystem: Environmental > Aquatic > Marine > Coastal > Sediment | place: USA: Delaware... | reverse complement strand
TCTCACATGAGATGACTGTGTGGTCTTTGCGAATGAAAAGCTTCTGTCCTTCGTGTTTCAAACACACCGCTGACCGACCACCACTGCCGACACGTCAGTCAGAGCGCCCACCCGCACGTCTCGCTCACTCTCCAATGCGATGCTTTGCGGCACCTTGGCGAGCTTCGCGTCTTGGCGGTTCCATTGTGCATTGAAGGGGCCAACTCCCCGCTCGGGTATCCTTGTCTGGTTCGTCTCTGGAATGGGCTGATGGAGGTTTGATGGATCGCGACGAGTTGATGAAGATCCTCGAAGAATTGGCAGCGGGATCGACGGATGTCGATGGCGCCCTCGAGCAACTGGCGTCGAGCGGGATCGCCGATCTCGGTTTCGCCCGCCTCGACACCGACCGGGAACGCCGGACGGGACTCACCGAGGTGATCTTCGCTCCCGGCAAGACCGATGACCAACTCGAGGGTCTGGTTGGGCGATGCCTCGAACTCCACAACAAGGTTCTGGTCACGCGTCTCGATACGGGCCGTGAGAAGGGTCTTCTCGAACGGTACCCTGAACTTCGGTATCACGAGGCCGCCAGGGTTCTCGAGGCCCGCCCTGCAGCCGAACCGATGCATCATTCCGTAGCCGTGGTTTCCGCCGGGACCTCGGATCTACCCGTGGCCGAGGAGGCCGCGGTGGTCCTCGAGCACCTCGGCCACCCCGTCGACCGCGTCGTCGATGTCGGAGTCGCCGGCATCCACCGGCTCTTCTCTCAACTCGAGCGCCTCCGATCCGCACGTGCCATCGTCGTGGCCGCGGGGATGGAGGGCGCCCTGCCCTCGGTGGTGGCCGGTCTCGTCGACCGCCCGGTGGTGGCGGTGCCGACGTCCATCGGCTATGGCGCGAGCTTTGGCGGGGTCGCCGCCTTGCTCGGGATGCTCAATTCCTGCGCTGCGGGAATCGGAGTGGTCAACATCGACAACGGGTTCGGCGCCGCAACCCTGGTCCACCGAATCGCGCTCGCCACCAATGAAGAGGAGGCACCATGAGCCGCAGGGTGCTCTATCTCGACTGCGCGGGCGGGGCCGCCGGCGACATGGTGCTCTGTGCGCTCACCGAGGCCGCCGACTGCGTTGCGCTGATCGACCAGCTCCCGGAAAAGCTCGGCTTTGCCGATGTCACCATCGACTGGCCCCCGGGTCGGACCGGTGGTTTTGCCGCTCGCCGGCTCACCATCGACTTCGACCCCGATGCTCACCCCCACCACCGCACCCTCGCCGATGTGGAGAAGATCATCGACGGCACCGATCTTGAGCCCTCGGTGGCATTCATGGCCAAGACCGTCTTTCGGACCCTGGCCGAGGCCGAGGGGGAGGTCCACGGCACGACCGCCGAGACGGTTCACTTCCACGAGGTCGGCGCGGTGGACGCGATCATCGATATCGTCGGCGCCTGCACCGCCCTGGATCAGCTTGCGGTGAACGAGATCCTGTGCTCGTCGCTCCCCATGGGGTCGGGCACGGTGGACTGCGCGCACGGCACCATGCCGCTGCCCGCACCCGCCGTGGCCGCGATGCTCCCCGGCGTACCCGTCCACCCGGCCGGGGTCGAGGGTGAGACCGTGACCCCTACCGGCGCGGCCCTGGTCACGACCTTCGCCCAGAAATTCGGGCCCATGCCCGCCATGACCGTTGAAAGTGTGGGGATCGGCGGCGGCACCTTGGAGCGGCCGAGCCTGCCCAACGTGCTGCGCGCATTTGTCGGCGAACTCACCGAAGCCGCCAGGATCGGTGAGACCGACCACGTCGTCGTCGAGTGCAACATCGATGATCTCGACCCGAGGATCCTGCCCGTGGTCATCGATCACTTGCTTTCGTCCGGCGCCCTCGATGCGTCGGTGACCCCCATCGTGATGAAGAAGGGTCGGCCCGGCCACCTCATCACGGCGCTCGCGCCAGCGGCGTCGCGAGGCTCAGTGGTCGAGGTGCTTCTGCGCGAGACCACGTCGCTGGGCTGCCGCAGCTTCCCCGTGACCAAACACCATCTCGGTCGGCGAATGGAGACGGTCGAAACCCCGTGGGGCCCCGTCGGCGTCAAGCTCGCCCTCGCCGGCGACACGGTCCTGCGGCGGATCCCCGAGTTCGAGGACTGTGCTGAACTCGCCCGCAAGACCGGAGTCCCGCTGCGCGACATCCTCGCCGCCGCCGGCGGCGTTGTGGAGGACACTGATGGCGAGCTATGACGCCCTGCTCGACTGGTTCCGCGATCGAGGCTCGGCGCTGGTCGCCTACTCGGGCGGGGTCGACAGCACCCTGCTGGCCAAGGCCGCCCACGATGCGCTGGGCGATCGAGCGGTGGCGCTGACCGCGGTCTCGGCCTCGCTTGCACCGGCAGAACTCGACGAGTCCAAGGAGCTGGCCGAACAGATCGGGATCGAACACCTGCTCGAGTCATCGTCGGAGACCGCATCGCCCGAGTACCTCGCCAACGACGGCGATCGTTGCTACCACTGCAAGTCGGAGCTTTATGGAATCTGTGGACGGGTGGCCGTCGAACGTGATCTCGCGGTCATCGTCAACGGGCTCAACACCGATGATCTGACGGATCACCGCCCGGGCAACCGCGCCGCCGACGAGGCCGGTGTTCGCTCGCCCTTTGTCGAACTCGGTTTCGACAAGCTGGCGATCCGCGAACACAGCCGCCGTCTTGGACTGCCCACCGCATCCAAACCCGAACTCGCCTGTCTCGCCTCACGCTTCCCCACCGGGACTCCCATCACCATCACCGGGCTCGAACGGGTCGGGGCGGCCGAGCAGGTTGTAGCCGGGCTCGGCTTCACTCAGTACCGGGTGCGATTCCACGGTGATCTCGCCCGCATCGAGGTCCCGGCAGACGAGATTGGTCGACTGGCCGATGACACGCTGCGGGAGAGGCTCCTCGACGGTGTCCGCGGTGCAGGTTTCCGTTTTGTCACCGTCGATCTCTCGGGCTATGCCCGCGGATCGTCGAATCCCCTGGCGATGGGCAAGGGGTGAGCGCGGCTCCTATCTGAAGTCGGGCGGCCAGGAGCGCGATGGGAGCGGTGCCAGGCACCGAACGAGGGGATGCGCCGCGCGGCCTGGTGTCCTGAAGCCCCGGCCTTCTGAGTCGCCTCGGATCGGAGGCTCCCGAGCGTCGCACCATCGGCCTGCCTCGTGGCCGGGCGAGGTGCACCGGATCGCGGGTGCCCGAGGTTGCCCCCCTCGACATTGTTCGGAGCGCGAATGCCTTCGTGAGCGCCAAGAGGGAGAAAAATGTCAAGGACGGCACGCCCGTTGAGGGGCCAGAGGCCCGCGAAAACCGCAGCGGCTCCGGCTCCAGAAGCTCCCCGCGATTGCATGCAGGCGACCGCTGGAGTAGGGTCATTGGTTGGGGGAATGGTGACGGATCCAATGATCGACCAGACACAGATCGACGGGGCGACCGAGGCGTCGGACGAGGCCCTGGTGGTCGATTTCGCACCGGATGGCCTGCGCGACGCCGCGTCGGGGGTCGAGGATCTCATCGATGCCGGCGACGAAGCCGCCCTCAACGAGTTGGTGGCGGATACCCATCCGGCTGATCTCGCGGCCCTGCTCGGGGTTCTGTCGCACGATCTCTGGCCCCACCTCTTGAGCCGGCTCGACATCGCCCGGATCTCGGACGTCATGGAGGAGCTGCCCGATCACCTCCGTGACGATCTCGCAGAACACCTGCTGCCCAAGGAGCTGTCCGACGCCCTGGAGGAGATGGCGTCGGATGATGTCGCGGACGTCATCGCCGATCTCCCTGAGGACCTGGCAAAGGACGTCATCAAGGCCATGTCCCGCGAGGACCGGCGCGAGGTCGAGACCCTCCTCGCCTACCCCGAGGACTCGGCCGGTGGGCTCATGCAGACCGAGCTGGTGTCCATCAAGGAGAACGCGACGGTGGACGAGGTCGTGGCCGAGTTGCGCTCCCTGACCGAGGGCATCGGCGAGATCTTTTTTGTCTATGTGGTCGATGACGACCACCGGCTCGTCGGGGTGCTTAACCTCGGCGCCCTGCTGCTCTTCAAGGGCAACCGTCCGATCAGCGATCTCATGAAGACAAAGATCCACACGGTCAACCCCGAGGAGGATCAGGAGAGCGTCGCCCGGATTTTCAAACGCTACGATCTCGTGGCCCTGCCGGTGGTGGACGCCGACGGTCGCCTCCTCGGGCGCATCCTGCACGATGATGTCGTCGATGTCCTCCAGGAGGAGGCGGACGAGGACATCATGCACATGGCCGGCGCCACGACCTCAGAGCCCGAGTTGGTCTACACCGACCAGCTCTTGCGAATCGCCGGGGTGCGGCTGCCTTGGCTCCTCGCCACCCTTGCCGGCTTGGCGGTTCCGGCGGTCTTGACCCGTGGCTTCCAGGTCTCCTTTCCGCATATGACCGAGCTGGTTCCCTTCGTTCTGGTCATCGGCGCCATGGGCGGCAACGTGGGCTCGCAGTCGGCGACCATCGTCGTGCGCGGTTTCGCCACCGGTCGTGTGGATTTCCAAAATCTCGGCCACTTTCTCTTCAAAGAGCTGGTGGTGAGTTCGCTGATGGGTCTCGCGTGCGGCGTCCTCTCCGGATTCGTTGCGCAGGTGTGGTACGGCAATCCGTCCCTGGCGATGACGGTTGGCATCTCCATGACCGTCGCCATCATCGCCTCGGCCATTCTCGGCGTGCTCGTTCCCTATTTCTTCCGACTGGTCAAGATCGACCCGGCCATCGCCGCCGGCCCCGCGGTGACCACCATCGACGACATCGTCGCCATCGGGATCTACTATGTCGTTGCGATCCTCCTCATCACGTCGTAGCCACCGAAAACAGGCCTCTCAATCTCCATCTCTGGAGAACCCGACCCCGGTTGACCTGCCCTGGTGGCTTCTTGGGTTTCCCACCACCAAGACCACAAAGCACACGAAGCCCATTACGAAGAAGCCATGCGCCGAGGAACCATCCCGTCTGCATCGTCCCGCTCCGTGCCCTTTGTGATGAAAACACAATTAAGATGTGCTTTGCGCTGTTTTTTGTGCGCCCGGTGTTCTTTGTGTTTCCATCAACCGCCGCGGGTCTCACGGTTCATCCCGTCGACGTCGGTATCCTCCAATACTCTCTGATATTTCAAAACACCATCGGCATTGTTGTCGGATCGTTGGTGTGGTTGTCGATGACCGAAGCGTAGGCGATGACGCCGTCGCCGGACTCCACCGTGACCGTGGCATAGGCCTCGTCGAGATCGCCGCGTCCGGCGATCCGATCGAAGGGCTCCTGGAATTGGGTTTGGCCGTGGGCCTCTATAACCCTGACGGCCTGGGCGAGGCGAACCCCCGCACCGTCGAAAAACCGAACTTTGACCGTGGTCGGCGCCGCCGTGGTGTTGGTGAGCCCGATATTGCTGCGGAAGTCGGCATTCTGCCGGAGCTGGGGCAGCCAGACGGTGTCGCCGGATTCCGCCATCCGGTCGATCGATCGACCTTCGAGGTACTGACCGAATGTTCCGTCGTCTCCGAGGTTGTAGGTCCGCGACCCGGTGATGATCGGCCGATCGGAGACGATCTCGAGGCTGCCGCTGCCACTCGCACCGATCGCGGCCACCACATCCTCGATCAGCCGCTGCTCACCATCTTCGAGGACCACCTCCATGGCCGAGCTGTCGGTTCCGCGGAACCGGAGCTCGGTGGTGGCGGTGCCTCCCGAGAGGTTGAGCAGTGAAAGATCGGTGCGCCACGAACTGCCGTGGGCGCCGTCGGCGTGGGCTGCGGCCGCCACCCAACTCCGGAGGGAACCGGAATCCCGATTCATGGGTATGGTCGTGGGGTCGTTGGTGGTGTTGTCGATGACCGATGCGTATGCAAAGACCTGTTGGCCTTGGAGCACTCGTACGACCGCATATCCGGAAACGATGTCCGTTCGACCACCGATGGCCTCGAAGGGTCGGCCGAGCTGGATCGTGGTTTCGGGTGGGATGTTTCGATTGGCGGTGGCGACCAATGATCCGTCGCCATCATAGAGATCGACGGCGACTCTGGCCGGCCGCTTCCAGGCGTTGACCAGACCGATATTCGACCGAAAGGCCGGGTCCTCACCAAGCTGGGCGAGCACCCCCTCGTCGCCCTCCGCCAGGCCTCGGGTGGCGCCCTCGCTGCCGAGAAACTGACCAAAGGTGCCAACGGCACCCTGGTTGTAGGTCCGCGACGTGACGCTGACGGGTTCCGAAGCGAAGACCCTCACCGGCCCGGATCCCGAAATCCCGAACAGACCCATGACATCGCCGAGGTTTCTGAACGCGCCCGGTTCCAGGTCGAGGTGGTGATCAATGATCCCGCCCGACGAATACAGCCTCAGCCGCAGGTGGTTGGTGATGGTCGACCGGTTGAGCAGACCGAGATCCGAGCGCCAGACGCTCGACCCGACGCCATCCGCGTGCGCGACCACCGGGACCCACGCCTCGGTCTCGGCGGCACCGACGGGTGATGAAGAAACCGCCACCGACGACCAGAGATCATGATCCGGCCAACTGTCGATCTCAGGGAAGGGGATGTCGTCGGCGACGGGGTCCTTGTTGCTGAACATGACCAGTACGATGTTGTCCGAGTGCCAGAAGGCGAAGTTGGCGATCCCACTACCGCCGCCGCTGTGACCGCGGAGTACATACTCGTCATCCGGTGCGGAGAGCCAACCGAGGGAAACGTCCTGGCTGTTGATCAGATCCTCGCCGTACCACCCCCGGTAGTAGCCCACCTGGTCAGAGACCGCGAACGGCGCCTCGAACATGGCTTCCCGGGTGCCGGCCTCGAGGAGTCCACCCGCATCATCGGTGTCGAAAACCACCGACCAGAGCCGCGCCAGATCGGGCGCCGCCATGACCCAGCCGCCGGCAGCGACTGCGGCCTCCAATGGTGGTTCGTAGGGGTCTCCCTCGATACCGTCATAGTCGACCACGGTGGGAGCCGCCTCGGAGGCGAGTTGGTGGGCGAGTCGTGCACGGCCGACACCCGCCGGCCGGAAGAACTCCTCGTTGACAAAATCGACGAAGTGCCGACCGGACAATCGGTCGACTAGGAGATCGAGCATCATGTAACCGTAGTTGTTGTAATCCCATGAGGTTTCGGGATCGAAGATGAACGGGTGGGACAAGATGTAGGAGAGGATCTCGTCCTGGCTCGCGGGAAGGCCTTCGCCCGTGGCCTCGGCGACCATGTCGCTGACCTCGTAAATGTTGTCCTCGGAGTAGAGCCCACCGGTATGGGTCAGCAGGTGATCCACCGTCACTTCGTCGAATCGATCGTCGATGGTCTCGCCCGGCAGGGCCTCGAGGTCGAGGATCGGCTGGACCGCCGTGTTGTGGATCAGAAGCCCGTCGTCGATCAACCGATGGATCGCCAGCGAGGCAACCGCCTTGCCGACGGAACCGATGCGGAAGAGCGCCGTGGGCTCGATGGGTTCGACCGCGGCCTCCTCCCAGGTGAAGCCCCGGGCATAGACCAGACGGCCGTCCTTGGTGATGGCGGCGGTGGTGTTGCGGATGTCATGTTCCTGCATGAGGTTTTGGACCATCTCGTCGACGGCCGTCAGTTCGTCCACCTCGAGTCCGGTGGCGGTGAAAACCCGCCGGTCGGTCACCGCGGGGAGGATCCGGTTGACGATAATATTCAGAACCGCGGCTTCCTGATGGCTCGCCACACCACCGTCGGCTGTGCTGTGCGAGTGGACCGCAACCACCAATTCAAGGGCCGGTACGCAGAAGATGAACTGTCCGGCCCAGCCCCACGCGGTGTGGATCCGATGGCCGGCGCCGCTGCCGGTCCACCAAAGCCCGCCGTAGCCCCGCTCGGTCAGGCCGCCGAAGGATCCGATACCTTGGACCATGGCCAAGGTCGACCGGTTCAGCCACCACGACGGCACCACCTGCTCGCCATTCCATCTCCCGTTGTCGAGGACCATGGCGCCGATGGTGGCAAGGGCTTCGGTTCGGACGTGGAGGCTGTTGCCTCCATTGTTGTAACCGCCAATGCTGGGCCAGAATCGCTCGGTGATCCCGAGGGGTCCAAAGAGGACTTCGTCGGCGTAGTCCAGGGTGCTCATCCCGGTGGCGTGGGCGATGACCACCGAGAGCAGGTGGGAGGCGCCGGTGGAGTACTCCCAGACCGTCCCTGGGGTCGAGGTGAGTTCGCGGCTGAGCATGTCGGCCGCAGGATCGGGTCCGTTCTGCCACTCGATGATGAGGTCCTCGTTCCAATCGAGACCGGAGGTCATCGTGAGCAGATGCCAAAGGAGGATCTGTTCTTTGGCGGGGTCGTCAGGGACGAGATCTTCGGGGAGATAGTCCACGAGACGGGCATCGGCTCCCTCGGGAATCAACCCCTGATCGATGGCGATCCCGAGCAGCATGGAAGTGACGCTCTTGGTAATGGAGTGCGACTGCCGGAAGGTTGTGCCGGTGGTGCCGAAGTGATCTTCGCCGATGACGGCGCCATCGCGGACCACCACCACGCCACGGACAAAACCAAGCGCCTCGGCGGCGTCGAATGCGGCCTCCAAGGCCACACCGTCGACCTGGTGGTTACCGGGTTCAGCCCGGGGAAGGGGCACATCGGCAGACACCAGAGAAACACCCAGCAAGAGACCAAACAGAGCACACACAACGATCGTCGCACGAATCGACATCTCGATCCTCCATCCGTGAGGGTCGTTCCAAGGGGTGCGGGTCAATCTCTCACGCCGGAACTCCACCCTCTGTACTCTACGGCGACATCCACGAAGGGTTGCCGCAAGAATCGGGTGGATCGAGTCGTCGCCATGGCCTACATTGGCGACATGGATACGACCACCGAAGACCGTGACTATCGAAGGATCGAAGCAGCGCTCACCTATCTCGAGACGCACCGGAGCGAGCAGCCCACCCTCGAGGAAGTGGCGGATCACCTGGGTCTGAGCCCCTTTTACTTCCAACGCATCTTTACCCGCTGGGTCGGGATCAGCCCCAAACGCTTCCTCCAGTTTCTCACCGTCGAACACGCCCGCAGCTGTCTCGCCGAGACGCGATCTGTACTGGAGACCGCCTTCGAAACCGGGTTGTCGTCACCGGGCCGGCTCCACGATCTCACGGTGTCGGTGGATGCCATGACTCCGGGCGAGATCAAAAGCGGCGGCTCGGGTCTGACGATTCGGCATGGACTCGTTTCGAGCCATTTCGGACCCTGCTTTATCGGCGTCACCGAACGTGGGGTCTGCTGGATGGCGTTCCCTGACGAAAGCGAGCAGAACCCATCTCTCGAAGAACTGGCGTCGAGTTTTCCCCACGCCGATCTCCGCGCCGATCCGGCTCAGGCCGCTCTCTGGCGCGACCGGATCTTCGATCGCACCGTGATCGAGGGCGGAGCGCCGCTGCCGATTCTGCTGTCGGGCACCAACTTCCAACTCAAGGTTTGGGAGGCCCTTCTGCGGATCCCATCCGGAGGACTGTGCGCCTACTCCGGTCTTGCCTCGGCCATGGGCCGACCGACGGCGACCCGCGCAGTAGCCTCGGCGGTGGCGGCCAACCACATCGCCTATCTCATCCCCTGCCACCGGGTCATCCGTACCATGGGCGAGTTCGGCAAGTACCGTTGGGGCGCCGCCCGCAAACAAGCCCTCATCGGCTGGGAGCAGGCGCAGCATCAAAACGCCGCCGGCCGCTGATCCGGAGACGTCCGGCGATTCACCACAGAGACACAGAGCCGGAACGCACAATGGAACCGCAAAGACGCGAAGGACGCAAGGGTGCCGCAAAGCATCGCATTTCAAAGTGGCCGTCGCAGACGTCAACGCTGTCAGATTTCATGGTGACGGGTTGGTTGCGGGAACGGCACTGAAGGGCAACCAGGATGGTCGTCCCCACAATCATCACGAGCTTTCGTTGTGGGAGCATGCTTCAGCATGCTCTTCAGAACTCTGACGGCGGCTCTCACGTTTCCACGAAGTTGGAGAGCATCCACGGCTCAACGCGCCCAGTCTAAGATGCGATGTTCTTTGCGATAGCGCTTTGTGATCTTCGTGTTCTTTGTGTTTCAACTGCGATGCTTTGCGGCATCTTTGCGAACCTTGCGTCTTTGCGGTTCCATTGTGCGTTCCGGCTCGGATCGACCCTACGCCAACGGTTCGAAGTGGCAGGTGAAGTGCCGGAGCATCTTCGGCTGGCGGGTGATCCGGTGGCCCGGGATCGACCCGCGGTCGTGCCAGACCTCCTCGATGACCTCGATGAGGTAGTCGAAGTGGCTCTGGGTGTAGACCCGGCGTGGGAAGGCGAGACGCACCAGCTCGAGGGGTGACGGCTGCTCGACCCCATCGGCGTCGAAGTGGCCGAACATGACGCTGCCGAGCTCCACCGCACGGACCCCACCCGCGAGATACAGCGCGTTCACCACCCCGATCCCGGGGTAGTGGAGCGGATCCATCCCGGGGAGCATCTCGCGGACATCGAGAAAGACAGCGTGACCGCCGGCGGGCCGCACCATGGGTACGCCGATTTTGGTGAGCCGGTTGACCATGTAATCGACGGTGGCGTGGCGATAGACCTGGTAGTCATAGTCAAGCGCCTCTTTCAGACCCACTGCGATGGCTTCGAGATCGCGACCCGCGAGCCCGCCGTAGGTTGGGAAACCCTCGCGAAGGATCAGCAGGTTGCGGAACCGCCCGGCCCATTCGTCATCGCGGCAGACCAGAAAGCCGCCGATGTTGGCGAGACCGTCCTTCTTGCAGCTCATGGTCGCCCCGTCGGCGAGGGCGAACATCTCCTGGGCGATGTCCATGAGGTCGCGATCCTGATACCCCGCTTCACGCTCACGCACGAAGTAGGCGTTCTCGGCAAAACGGCAGGCGTCGATGATGAATGGGATGTGGTGCTCGGCAAGCACTGCCTTGACCTCGCGGAGGTTCGCCATCGAGACCGGCTGGCCGCCGCCGGTGTTGTTGGTCACGGTCATCATGGCGAAGGGGATCTTCTCGGCGCCGTGCTCGGCGATACACGCTCGAAGCTTCGCGACATCCATGTTGCCCTTGAACGGCGCTTCCACCTGGGTGTCGAAGGCTTCGGCGCAGGGCAGGTTGAGGGCAACGCCGCCGCAGTACTCGATGTTGGCCCTGGTGGTGTCGAAATGGCTGTTGTTGGGGATGACATCACCCGGTTTGAGCACGCAGCTCGCGAGGATCCCCTCGGCGGCACGACCCTGGTGGGTGGGAAAGATGTGCTCCATCCCGGTGATCTCGGCGACGCTCGATTCGAATCGTTTCCACGACCGGCTACCGGCGTAACTCTCATCGCCGAGCATCATCGACGCCCACTGCTCGGTAGACATGGCCCCGGTGCCCGAATCGGTGAGCAGGTCGATGCAGCAGTCCTCAGCGTCGAGGAGGAAGACGTTGTGGTGAGCCGACTTCAACGCCGCGACCCGATCCTCGGGGCTGGTGATCTTGAGCGGTTCGGTCATCTTGATCCGGAAGGGCTCGATGATGGTGCGCATGGGGGCCTCCTCGATCCGGCGCCGGTCTTCGGATCCGGACGCCGCTTCGAGCCTACCCTCTTTCGGGTATCGGTCAAGACCGGAGCGATGGCAGCCGCGGGTTATACTTGAATATCAACCAACCGAGGGGGTGTGCGGCCATGCAACTGAGGAAACGACAAGATCAGACCCTGCGCCGCGCGAGCCTCGCCGTGCTCCTCGTGTTCACCATGGCGGTCCCCGCGGGCGCTGTCGTCAAGGAACTCGCCAATGACAGCTTTGCCGGGATCGGTTCGGTGACCTGCCAGATCGGTTTTGTCGAGGGCGAGGTCGCCGCATCCAAGCTGACCGCGGATCCCGGCGACTATCCGTATCAGATCCTCAAGATCCGGATGCACATCTGCCCGGCGTCCACATCGGGCTTTGTCATCCTCAGGCTCTCCGAGGACAACACCGGCACCGTCCTGCCGGGCCCCACGATCTATGAAGAGATCGTCCAGGTCACGGGCTCCGACGATGCTCTCAACGAGATCGATCTGACGGCTGAGAACATCGTCATTACGAGCGGCAGCGTTCGGGTCGAACTCGAGTGGTTTCAGGATTCACCTCCCGGCGTGTCCAACGATCACGACGGCCATGTTCCCAATGCCAACTACATCTATGCAGTTCCTCCGGG
>Ga0316201_10003065_pt1 | contig 12172 bp, 17 predicted proteins | sample CS6wburrow_MG_FD_204516 | JGI IMG/M metagenome (GOLD analysis project Ga0316201, IMG submission 204516) | Coastal sediment microbial communities from Delaware Bay, Delaware, United States - CS-6 worm burrow | ecosystem: Environmental > Aquatic > Marine > Coastal > Sediment | place: USA... | reverse complement strand
CAAGCGTATGCAGGTATTCCGCGCTGCCAAAGCCCATACTGCGGATATCGTATCCCTCGAGTATGTTCAAAATCTGCAGCGCCGCGATGCCCTGGCCATTGGGCGGCAGTTCATACACATCCCAGCCCCGGTAATTGGTCGAGACCGGCGTGACCCACTCGGACGTATGTGCGGCGAGGTCGTCATAGCTCAGGAGTCCACCCTGCTCCGCCATATACGCGTCGATAACGCGCGCGATATCGCCTTTATAAAATTCGTCACGCCCTTTGTTCGCAATGGCCTCCAGGGTATTGGCAAGACGCGGGTTCCGGAACACGTCACCCTTCTTCGGTACGTCGCCGTCCGGCATATAGGTTTCCGCGAAACCCGGGTAGTGCCCGATACGATTGCGGTTGCTGACGAAGTAGTGCGCGATCACTTCAGATACCGGGAAACCTTCCCGCGCATAACGAATGGTCGGCGCCAGGATGTCCTCCATCGACAGCCGGCCATAGCGACCATGCAGCTCAAACCAGCCATCCACGGCACCCGGCACGCTAACGGGCAGTGGGCCGAAACTCGGAATCTTCTCAATTCCGCGTTCCTGGAAGTACTCGAGCGTCATTGCTTTGGGCGCACGCCCGGACGCGTTCAGGCCGGTCAGCTCTTTGTTTTCCGCATCCCACACGATCGCGAAGAGATCACCGCCAATACCATTGCCGGTCGGTTCCATCAGTCCCAGCGCTGCATTTGCGGCAATCGCCGCATCGACCGCACTGCCACCCGCCTTAAGTATGTCGAGCGCAATTTGCGTGGCCAGCGGCTGGCTTGTTGCCGCCATGCCGTGCTGTGCAATTACCTCCGAACGCGATGCATGCGCTCGCCCGGCGACGCGATCGTATCCTGGATCAGCCGCCATACCGGCGCTGCCAATGGTCAATAGTGTGATTACAACCAAACATACGATTCGTCTCATCCGCTTCTCCAGCCCCAGACAGGGGATGCCAATAATGGCACTCGCCGACGAACGCAGCAACAAGGTATGATCGGCGCCATGGATACGAGATACAGCGACAAGAACTCAGCACTTGGCGACCTCTACGGCGCCCACATCGACACAGTAAAGGCTCGCCATGATCATGCTCTCGAGCAGGCCGGGGCAAGTCATGCCGTCGTGTTTTCGGGAAATCCGAAGCTGGCATTCCTCGACGACTATCATCACCCGTTCAAGGCAAACCCGCATTTCGTTGGCTGGGCGCCGCTGACCGCGCTGCCGTTCTCCTACATTATCTATACGCCTGGTGAGACGCCGGTCCTTATTTACTACCAGCCGCAGGACTACTGGCATGTTGTACCGGGTGCACCGGATGGTTACTGGACCCGCCATTTCGACATTCGTATCGTCCACTCAAGTGACGAAGTAGCCGCGCACCTGCCTGCTAACCGCGAGAAGTGCATCGCCATTGGCGAGTTCGATGACGAAGCACTCGCGTTTGGTATCGAGCGCATTAATCCGAGCACCGCCATCAACATCCTGCACTTTGCCCGCGGCACCAAGACCGGGTACGAGCTCGCTGTTATGCGGCTTGCGGCAGAACGTGGTGTAAGCGGACACCTTGCCGCTGAAGCGGCTTTTCGAGACGGGCTGGCGGAATTCGATATTCACCGCGCGTACTGCAAGGCAGTTAGCCATAGCGATGCAGAACTTCCCTACGGCAACATCATCGCGCTCAACGATCACGGCGCCGTATTGCATTACACCGACCTCGATCGGCAGGCGCCCGATACTATCCGGTCTTTTCTGATCGACGCGGGCGCGCAGGTCCATGGTTATGCGTCAGACATCACTCGCACCTATTCGAGTAACGACCAGCGCTTCCAGGATTTGATAGACCGGATGGACGCCATGGAGCTCGCGATCGTCGCCAAGGTGAAGGCGGGTATCGACTATCGCGACCTGCATGTCGGCACACACAAGATGCTGGCCGACGTACTTGTCGATGCGGAACTTGCGAGCGGTGACCCCGATACGCTGCTGGAAACAGGCGTCACCTCCGCGTTCTTCCCACATGGGCTTGGGCATTTGCTCGGCATCCAGGTACATGATGTTGGCGGGCACCAGGAAAACGAATCCGGGAATATCATCGACCCTCCCAGCGGACACCCGTTCCTGCGATTGACCCGGGTACTGGAAGAAGACATGGTGCTTACCATCGAACCGGGCCTGTATGTGATTGACATGCTGCTTGAGAATCTGCGCGGCACACCAGCCGAGACCCATGTGAACTGGGATACTGTGGACTGGTTAAGGCCTTTTGGCGGCATCCGTATCGAGGACGATGTCCGGGTGCTGGTGGATGGCCAGGAGAACCTGACGAGAGACGCTTTCGCCCGCGCGTCATAACGGTGCGCTGAATGGTCTCGTTGCGCAATTAAGGTGCGGCGCCCGCCGTGCATTCCCTATTTATCAACGACTTAAACAGCCCGGCGCTTGGCACGGTTTGTGCTTTTGTATCTTCAGACAATGTCCGAAACAAACGGTGTTGCTTCCCCCGCACGCCGTTGTTGGCTGGCGGCCCGCCCTACTCCCCCTGGGGTGGGCCGCTTTTTTTATTGCTGTCCGCTGCTTGCCGGCGCTCGGCTTTCAGGCGGGCTTTCACGCGCGCACCTTTCTTACTCAGCATCGGCCTGAGCCATTTGCTCAACCACGGCATCAGGTACGCGGCCGTCGTCAGGTAGGCGGTTGACCTTGGCATCGCCTGCTCGGCGATATTATTCCCGCACAGGTCGAGTACAGCCTGTGCAACGTCTTCTGCCGAACTCATGGGCTGCGAAAACACGATGTCATCAACCTCATCGAGGTTTTCCATGATAAAACCCGTGTCTACCGGCCCCGGCGATACGACGGCAGCCTTGATGCCCGTGCCCTCCAGTTCCTGGCGTAGCGCAAGCGTGAAGATTCTCAGGCCGAACTTGCTCGCTGAGTAGGTCGAGGCGCCAGCACTTGCAAGCCGGCCATGCAGTGAGGCAACGTTAATCACCACACCGCCGCCGGCTTCTTCGAAATAGGGCATGGCAAGCCGTGTGAGCACGATCGGCGCCCTGAGATTCACATCAATGATACGTCCCAGGTCTTCCGCGGCGACCTGGCGGACCGGCCCACGCGCATGGTACCCGGCATTGTTCACCAAAACATCGACACGCCCGAATTCGAAGGCCGCCTTCTTGAAGAGGTCGACACAGGCGTCCGAGTCCGTAACGTCCATGGCCAGGACTTCAACACGTGTTTTGTCACGTAACTCTGCGGCGATCGAATCTAGGTTTTTCTTGTTGCGCGCGACAAGCATCAGGTTGGCGCCAGCCATGGCAAACAGGCGTGCGGTGGCTGCACCCACGCCCTCGGATCCACCCGTAATAATTACGGTCTTATCTTTAAAAATCATCCCGGGATTGTAGTCTAAAACAGGTACCGGATACCCTTATTCGTAAATAGGGTATCCGGTACCTTTTAGAATCCGAGGTAGCCCTTAATCTTCTTCCAGAGAGAAGGTTCCCAGCCGTAGACCTCTAGCTCGTGGGGCTCAAGGACGGCTACCGGCATGGTGGTATCGGGCGGGATGGGTTCGTTCGCCGCAACGTCTTCGGGCCGCAGCTCCAGTCGATGGTTTTTGCCTTCCCTTGCGGTCGTCAGGCCGTCGACTTCGAGGCTCAGGTACGGCAGCACGTCGTCATCGACAATGTCATCCAGGAACACCGCATCGGGATCGAACGCTTCTTTCGAAAGAATTACGCAGTCGTCAAAGGCTTTCGTATCGCTGCTAATCGTCTTGCCCCATTGATACCAACAGAACAAACTCTAGGACAGTTGCTCGATTTTCTCTGTGAGGCGACTCACAAATCTTGAATTCTGTTAACTAACTGATTTGCAAGCGATATTCGCTTAGTAATTGTGCCCTGGACGTATTAGGGCAGTGTGCTCAATGCTGCCTTTCTGCCCAGCTCGATTATTTCGGCGGCTCGATCGATCTCGAATGTCTTCGCAGCATTGCGTGGAATCTCGATTGTGAGGTCCGGTGGATACGCCGCAAGTTTCTGCCGCGCAATTGTGCTTTGCATCGCATCGAACACGAGGTAGGCGACATCGGCCGCCCCAATGTCCTTTTTACGATCAGGAGCAAGATCCTTGTTGGGCTTGCCGCCGAGGTTCACCGCGATCGTGATGTCCGTGTGGTCATCAAAAACCGGTGCGATCGGCACCGGATTGACGACTCCGCCATCGACGAGCATGGTCCCCCTGAACCTGGACGGCGTAAAAAAGATCGGCAGCGAACACGACGACCGTATCGCGTCGAACAAAGGACCTTTGCTGAGCCAGACCTCGCGACCGCTCTCAAGTTCGGTGGCAACCGCGGTGAATGGCATCGGCAAATCCTCAATAAGTCTGTCGCCGACGAGGTCGCGCATGATGCGGATGACCTTGTCACCCTTGACCAGTCCACCCCCAACCCAGGCGATATCGAGCAGGTTGATCATGTCAAATCGCCGGATTTGTCGCACCCATTCTTCATACTCGGAAAGCTTGCCCGCAGCATAAATGCCCCCGATCAGTGCACCAGCAGAACAACCGGCAATCGACTTGATCTCGTAGCCTTTCTCTTCCAGGACTTGAATAACGCCAATATGAGCGAGCCCGCGTGCGCCGCCGCTGCCGAGAACAAGGGAAACCGTTTTCGCTTTGGTGTCATCCATAACCTGATTGTAGAGCAAAAAAAAAGCCGGGCTAAGCCCGGCTTCTACTGATACTGATTGCCAGAACAGCTTACTCCTCGGTCGCAACCTCGGCGGCGAGCTCCGTCAGCATGACGATCGCCATTGGCGCCGCATCACCCGGGCGCGGGCCCGTCTTGAGGATGCGGAGGTAACCACCCGGGCGCTCCTTAAAACGCGGGCCGATCTCGGAAAACAGCTTGCCGACCACTTCCTTGTCACGCAGGCGATCAAACGCGAGGCGACGGTTCGCAACGCTGTCTTCTTTAGCCAACGTAATGAGCGGCTCAACGACACGGCGCAGTTCTTTAGCTTTTGGCAAGGTCGTACGGATCGTTTCATGCTTCAGCATCGACGCAGCCATGTTGCGAAACATGGCCTTGCGGTGTGAGCTGTTACGACCCAGTCGACGACCGGATTTTCTATGACGCATTGTTTTATTCCTGGTATCTGATGCTTACATCATGAGCTCGTGCTCAGGACGAAGGCTCGCTGGCGGCCAGTTGTCGAGACGCATGCCCAACCCCAGCCCGTGGCCTTCCAGAACTTCCTTGATCTCAGTAAGAGACTTTTTGCCAAGATTCGGCGTACGTAGAAGTTCAACTTCGGTGCGTTGCACGAGGTCACCGATGTACATGATGTTCTCTGCCTTGAGGCAGTTTGCAGATCGAACCGTAAGCTCGAGCTCGTCGACCGGACGCAGCAAGATCGGATCCACTTGGTTTTCCGCCTGTGCGCCAACGCCTTCTTCCTGACCCTGCAGGTCAACAAAGACAGACAGCTGATCCTTGAGGATGCTGCCGGCGCGACGAATCGCTTCTTCCGGATCGATCGTGCCGTTCGTTTCGATATCGATCAGCAGCTTGTCGAGGTCGGTACGCTGCTCAACTCGAGCTGCCTCGACGTTGTACGTGACACGAACAATCGGGCTGAATGATGCGTCGAGCTGCAGGCGACCGATCGGCCCGGCCTGCTCTTCGAACAGCGGGCGCTGGGTAGCCGGACGGTAACCGCGGCCGCGCTCAACCCTGAGAAGCATGTTCAGCTCGCCAGCCTTGGTCAGGTTGGCGATCACCATCTCAGGATTCATGATCTCAACGTCATGATCGAGCTGGATGTCCCCGGCCGTAACCGGACCCGGGCCCTTCTTCGAAACACGCAACTCAGCCGTGTCACGCGTGTTCATCGTGACCGCAACCTGCTTGAGGTTCAGGAGAATGTCGACGACATCTTCCTGTACGCCTTCGATACTCGTGTACTCGTGGAGTACGCCTTCGATCTCTGCTTCCGTGATTGCGGCACCTGGCATGGACGACAGCAAAATGCGACGCAGCGCATTGCCGAGCGTGTGGCCAAAACCGCGTTCGAACGGTTCGATAACAACTTTTGCTTGCAGATCATTGACCGGCGTGACTTTGACAACGCGCGGCTTCAGAAATTCGTGTACTGATTCCTGCATGGGTAAATACCCTCCGATTACTTCGAGTACAGCTCGACGACGAGGTTTTCGTTGATATCGGGAAGAACGTCTTCGCGATCAGGCAACGATTTCAAGACACCTGTCATCTTCTTGGCGTCGACATCTACCCACTCGGGCAGGCCGACCTGGCTCGCAATTTCCATCGCACTCTGGATGCGCAACTGCTTCTTCGCTTTCTCACGAATGGCAATGGCGTCTCCAGCCTTGAGCTGAGCGGACGGGATGTTAACGACCTTGCCGTTAACCTCGATGCTCTTGTGACTCACGAGTTGGCGCGCTTCAGCACGTGTCGAAGCGAAGCCCATGCGATAAACCGTATTGTCGAGACGACCCTCCAGGAGGCGCAGCAGGTTCTCACCCGTTGAACCCTTAAGCTGGGCAGCCCGCTTGTAGTAATTGCGGAACTGTCGCTCGAGCACACCGTACATGCGACGGAGCTTCTGCTTTTCGCGAAGCTGCAGGCCGTAATCCGACATGCGCGGACGGCGCTGCGTCGGGCCACCCGGAGGTACCTCGAGCTTGCACTTCGACTCGAGCGGACGTACGCCGCTCTTAAGAAACAGATCCGTGCCTTCGCGGCGGGACAGTTTGCACTTTGGTCCTAAATATCTTGCCATTATTCAGCCTCTACACGCGGCGTTTCTTGGGCGGACGACATCCGTTATGCGGAATAGGCGTCACGTCCTCAATATTCTGGATGCGGAATCCCAGGGCGTTCAGAGCACGCACTGCCGACTCGCGACCCGGGCCTGGCCCACGAACACGCACATCCACATTCTTCACACCGAACTCGAGAGCCGCACGGCCCGCTTTGTCCGACGCAACCTGTGCTGCGAACGGGGTGGACTTACGCGATCCACGGAAACCGCAGCCGCCGGCTGTTGCCCATGAAAGAGCGTTACCCTGGCGGTCGGTAATCGTGATGATCGTGTTGTTGAAGGAAGCATGAATGTGCGCAATCGCGTCCACTACGTGCTTTTTGACCTTCTTTTTCTTTACTTCAGCCATTTAAGACTTACCTCTTAATGGGGCGCTTCGGCCCCTTGCGGGTCCGGGCGTTTGTACGGGTGCGTTGGCCACGCAGCGGCAATCCACGGCGATGACGGATACCACGGTAAGAACCGAGATCCATCAGTCGCTTGATGTTCATCGACGTTTCACGACGCAGATCACCCTCGACCGTAAAGGTCGCAACAGCCTTACGAAGCTTCTCAACTTCCGGCTCCGCGAGATCCTTGACCGGCGTGTTTCCGGCAACACCGGCTGCCTCGCAAATCTGCTGCGCGCGCGTGTTTCCAATACCGTAGATCGACGTCAGTGCTATCACGACGTGCTTCGTCAACGGAATGTTTATGCCTGCTATACGTGCCACTTAAAAATCCTCGTAATTACGCGGGGCCTAGCCCTGGCGCTGCTTGTGCCGTGCGTCAGTGCAGATCACCCGCACAACACCGTTGCGGCGGATGATTTTGCAGTTTCTGCAGATCTTTTTTACTGATGCTCTTACTTTCATGAGCTTGTCTCCCAGCGCTGATTAACTCAGCGCGTCTGTCCACCCCGGCCGTAGTTGCGCAGGTTGGCTTTCTGCATCATGCCTTCGTACTGGTGACTCATTGCATGTGCCTGCATTTGCGACATGAAGTCCATCGTGACTACGACCAGAATCAGCAGCGATGTGCCGCCGAAACTGAACGGCATGCTCGGATAGAACATGCGAACGAACTCGGGCAGGAGACATACACCGGCGATGTATATCGCTCCCCAGAACGTCAGTCGGGTCAGGACCCGGTCGATGTAATCTGCTGTGTGGGCGCCCGGCCGGATACCCGGCAGGAATGCGCCCGCTTTCTTCAGGTTGTCCGCCGTGTCCTTCGAGTTGTACATCAGCGCCGTGTAGAAGAAGCAGAAGAAAATGATCATTGCTGCATACAGCAGCACGTAGACAGGCTGGCCCGGACCGAGGTTTGCACCAATGGTCTGCAACACACGCTGCGCGGCGTTTGGATCGGCCGCCTGTCCAAAAAACTGGGCAATCGTCGCCGGGAACATCAGGATGCTCGAGGCAAAGATCGGCGGGATGACACCCGACATATTGATCTTGAACGGCAGGTGCGTGCTCTGCGCCTGGAACATCTTGCGACCCTGTTGTCGTCGTGCGTAATTGACCGTAATCCGGCGCTGTGCACGCTCCATGTAGGTGACAAAGACGATCGCGGCGATACCGCCGAGCAGCATCAGTATGGCCGTGATAGAGGCCATCTCGCCGGTGCGTACCAACTCCGCCGTACCGGCAATTGCCGCTGGCAGACCTGCAACGATACCCGCAAGAATGATCATCGAAATGCCGTTACCGATGCCGCGCTCGGTGATCTGCTCACCCAGCCACATCAGGAATACCGTGCCCGTAACCAGCGTAATACAGGCTGTTATCAGGAACGACGGACCCGGGTTAATGACCAGCGTACCCTGGTTCTGCAACCAGCTTGCCGCTGCCACTGACTGGAAGCTCGCGAGAGCAACCGTTCCGTAGCGCGTGTATTTGACGATCTGCCGACGTCCCTGCTCGCCTTCCTTGCGCAGTTGCTGCAACTGCGGAACGATGTGGCTTGCCATCTGCATGATAATCGACGACGAAATGTACGGCACGATGCCGAGGGCGAAGATACCGAAACGCGACAGTGCGCCACCTGAGAACATGTTAAACATGCCAAGCAGGTTGCCGGACTGCTGCTCGAAGAAGGCCGCCAGCGCAGCCGGGTCTACGCCAGGCACCGGGATGTAGGTGCCAACGCGGTAGACGATCAGCGCGCCCACGAGAAACGCCAGGCGAATCTTAAGTTCGCCAAGTTTGCTCGCCTGCTTCGCCAGCTCTGCCGGATTTTGTTGGGGCTGCTTCGCCATGGTTTAGTCTTTGCTTTTAGTCTTCAATGCTGCCGCCAGCTTTCTCGATCTCTTCACGGGCACCCTTGGTGACCTTCAGACCTTTCAGCTTCACGGCTTTCTTAATTTCGCCCGACTTGATGACCTTGACCTTGGTCGTAAAAGCCGGCACCAGGTTCGCTTTCTTGAGCACATCCATGTCGATTACATCCGCGCTCGGCAACTCGAGCTCGTGCAAACGCAACTCGGCCGAGTACTTGGCCATCCGCGAGCGGAAACCCACCTTCGGCAGGCGACGCTGCAACGGCATCTGGCCGCCTTCGAATCCGACTTTGTGGAAGCCGCCCGAACGGGACTTCTGACCCTTCTGGCCGCGCCCACTGGTCTTGCCCTGGCCAGCGGAATGTCCGCGACCCAGACGCTTACCTACTTTTTTCGCACCCTTACCAGGTGAAATATCATTAAGACGCATGTCAGGCTTCCTCGACCGATAGCAGGTACGAAACGCGATTGATCATGCCGCGGTTTTCCGGCGTATCGATAACCGTAACCGTCTGATGCATTTTGCGGAGACCCAGTCCGGCAACGCAGGCTTTATGGCTTTTCAGCCGCCCGTGCTTGCTCTTGACCAGAGTGACCTTCAATTCTTTTGGCTTCGCCATGATCTTGTCTCTATTTTCCATTCGCGACCAAGGTCGCTCCTACAACTTCCAGCGCTCAGGCCAGAATTTCTTTAACTTTCTTGCCACGCTTGGCAGCTATTGCCTGCGGAGAATGAATCTCCGAGAGGCCCTTGATCGTTGCACGCACAACGTTGATCGGGTTGCGCGAGCCGTAACTCTTGGCAAGTACGTTACGAACGCCAGCAGCTTCAAATACGGCGCGCATGGCACCACCGGCAATGACGCCAGTACCTTCAGAGGCCGGCTGCATGTAAACCAATGTAGCGCCGTGGCGGCCTTTCTTGGCGTACTGCAGCGTATCGTTGTTCAGGTTGATATTAATCATGTTACGGCGTGCAGCCTGCATCGCTTTCTGGATCGCGATCGGCACTTCACGTGCTTTGCCATACCCGAAACCAACTTGGCCCTGTCCGTCGCCGACAACTGTCAATGCAGTGAAGCCGAACTGACGACCACCTTTGACTACCTTGGCTACGCGGTTGACGGTGACCAACTTTTCAATAAAGTCATCGCCAGCTTGATTATGATCGTTTCTTGCCATTTCTAATTCCTTAGAACTTCAGTCCCGCTTCGCGGGCAGCTTCAGCCAGTGCTTTTACACGACCGTGGTAACGGAAACCGGAACGATCAAATGCAACCGTGTCGATGCCGGCGGCTTTTGCTTTTTCAGCAATACGCGCACCAACGATGGCAGCTGCTTCGACGTTTCCGCCGTTCTTGATCCCCTTACGAACTTCAGCCTCGAGCGTCGAAGCCGACGCCAGAACCCTGGCCCCATCACTACCGATGACCTGCGCGTAGATATGCTGCGGCGTACGGTGAATGCTCAGCCGGTTCGCTTTGAGCTCACGAATCTTCGCGCGACCACGACGGGCCCGGCGCAAACGATTTTGTTTTTTATCCAGTTTCATGAATGCTTTACCTGATTATTTCTTCTTCGCTTCCTTGAGCTGTACGCGCTCATCGGAATAGCGAACACCCTTGCCCTTGTAAGGCTCCGGCGGACGGAAACCACGGATCTCCGCGGCGGCCTGGCCAACCTTCTGTTTGTCCGCGCCCTTGACGATGATCTCGGTCTGACTCGGCGTTTCGATGCTGACACCCTCCGGTGCCTCGTAAACGACCGGGTGTGAGAAGCCAAGCGACAGGTTCAGGTTTTTACCCTGTGCCTGCGCGCGATAACCAACACCCTTCAGCTCGAGCTTCTTCTCGAAGCCGTCCGATACACCTTTTGCCATGTTCGCGATAATCGCGCGCATCGTTCCCGCGATAGCGGTTGCGAAACGCGAGCCCGAACGTGGCGCCAGCGTCAGCACGTTTTCTTCCTGCTTGAGCTCCACTTCGGAGTTCAGCTCGATTGACAACTCGCCGTTGCTGCCTTTCAGCGTGACAACGTTGCCGTCTTGCTTGAACTCAACGCCTTTCGGCAGCTCAATCGGTTCTTTTGCAACTCTTGACATAGTCTGGGTCTCTATCCTGTGGGCCCGTGCATCACGAAACGATGCACAGAACCTCACCACCGACGCCCTTTTCGCGCGCCTGGCGGTCACTCATCACACCGGCTGAAGTCGACACAATCGCAACACCAAGGCCGCCGAGAACCTTTGGCAGGTCTTCTTTGCCCCGGTAGATGCGTAGTCCCGGACGACTCGCGCGCTGGATCTTCTCGATCACAGGCACACCGTTGAAATATTTAAGCTCTACCGTAAGTTCTTTCTTCGCGCCTTCACCTTCGGTCGCGTAACCCACAATGTAGCCTTCGTCTTGCAGTACCTTTGCAACTGCTTCTTTTGCAGTCGACGCTGGCATGGACACCGCAACCTTGCGAGCCTTTTGGCCGTTGCGAATACGGGTCAGCATGTCTGCGATCGGATCGGTCATACTCATTATTCTGTCTCCGCCTACCAGCTGGCTTTCGTAAGGCCAGGAATTTCGCCGTTCATGGCGGCTTCGCGCAATTTGTTACGGCCAAGGCCGAACTTGCGGTACACGCCGTGCGGGCGTCCCGTGATCGCGCAACGAGCACGCTGCCGTGAAGGGCTTCCATCGCGGGGCAACTTGTTCAGCTTCGCCTGGGCAACGGCACGTTCTTCGTCCGTGCTGTGGATGCTGCGAACAATTGCCTTAAGCGCTTTGCGCTTCTCGGCCTGCTTCGCTACCAGCTTGGTCCGCTTGAGTTCACGCGCGATCATTGACTTCTTAGCCATGCTATTTCCTATTTCTTGAACGGGAAGTTGAACGCATCCAATAGCGCCCGGCCTTCCTCTGCATTGCGTGCCGTCGTGGTAATGACAATGTCCATGCCACGCAGCGTATCGATTTCGTCGTAATTGATTTCCGGGAAGATGATCTGTTCCTGGACACCCATGCTGTAGTTACCCTG
>Ga0316201_10003064_pt1 | contig 12172 bp, 9 predicted proteins | sample CS6wburrow_MG_FD_204516 | JGI IMG/M metagenome (GOLD analysis project Ga0316201, IMG submission 204516) | Coastal sediment microbial communities from Delaware Bay, Delaware, United States - CS-6 worm burrow | ecosystem: Environmental > Aquatic > Marine > Coastal > Sediment | place: USA: Delaware... | reverse complement strand
AAATCCTGACGAATACCCGCCTGAAAATCCCAATAAGGTGAGACCGCTTTGCTATAGAGTAACTGGGCTTCAACATTTTCAGTAAAGCCATTCACTCGTTCACCTTCAGTTTTAAACCAGAGCTTGTTTCTGTCCTGTCCTAACCAGGCTTGAGACTCCCAGACCACCGGGTTATCCCCTGAAGCATCACGATACTCCAACTGATCAATCATGACTTTCCACAATACCGGATCATCCTCCGCGGCTGCATGCGTTAATCCTGAAAAAAAGCTGCTCATCATCATAGTAGGCAGTATCAATTTTTTTAAATTTATAGTCATTGCTATTGCCTCCTTAGCTTATTTCAACGGTGCGGAACATGCCCGGCATGTGATAAATCAAATGGCAGTGGTAAGCCCAACTGCCCTCCGCGTCCGCAGTGACCAGATAACTGATTTTTGATCCCGGCTGCACGATGATCGTGTGTTTTCGAGGAATATACTGCGGCTCACCTGTTTCAAGCTCACTCCAGACGCCGTGCAAATGAATCGGATGCGACATCATGGTGTCGTTAACCAGAACAATACGAACACGTTCACCGTAGCTTAATTTCAGCGGCTCGGCGTCGGCAAAGCGGATACCGTTCATCGACCACATATAGCGGCTCATATTGCCGGTTAAATGTAACTGGATTTCCCGTTCAGGTTCACGATCGTCGTAGGTCCGGTATAAATTTCGTATGTCGGCATAGGTCAGTACACGCCTGCCATAGAGTTGCATATTGTTGCGCAGGCCAATGCCCGGATCCTCGAGACCACTCATCGGCATATTCGCACGCATATCAACCTGCGGGCCAAACTCACTCGGCACATGCGTTATCTCATTTGTACTACCATGCCCCGCTCGCCCAAGTCCGAATGTCGCAGGCTGGGCCATCATGCTCATGTCGTGCTGGCTATGGTCCATACCCGGCATAGCGGCCATATTGTGCTGGCTGTGATCCATACCCGGCATTGAGCCCATCTTACTGTGGTCCATGCCTTGCATCGCACCAGCAGCACCCATAGCGTGCATACTATGATCCATACCCATATCCCGGTGACCAAGAATCAGCGGCGGATCCATTTTTGGCACTTCCGCGATCAAGCCTGCATCCGGCGTTAATGTGCCGCGGGTATAACCGGATCGATCAATACTCTGGGCAAAAAATGTATAGGCGCTATCATCACTTGGCTCGACGATAACATCGTAGGTTTCAGCAACCCCGATGCGAAACTCGTCAACAGTGACCGGTTCAATATTTTGTCCGTCGGAAGCAACAACCGTCATTTTCAGGCCCGGAATACGGACATCGAAAATAGTCATTGCCGCGGCGTTTACAATCCGTAAACGAACTTTCTCGCCACGCTTGAATACCCCAACCCAACCCTGTTCGGGTGTAACGCCGTTCATTAAATAGGTGTAGGTACTACCGGTAACATCAGCAATGTCGCGATCGCTCATCCGCATTTGATTCCACATTGCCCGGTCATTCGCGGTTTTGGATACGCCTTTATTTTTAATGTCCGACCAGAGATCACTGACCGTTCTTTTCTGGTAATTGTAATGCTCGCTATTCTTTTTCAGGTTGGCGTAAATGGTTTCCGGCGTTTCATCACTCCAGTCGGATAAAACAATGACATACTCACGATCATAGCTGACCGGATCAGGATCTTTTGGATCAATAATAATCGCCCCGTAGACACCGGTTTGCTCCTGAAAACCGGAATGACTGTGATACCAGTAGGTGCCACTTTGATTAACATCAAACTGGTATTCATAGGTATCACCCGGTTTGATGCCACCAAAACTCAGGCCCGGCACACCATCCATATTGGTCGGCAAAATGATGCCGTGCCAATGTATAGAGCTGTCATGGGCAAGGTTGTTCTTTACCCTCAGCGTTACCCGCTCGCCTTCTTTCCAGCGTAATACCGGGGCAGGCAGAGAGCCGTTAACGGTCGTCGCAATACGTTGTTTACCGGTAAAATTAACTTTCTGGTAACCGATACCCAGGTTAAATAAATTCCCTTTTAAAACCGGTGTGGGTTTTATTTCCTGTGTTTCAGCAGCCATTAAGCTGGGCAATCTTCCTAACCCAATCAAGGCGCTACTGGCAACCACGCCTGTGACAAACCGTCGCCGGGTTATGGCCAAAGGGTTCGGCCTGAACGAAGTATCTTTCATAATAAAAACCTTTTAATTTTTCATCCAAATAAATGAGCGCATGGATAAATTTTACATTTAACTAATACGTAAATGCTTCTCATCGAAGAGAGCTTTTACATAAAGTGATAATGATTTTGAATTACAGGCGAAAGCCCTGATGGTCAGGCAAGAATGGGAGGACGGTACAAAGCAACGTGAATAGCGTCAGGAGCCGCTGGCTGCTCGTAGGAAAGCAGTTTATTGAATGGTGGCAAACTGCCAAGAGTGGCTTCAACATTTAAAAGCTGGACGCAGGAAAAAGTGCACGAAAGAAAACAGCCGGCCATGTCTGTTGAACAACCTTCTGCATCGTTATGGTTGCCAGCAGAGACCAGGTCATGGATGTAATCATGCATATGGCTGGCTGAAGGCAAGTCACCGGAAGCTGGAAGTTGGAGGGGCTCAAACAAAACCAGGCTAAAGCTACTCACAAGAAACGTGAAAACCAGCATGAGTGAAATATGTTTGGGACTATACGACAAACCCTGACCTCAATTTATTATTTGCCTGAGAGGTTATACAGCAACTTTAGAGCACCGATCAATACAATCGTTCACTTTGATTAATATTAAAGAAAACAATCAAGTAGTATGCCGAATGCATTTTGGGGTCAACCGTCATTGTAAGGCCAAGGCCAGAAAAGTTGTGAAATAACTTCACAAATAAGCGACACTTTCTAATACTTTTGGGTATTTATAGCTTTAGCAAACGTTGTAATATTGAGTTTATATGGCAATAAAACATAACAAGTTTGTTAAACACCACTACGCACCTATGGTGCTCCGTTGGACTCGGTACTGAGTGTCTCGCCGTTTACAAAAGCGTTAATGCATATAGTGACTAACTAATTATCTCACAGGAAGATTATGGATCCACAACTGATCTCCATCCATTACAGTGACCCGATATGGATAGCCGTAGCCTTTCTCTGTGGGCTAGCTATCAGAGTGGTGGGACTGCCGCCGATGGTTGGGTTCCTGGCAGCTGGCTTCATGCTCAACGCGCTGGGTATAGAGGGTGGCAATTTCCTCAATGAGATGGCTGACCTGGGCATCACCCTTTTGCTGTTTTCCATCGGGCTCAAGCTCAAGTTAAAGTCACTGGCGAGGCCTGAAGTGTGGGGCGTGGCGACCCTGCACATGTCGGCCGTCACACTGCTGATCGCCGCAATGGTGGTATTGCTCTCGTACACCAACTTACCACTGCTGTCCGGCCTCGATATTGAGACAGCTTTGCTCATTGGCTTTGCTATGTCGTTCTCCAGCACTGTGTTCGCGGTTAAGATTCTCGACCAGCTAGGTGCGGCAAACGCCAGGCACGGCACGACAGCGATCGGTGTTCTGGTCGTACAGGATATCGCGGCGGTAGTATTTATCTCCGTCTCGATAGGCAAGTTACCTTCCCCGTTGGCTCTAGCCTTGATCGCGTTGATACCGCTGAGGTTCCTGTTGTACAGAATGCTCGAAAAGGTAGGACACGGCGAACTGCTGATTCTGTTCGGGATCACGCTGGCGCTGATCGGTGCGGATGTCTTCGAACTGGTCGAAATCAAGGGGGATGTTGGGGCGCTCATATTTGGTATGCTGCTTGCCAATCACCCCAAGGCTAACGAGCTTGCGAAAGCTCTGCTCGGATTCAAGGAGCTGTTCCTGGTGGGCTTCTTTCTCAATGTTGGTATGACCGCTCTACCGGGTTGGATCGAAATAATGATCGCCCTGTTGTTCATCCTGTTCCTGCCGATCAAGGTGGCGATGTATTTTGGTCTGTTCAACCTTTTTTACCTGAGGGCTAGCACCTCGTGGCGCACTTCTCTCAACCTGGCGAACTACAGTGAATTCGGCCTGATCGTCGGCGCTTTAGCAGCCTCAGCGGGCTGGTTGCCGAAAGAATGGCTGGCCGTGTTCGCCGTTGTGACTTCGATCTCCTTCATCGTTTCGGCGCCGTTGGTCAATATCCGAGACAGCCTGTACCAGAAATGGCGACCCAGACTGAAGCAGTTCGAGCAACCGAAGCGTTTATCCGGCGAAGAGGACTTAAGCCTTGCGCACATCAAGGTGGTGGTGTTTGGCATGGGGCGGATGGGCACAGCAGCATATAATGCGATGGAAGCGGATTACCCGGGCTGCTTGGCCGGAGTGGAAATCGAGCAGGAGAAGGCTGAGCAACACAGTGCAGCGGGCAGGAACGTGGTCTGTGGAGATGCAACCAACCCGGATTTATGGATCCGTGCGCCCGAATTGATTAACGGATTGGAATGGGTATTGCTGACCTTGCCGGCGCATAATGCCAATTTGAATGCAGCATTACGACTCAAGGAGATGGGGTATGCTGGTCACATCGCCGCAACGACCAAATACTGCGATGAGGAAGATGCTTTAAAAGCTATTGGCGTCGAGCATACTTTCAATATCTATACAGAAGCCGGCCTGGGTTTCGCCAACGAACTACAAGATTTCGTGGTACAAAAAAAGGGGACGTAACTTTCCAGTGCCTTCACTCAATTTAACAAAGCATTCCGCACATATTTGATTTCGAATCAGGAGTTCTCATGGATTTTGCGTGGGTAAGGCGAACAACGTGTCAGGGCAACGCTCATCATTGTTAATCTGCCCCAATTGTTTAGAAAAATTACGAATGAAAAAAGATAAAGTTAAAGCCCTGATATGGGTATTGTTCGGTCTGCTTTGGTTTACTTTGCTTTGGTTGCACATTTTTATGCAGCACTAACGAATCCGGGCCTTAATACCCAAGAGAACCAAAAGCATAGAGCAAATCGTTCAAGTAGTGGACGCTAAAAAATTCGTCATTCAAGCCAGCTCTTTTTTTCGTTTCGTAAACCCTCAACCCAGCGAAAGAAATACCCGCGTGGCGCATCGATGCCGGTGATGAGATAATCCAGCGTGTAGGTATTGTTCATGGTCGCCAGCAACATGATTTCGCTGTGCTCGGTACCGCAGAATAAAATTTCATCGCCAAGCTCCAGCACTTCATCATCGGTGGGTAGCATGATACGCAGGCTACCGCGCTGAATCGCCAGAACAATGCAGGATATGCTGGCGGATAAGTCGTAGGGGTTTCGAATCAATTCACCGAGCGTTAACCTGCGTCCCGAGTTTAAATGTTCGATGACCGCGCTGGCTTCGCTCGCACATAAGTTGCTGCGCCATAAGTTCGGTTGGTTCTCTCCTATTCTGGCTTTCAACCGATCGACTAGTTGTTTGGTCAACTCTTCACCCTGACCTTCCAGATAGTCAATCAAAATCTGAACTTGCGGCGAAATTAAATGTTTCAGAACCCGGCGTGCAGTAGTCAGGCTTGATTGCAAAATTAACCCGGCATCAGCGGCGTCGAAAGCGACCTGATTCTCGTGCGAGTTTTGGCGCAGGATGGTGAATGCTTCGGGTCGTAGCGCGCGTACCATCATCAGAATGCTAAGATTATCATGGTCCTGGTCGGTACCCGCGACAATGCCCGCGCAATGCTCGATACCCGCTTCCCGCAGAGAATTTAGATCGGCGTGGCTGCGGATTAACCTGGTCGCGTCAGCAATTTCGTCGGCTTCCGGGTCGATAATTACCGGACGAATGCCGTGTTTTACGAGATACTTGTGCAGCCATTTTCCCATGCGGCCGTAACCACAGATAATCCATTCACCAGTTGGCACATCGAGCGGTCTCCCAAGTTTGATGCCTTTGGTATGAACCAGGCTTGAGTTGAGGTTATGCAAACGCGGCGCGGTAATTGACATGCTTAGCAATTGAGCAAAAATTTCAAACGGGTTGATCACCGTGACCTTACCCAGTGTCGACAAGTGTTCACTGTGACGCTCCGAGGTTGAGCGGCATAGTATTGGCAAATCGGGGTTGAGGAAGCGTGCCATGATGCTGGTTTGCAGGTTAACTTCTTCGTCCATGGTGAGCACGACGATGGCCTTGCAGTTATCGAGTTTAACGCCCGCATCAACCAGGTGTTTGGGAATGCAAGCGTCAGCACAAAGCCCCGGCATCTTCACATGATAGTCACGTAGCGCCAGCGCTTTGATGCGTTCCGGGTCAATGTCGAGCACCACCGCGCTGAACCAGTTATCGCTCAACCCGCGGGCCAGCAGACTACCAGTATCGCCAAATCCACAAATTATAAAAAATGGATGCTTGATACGTTTAACCGTGTTGGCAAATTGATGTTCGTTGAGCGCGAGCAGGAAATGCGGGTTTTGCACCAGGCGCAAAGTCGAGCCGATCGCGTATAACCATGCTACTACGCCCATATAAAGGCAAAAGATGGTCCAGAGACGTTGCGTATCGGTGAACTGGTTAGGGATTTCACCAAAGCCGGTGGTGGTCGCAGTGTAGGTAAAAAAGTAGAAGGCGTGAAACAGGCTCATGTATTCGGTATTGCCATCCGCATCTTCGCCCGGGATGAGCGCCATACCGGTTATACCGATGGCGTAGACAATAATGAGAACAAAAACCGGTCTGCGTATATGTCGCAGTACTACCATCGTGACTCGATCAAGTTCGGAAGTAACTGCCATTGAATTAGCCCGTTGTAGCGAGCTTAACGCCGCGAGATTAAGGTATCGCCAACCAGAATGACGATAGAAACTATGCTCGCCACCAGCGCTCCGCCTGAGAGTGAAACAATGTTGACCATCGACGAAGTACTCGGGCCGAACTCGGTATCATTTTCAGCGATGATCCAGACCACGCGTGCGGTAATCAGCAAGACATCGGCGACCAGGCTGCTGGCGAGTAACAGCGCGCCAACCTGTGAACGGTCACCGAGTTTTAAACCGGTGCCGATTAAATTAACGATGATGGCAATGGTGAGAATCCAGACATTGTGGTGTGCCGGATTGTCAATATCTCCCATGACAAAGGTAAAAGTAAACGACAGTGCCAGAATGATGACGAATCCGAAAACCACGCGTTCCAGGTTCATAGTTTCACCTCAATAATTTTGGATCTTTAAGAATACGCCTGTCTGGCGGATTCGTCACCCTCCAAAAAAGGGGACGTAACTATTTTCCAGTGCATTCACTCAATCCAGGCAAGCATTCCGGACACAGGCACACCTCGCCCCAATCACTTTTTGGTATTTTATTGGTCTTGTTATTTGATCGGTCTACAGACATACACCAACAATCCTGAATCGGGAATCCGGTTTCCAAAATAGTGGCTTGAGCCATAGTGCATTGATTTGGAGCTTTGCATACAGGACATATGCTTTTATAGATCTGTTTGCTTGAATCAGCTGACATGCGTTGATGATCCAGGCCAACACCCTTTTGGCAACAGGCGTTGGCGGTGAGCGCTCAACAGGAAACTGTTAACCTTCCCGACTGGTTACTTCAATTAAGTGGTAGCCAAATTCGGTTTTAACAGGGCCAATCAGTTCGTTAATTTCACCACTGAAAACTGCCTCGTCAAATTCTTTTACCATTTGCCCGGGTTTAAATTTCCCCAGTGAACCACCGCTTTTGCCGGATGGGCAGGTAGAATGCGCAGCCGCCAGTTCTTCAAAATCCCCGCCTTCTTCAATCAACTGCTTCAGTTCCTCACAGAGCTCGATGCTGTCGACCAGTATGTGTCTTGCTGTTGCTTCGACCATTAGTTAAACCCCTTCAAAATCCATAATTGCTCATTAATCGCTTATTTAACTACACTTTCAGCCGCAATTGAACTGTACATAAACGTTGGACCCCAATACTTACAAAATTCTGCCGTTGCACCTTAAAAACTTGCGATTTTACGGTAAGGAAAGAGGCTCAGCTGACACGATAATGCCATTATTATCGGCATAGACGTACTCACCAGGAACAAAGTCCACACCACCGAAGGTCACAGGCACATTGAGGTCACCCAAACCACGCTTTTCGGACTTTCGCGGGAAGCAGTTCAAAGCCTGTACGCCCAGATCAAGTGCTTCAAGGGTATCGACATCACGCACACAACCATAAATAATAAAACCCTGCCAGCCATGCTGAAGGGCATTGGCTGCAATCAGGTCGCCCAACAATGCTGCACGCATGGACGCACCGCCATCCACCACCATCACTTTGCCGTGTCCATCCGTACCCGCTGTTTTCTTTATCACAGAGTTATCTTCAAAACATTTTACGGTGACGATTTCGCCACCAAAGGACGACCTGCCGCCAAAGTTAGAAAAAATAGGTTCGACTACACGCACCAGGTCGGAATATTTGTCACAAAGGTCAGGTGTTAAATTTTCCATGACGATACCTTTCTACTTGCCTTCATTGGCAAGGAACAACCAGGTATCCATAACAGAGTCGGGGTTAAGCGAAATACTATCAATCCCCTCCTCCATCAACCAACGAGCCAGATCGGGATGATCCGACGGCCCCTGTCCGCAGATTCCTATGTATTTATCGGCTTTCCGACAGGCCTGAATGGCCATGCTCAACAAAATTTTAACGGCGGGGTTGCGCTCGTCAAATAATTTCGCAACGATTCCCGAATCACGATCAAGCCCAAGTGTCAGCTGGGTCAAATCATTCGAGCCGATGGAGAAGCCATCGAAGTACTCAAGGAATTCATCAGCCAGCAGCGCGTTCACAGGTAGTTCGCACATCATGATGATCCGCAGGCCATTTTCACCTCGCTTGAGGCCATTTGTCTCCAGTAGTTCAATGACGCCCCTGGCTTCGCCTACTGTCCTGACAAATGGCACCATAACCTCGACATTGGTCATGCCCATCTCGTTTCTGACAATTTTCATTGCCCGGCATTCGAGCTCAAAACAATCAGCAAAGTCTTCTGACAAATAACGAGAAGCACCACGAAAACCCAACATGGGGTTCTCTTCTTCTGGCTCGTAAATCTCACCGCCTACCAGGTTGGCATATTCGTTGGATTTGAAATCAGATAATCGGACGATTACTTTTTGCGGAGCAAAAGCAGCAGCCAGGGTTGATATACCTTCAACCAGTTTATCAACATAATAATCTACCGGGCTGTTATAACCGGCAATGCGTTGATCAACAATGGCCTTGATATCAACAGGCAAAGTTGCGTAATTTAATAATGCCTTGGGATGTACACCAATCATCCGGTTGATAATAAACTCGAGCCGTGCAAGACCAATTCCCGCGTTGGGTATGGCGCTGAAATCAAAAGCACGATCCGGATTACCGACATTCATCATGATTTTAAAGGGCAATTCGGGCATTTCGCCAACGTCGCTGGTTTGAAGCTCGTATTTCAACAGGCCATCATAGATATTTCCGGTATCGCCTTCTGCGCAGGAAACTGTGACATTGGAAGTCTTCTTCAACAGCCGCGTGGCATTGCCGCAACCCACGACGGCTGGAATCCCTAACTCCCGCGCAATAATCGCAGCATGACAGGTACGGCCACCCCGGTTGGTCACAATGGCGGAAGCGCGTTTCATGATCGGCTCCCAATCGGGGTCGGTCATTTCAGTTACCAGTACATCACCTTCGGTAATCTGGTCCATATCGGATAAACTGCCAATGATTTTTACCGGCCCACTGCCAATTCGCTGACCGATAGCGCGACCTTCAACCAGCACCTCACCCTTTTCCTGCAAGATGTAGCGCTCAATCAACGCGCTGGAACTGCGGCTCTGGACTGTTTCAGGACGTGCCTGAACAATAAACAGTTTGCCGGTGTCACCATCTTTTGCCCACTCGATATCCATCGGTCGCTGGTAATGCTGTTCAATAATCAGTGCCTGTTTGGCTAATTCATTAATATCTTCATCACTGATTGAAAACCTGTTCCGGTCCTCTGCCGCCACCTTGACGGTACTGACCGAGCGACCCGTTTCACCACTGGGGTCATAGATCATCTTGATAGTTTTTTCACCAAGGTTTCGGCGTAAAATAGCGGGTTTGCCAGTATTCAAGGCCGGTTTGTAAACATAGAACTCATCCGGATTAACCGAGCCCTGGACAACGGTTTCACCCAGGCCGTAGGACGATGTAATAAACACGACATCGGTAAACCCGGAGTCAGTATCCAGCGTGAACATCACGCCACTGGCTGCGGTTTCACTGCGAACCATTTGTTGAATCCCGGCAGACAAGGCAATCAGGCTGTGTTCAAAATCCTGGTGGACGCGGTAGGAAATCGCACGATCATTAAAGAGCGAGGCAAAGACTTCTTTTACTGCCAATAGAACATTGTCAATGCCGCGAATATTCAGGAATGTTTCCTGCTGTCCTGCAAAGGAAGCGTCGGGCAAGTCTTCAGCCGTAGCAGAAGAGCGGACGGCCACGGCCAGGTTTTCATTGCCATTTTGCATCGCCGCAAAGGAAGTTCGCACCGCCTGTTCAAATTCAGGCTGGAATGGTGCATCTATAATCCATTGCCGTATCTGAGAACCTGCAACAGCCAATGCGTTGACATCATCAACATCAAGGTCGTCGAGTACTTTCTTGATTTTGTCGGTAAGCCCGTTGCCTTTAAGGAAATCCCGATAGGCATCTGCAGTCGTAGCAAAACCACCCGGCACAGAAACACCCACCGAGGTTAACTGGCTAATCATTTCACCAAGAGACGCGTTCTTGCCACCAACACTATCGACATCGTTCATGCCAACCCGATCAAGCGAAATTACAAATTTATTCAAACCCTGTTCTCCATTTGTCCTGCGACTGGTATATATTGGCCTAATAGCCCAAGTGGCCGCAATAATACTAAAGTTCCAGATAGAATGCTCAACGAGTATTTAAAATATCGGGAATTTAACTCGACTATTTCCGGTTTTCTTCTTTCAATCATCATTTATCAGAAGTTATTTTATGAAAAGAACAGTTTTTTTTATCTCAGACGGCACAGGTATCACCGCTGAAACGCTGGGCCTTAGCCTGTTAACCCAGTTTGAATGCATTGAATTTGACCGCATTACCCTGCCCTATATCGATACGGTAGAAAAGGCCAGACAGGTTGTTATTGAAATAAGCGAATCTTTCAAGGCGGACGGCAACCGGCCCATTATTTTTGATACGGTGGTCGACAAGGAAGTCCGGCAGATATTTAGAGACTGTGAAGGCTTTATGGTCGACATTTTTTCAACCTTTGTTAGCCCACTGGAGAAAGAGCTGGGTATGGATTCATCCTATACCGTAGGCAAATCGCATTCTATCGATGTCAATGATCGCTACCCTTTACGCATCGCAGCCGTTCATTTTGCCCTGGATAATGATGATGGCGGTTTCAAGTGTGACTACGCCAATGCGGACATTATATTAACCGGCGTATCGCGTACCGGAAAGACACCCACCTGCCTGTACCTGGCCCTTCAGTTCGGCATAAAAGCAGCCAACTACCCAATGACCGAAGATGATCTTGAAGAGCTTCAAATACCGAAGGTCTTGCGACCACATAAAGACAAATTATTCGGTTTGACCATTGACCCCCAACGTCTTGGATCGATTCGGCAGGAACGACAACCAGACAGCCGCTATGCTTCAGCGCGCCAGTGCCAGATGGAAGTCAGGGAAGTCGAGGGGATTTTTAGGCGGTGCAATGTACCCTTTTTAAACACAACAGATCTTTCGATAGAAGAAATATCCAGCCGCATCCTGGCAGCCAAAGGCATCCAGAGACGGACCTAGCCGAATTAATACTGGACATCAGCAAGGGATACTATCTATCTGATATTAAAGGAAATGTATTATGACTAACGTATTGATTATAATCGGGTCGCTGTTGATTGCACTGGTTATTATCGTGCCACTGGTCGAGAAATATGGCAAAAAAAGATCGGGGGAAGATGCCCGTTCATTGTCGCGATATGTGTTACCGCTTATGGCATTATTATTGGTGCTTCAAATCATTGCTTTTTACTTCTTTTAGACCGGCCGATGATTAAAGATTGAAGTAGCTCCTGATCAGTCAGGCTATGCTTTAGCCTTGTTGTCATGCTCTGGATTAATTTCATCCTCGTGAAGATATTC
>Ga0316201_10003063_pt1 | contig 12173 bp, 9 predicted proteins | sample CS6wburrow_MG_FD_204516 | JGI IMG/M metagenome (GOLD analysis project Ga0316201, IMG submission 204516) | Coastal sediment microbial communities from Delaware Bay, Delaware, United States - CS-6 worm burrow | ecosystem: Environmental > Aquatic > Marine > Coastal > Sediment | place: USA: Delaware... | reverse complement strand
CGGCCGCGCCACGGCATACTCCTGCCAGCCATAGAGGCCCTGTACAAGTGAGCCCTCGGGGTAGGCTTCATTCTCCGAGGCGATGACCTCGGCCACCGCCACCGCGCGCATGGGTTCTCCCAGCGGTACCGGGGGAATGTAGCTGCGGGCGTCGTTCATCCAACCGCGCATGGCCGGGTCGAAGCCCAGGTAGAGGTTACGTACCAGGATTTCTCCGGCGGCAAGATCCGGCTCGGGCATGGGCGCCTCCCGGTACTCGAAGTCCTCCTCTGACACCATGCCGGTTGGCCGGCGTTTGAGCAGCCATTGCCTGTTGATCTTGCTTTCGCTCCTGTCGCTCATGCGGGTCTCCCTGGCGGTTGAGGTTTATGCGGCCTGCGGCGCGGCCTGCAGGCCGCGAACCAGTCGGCCGGGCACAGCGCCTGTGTACTGTCCGTTTTCCATGATCACCTCGCCGCTGACGAGGGTGGCGGTGTAACCCCGAGCGCCCTGGAACAGACGGCGGCCGCCGGCCGGCAGATCAAAGATGATCTCGGGGCGCTCCAGTTGCAGCTGGTCGAAATCGATGATGTTGATATCCGCTTTCATGCCCGGTTCCAGGGTGCCGCGATCCTCCAGACCAACGCAGCGTGCGGTGTCGCGGGTCTGCATTTTAACCACCTGCTCCAGGCTGAAGCGGGGGCCACGCTGCCGGTCGCGCACGTAGAAGCTGAGCATCTGGGTGGGAACACTGGCGTCACACAGCACGCCACAGTGCGCACCGGTGTCGGCCAGCGACAGCACGGTGCTGTCGTCCTCCAGCAGGGCCACCTGCCGGCTGAGGTCACCCGCGCCGTAGCCGAAGCAGGGGAAGTAAATAACATTCTTGCCCTCGTGCTGCATCATCAGGTCGTAGCAGTATTCCTGGGGCGGCACCCCGGCTGCCGCCGCCCGGGCGGCGATGCTCTCTTCCGGGCCGGGTTCGTAGTTCGGCGGATCACCAAGTTCATAGAGCTTGTCGTAGCCCCCGATGATGGTATCCATGAAGGCGTCGCCCATCAGCGGCAGCTCCTCGGCGAGGATGGCGGCGCGGACCCCGGGTTTGCGCAGCTCCGCCAGCCGCTCCTCGTGGGACATGATGGACAGGGCCGCGTAGTTACTGTGAAAGCTGAAGGGATTGATCGTGCCGTCCCAGCTCAGCATCAGGTTCACCGGACGCGCGCCCACGTGGGGAATCAGCCGGGCGCCCTCTTCCCGGGCCCTGCGGCAGAAGTCCAGCTGGGCCAGCACCCGGGGCCAGTCTTCCTCTTCGCGGAAGAACAGCACGAAGTTGATCTGGCACTGGTTCTCGATGGACAGGCGCTTCATCCAGTCCATCTCCTCCTCCCAGTTGTCCCAGTCGGAGACCAGGCCGTAAACGGCCTTGCCGCCCAATTCGCCGATGACACGGCCGATACCCAGCAGTTCGGCCTCGTCGGCGTAGGTGCCGGGCATGGCAACGGCTTCCCGGGTGGTGTGCAGTTCGGTGCGGGAGGTGGTGAAACCCAGGGCGCCCGCCTCGATGCCCTCGCGGACGATACGGGCCATTTTATCCACGTCGTCGGGGGTCGCCGGTTCATTGTTGACGCCGCGCTCGCCCATCACGTAGGTGCGCACCGCGCAGTGGGGCACCTGGGCCGCCACGTCGATGGCGCGGGGGAACTGTGCCACCGCATCCAGGTATTCCGGGAAGGATTCCCAGTTCCACTTGACGCCTTCATGCAGGGCGGAGCCCGGGATGTCCTCGACGTCCTCCATCACGGCAATCAGCCGGTCGTGAGCTTCCGCCGTCGGCTCACAGGGCGCGAAGCCCACGCCGCAGTTGCCCATCACCAGGGTGGTGATGCCGTGGTTGGCGGCCGGGCTGCACAGGGGATCCCAGGTGGCCTGGCCGTCCATGTGGGAGTGCACGTCCACCCAGCCCGGGGTGACGAGCTGTCCCGCGGCATCGATTTCCCTGGCGGCACTGCCCGACACAACGCCCACGGCGGCGATGCGTCCGTCGCTGATTGCCAGGTCGCCCTCGAACGCGGGACGGCCGGTGCCGTCGACGATTTTGCCATTGCGGATGATCAGGTCGTACATGGTGGACTCCGTAACTTGTCCGTCTGGGGAAAGCCACCTAGCATATACCACGCAGTGGAGGCGTGAAACGTGCCTATTTGAACTGCCCCGAGAAACCACAGGAGAAAACCATGAAAGTTGGACTATGCCTGCCCTACATGGAGCGTGACTACCACCGCAAGGATATCCTCGACTGGTGCCGCCGCATCGACCAGGGCCCCTTCTCCAGTCTCTCCTGTGGCGAGCGGATCACCGGCTACACCCTGGAGATGCGCATGCTGCTCGGGGCCGCCGCCGCCGTAACCGAGCGCGTTCGCATAGTGCCCTCGCTGTATGTGCTGCCCATGCATTCGGCGGTCTGGGCCGCCAAGGAGATCGCCACCCTGGACGAGCTCTCAGCCGGCCGGGTCACCGTAACCGTGGGCGTCGGCGGCCGGGAGAACGACTACCGCGCTGTCGATGCCAGCTTTGCCAGGCGCCACCAGCGCATGGATGAGCAGGTTGCGGTGATGCGCGAGATCTGGGCGGGCAAGCCGCCCTTCGAGGGCTGTGACGAAGTGGGACCGCGCCCGGTCCAGCCCGGCGGCCCGCCCATCCTGGCGGGCGCCATGGGCCCCAAGGCCATTGCCCGTGCGGCACGCTGGGCCGATGGTCTGTACGGCTTTTCCATGGGTTCCGAAAAGGAGCAGACCCGTCATATGATGGATATGACCGGCAGCGCCTGGAATGAAGCCGGCAGGGAGGAAAAGCCTTATTTCGTGGGCGGTTTCTGGTTCAGCCTCACCGCGGATGCCGAGAACCGCCTGAAGTCCTACGTGTTCGATTATGTGCGCAATTTCGGCGACGAGGTGGCGCGCCAGCTCGCCGACTCCATGACCCGACACACGCCGGGGGCGGTCACCGAGGTCATGGCAGAGCTCGATGAGCTCGGTGTCGACGAGATCTTCCTGGTGCCCGCCACCGCGGATCTGAGGGAGATCGACGAGCTGGAGTCGCTGATGGCGAAAGCGGGCTGGGCCTGAGAGTGTCCCTGATCAGGGCCGCGCAAGGTTCCGCCTGCTCCCGGTATTTGCCCTGCTGGCCGCGGTGTTCGCAATCTCCGGGATGATACTGACCTTTACCGCCCTGAGACGCGCCTGGGTGGCGGTTGCGCGGGCAGGTTGAAGGGATGCTACTAAAGTATAGGGGGCCAGGGGGGAGCGGGCTCACTTATAATAGTGCCAACAGGCAGGAGTTCAGTGGATAGTATGGCTAACAGAATCAAGGTGGAGAACCCACTCGTCATCCTGCATGGCGATGAAATGGCGCAGATTGCCTTCGAGCGCATTCTGGAACAATTTGTGACCGGCCGCCTGGACGTGGACCTGGTGGAAATCGACCTCACCGCCGAGAACCGGCTGGTCACCAACGGCCAGGCGGTTCTCGACGCCATCGATGCCCTGAAGCAATACGGTGTAGGCGTCAAGAACGCCGGCATGACCGTCAACCGCCAGCAGCTGGACGAGTTACTGGCGAAGCACCCCGGCATAGACGAATCCCGTCTCGACAAGCTCGCCACCAAATCCCCCAACGGGGCGATCCGCAAAGGCATAGGCGGCAACATCACCCGCGAGGACATCCAGTTCCGCAACCTCCAGGTGAACCAGCCGGACTGGATCGGCCGCGATATCGAGGTGTTCACCATGGACACCGGCGGCATCAAGCACAGCTTCAACGAGCTGTCCAAGGCCACCGGGGTGGCCAAGGTGATGTTCGTCGGCAGTAGCGGCGACCCGGTGGAATTGCACCGTCGCACCCTGCGCAAGGGAGATCCCTGGCTGCTGGCCACCAATGACCTGGATGACGTGGAAGCCTGGGCGCACCAGTTCTTCCGGCGCGCCCTCGATGAACGGCGCGACGCCTACCTGGGGCTCAAGGACACGGTAATTCCCGGATACGACGGCGTGATGCGTGCCGCGATCGAGGAAATCTACGAGCGGGACTACCGGCAGGCCCTGGCGGACGCGGGGCTGAGTTATCACTACGAGCTGATCGATGCCCAGGCAGCCCGCATCGTGGCCAACCCCCCCGAGCGAGCGCTCTGGGGCGTGCCCGACAACACCACCGGACGCAAGTTGTTCAAACTGGTGAATGAGCTGAAAAAATTTGGCATTCCCAGCCGCAAGCACCACGTCTCCCTGTCCCGCATGAGTGCCGGCGGCGGCGACCAGTACGGCAGTTTCAATGCGCCGATGGAGGAGGACGGCATCGTCAAGGTCATCATCGATGGCGAGGAGAAACACGCCCGGGAGGTGCAGCAGGGCGACCCGGTATTGTTCATGTCCAACGACCGCGAGGCGATCAAGGACTGGGTCATGCAGGTGTTCCGGGACGCCTCCCACAAGAACAAGGAGGTCTACTTCGGCCTGAAGCGCGAGTACATGGAGTACGACGAGGTGTTCAGCACCGTGCTGCTCGAGGTGCGTTATGAACTGGCCAAGGCCGGCACCCGACCCCCGTCCTTCATGATCATGCGACCCTCCAGCCAGCTGAAGAAAATGATCACGGACCCGCCCCGCAATGCCCTGTATCCGGCGCAGAACCTGGACGGGGATATTTTTTCCGATATCTCGGCGGCGCTCGGCGGCAGCTTGGCCACGGCCAGCTCCATCATCGAGAGCAAGGACGGGACTATGCTTTACGAAGCGCCCCACGGCACCGCCCACGATCTCTACCTGCGCTACCTCGAAACCGATGGCCGGGAAGCGCACTTCAACTCTTCGGCGCTGATTTATGCCCTGGCCAACGCCCTGGAAACCCTCGCCGGGCGTGAGGACAACCAGCCGCTGCTGGATTACTCCGCCAGTCTCAAGAACGCCCTCATCGAAACGGTGGCCCAGGGCATCATCACCGGTGACCTCAAGGGCAAGACCACGGACCCGGAAAACGAAACAGTGGTCGACATGTACGGCTTCCTCGATGCCGTAGAGCGCAATATCGCCTAGCTCCGCGGGCCCGCGCCTGAGCAGCAATGGCCAGCACACGGTTTTTGCGCCCGATGATGAGGCCTTTGGAGCTCTCGGTCTCACGCCTGAAAATGTAGGCACAACCTTCGACCAGGAGACTCTGACGGCAATCCTGCTCTGTCACGTGGTCAATGGCAGGCAGCTGGCGGAAGATGTGTTGGCAGCGGACCAGCTCAATACGCTGCTGCGGGGCAAGGATGGATTTCTGCAGCAGGCCGGCGGCGTATTGACGGATAACGTCGATCGCACAGCCACGATCATTGATACCGATGTCGAGGTCACCAACGGGGTGATCCACGTGATTAATGCAGTGGTCCTGCCGTTCATGCCTGAATAAGGCAGTGGTCGGGGGTAGTCCCCGCATGGAAGCCACGTCCCCGCGGGACGTGGCTTTTTTGTGCTTCTTCGCACAGTAGCGGGATTTGATCGGGTTTCCTGGACTTGTTCATCGCGCCGCCCTTCGTCCCGGGCCTGGCGTCTCAGGGGCCTCAGGGTTCGGAGGGGCAAAGATACTCACCCTGAAGCCCCTGAGACGCCAGGCCATCCACGGCCGCTCAGCTGTGGAGGCTCCCCGCTAATGTGCGCAGAAGCTTTTTTTCTCGCGCAGGCGTATTTATCCACTGTTGTCGGCGCCAGGCCGCGTTCGGGTGTGACTACAACCTGACAGTGCTGCATAATCGGCAGTCGTGCGCCGCAGCTCGATGAAACGCATTAGCGGCGGCGACGTCCAGACAACCCACTTACAGCGAGGCGCACTCCGTATGATCAGATTTCCGGGCCGCACGGCATCCTGTTTCCTGGCGGCAATGATGACACTCGGCAGTGGTGCAGCCGCCACAGCGGATAGCGCTGCCGTCGATAGTTCAAGGCTGCTGGCGGCGGAGAAAGAGCCGCAGATGTGGATGTCCTACGGCAGGACCTACAGCGAGCAGCGGTTCAGCCCGCTCGATCAGGTCAATGCGGAAAACTTGGACAAGCTGGGGCTGGCCTGGTCCTTCGATCTCAACACCGAGCGCGGGGTGGAGGCAACATCGATCGTGGTGGACGGTGTCATGTACACCACCTCCTCCTGGAGCATTGTCCACGCGCTGGACGCCCGGACCGGCAAGCACCTGTGGACCTATGACCCGAAGGTGGCGAAGGAAAAGGGCCGCCATGCCTGCTGCGACGTGGTCAACCGGGGTGTTGCCGTCTGGGAAGGGCAGGTGTTTGTCGGGGCGCTGGACGGGCGCCTGGTGGCGCTGGACGCCGCTACCGGCAGGGTGAACTGGGAGGTGGCAACGGTTGACCCGGCGCTCCCCTATACGATCACCGGAGCCCCCCGGGTGATAGACGGTCGGGTCTACATCGGCAACGGCGGGGCGGAATACGGTGTGCGGGGTTTCCTGGGCGCCTACGACGTGAAAAGCGGCAAGCTGCTCTGGCGCTTTTATACTGTCCCGGGCAATCCGGAGCTCGGCTTCGAGAATGCGGCCATGGAAATGGCCGCGAAGACCTGGAACGGCAAGTGGTGGGAGCTGGGCGGCGGCGGTGGCACCGTGTGGGACGCCATGGCCTATGACCCCGAACTGGATCTCCTCTATATCGGTGTCGGCAACGGTACCCCCTGGAACCAGGAGATCCGCTCGCCAGGGGGCGGCGACAACCTGTTCCTCTCCTCCATCGTCGCACTGCGGCCGAAGACCGGCGAGTACGTGTGGCACTACCAGACCACGCCCGGCGAGACCTGGGACTACACCGCCACCCAGCACATCATCCTGGCGGACCTGGAACTGGACGGCAAAGTGCGCAAGGTGCTGATGCAGGCGCCCAAAAACGGTTTTTTCTATGTGATCGACCGCACCGACGGCACCCTGCTCAGCGCCAACAACTATATCGACCTCAACTGGGCCACCCATGTCGATATGAAGACCGGCAGACCGGTCGAGGTGCCCGAGGCCCGCTACCGGGACGAGCCGTTCCTGGTCGTACCCTCCTACCTGGGCGGGCATAACTGGCATCCCATGTCCTTCAACCCCAAAACGGGGCTGGTCTACATCCCCGTGCTCGAATTTGCCGCGAACTACGGGCAGCCGGAAAACTTCCTGTACCGGCGAGCGGCCATGAACACCGGCACCGATGGCATTGCCGGCAGCCTCCCGGATTCGCAGGCGGAGCGGGATGCCTACGGCGCTGCCGTGGCCGGGCGCCTGCTGGCCTGGGACCCGGTCAACCAGCGCGAGGCCTGGCATGTGGAACACAAGGGGACCTGGAACGGGGGTACGCTGACGACGGCGGGCAACCTGGTGTTCCAGGGCACGGCCGACGGTAGATTCGTGGCCTTTCGCGCCGACAACGGCAAACGTCTGTGGGATTTTCCCGCCCAGACCGGCATCGTAGCCCCGGCGATGACCTATGAGATCGACGGCGAGCAGTACGTGTCGGTCAATGCCGGCTGGGGCGGGGCCTTCGCCCTGGTATTCGGAGAGTTCGTGCAGGCCGATAGCGTTCCCAACGTCAGCCGGGTACTGACCTTCAAGCTGGGTGCCGACAGACAACTGCCGCCGGTGGACTGGGAGCCGACCGTGGTCTTCAATCCCCCCAAGCAGACCGCGAGCCCCGAGACCCTCCGCGAGGGCTTCGCCCTGTACCAGGACACCTGCATAACTTGCCACGGACTTAACGCCGTGTCGGGACTGCTGTTGCCGGACCTGCGCGGCTCGGGTTACCTGCACGATGCAAAGGCCTGGGATGACGTGGTGCGCGGCGGTGCGCTGCGCGCCAGAGGTATGGCGGCCTGGAACGAGGTGCTCGACGAAAAACAGTCGGAGGCCATTCGCGCCTATGTCATCCAGCAGGCCTGGCGGGGACTGGAACTGCAGCGACAGAGCAAGGCGGAATGACCGGCCGGCAATGCGCGTGAGCAGAGCGGAGATGCCTTCACCCCTCCCGGGACAGGGCCCCGCATCACTGGGCAGTGAAATCGTTGAGGTCACTTTGGAGGTCGGTAGTACCGCCCCCCGGGGTGGTGAATGCTCTGTTGGCAACTAGTGACAAGTCTTTTCATGGCACGCGTGTTCTCATCACAGGTGGACTGGGGTTCATTGGCGCGAACCTGGCCCTGAACTTATCGGCGCAGGGTGCGCACGTGACACTTCTTGACAACCTGTTGCCCGGAGCCGGGGGTAATGAGCACAATATCCACTCGTTCGGAGACCGTGTAAACGCGATCCAGGGGGATTTGCGCGATCCACAGGTCCTGGAGCAGTGCCTGCCGGACCAGCAATACATTTTTAATCTGGCGGGCCATACCAGCCACCAGGATTCCATGCGCATGCCCGACCTGGATCTGGAAATGAACGTGCGTGCCCAATTGTCGCTGCTGGAGGCTTGCCGTCAGCACAGCCCGGGTGCGCGGATCGTGTTCGCCGGGACCCGACAGATCTACGGCAAACCCAGATACCTGCCGGTTGATGAGACCCACCCGGTTGCCCCGGTGGATATCAACGGTATTCACAAGTTCGCTGGCGAGATGTACCACCATCTCTATCGCCAGGTTCACGGGTTTGAAACAACCGTCCTGCGACTGACGAACACCTATGGCCCCAGGATGCGGGTGAAGGATGACCGCCAGACATTTCTGGGTACGTGGATAAAGCGTCTGCTCAATGGGGAGCCGCTGAAGATCTTTGGTGACGGTGAGCAGTTGCGGGACTTCAACTACGTCGACGATGTGGTGGAAGCGCTTTTGCTGTGCGCCCTCTCGCCGGACGCGGTGGGCAAGACCTACAACCTCGGCTCCCGAGAGGTGGTTAGCCTGTCCACGTTGGCCGAGCTGTTGACGGATCTTCATGGGTCGGGCACTTACGAACGGGTAGCTTTTCCTGCTCCACGTAAACGCATCGACATCGGGGACTATCATGGAGACTTTTCCCGGATCGAGACCGACCTCGGGTGGAGCCCCAGCACCGACCTGGCAACGGGCCTCGCCCGCACGCTGAATTTTTTCGACGAAAATCGGGGGTATTACTGGCCTTGAAGGTACCGATCGCCGCTCCGGGGCGCTGGGTTGAGGCGCACCAGAGTGAACTCGAAAGTCTGTTTTCCGCCGTGTGTCGGGGAGGGCAGTACATCATGGGGGAGCGGGTAGCCAAATTCGAAAGCCAGTTTGCTGATTTCTGCCAGACCCGTCATGCGGTAGCGGTGGCATCGGGAACAGATGCACTGGCCCTGAGCCTGCGTGCACTGGGAGCTGGCGGCGGTGAGGTGATTACCAGTGCTCATACCGCTATAGCCACTATAGCCGCCATCGAGCTTGCGGGTGCGACCCCGGTGCTGGCGGATATCAATCCCCTCTCCCGGTGTGTCGATATCGGTTCGGTTGCCTCTCTGTTGAACGAGCGAACACGTGCCATCGTGCCGGTACACATCTATGGGCACCCTGCAGATATCAACGGCCTGCGCAAGCTTGTCGCAGGAGCCGATATCGCCATCGTGGAGGATTGTGCCCAGGCGCACGGCGCCACCCTCGAAGGTTGCCCGGTGGGTGGGCTGGGGGACGCGGGAGCTTTCAGCTTCTACCCAACCAAGACCATTGGCGCCATGGGCGATGCGGGCGCTATCGTAACCAACAGTGATGAGTTATTCCGCACATTGCGCAGCCTGCGCCAGTATGGCTGGGACAGACATCGTATGAGTCAGCGCTCCGGGCAGAATTCGAGAATGGATACCTTGCAGGCCGCCATATTGTCCATGCAACTGGCGGGGTTTGAAGAACGCTTCGAGCGGCGTCAACTGATCGCGCAGCGGTATCGTGATGCACTGTCACATCAGCCTCACATTGAAGCCCCCGGCATCATGCCCGGAATAAGACATGGGTATCACCAATTTGTCGTGCAGTGCGAAAACCGGGACGCATTGGCATCGGCGCTGGAGGCAGGTGGGGTGGAGAGCGGGCGCCACTACGCATGTCCGGTGCACGCTCACCCTGCCTATGGAGGTTTGCGCCGGGCGGAGTCGCTGGCCGAAGTGGAAAAATTGTATGACCGCATGCTCTCGATTCCGATTTATCCCGAACTCGGGGATGAGGAGGTGGATGTTATCTGTCATATTCTGACGACCTGGAGAGGGGAGGGTGAGGGACGGTGAATTCAGACAAGATCATTCTGTATGGTATTGGTTCCAGGTATGCGTATGAGGTCTATGAGACGGCGCTGCGGGCCGGGGTGGATGTGCTGGCGTTCATTGATAACCTGGGGGGATCGGCTGAGTATCCGGGCCTGACGCCTGTGCTTGCTCCCGCCGACTGTACTGCGGAGCTCAAGCGTCATGGAGCCTTCATACCCCTGGTAACCCCGGGCCACCGCAAGCGCGTTCTGGCTCAGTTCAGCGAGATGGGGTTTACGGCGGGTGACTCGCTCATCGACCCTACCGCCATTCTGGCGAGTTCTACCTGTCATGGCAGCGGCTTCCTGGTCAACGCAGCGGTGGTCATAGGCGCCAATTGCCGGTTTGGTGACCAGGTACTCCTCAATCGCTCTGTGTCCATCGGGCACGATGCAGTCGTGGAGGACTATGCCAGTTTTGGTCCCGGGTGCCTGCTCTGTGGTGACTGCGGGATCGGCAGGGGTGCCTTCATCGGGGGCGGGGCCACTGTAGCACCGGGTGTGCGGGTGGGCAGCAATGCCATCGTCGGGGCCGGAAGCGTTGTGGTAAAAGACGTGCCTGATAATACGATCGTTGTGGGCAACCCCGCTCAGGTCAAACGCACTGATATAACCGGTTATAATAACTGCGGGGTTTAGATTGAGGATCCTGATCTACTCTCAGCAAGGCGATGTCGGCGGGTCGACCCGTTTACTGCTCAATTTGGCGCGTTATCTTGGCAGGTATCATGCGGTTTACGTCGCATTCGCGGGAACGTCGACCCACGGGGCCACCAGCGCGCTGCTCCAGCATTTTTCCGATGTCCAACGAGTGGCGAATTCCGCGCGGGCGATCAACGATGCAGGGTATGACCTGGCCTTATTGCATATGCCATTTTCACTGGAGCCACTGGATCGCCTGACCATACGTCGCAAGTTCGCCGTGGTAATGGAAATGGTCGACCTGCACCCCATCCCGCTTAAAGAAGAGCACTGCGGTCAACTGGAGCGCATTCTTTATCTGCACCCGGAGCAGATGGAGCATTTCCCAGCAGAACTGCGTGCAGCGCGGTGTCGGTTATTACCGATCATCAACAATATCGAGTTTGAGCCAGAGCATGTGAAAACCCGCTACCTGGGCGCAGTGGGAGGGGCACACAAGACCGGGCTGGAAGAGGCGCTTCGATTCGTTGCAGCGCTGCCGCAGGAATATGGTCTGAGAATCTGGTCCGGCCGCGAATTGACGTTACAGGGTTTATCTCCGCCACAGCTCCGGGAGGCACTTGCCGGCATTGGCGCCGGGCGCCTGGTAGGCTTGCCCGTGGAAATCGACATGCGAATATTGATGCACAGTTTTGACGCACTGTTGCACACACCCCGTCACGGCAATGGCACAAGTGTAGTGGTCAGTGATGCATTGTATTGTGGCAAACCCGTAATCCTCTCACCCTTGCCCGCCTACAAACAGGCCTATGGTGGAGCCGAAGGAGTGTTCTTCGCTACAGACCCTGTCAGTGATTTGGTCAGACGGGTAGTGAATTGGGGTGAAGCGGACTTCAGGCGGACCAGCAATGCCTATCGTGCGGGTTATGACCGCGAGCAGGTATTGCGACAGTGGCGTGGCGCAATAGAGGAATAGGGTATGCAGGACAGCGACGACTTCGTATTGAGCCTTTGCCCCACGGGAATAGTTCCGACGCGGGAGATGTCACGGCACGTGCCGCTGACGCCGGAGGCGGTGGCGAGTGATGTTGCCAGTTGCCTGCCACTGGGCGTCAACGCGGTGCACCTGCATGCGCGTAACGAGCGTGGAGAGAACTGTAATCAACCCGAGACCTACGCCAGGTTTATCGAGGCGGTGCGATCCATTAGCGAGGACGTGGTGATCTGCGCCTCCTGCAGTGGGCGCATCGATCCGTCTTTACGCGCCAGATCTGCCGTACTCGATCTTGACGGCGACCTT